>Ga0256842_1000171_pt1 | contig 56183 bp, 60 predicted proteins | sample 4559240metaG_FD_185973 | JGI IMG/M metagenome (GOLD analysis project Ga0256842, IMG submission 185973) | Hydrothermal vent microbial communities from Guaymas Basin, Mexico - 4559-240 | ecosystem: Environmental > Aquatic > Marine > Hydrothermal vents | place: Mexico: Guaymas Basin | collected... | reverse complement strand
GTTTATTTTCAAGGTCGTGAGAGTGTAAATAGTTTTTATGAAAATACCCCAGATATAGTTATGGAAGTTATGCAAAAGTTTGAAGAACTTACAGGTAGAGCCTATAGACCTTTTGAGTATGTTGGCGATAAAAATGCTAAACATATCATCATTCTTATGGCTTCAGGTGCAGAGACCGTTCATGAAAGTGTGGAGTATTTAGCTAGTATTGGCGAGAGTGTTGGTGTTATAAAAGTAAGATTGTATCGCCCTTTTTCTGTAAAATACCTGCTTGAAACCATTCCAAAAAGTGTAAAATCTATAGCAGTTTTAGATAGAACAAAAGAGCCAGGGAGTTTGGGTGAACCACTCTATCTTGATGTTATTGCTGCATTAAATGAGATGGATGATGATGGTAAACTCAGTTTTGATATGCCTCATATTATAGGTGGAAGATATGGTCTTTCTTCAAAAGAATTTACACCTGCTATGGTAAAAGCAATCTTTGATGAGATGAAAAAAGAGAAATTTAAAAGACACTTTACCATAGGTATAAATGATGATGTTACTCACACTTCACTTGAATACGATAAAAACTTTGCACTCCCACATGCCAACATGGTTGAAGCGATATTTTTTGGGCTTGGTTCAGATGGAACAGTAGGAGCAAATAAAAACAGTATAAAAATCATAGGGGAACATACAGATAATTTTGCTCAAGGGTATTTTGTATATGATTCTAAAAAGTCAGGTTCTATGACCATTTCCCATCTTCGTTTTGGAGATAAACTTATTCGCTCAACATATCTTATACAAAAAGCTGATTTTGTGGCATGTCATCAGAGTGTATTTATGGAAAAATTTGACATACTCTCACATGCCAAAGAGGGTGCAACATTTTTACTAAATTCACCATTTGATAAAGAACACAGTTGGAACCACCTACCAAGACCTATCCAGCAAGAGATTATAGAAAAAAATATAAGATTTTTTGTAGTTGATGCTTATAAAGTGGCAAAAGAGTCAAAGATGGGCAGACGGATAAATACTATTATGCAAACTTGCTTTTTTTATATCTCGGGAATCTTGCCACAAGATAGAGCGATAGAGGAGATAAAAGATTCTATACAAAAAACTTATGGTAAAAAAAGTGATGAGTTAGTTAGATTAAACTTCAAAGCTGTTGATAACTCTTTGGCACATCTTCAAGAGGTTGAAGTTCCAGCAGAGGTAACAAGTACAAGGGAGCTAAATCCATCAATAAAAGGCTCATTCAGTGAGTTTGTGGCAAATGTAACCTCTCATCTCATAGAGGGTAAAGGTGATGAACTTCCTGTTAGTGCTATCCCTGCTGATGGAACATGGGAGAGTGGAACAACCAAATATGAAAAAAGAAATATAGCACTTGAAGTTCCATTTTGGGATAGTTCTGTCTGTATCCAATGTAATAAATGTGTAAGTGTTTGTCCACATGCCGTAATCCGTTCAAAAGTGGTTGATAATAAACTCTTAGAAGATAAACCAGAGGGAGTTCATCCTATAAAAGCAAAAGGTAAAAACTTTGTAGATGACAGTTTTATCATCTCAGTGGCAGTTGAAGATTGTACTGGTTGTGCTTTGTGTGTTGAAGAATGTCCAGCAGTTAATAGACAAAACCCTGAATTAAAAGCTATCAATATGACACCAAAAGAGCAAGTTTTACAAGAGGGTATAAAAAACTGGGATTATTTTTTATCTTTGCCAGAGTTTGACAGAACTAAACTTAATCATTCAAAACTAAAAGAAGCACAACTTTTAGAACCTCTTTTTGAATTTAGTGGGGCTTGTCCAGGATGTGGAGAAACACCTTATATAAAACTAGCAACTCAACTCTTTGGAGATAGGATGATAGTTGCAAATGCTACTGGATGTTCCTCTATATATGGTGGAAATCTTCCGACAACTCCATGGACTAAAAATAAAGATGGCAAAGGTCCAGCTTGGTCAAATTCACTTTTTGAAGATAATGCAGAGTTTGGGCTTGGGTTTAGACTTAGTATTGATAAGAAAAATGAAGAGGCAAAGGAGTTATTGCAAAAACTCTCAGCAGATTTAAAATCCAATTTAGTGGATGAAATTTTAAATGCTACACAAAAAACTGAAGAGGAGATTTTTGAGCAGAGAAAAAGAGTTGATGTTATAAAAGAGGAACTTAAAAAGATAGATACTCAAGATGCAAAAACTCTTTTAGATTTAGCTGATTATTTAGTGAAAAAATCTGTTTGGATTATTGGTGGAGATGGTTGGGCTTACGATATTGGTTATGGTGGTGTTGATCATGTGATGGCAAGTGGTAAAAATGTAAATATTTTAGTGCTTGATACTCAAGTTTACTCAAATACAGGTGGGCAACAAAGTAAGGCTACACCAACAGGAGCAGTTGCAAAATTTGCTGCAGGTGGAAAACCACAACTTCCAAAAGATTTGGCAATGATGGCAGTTGCTTATGGTGATGTTTATGTTGCAAGAGTTGCTATGGGTGCAGATGATTCTCAAACTCTAAAAGCTTTTGTAGAAGCAGAACAATATGATGGAGTTTCTATCATCATAGCTTATTCACACTGTATTGCTCATGGATATGACCTTAGATATGGGATGAAACAACAGAAAAAAGCTGTTAAGTGTGGGTTATGGCCACTTATGAGATACAATCCTGAACTTGAAAAAGAGGGTAAAAATCCTATGAAACTAGACTATAAAGAGCCAACTCTTGATGTTAAAGAGTATATGTATAATGAGACTAGATTTAAAATGGTTGAGAAAATGGACTCTGCAAATGCTCAAGTGTTTTTAGATACAGCATCTTACCATGCTAAAGAGATGTATAAAAGGTATGAGAATTTGACAAAAATTGATTATAAAGATTAGATAGTTTTAAATCTTATTTGAAAAAGTGTATGGTTATTTTGAACTATGACATCTATTGTAGTTTCATTAATCTCTTCAATCATACGCTTGGACATGTATAAACCTATACCAGTCCCTTTCCCCTGTTCTTTGGTTGTGAAGTATGGATTAAATACTTTTGTTATTATATCCTCAGGTATTCCACCCGCATTATCTTCAACAGTGAGTGTGGTGGATTGCTCATCTTGTGTAGTGAAGATTTTTATAGTTTTATTTTCTATAGTTTGATTTTCAAAAGCATCTCTTGCATTTGTAATTAGGTTTAATAAAACATGTTCTATATTTTTAGAGTTATGAAAAACTTTTATTTCACTATCTATATCTATTTCTAAAGTGATATTTTTATCTATAAGTTGAGGTTCTATTATCCTAATCACATTAGAAGTAGTTTCAAGAAGTGAAAATTCTGAATTTTTTTCAGGTTTATTAAATGCCATAAAATCATTGATTGTTTTAGACATTATTTGTGTTTGATCTTGAATAAATTGGCTTGTTTTAGATATATCATCTTTTTGAAGCATGTTTAAATGGTCTTTTAGAGATAAATTAATAGCTGATGTACTTATTGCATTTAATGGTTGTCTCCACTGATGTGCTATCATATTTAACATATCACCCATTTGAGCTAATTTTGATTGTTCAAGTAGGATAGAATCTTTTTTTCTAATAGTTTTTAGCTGAGTTTTTACTTTAGTATCAAGATTTTTATTAGCTTGAAGTAGTTCTTTAGTTTTTTCTTTTACCTTTGTTTCTAGGATTTTGTGTAGTCTTTTATCTTTATATATTAATAATAACACAATAGCAATTAAAAAATTTACCACTACTAATAAAATATAAAAGTGTGTAGTCTCCCCAATAATATAGTTTGCACCATTGCGTATTGTTAAAGCAGCAACTACTTTTTTTGTTACTGGATTTTGTATAGGTATAAATGTTATAGTTTTTTTAATATCTGGTGAATAAAATGTCATAGGTATGTTTTTGTTTATATATTTTACTATTTTATCTCTAAATCTTTTGTTTGGTCTATTCTTTCTCTGGTTTTGTTTATCTTGTGCTTTTAGTACCTTTATAGTGCTGTTTTCAAAATAAAATCCTTTAAATGGACTTTTTATAAATTCATGTTTTTTGGTATCCCATGATTTTTTTAGTACATTCTTGGATATAATGAAATTACTTAAAGTTTTATATTGATGCATCAGTTTAGAGGTAAAACTATCAGCTCCAAAGAAGACCTCTACGCTTCCTAGATGGGTATGTTTTTCATCAAAAATTGGATATACAAATCTATATCCATTATGCAACCGACCCACTTCAAAACCATCTATTGGTTTTTTTTGGGTATTTACATAGGTTACCATTTTTCTTATACCAACTAAACTGTCTCCAAATTTTTCAGGTTTACACATCCTTAAAAAGCTTTGACTATTTGGAAGATGAAAATGTAACATATTTATATCATTATTATATTCTAAACCCTTATGAGTAGATATTAAGTATTGATATAGTTTTTTTCTAAGAGAGTTCTTCTTATCATTATTTGCAGTTGAGATTTTTTTATAAATATCAATAATTTCTTTATCTTTTAGTATTTTATAAATTATCATATTAGCTAACTCTTTGTGTTGAGCATATATTATATTGTATGCGTGAAGAAAATGTTTTGTTCGTTCGTTTAAAAAATCATCTATCGCTTTGTTTTTTTCATACTCTATTAACACAAAAGAGAGAATACTTAACAATACGAAGATTATACTAAATTTTATTTTTATCATATGTAATCATATCTATTTTTTTCTTAAGTTAAGTATGTGGAGTTTAAATTTAAATCTGAAGTAAAAAATATTGAGTGAGTTTATGAAAATTTAAAGCTTCGTTGGGTATAATTGCGAACTTTTTTAGTAGAATTATAAGGAATATAGATGTACGCAATTATCAAAAATGGTGGTAAGCAGTATAAAGTTCAAGAGGGTGACATTCTTTTATTAGACAAAATGTCTCTTGAACCAAAAGCTACCATCGAAATTACAGAAGTTCTAGCAGTAAATGCTGGTGAACTTAAAATGGGAGCTCCATTTGTAGATGGTGCTAAAGTAACTGCTGAGGTTATTAACGAGGGTCGTGATAAAAAAGTTATCACTTTCAAAAAGCGTCGTCGTAAAGACTCTAAAGTTAAAAGAGGTTTCAGAAGAGACTTCACTCGTGTTCGTATCACGAAAATAGCTGCATAAGCTTAATAAACTAAAGTAGGAGAATAAGATGGCACATAAGAAAGGTCAGGGTAGTACACAGAATAATCGTGATTCAGCTGGTAGAAGACTTGGTGTAAAGAAATATGGTGGAGAAGCTGTAGTAGCTGGTAACATCATCATTCGTCAAAGAGGAACTAAAGTTCATCCAGGTAAAAATGTTGGTATGGGGAAAGACCATACTATATTTGCACTAGTTGATGGTGTTGTTGCTTTTGAAAGAAAAGACAAAAAGCGTCAACAAGTATCTATAGTACCTGCTGCATAATTCTACAAATATTTGGGTTTTTGCCCAGATATTTTTCTATCACACAGAGTTTTAAACTCTTTCACAATTTAATAAAAATTTTTCAAAGTAAGGAATGGCAATGTTCACAGATAGTGTCGAATTAACAGTCAGCTCGGGTAAAGGTGGACAAGGTTGTGTAGCATTTCGTAGAGAAAAGTTTGTACTAAACGGTGGTCCTAATGGTGGTGATGGTGGAAAAGGTGGTGACATCTGGTTTAAGTGTGATAACAACACTCACACACTCTCACATTTTCAAAGAAAGATGCACATAAAAGCTGACAACGGAAAACCTGGTGAGGGTTCAAACTGCACAGGGAAAAGTGGAGCTAAGAAAGTTATTATAGTTCCACCTGGTACACAGATTGTAGATGTTGATAGTGGGGAAGTTCTTTTTGATATGCTTAAAGATGGACAAGTTGAGAAGTTTTTGCAAGGTGGAAAGGGTGGACTTGGAAATACCCACTTTAAAAGTCCTACAAACCAAAGACCAACTTATGCTCAACCTGGTGAAAAGGGTGAGACTAGAGCTATAAAACTCGATTTAAAACTTATCGCAGATGTTGGTTTGGTAGGTTTTCCAAATGTTGGTAAATCAACTCTTATCTCAACAGTTTCAAATGCTCGTCCAGAGATAGCAAACTATGAGTTTACAACACTTACTCCAAAATTAGGTCAAGTAAACATTGGTGATTTTGAATCATTTGTTATGGCTGATATACCTGGTATTATTGGTGGAGCGCATGAGGGTAAAGGTCTTGGGATAAAATTTTTAAGACATATCGAGAGAACAAAAACTCTTTTATATATGATAGATTTAGCTTCATATAGAGACCTTAAAGAGCAGATAGAAGTCCTAAAAAATGAGATAGCTTCATTTTCAGATAAATTAGCAGACAGTAAATATGCTATTGCATTAACAAGAGTAGATATTGTACCAAAAGAAGATATACAAAAATTGGTTGGAGAATTTTTAGAACTTTTAGGTTTAGAGCCTAGTAGTACAAATGAGTTTAATTTTGATGCAGATATGCCATTTTTTGTGCAAGAGAGTGCAGATGAGACTTTAGGTTATGATAAAACAAAACCTTATTTAGTTGCACCAATATCTTCTGTAGTTTCAAAAAATATAGAGCCATTAAAATATGCTTTATTCAATTTGGTACAAAGTGATAGAAAATGAAAAGAATAGTTGTTAAAGTAGGTAGTGCTGTTTTAACACAAGATGGCACAATCGCCTTAGAGAGGATGCAGAGTTTAGTTGAATTTTTAGCTAAAGTAAAAAAAAAATATGAAGTTATCTTAGTATCATCAGGTGCTGTATCAGCTGGTTATACAAAACTTCAACTAGATAGAGCAAAGCTTGAAAACAAACAAGCGTTAGCTTCTATCGGTCAACCCGTTTTAATGAATAAATACTCAAAAAAATTTTTATCTCATAATATCCTTTGTTCTCAGGTTTTAGTAACAGCTGTAAACCTCGATAAACCTGATGATACAAAGAGAATTAAAAATACTATAGATATTTTATTGCAAAATGGTGTTATCCCAATAGTGAATGAAAACGATGCAACATCAACAGAGGAGTTGGAAGTTGGGGACAATGACCAACTATCAGCTTACATAGCGAAAAATACAGATTCAGATATGTTGGTAATATTGTCAGATATAGATGGGTACTATGATGATGACCCAAGAAAAAACCCACATGCCAAAGTATTAAAAGTTGTAACCTCCATAGATGAAGATGAACTCAAAAAAGATGTAACACCAAATAATATCTTTGCAACGGGTGGGATAGTTACAAAATTAAAAGCAGCATCATACCTTATGGCATGTGGGATAGATATGTTTTTAGCAAGTGGATTTAATCTTGATGATGCCAAAAGTTTTATGATAGATGGTATTCACAATGGTGGGACACATTTTAGGAGTGTAGAATGAAGATAATTTTTATGGGAACTCCAGATTATGCTGAGAAAATTTTACAAACTTTCATAGATGATGAAGATATAGATGTAGTAGCAGTTTATACACAGCCAGATAAACCAGTGGGGCGTAAAAAAATTATGACTCCACCTGTTGTGAAGAGTTTGGCATGTGCAAATAGCATAGATGTTTATCAGCCAAATAAACTTCGTGAAACAGAGGTAGTTAAAGAACTTTTAAAAATTGAGTGTGATTTTATAGTGGTGGCTGCTTATGGACAGATACTTCCAAAAGAGGTGCTAAGTCATGCACCATGTATAAATCTTCATGCTTCCATATTACCAAATTACAGAGGTGCATCTCCAATTCAGCAGACACTTTTAAATGGCGATACTCAGACAGGTGTAACTGCTATGCTTATGGATGAGGGGCTTGATACTGGCGATATTATCAAGATAGAAAAAATAGATGTAGATGAAGATATGATGGTTGAGGAGTTGTTTGATAAACTTACAACTTTGGCATGTGGACTTAGTGTTGATGTGTTAAAAAACTTTGAAAATTATACTTTGAAAAAACAAGACGAGAGTAAAGCTACCCATTGCAAAAAAATTACAAAAGCTGATGGTGAGATAGGTTTTGATGATGCACTGACACTGTATAACAGGTATAGAGCATTTACCCCTTGGCCGGGGATATATCTGAAAAGTGGACTTAAACTTAAAAAAATAAAGCTTGTAGATAGTGATGGTTTTAATGAAGTTGGAAAAATCTTAAAAATTTGTGCTGATAGTATAATAGTAGGGTGTAAAGTTGGTACAATTCAGGTTTTTCGTGTTCAAGCACCATCAAAAAAAGAGGTAGATGTTATCTCATATATAAATGGGAAGAGACTTAGTATTGAAGATTACATATCTTGATAGTATAGATTCAACTCAAACATATCTAAAAAATGCTCTAAAAAATCATGACCTTGTACCCCCACATGCCGTGGTTGCGAAGAAGCAAATAGCTGGTTTAGGCAGTAGAGAAAATAGATGGATAGGGATAGATGGAAATCTGTTTTTATCATTTGCGATTTGTTTAGATGAGCTGCCAAAAGATTTGAAACTTGAATCTGCTTCTATATATTTTGCATATCTTTTAAAAGAGAGTTTAAGTGAATTAAATTCTAAAGTTTGGTTGAAATGGCCAAATGATTTTTATTTAGATGATTTGAAGATTGGTGGGATGATAACAAATATACTCGGAGATACCCTTGTTTGTGGTGTTGGATTAAATCTAGTCAAATCTCCAAAAGGTTTTGCAAGTTTAGATATAAAAATTTCTAAAGATGAGTTGTTAAAACAATATTTTAAAAAGATTGAGAAAAAATCATTATGGAAGCAAGTTTTTAGCAAATATGAGTTAGAATTTCATAGAAATCGACAGTTTTTTACACATGAAAATAATTTTAAAATTTTATTAGATGATGTTACTCTTGAGAGTGATGGTTCTATTTTAAGCGATGGCGAGAGGATATATAGTAGAAGATGAGTGAAGTGATAGTAATAGCAAATCAAAAAGGTGGAGTTGGTAAAACAACCACTGCTGTAAATCTGGCTGCTTCACTGGCTGTTGCAGAAAAAAAAGTGCTTTTGATAGACTCAGATCCTCAGGCAAATGCCACAACATCTTTGGGATTTCATAGAAATGATTATGAATTTAATATTTATCATGTTCTCATCGGTACAAAAAAATTAAAAGATATTATCTTAAAATCGGATTTACCTACACTTCATTTAGTTCCATCAAATATAGGGCTTGTTGGGATAGAAAAAGAATACTATGATGCTGATAATGCAAAGGGTCGTGAGTTAGTGCTTAAAAAAGCTATAGCAAATGTAAAAAAAGATTATGATTATGTGATTATTGATTCTCCACCAGCCCTTGGACCAATGACTATAAATGCACTTTCAGCTTCAAACTCTGTAATTATTCCTATTCAGTGTGAGTTTTTTGCATTGGAGGGGTTGGCACAACTTTTAAATACTGTTAAACTTGTAAGAAAATCTATAAATCCAAAACTTACTATAAAAGGTTTTTTACCAACTATGTTTTCATCTCAAAACAATCTTTCAAAACAGGTTTTTGCAGATTTAAGACAACATTTTAAAGGTAAACTGTTTAAAGATGAAAAAGAAAAATATATAGTTGTACCAAGAAATGTGAAACTTGCAGAGTCACCGTCTTTTGGTAAACCTGTGATTTTATATGATGTAAAATCAAATGGTTCAAAAGCATATCAAAATTTAGCACAGGCGATAATAAGATAATGAAATCACGAGCATTAGGTAGAGGTTTAGGCGCATTGTTAGGTGAGATAGATGAAGCATATGATAATGAAGTATCTCAAAAAGATTCTATTGTAGAAATACCACTTAAAGATATAAGGGCAAATCCTTATCAACCTAGAAAATCTTTTAATGAAGATTCTTTGGCTGAGTTGGCAGAGTCTATTAAAAAAGATGGTTTAATTCAACCTATAGTGGTTACAGAAGATATTGATGGTTATATTTTAATAGCTGGTGAGAGAAGGTTTCGTGCTTCTAAAATTGCAAAGCTAAAAACTATTCGCTCTATTGTACTAAATAGTGATGAGCAAAAGATGAGACAATTTGCTCTTATTGAAAATATTCAAAGAGAGGAATTAAACTCTATAGAGTTGGCACATGCTTATAGCGAGTTGATTAAACTGCATGAGATAACACATGAAGAGTTGTCTCATCTTATTAGTAAAAGTAGAACACATATAACTAACTCTATAAGACTTTTGCAACTTTCACCTAAAACACAAAAAGCATTGATTGAGAAAAAAATCACAGCAGGTCATGCAAGGGTTTTAATAGGTCTTGATGAAAAGCAACAACAATTAATGGTAAATTCAATTATTGGTCAAAAACTCAGTGTTAGAGATGTTGAGTCGATGATTAAAAATTTAAAAACTTCAAAAATTACTTCAGATAAAAAACCATCTGCTGTTTCATATGATTTTTCTAATTTAAGAGAGAAATTTAATACACTTGGTTTTAAAATGAAAACTTCTAAGAATAAAGTAACAGTTGAATTTGATGATGAAAAGCAAATTCAAGATTTTTTAGAGTATTTTTCTTCTTAAAATTACACATTAATAGCATTATTTATATAAAAAATAAAATTTTCTTAATTTTTTTTCTACTTTAACTATCGTTTCAATTTTATCATTGTATAATCACGCAACTTTTAGGAGGTGCTATGTTAGATATAAATCCGATACTACTTATAGCTACATTAATCGTATTTCTTACGCTTATCGTTGTTCTTAATAGTTGGCTTTATAATCCATTGTTTAGTTTTATGAATAAAAGAGATGAGGACATCAAAAGAGACCTAAGTAAAATAGGTTCAAATGATGATGAAATCAATGAACTACATTCAAAAGCTGAATCAATTATTATGAATGCTAAACTTGAAGCTACAGCCCTGAGAGAGAAGGTTATTGCAGATGCTAAAGAGTTAGCAGATAGTAAGTTAGAGGCAAAGCGTGCTGAATTAGCCAGTGAATATTTGGAGTTTGAGCAATCTCTTGCTAACTCTAAAGAGCAGTTAACAAGTGACTTGATGTCTCAGGTTCCACTGTTTAAAGAAGCTGTAAAAGCTAAATTTAGTCAGATATAAGGATAAGATGTGAGTAGAATTTTAGTATTTATGCTAATGATATCAACTTATGCATTAGCATCTGGTGATGCAGAACATGCAAGTTCAGATATAATTCAAAGAACTGTGAACTTTGCACTTTTTGTTGGACTTATCTGGTATTTGATTGCAGAACCTACAAAAAATTATTTTGCAGGTAGATCGCAATCAATTGCTGATGAATTACAAAAAGTTCAAGATAAGTTAAATGAGTCTATTACTCTTAAAAAAGATGCATTGGCAAAAATCTCTGAAGCTGAAAAGTTTGCAGAGGAATTAGCAAGTGCTTCAAAAAAAGAGAATAAAATCATTAATGATAACATGATGGCACAATGTGAGGTTGAGTTAGAAACTTTAGCAAAACAACAAGTTTCTTTGAAAGATTTTGAACAAAGAAGAATGGTTCGTGTTGTTGTGGAAGAGATTCTTGATGAAGTGTTAGCCCAAAGTGGTGATGACTTCAATAAAGAAGCTATGGCAAATGTTATCTTGAAGAAGGTGGCATAATGGAAGAATTAATCGCAAAGAGATATATTAAAGCTATTAAAGATAGTTCAGGTATAGAATCTATGGAGAGTATGACTTCTATTTTTGCTACTTTAGCTGAGTCTTTTAAAAATGAGAAGTTTATTAATATAGTTGAGAATCCAAATATTCTTGCAAAAGATAAGTTAGATATTTTATTAGATGCAGTTAAATCTGCAAACTCCAATGAAGTAAATAACTTTATTAAACTGATAGTGGAAAACGGTCGTATCAATATCATCCCTGCAATAGCAGAGGAGATGAGAAAAGATGTGGCAAATACTACTAAAACTTATGAAGGTGTTGTTTATAGCGATAGTGATATAGATGCTAAAGTAATACAAGATTTAGGTGATGGTTTAAGTAAGAGATTTGATTCAAAAATAACATTAGAGTTTATGAAAAATGATTTTGATGGTATTAAAGTTGATGTGGAAGATTTAGGGATAGAGATTAATTTTTCTAAAACTAGAATAGACAATCAAATTATAGAACATATAGTAAAAGCAATTTAACTTTCAACGAGGGGAGAATATATAGTGGTAGCAAAAATTCAAGCTGATGAAATCAGCTCAATAATTAAAGAGCGTATCGATAACTTTGAATTAAGTGTTGATATTAATGAAACAGGTAAAATCGTTTCTTATGCTGATGGTGTTGCACAAGTTTACGGACTTAGCAATGTTATGGCTGGTGAGATGGTAGAGTTTGAAGAGGGTACTAAAGGTTTGGTTATGAACCTTGAAGAGAGTGCTGTGGGTATTGTTATCCTTGGTGCTGGTATCGAACTTAGAGAGGGGATGAGTGTAAAAAGACTTGGAAAACTTCTTAAAGTTCCTGTTGGTGATGCACTTCTTGGTCGTGTTGTAAATGCACTTGGTGAGCCAATAGATGGTAAAGGTCCGATTGAAACAAATGAAACTCGTTTCCTTGAGGAAAAAGCACCTGGTATTATGAATAGAAAATCAGTTCATGAACCATTAGCAACTGGTATTAAAGCGATTGATGCACTTGTACCAATCGGTAGAGGTCAAAGAGAGCTTATTATTGGTGATAGACAAACTGGTAAAACTACAGTTGCAATTGATGCAATCATTAACCAAAAAGGTAATGGTGTTTCTTGTATCTATGTAGCAATCGGTCAAAAAGAATCAACTGTTGCTCAAATTGTTCGTCGTTTAGAAGAACATGGTGCAATGGAATATACAATTATCGTATCTGCTACAGCTGCTGAAGCTGCTGCACTTCAATTTTTAGCTCCATATACTGGTGTTACTATGGGTGAATATTTCCGTGATAATGCTAGACATGGTCTAATCGTATATGATGATTTAACTAAACATGCGGTTGCATATCGTGAAATGTCACTTATCCTTCGTCGTCCTCCAGGTCGTGAAGCTTATCCTGGTGATGTTTTCTATATCCACTCTCGTTTACTTGAAAGAGCTGCGAAAGTTTGTGATGAAGATGGAGCTGGTTCACTTACTGCACTTCCTATTATTGAAACGCAAGAGGGTGATGTTGCAGCATATATTCCAACGAATGTTATCTCTATTACAGATGGTCAGATTTTCCTAGAAACTGAACTCTTTAACTCAGGTGTTCGTCCAGCAATTAATGTTGGTCTTTCAGTTTCTCGTGTTGGTGGTGCTGCTCAAATCAAAGCTACTAAGCAAGTTGCTGGTACACTTAGACTTGATCTTGCTCAATATCGTGAACTTCAAGCATTTGCTCAGTTTGCATCTGATTTGGATGAAACATCTCGTAATCAATTAGAGCGTGGTCAAAGAATGGTAGAAGTTCTAAAACAAGGGCCATTTTCACCACTTTCAGCTGAGAAACAAGTTGCTATTATCTTTGCAGGTAATGAAGGTTTCTTAGATGATTTTGATTCATCAAATGTTGTTCGTTTTGAAGCTGAGATGTATCCATTCTTAGAAGCATCATATCCTCAGATTTTTGAGAATATCAGAAGCACTTCTAAAGTTGATGATGATACTAAAGCACTGTTAACTAAAGCTCTTGAAGAATTCAAAGCTAGCTTTGTAGCAGCGTAAGGGAAATTGTTATGGCAAACTTGAAAGATATTCAAAGACAGATAGGCAGTGTTTCTAACACTCAAAAGACGACTCGTGCAATGAAGCTTGTAAGTACTGCGAAACTTCGTCGTGCTGAAGAACTTGCAAAACGCTCTCGTCTTTATGCTGTGAAAATGAATCAGGTTATTGCCGAAATAGCTGGACGCATTAAATGTAATAAAGTTGGAGGAATTGACAATCGTTGTTTTATAGACATTGAAAATCCGAAAATGGTTGACATAGTTTTTGTTACTGCAGATAAAGGTTTATGTGGTGGTTTTAATATTCAAACAATTAAAGCTGTTAACAAACTTTTAAAAGAGTATAAAGAAAAAAATGTAAAAGTGCGTCTTCGTGGAATCGGTAAAAAAGGTATTGAATTTTTTAAATATAATGAAGTTGAACTTTTTGACTTTGTTTCTGATTTAAGTTCAAAACCAGATAAAGTTAGATCTGATGATTTTATTCAAACTTCTATAGAAGATTATAAAGATGGTAAAATCGATGGTCTTCATGTTGTATATAATGGATACAAAAACATGATAACTCAAGAGTTGCATGTAAATAAAGTACTTCCAGTAGATACAGAACAATTTGATTGTAATGAAGAGCAGAAATCTATCTTAGAAGTTGAAGCTCAAGATGAAGAGCATATGTTAGATTCACTTGTAAGTAAATATGTTGGATATAACATGTATTATGCTTTAATTGATTCAGTTGCTGCTGAACATAGTGCTAGAATGCAGGCTATGGATACAGCAACTAACAATGCTAGTGATATGGTGAAAAGTTTAAATGTCAAGTTTAATAAAGCTAGACAAGCAGCTATTACTACAGAACTGATAGAAATTATCAGTGGTGTGGAGTCGATGAAATAATGGAGAAAAATATGATTGGTAAAATTAGCCAGGTTATGGGCCCGGTTGTTGATGTTGATTTTGATGGTTACCTTCCAAAGATTAACGAAGCGATTGAAGTTAAAGTTGATTTAGAAGGTAAAGAGCATCGTTTGGTGCTTGAAGTTGCAGCTCACTTAGGTGATGGTCGTGTTAGAACGATTGCAATGGATATGAGTGAAGGTTTAGTTCGTGGTATGGATGCAAATGCTACTGGCGATTCTATACAGGTTCCAGTTGGAGAAAAAGTACTTGGCCGTATTTTTAATGTAATTGGTGAGACTATTGATGGTGGTGAACAAATCACTGATTCAGATAAATGGTCTATTCACCGTGCGCCTCCACCACTAGTTGATCAATCAACTGCGACAGAGATGTTTGAGACAGGTATCAAAGTAGTTGATTTACTTGCTCCTTATTCTAAGGGTGGTAAAGTTGGTTTATTTGGTGGTGCTGGTGTTGGTAAAACAGTTATTATCATGGAACTTATTCATAATGTTGCTCATGGTCATGATGGTTTATCAGTATTTGCTGGTGTTGGTGAAAGAACTCGTGAAGGAAATGACCTTTATCATGAGATGAAAGATTCAAATGTACTTGATAAAGTTGCACTGTGCTACGGTCAAATGTCAGAGCCTCCAGGAGCAAGAAATCGTATTGCTCTTACAGGTATCACTATGGCTGAGTATTTTAGAGATGAAAAAGGTCTTGATGTATTGATGTTTATCGATAATATTTTCCGTTTCGCTCAATCAGGTTCAGAGATGTCAGCACTTCTTGGTCGTATCCCTTCAGCTGTTGGTTATCAACCAACTCTAGCTCGTGAAATGGGTGCATTACAAGATAGAATTACATCTACATCAAAAGGTTCTATTACTTCTGTTCAAGCAGTATATGTACCTGCGGATGACTTGACTGACCCTGCTCCAGCTTCTGTTTTTGCTCACTTGGATGCAACAACAGTTCTTAATCGTAAAATTGCTGAAAAAGGTATCTACCCTGCAGTTGATCCACTAGATTCAACTTCAAGATTACTTGATCCACAAATTGTTGGTGAAGAGCATTATAGTGTTGCTCGTGGTGTTCAGCAAACACTTCAAAAGTATAAAGACTTACAAGATATTATTGCTATTCTTGGTATGGATGAACTTTCTGAAGATGATAAAAATGTTGTTGAAAGAGCTAGAAAAATTGAGAAATTTCTTTCTCAACCATTCTTCGTTGCAGAGGTATTTACAGGTTCACCTGGTAAATATGTTTCTCAAGCTGACACTATCAAAGGTTTCAAAATGATTCTTGATGGTGAATGTGATCACATGCCAGAAGGTTCATTCTATATGGTTGGTGGTATAGATGAGGCGATTGCAAAATTCGAAAAAACGAAGTAATTATAAGGACAAGAAATGGATAAGTTAAAACTTGAAATCCTAACTCCTAACGGCGAAATCTTTAATGGTGAAGTTGTTAGTGTAGTTCTCCCTGGTGAAGAGGGAGAATTCGGTGTTCTTGCTCATCATGCTTCATTATCAACTTTGTTGGAAGCTGGTGTAATTGATATCGAAAAAGAAGACAAAACAGTCGAGTCGATTTTAATTAACTGGGGCGTAGTTCAGGTTGATGAAGAAAAAGTTATTGTTTTGGTAGAAGGTGCTGTTGCTATTCGTGGTGATAACGAAAGTGCAATTGCTACTGCTCTTGAAGATGCTAAGAAACTTCTTAGTGATATTGCTGATTCAAATCCAGCAATAGCATCAGTTTCTGCAAAAATAGAGTCTGCCGCTCAAAAATTATTTTAAAATATGACTAATAATTTAATAGATTTTTATCTAAAAAGTCATCCAGTTACAATAGGTGTATTGGCTCTTTTGTCAATATACTTTATTGTGTTGAATTGGGTGTTCTTTTATCGTTACTTCTCTGTAAGTAATTGGCTTTCTACTGAAAACAGTTCATTAGAAACTTTGCTTATGGGTTCTCCCTCAGTTAATCAAGACTCTTTTTTAAATAATTTCATTAAAACAAGTTCAAATATTTCTAAAGAAGTTTTAGACTTAGGTATGTTGGCTGCTACAAGAGAAGCTACAAAAGGTTTATCTTTACTCTCGGTTTTTGCTTCAACTACACCATTTATCGGTCTTTTTGGTACAGTTGTTTCCATCCTTGATACATTTACTCATATTGGTCAAAGTAGTGGGAGTATGTCTGTTATCTCTAGTGGTGTAGCTGATGCACTAATCGCAACAGCAGCTGGAATTTTTGTAGCAGTATTTGCTTATACTTATCATCAAATATTAAAAAGAAAATCATTCGAGTTAATCAGTTCTATGCAGATGCAAAGTGACGCAATTTTAGCTAGAAATTAAAGGTCTGTTATGTATGATTGGGATGATAAACCTGAGTTAAATATTACCCCTTTGGTGGATGTTATGCTTGTGCTACTTGCAATACTTATGGTAATCGCTCCAAATATAGTTTATGAGGAAAACATAAAACTTCCTCAGGGTTCAATCTCTAAACAACTTTCAAAAATCCCACCAGTTCATATCACCATTGATAAAGATTTGAAACTAATGGTTAATAAAGAGATTTTTGATATAAACTCTTTTGGAGATAATTTTTATTTGTATTCAAGAAAATTAGATCTTAAAGCCACTGTGCTTATAAGTGCAGATAAATCGCTAGATTATGGTGTTGTGATGTCTGTTTTAGCAGCTGTAAAGCAGTCTGGATTTTCTGAGGTCTCATTAGCTACAAATGGTTAGAAATAATACCTTTTTTCTTATAAGTGGTTTTATATCTATATCACTCTTTACTTTTTTTGCATATTTTTTTGTACATATGTTATTTGGATTAAAAAAAGATGATGTTTTTGCACTTAAAAAAGATAATTATATCTCTATATCGCTAAATAACTCTTTTGTACAAGCTAAAAAAAGTATAAAAAAATCTAAGATAACCAAGAAACCTAAGATAGTAAAAAAAACTATAAGTGACTCAACTGCAATATCTAATGATATAGCTACCCCTGAGACAGATGTTGGAAATCTATTTAGCGATGTTTGGACAAAAAAAATTAACAAAAAAATAATTAAAAAAAGAAAAATTGATAATAAAAGATTTCAAGAGATACAAAAAAAAGTAAAAACTTTAAACAATAAAGATGTAAAAGATATTTCAGAGATAGTGAAAAATATAGATAAAATATCAACTGACAGTGATAAATTATCTCCATCAACATCAAATGAAGTTAATGAATATTTAGCTAAAATTCAGGCTTTAGTATATGATTATTTTAATCCACCACCAAATTCACAAGGTAATAGTGTAAAAGCAGTTATAGAGCTTAGTGCTATTGGAAAAGTGATAGATTTTAGGATTTTGAATTATTCAACAAATAGTGCATTAAATCGTGAATGCGATGAACTTAAATCCAGATTGGAAAAAGTGCTTTTCCCTGTAAACCCACAGCATGAATCTGGAAACTATATAATTATATTAACCTCAAAGGAGTAGTTTTGAAAATATTTTTTTTAAGTATTATATTGATAACTTCTATATTTGCAAGTGATGCAACTATAGAAGTTATTAAAAAAGTGGATTCCCTTCCATCTTTAGCAGTGGAGGATGCATCAATAAGTTATGATGATACATTTAAAGTAAAGTTTTTTAAAACTATTGTAGCAGATTTAAATGTACTTTCATTGTTCAATGTTGATAGGCATCGTAGAACAACAAACTTTAATAAAAATGAAGTTGTTGTTGAAAACAAAGATATGAACTATGTTTTACGATATAAGCTTTTTGAGGATGACAATGGTGCTTTAAATGTTCAAACAAAGCTTATAAGTAATGATAAAGATGTTTTACTTAAAAATTATAAGATTAAAAGTAAAAATGTATATATGTTTATCTCACATGCCATAGCTTATGATATAAATGAATTTATGGGTGCCCCATCCGTTGAGTGGATGAAGAGAAAAGTTATTTTTTCAAGGATAGTAAAGCCTCGAAAAAGTGAGATTATTATAGCTGATTATACACTGTCTTATCAACATGTAATAATAAAAGGTGGTTTTAATATCTTTCCAAAATGGGCAAATAAAAACCAAACTAAATTTTATTATACTTCTTTGAATAGGAAGAAACCAACTCTGAGATATGTTGATATTCGAACAGGTGTTATTAAAAGTCTTCTTTCTTCTGATGGTATGTTGGTATGTTCTGATGTGAGTGATGACTCTTCTAAACTATTGTTAACAATGGCACCAAAAGGGCAGCCAGATATTTATCTATATAATGTAAAATCAAGAAGATATAAACGGATTACAAAATTTAGTGGCATAGATGTAAATGCTCAATTTATGAATGATAATACTATTGTTTTTGTTTCAAACAGATTGGGTTATCCAAATATCTTTTCAAAAAATATTGGTACGAATGATGTTGAACAGATGGTTTATTATGGTAAAAGTAATGCCGCTTGTAGTGCGAGAGGTGAATATGTCGTTTATAAGGCAAGAGAAACTTCTAGTGCTTTTTCAAGTAATACATTTAACTTACACTTAATCTCAACAAAAACAGACTTTATCAGAAGACTTACAGCAACTGGGATAAATGAATTTCCTAGATTTTCAAGAGATGGTGATGCTATACTGTTTATAAAAAATTATCAAGCTCAAAGTTCTTTAGGTATTATAAGATTAAATCATAATAAAAACTATTTGTTTCCGTTAAAATATGGAAGAATTCAATCTATGGATTGGTAATATTGTTGTTTTTTTGATACAATAACGAATCTTTAAAATCGAGGCATTGAAATTATGAAAAGTATTATACTATCTAGTGCGACAATAGCATTATTAGTTTTTAGTGGGTGTAGCTCTAAAGAGCCAATTGTAGATGAACCGACTGCACAAAATTCGAGCAGTAAAGTTCAAGAGGTAAAAGCAGTAGAAACTGAAACTGTATCTACAGAAGATTCATCAGTTCTTGGTGAGAATGCTACATCAAAATCAGATACAAATGAAATGAATATGGCAGAACTTGAAAAAGAACTTTCAACTGTTTATTTTGATTTTGATAAATTTAATATTCGTCCTGATATGCAAGATAAAATATCAAACGATGCAACTGTCGCAAATGGTGTAGCTAATGCATTTACTGTAAAGCTTGAAGGTAACTGTGATGAGTGGGGAAGTGATGAATATAACTTTGCACTTGGTCTAAAAAGAGCATCATCTGTTAAAAAAGCATTGGTTTCTGAAGGTGTTGATGCTAATCGTATCACTATGGTTAGTTATGGTGAAAGTAATCCAGTATGTAGTGATAAAACTAAAGAGTGTTGGTCACGAAATCGTCGTGTAGACTTTAAACTTCTTCCATAATTCATATGAAACGCAGTTTTTTAGTTACTTCTTTTTTTGTAGCTTTTCTGCCTTTTAGTCTTTTGAGCGCCGAACCGTCTGCGTTCGGTGCTGGTGATTTAAGCAACCCAAAACCGTATGGTTTAACTACAGGTGAAGAGGTTGTTCTACAAAATAAAAAAAATCTTCGAAAAGTTGTACTTACTACTAATGACCAAGCGAGTAAAGTTGATTCGCTTAGAGAGAGAATTGATGGATTGCAAACAATTATAGAGGGTTTGAGTAGAAAATCACAAGAAAACAAGTTTAGATTAAAACAATTAGAGGACAAGAATACAAAGCAATTACTTGATTCTAATGAATATGAAAAGAGATTAAGTGAGGTAACTCAAACTAACTCTGAAAATATTAAAAACTTAACTTCAACTTTATCTGAGTTGTCATTACTTTTGGATAATATCAATAAAACTTATGTAACTAAAGATGATTTTAACAGTTTGGTTAATGAATTTAATAAGTTTAAAAGTTTAGTGGTAAAAGAGTTGAAAAAAACTTCTGCTGTTACAAAATCTACTTTTGGCTCAAAATCAAATGCTCAAATAGCTAAAGATTCATATGCTTATTATAAGAAAAAATATTACACAAAAGCGATAAAAGGTTATAATTATTTAATTGATAAAAATTATAAACCTGCTTATTCCCATTATATGATTGGTGAGATGAAATATAGAAGGAAGAATTATGCAGAGGCTATTGCTTATTTTAAGAAAAGTGCATCTCTTTATTCAAAAGCTTCATATATGCCATATTTAATGTTACATGCTGCTAGGTCTATGCAGTTAACTGGTGATAATAAAAATGCAAAATCTTTTTATAAAGCCATAATTGCTAAATATGCAGGTTCGTCACAAGCAAAGAGTGCTAAGAAATATCTTAGTTTAATGAAGTAGTTTACTAAGTATTTAGTTATATTACAGATTTTTATGATAAAATCCAAAAAAAATAAAAAAGGGTCAAATAATGGCAATAGAAGCAAATCAAATAGTATCGATAGAATATGAAGTTCGTGATGGGGAGAGTGTTGTTGACAGTAATGTTGGTGGAGAGCCTTTAGTATTTATGTTTGGTAAAGGTCAAATCATCCCAGGACTTGAAAATGGTCTTTCAAACATGACAATCGGTGAGAAAGCTGAGATTACAGTTGAACCTAAAGATGCTTATGGTGAATTAAATCCAGATGCTATGCAAGAAGTGCCAAAAGATCAATTTGCTGGTATTGATTTAGAAAAAGGTATGACTCTTTATGGTCAAGGTGAAGATGGTGGTACTGTTCAAGTTGTCGTTAAAGAGATTGGTGAAGAGAGTGTAATTATTGATTTTAATCACCCTTTAGCTGGTAAAACTTTAATGTTTAAGGTTACTATAAACAATATTAGAGATGCTTCTGCTGAAGAAGTTATGACTGGTATCCCTGCTGAAAATCAACAAGATGATGATTGTTGTGCTACTGGTGGTGGCTCTAGTTGTGGATGCAACTAATTTTATAACTGCTAGTGATGCTTCCAAAGAGGTATTTGAAATAGCAACACTTTTAAAAGATGCATCTTTCTTGGATGCATCTGATGATAAAATCTTAATAATTCTTGAGAATTAGAAGGAGATTATCATTGTAAATCCAGATAATTTTAAACTAAATTTAAGTTAAAATTCTTCCTCATTAAGATGCCAGATTACTTGTTGAAAGATATAGAATTGATGGGAATTATATAGAGTTATGTTAAGAAAAAAAGTGCTTAATAATAAAAATTATTTATAAAAGGAAAAAAATGTCAAAAAGAATAGCGATGATATTTGCTGGGCAGGGTTCTCAAGCTGTAGGTATGGGTAAAGATTTTTATGAAAATTCTGAAGTGGCAAGGGAGATGTTTGCTAAAGCTGGTGAGAGAATAGGTGTAGATTTTAAAGAGTTGATTTTTGAAGAAAATGATAAATTAGGTCAAACAGCTTTTACTCAACCTGCTATTTTACTTGTTCAGATGGTAGCATATAAACTTTTTAAAGATGCTTGTCCTGATGTTAAAGCTGAGCTTTTCTTGGGTCATTCACTTGGTGAATTTTCTGCTCTTTGTGCTAGTGGTGCGATTGATTATGTAGATGCAGTTGAACTTGTTCATAAGAGGGGTGCATTGATGCAAAGTGCATGTGAAGAGATAGAAGCTGGTATGATGGTTTTAGTTGGTCTTGATGATGAAACTGTTGAGAGTGTATGTGCAACTGCTCAAGCAGATGGTAAAAAAGTTTGGCCTGCAAACTATAATCAAGATGGGCAACTTGTTGTGGCTGGTATGAAATCTGATTTGGTTAGTTTAGAACAAACTTTTAAAGATGCTGGAGCAAAAAGAGCGTTACTTCTTGATATGAGTGTTGCTTCTCATTGTGAACTTTTGGCACCTGCACAGGAGCCTTTGGCAGAGTTGATGTCAGATATGGTAAGTGATAATTTTGAAGCACCAATAGTTTCAAATGTTACAACTCAAAAATATTCAACTAAAGATGAAGCTGTGTCACTGTTAAAAGATCAGTTGGTTAAACCTGTAAAATATAAACAATCTATTTTAGCAGTTGCACCAGAACTTGATATGGCGATAGAGTTTGGAAATGGTGTAGTATTAAAAGGCTTAAACAGAAGAATTGCTAAAGAGTTAAAAACTTTAAATATCTCAGATATGGCATCTTTAGAAAAAGTTAAAGAGGAAATCTGTAGCTAGATGAAAATCACTTTAGTTCAGTTTGCTCCAAAACTAAATCGTTCAAATTTAATCACAATATGTGATATAGTTGAGAAGTATAAAGATAAATCAGATCTGATAGTTTTTCCGGAGTTAGCCTTGAGTGGTTATATGCTTCAAGATAAGCTTTTTGAAGATGCTTGGCATGTGGAAGAATTGCAAATGTTATCTGAACTTAGTCGGCATGTGGATATTGTAGTTGGTGGTGCAATTAGGGATGAAAGCTGTTTTAGAAACGCAGCTTTATATTTTAGTGCTGGGAGATTACTTTCAACACATTATAAACTTCATCTTCCAAACTACGGGATGTTTGAAGAGGCACGATATTTTAAAGCTGGTGATGTTTTTGAGAGTTTTAAACTCCCACATGCCAAAATATCTATGGTTGTGTGTGAAGATTTATGGCATGTGGATGTTCATCAGGATTTGATGGCTGAAAATCCAGATATGATTATAGCTTTGGTGGCTTCACCTGCTCGTGGTTTTAGTGATGATGGACTGGAAATAGAGAAAAAATGGTATGAAATCATAAAAACTGTTGCTTGTGAATGTAAGGCAAAACTTATCTTTGTAAATCGTGTAGGGTTTGAAGATGGACTTGGTTTTTGGGGTGGAAGTTGTATCGTTGATGAGGGTGGTAATATTATAGAAAAATTACCACATTATGAAGAGATAATAAAAACAATAGAGATTTAAGGATAGATATGAAAATAGCAATAATGGGTGCAATGCCAGAAGAGGTAGCACCAATTTTAGAAAAACTAGGTGAGTATAAAACTACACAATATGCAAATAATAAATATTATGAAGCAACTTACAAGGGTGTGGATTTAGTTATCGCTTACTCAAAGATTGGTAAGGTTTTTTCAACTCTTACAGCTACTACAATGATAGAGCATTTTGGTTGTGAAAAATTGCTTTTTTCAGGAGTGGCTGGAGCTATTTCACCTAGTTTAAAAGTTGGTGATTTGATTATTGCTACAAAACTGTCTCAGCATGATTTAGATATAACTGCTTTTGGTCATCCCTTTGGATATGTACCAGAAGGTGCTGTGTTTGTTGAGGCAGATAAAGATTTAATCTCTTTAGGTAAAAAAGTTGCTTTAGAAATGAATAAAGTTGTTCAAGAGGGTGTAATCGCTACTGGTGATCAGTTTGTGGCAAATGAGGAGCGTAAAAACTTTATAGGTTCTACATTTAATGCTGATGCTTTGGAGATGGAGGGTGCGAGTGTTGCTGTTGTTTGTGATGCTTTGAGTGTTCCGTTTTTTATACTTCGTGCTATAAGTGATGCTGCTGATATGGATGCAAGTTTCTCTTTTGATGAGTTTTTAGAAACTAGTGCAGTTGAATCTGCCGAGTTTGTTATGAAGATGGTAGATAAGCTTGTCGATTAAAATTTCCAAAAAAATCATGTCAAAGCTTGGCAAAACAAATGCTGAGTTTGAACTCATAGAAGAGGGTGATAAGATTTTAGTTGGTCTTAGTGGTGGTAAAGATTCTTTAACCATGATTCATGCTATGAAGGAGCAACAAAGACGCGCACCTTTTAAGTTTGAGTTTATTGCTGCTACTATTTCTTATGGAATGGGGGAAAATTATGATTCACTTCATAGACATTGTGAGCAATATAATATTCCACATGCCATAGTTGATACAAAAGTATATGAATTGGCAAAAGAAAAAATTAGAAAAAATTCATCTTTTTGTAGTTTTTTCTCAAGAATGAGACGAGGGTATCTTTACAGTGCTGCACAAAAACATGGATGTAATAAGGTAGCACTTGGTCATCATATGGATGATGCTGCTGAGAGTTTTTTCATGAATTTTATATATAATGGTCAGATGAGAAGTTTAGCCCCAAAATATAAGGCTGAAAATGGTTTAGTAGTTATTCGTCCACTTATTCAGATGAGAGAGAGACAACTTCTTGCTTTTGTTGAAGATAATGGGATTGAAGTGATTGGTGATGAATCTTGTCCTGCTATGCGTTTTGATGTTAAGATGCCACATGCCAGAGCTAGTACAAAAGAGATGTTGGCTAAAATGGAAAATGAATTTCCAACTCTTTTTGTGAGTTTAAATGCAGCATTTAAAAATATCTCTGTTGATAGTTTTTTTGATAAAGAAAAGTTTAGTATTTAGAAGCTAAGTGTTGTTCAGATTTTTCTATTTGAACTTTTTTATTATTTAGTGTTTCTTCTTTTAAGTTTGATAGAAAATCCAATATGTTTTCTTGATAACTTTTTGTATCTATATCATAAGTTATATTTATAAGAAGTCTTAGTGAATCTGTATCTATTTTTTTTGCATATCTAGGTACAATTCGCAACTCTTTTTGTATGTGGGTTACTAAGGCGTCTATGTTTAAACCATTATTGTCTTTAATCTTTTGTACAAGTTCTTTTGTTGAAAGCATTAAAAGGTCTGCTCTATCCTTGTCTTTTGGGTATATACTCATAGCTATATTTTTAACAATAATATAACTTTCAACTTTTGCATCTTCATTTGCAGCAATAACAAGTGCAAATATTTTTGCACGAAACTCTAATGAGCTATGATGATGGACAAACAATTCCCTAAATGCACTGAAAAAATGGTGCTTTATTCTAAAACTAAGTTTCATATATACCTTTTTAAAATACTAATATGGTATTATACATTTTTAAATTAAAATTATTAAAAACTTAGGGAGATATTGTGGGTAGAGCATTTGAATACAGGAAGGCATCAAAATTAAAAAGATGGGGAGCAATGTCAAAATTGTTTCCAAAACTTGGCAAGATTATTACAGTAGCTGCAAAAGAGGGTGGTGGTGATCCTGATACAAATGCGAAACTTCGTACAGCTATACTAAATGCAAAAGCTGAAAATATGCCAAAAGACAATATAGAAGCAGCAATCAAGAGAGCAACAGCTAAAGATACAGCAAGTATGTTGGAAGTGAATTTTGAAGGTAAAGCCCCACATGGTGTTTTGATATTTATCGAGTGTATGACAGATAATAATACTAGAACAGTTGCTAATGTTAAAAATATTTTAACAAAACATGGTGGAGAGATGCTTACAAATGGATCTTTAGAATTTATGTTTGATAGAAAAGCACTGATTGAGTTTAATGTAAAAGATGATATAGATATAGAAGAATTAGAACTTGAACTGATAGATGCCGGACTTGAAGAGATAGAAGCAGAAGATGGTATAGTTATTGTAACAGGTGATTATAAAAGTTTTGGAACTTTAACTTCAGCATTAGAAGATATGGGTATAGAAATAACTAAAGCACATTTAGAAAGAATGGCAAATACACCAATAACAATTACAGAACAGGAACAAGTAGATATTGATAAAATTTTGGAAAAACTTGAAGATGATGAAGATGTTCAAAAGGTTTTTACAAACTTAGCATAGATGAAATTTGTTGATAAAATATATAGTCAAACGCATGAGGTGAAGCAATCAAAGTTTATTGCTTATCTGATGCCGTACCAAGATTATGAGTTAAAACTTCAAGCATTAAAAAATAAACATCCAAAAGCAAGACATTTTGTTGTAGCTTACAGATACCTTAATGAGTTCAATCAAATTGTTGAGCATTCTAGTGATGATGGTGAGCCAAAAGGTACTTCTGGCAAACCATCTCTTTTTGTTCTTCAAGGTGCTGATATGATAAACACTGCCGTAATTATAGTTAGATATTTTGGTGGTACAAAACTTGGTACTGGTGGTTTGGTTCGTGCTTATAGTGATGGAGTTAATCTAGTTTTAAATAGTGCTACACTTTTAGAATATACTCAAAATATAGAGAGAACTATAAGTTTTGAATATTCAAATACTAGGGTTATTGATTATGAAGCTTCGGCATGTGGGATTGTTGTAGTTAAAAAGATTTTTGATAGTAAAGTAATTTATAAATTGAAAGCAACTCAGGAAAATATGGATAAATTTTTAGATAAGGTAGATAGAAAAATTTCTATCTATCCTCTTCCCTGAACAGCATCACCCATACTCCACATAGGCAAGAATATACCAAGAGCAAGTAAAATAACCATAGCAGCTATAATAAGTAGCATAATAGGTTCTATGGCTTCACTAAGACCATCTATAATAGCATCAAAACGCATTTTATAATAATCAGCAACTTTACTTACCATTGCATCTAACGCACCACTGTCTTCCCCTGCACGAATCATTTGAATAACCATGTTTTCAAATAGTTCTGTCTCTGCAAGACCTTGGTTTAGAGTCCCACCTTTTTCAACAGTAGCTCTAACAGATAATAATTTTTCTTTTAAAGGTAGGGAATCTATCATAGATATTGAAGTGTCAAGTGCTTCAGCTATTGGGATACCTGCACGAATTAGTTCTGAAAAAACAAGAGTAAATCTACTGAGTGTTGCAAATTTAATCAGTTTTTTGATTAGATATGTTTTTAATAAAAATTTATGCCAACCATATTTTATATGTGTGTAGTTGTTGATGAGATATTTAAAAGTTACAAAAGCGATGAAAATACCAGCTAAAACATAAGGACCATAAGTGTTGAAAATATGTTCTAAAAATAATAATATTTTTGTTGGAAGTGGTAACTCTGTGTGTAATTCTTCAAAGATAGCTTTAAATTGTGGTACAACATAAGAGATTAAAATTGTAAAAGCTATGGCCATAGCAATCATAACATTTCTAGGGTATGCCATAGCCTTTTTAAATTTAACAACATTTGCACGGATCTCTTCTAGCATATTAGCTAGTGAATAAAGTGCTTCATCCAGATTACCAGTTTTTTCACCTAGTTCAACCATAGCAATAGTAAGGTTGCCAAGTTCAAAACGAAAATTTTCCATAGATGAGGAGAGCGAGTGACCTGAGTTTATATCATCTGCTAGTTTTGAAAAAACTGTTTGTAAATTTTCATCATCTGCTGCTAATGCTATCTCGTTTAATGAATCATAAATCGATATACCAGCATTTGTCATAACTGCGAGTTGTCTAATTGCTGAGATTTGAGCATCTGGTTTGATTTTTCTTTTTTTGATGTTTTTTAAAAGATTTGTTTTAAATTTTTTAAATTTAGCATCAAGTGGTTCCTCAGCTTCAACAACTTTTATAATTATTCCAGAAAATTTTAGTTTTGCATAATTATTGGCTTCTTTTCTATTATTAGCATATAAAGGAAATTCTTCTTTTTTACCTTTTGTTAATATTGTTGCTATGTAATATGTCATTTTGCTACCCTTAAAATCTCTTCTATACTTGTTACCCCATCTAAAGCTTTTTGTATTCCATTTCTAAAGATTGGTATAAAACCTTCACTTAGTGCTTGTTCTAATAAGCTGTCTTTAGAAGCACCTTTTGCTATAAGTGAAGATAAAGCTTCAGTTATATTTAATACCTCACATATCATCTCTCTGCCCATATATCCAGTTTCATTACACTCTTTACAACCCTTACCAACAAAAAACTTTGCATTTTCAGGGATAAAATCTTTTATCTCTTCTAGTGCAGAAGGTGGTACTTTTTCCTCAGTTTTACAATTTGGACATATCTTTCTGACTAGTCTTTGAGCTTGTATAGCTACAAGTGCGCCACTTATAAGATACTCTTCTATCCCCATGTCAACCATACGGGGGATAGCACTTATGGAATCGTTTGTGTGTAGGGTTGAGATGACTAAGTGACCTGTAAGAGCAGCTTTAATTGCAATTTCAAGTGTTTCTTGGTCACGAATCTCCCCAATCATAATTTTATCAGGGTCTTGTCTTAGGATAGATCTAAGAGCATCTGCAAAACTAAGTCCAACTTTTGGATTTACTTGAACTTGCTGGATCAGGTTCATTCTATATTCAACTGGATCTTCAACTGTAATTACCTTGTCTCTAACATCTCGAAGTTCATTTAACGCACCATAAAGAGTGGTTGTTTTACCACTACCAGTTGGACCAGTAACTAAAATAATCCCATATGGAGATTCTAATCCTTTTAAGAATTTATGATAACTTTCTGTGTCCATTCCTGCATCTTCTAGTTTTACAAGAGCTTTTTGTTTATCAAGTACCCTCATAACTATAGACTCTCCGTAAAGTATAGGAAGTGTCGAGATACGAAAATCATATTCTGCACTCCCTACCATTGTTGAGAAACGACCATCTTGGGGTTTTCTTTTTTCAGCAATATCCAGATTTGATAATAGTTTAAGACGAGAAGCCAAAGGAGGATAGATATCTTTTTCAAAAATGAACATCTCTGCCAGTTTACCATCAACACGACCACGAACAACACAGTTTTTTTCTGTAGGTTCTATATGTATATCACTTGCCCTTCCATGGATACAAGTTTTAAGAATTACATCAATAAGAAGTAAGATTGATGACGCTTCTTGTTGTTCCTCTAGTGAAGCGATAGAGTTCAGCTCATCTCTAATTTTTCCAACTAACCCTTTGACGCTATCTTTTAGCTCAACTTTAAAGAGATATGAAGCTATCTGTTTTTTTGTGGCTACTGCAATGCTTATGGGCTTTCTTGGGAATAATCGTTGCATAACCTCTTGTGCATCAATATTAAGTGGATCACTAAACACCACAGTGATGCTTAAATCATCTTGATATACTGGTAGTGCATTGTGCTTTTTTAGTTGTGCTAATGGGGCTTTTTCTATGAGTTGGTAGTCCATATCAATAGAATCTAAATCTATAAAAGGGATGTTCATCTCAGAAGCTAGTCGTTTTAGTACTACATCCTCTTTTATATAGTCATAATCATCTATAATAGAAAGTTCATAAACACCATCTCTGATTTTTTCAACGATATATCGGACAAGTCTATCCATAGTCATGAAACCAGAAAGAGTTATATCCCTTAAAATAAGGCTTGGATCTACACCATTAGCCAACAGCCTATCGACTTGGCGTTTCATAATAGAACCATTTTCAAGTAAATCAGATGTTATTCTATCCATAACTTATCCTTACCAATACACATGTCTTTTTAAAGCTATTGTATCATAAAACTCTTCAATAACTATTTTACTGAGTTTTGCATCTTTTTGAATATATAATTTATATGTAAGTTTTTTATCATTTTTATCTTCGAAAAGGTAAAAAGCTCGTTTTTCATGTTGACCAAGTTCGGCATAAAGATCAAATACTTTAGAAAGTATGTAATCAGTAGTAGGAAGATTTAACGAAGACAAATCATAATCATCAATTAAAGCATGATAGAGAAGTTTTTTTTGCATTAATATAACTGAAAAGTATGCTGAATTTGCACGAGATTCTTCAGAAAATTTTAGTATTGCCATAGGTATTGCCAATCTGTCTATGTAATCAGATTTTAAACAAGAAAAGGCATACAGTGATACAAAATCTTCATCTTTTCTATATCTGCTAAAATTGTCAAAGCCGATTGAACATACTTTTTCATATTTTTTATTTTGGTAAAGATTAAACATATCTTGTTTTATATCTGCATATAAAGAAAAAGTAATAAGTAGAGCAATTATGATTTTCATTTGAATTTTCCTGTTTTTATCTCATCCAAAAGTATTTTTGCTGTATTGGAATGGGAATGTTTATAATAAGTTTTTAATGTTTTTATTGCCATCTCTTTTTCATTAAGCTTAACAAGTGATTTTGTGAAAATTATCCAACTAGCTTCTATATTACTATTTATCTCATTTGTGATAAGAGCATAGTTGTATGCTTTGTTATACTTGCCTAGCTCATAGTATTTTTTAGCAACAAAAAGGCTTAGAGCAGGGTTGTTGTTTATTTTAAATCGTTTAATAACCTGATCTATATCTTCTTGAGCATTCTTTTTACTTATATCTATCTGAATGGAACTGTTTTTTATTTTTTTAGGTGTAGGTAAAGGCTTAGCAACCTCTTTTTCTTTTATTTTATGAGTATTGTTTTTGTTGATGATTTTATGCTTTTTTTCAATTACTTTGTCTTTATTTTCATAATAGCCAACAGTATTATTTTGCATATCTTGCATAAAATTTAAAGAGGGGGACAAAACCAGTTTTTTTTCTATTTTAGGTGGTTTTACATGCTTTGTTTTTGTTTTTGTTTCTTTTTCAATTTTAGTTTTAGTTTTTTTTTCTTCTGTTTTTTCAACTTTTTTTATATCATTTTTAGTAAATTTAATTTTAGTATCTTTAACATCTTTAAATGATAATGTTAAGAATAAGATTAAAATAACTAATAGGCTAAAAATTATTACAATATATGGGATATATGATTTTATTTTAAATTTAATCCACCTTTTTTCTAATTCAGTTACATTAATCATTTATTAGACCTGTGTGAAGAGCTGCCATCTCAATTAGCTTATTTGAAATATTACTTCTGTTGATTTTTATTGGATTATTTTCATTATACCAAGTATATATCTCAAATAGAGTGTATAAAAGTTTATTTGTATCTCGGTAGTTTCCAGATGTTAGTTTATAAATCAAATTTATGGACTTCATTTGGAACATACTTGCACTATCGAAACAGTTTGCTTTCATAAGTTTTTTTTGTATATACATTTTTAATTCACTTGCTGAAGCATTTTCAAGTTCAATACTCTCCCATATTCTAGTTTGAAAATGTTCTTTTGCAATTAAGTCTTCTTTTTCTGTTTTATGTAGAGTGATTACAAATTTAACTTTTCTTGTATCTGATAAAAGTCTTATATTTTCCATTAGTGTCGCTGAATATAGTTGTGCTTCATCTAGCAAAATTATTGGTATATTATCTGGATTTTCATCAACTATATGCTCATTAATGATTTTCATAAATTGTGTATAGTTTAGTTCACCCCTATACTTTACATCTAATAAATCGTGAGCAAGAGTTTTATAAAATTCGCTTTCATCTAGTATCGGAGTATTGTAAAGGTAAACTTTTTTTGATTGGGATAAATCATGATAAAGTTTTGTTAAAAACATACTTTTACCAGTTCCAGGTTTACCATACAATAAAATCATTTTTAAAGGCTTATTTACAGAATCTTTTAAGGATTGGTAAATTGTAGAAACCCTGTCTAGCTGGACAAAATCTTTAGCGTTTACAGTATCTAAAAATATATCTTTAGAATTATCAAAGATACTAGATCTCATTGTCCTCTTTCACTTTTGTTGTTTTTGCTGTGGTTTGTTTTTTTACTTTAGAATTTATATTTATTCCTACAATATTATCTTTTAATCCTTCATACCCTAACTCTTTTAATGAGATTGTATTTTCATTGTTTCTACTAATAATATGTGGTTCAATAACAATAACCAATTCTTGAACCTGTTTTATTTTTTCTTCATATTTAAAAATATAACTTAAAATCGGAATGTCACCTAAAATAGGGATTCCATTGGATTCTAGTGAGCTTTTTGTATTTATAAGACCACCTAAAATAATTCTATTTCCATCTTTTACTGTAACAACAGATGAAAGTTGACGGCGATTAAGATCTGGTGGCATACTTCTTGTTGAGCTGTCTGTATTTAATGCTGTTCTTGTCTCAGAGAGAGAAGGATTTATCTTTAGTGTTATTGTGTTGTCTGATGATATTTCAGGAGTTATATCAAGTAGTACCCCTGCAAAAACAGATTTAACAACTTCATTTTTGCTTGATGTTCCACTTGTCCCACCAGCTAGCGTTTCTGTACTTGTGATTTTATAAAAATATTCTGTTCCTGCTGTTATTAGAGCTGGTTGATTATTTAGAGTTAGTACTTTAGGATTGGATATAGAAGTAACATCACCTTGAGTCTTTAAAAATTTAATAACTTCATTTAGTGACCCACCAGATTTGATGGTTAGAAGACTAGCTGCATTTTTGGCTTGAGTACCAACCGTATCTATAGCCCCATCACTCCAGTCTACTACATTGCTTTTACTAACATAGTCAACTGATAATTGAGCATTTTCTAAAGCATAAAGTTGTTTCCAATCTATACCTGTACTTCTTCCTTTGTTCATTGTTACGCTAAGAAGTTGTACATCTATTAAAACCTGAAGTTGAACTTTATTTTGAAGTTTTGTTAAGTATTCATCCAATCTTTTTATCTGTTTTTGTGTCGCCGTAACTGTTATCAAACCCGCATTTTTATTGATGATTGGAGATTCTGCTTTGTAAGTATCACCCGGTCTGTTTAGTACTCTTTCTAATTCTGCATCTAACTCTTCCCAAAATTTAACTTCATCAGTACTTTCTATTTTCATTCCTGATTCAGCTGAGGCACCTCCACCACTACTTCCTGTTGTATCTGTTGAAGAATCTCCACCATCTTGTGTAGCAGAAGATGAACTAAGTGTAATATCTGTACTACCCACACCTCTTCTTTGAGATATAATATAGTCTATAGGAAATGTTCTAGTAGATAGATAAGATATTTTTAGTATATTGTTTTCTAATTTATAAGATAAATTATTCTCTTTAAGAACTATATCCAAGACTTCATTTATAGTTAGATTTTTTAGATGTGTTTTATTTAACTTGGAATTTAAGAATTTTTCTGCATGTGTATCAGTAACAATGACACTAAACTCACATTCATCACTTAGTTGATCTACAAAATCCATAATTTTTGTATCTTTTGTTGAACTAATGCTGAAGAGTTCATAGGAACAATCTGCAAAACTACTACTAGAGAGAAGCAAAGTCAATGCAACTGTGCTAAGGAATTTATTATTTAATTTCATTGTTTTATCCTATTTAATTTTTAAATTTTAAATTTGTATTTCTACTATTTGTGGATAGTATAAATTTTTTATTGTTATTAGCGAAAACTACTGAAGTTATATTAACTTTTATAAGCGTGTATCCATTTATCTTATCGTTTATTTTATACCATTTTCCACTAATAAGTGCTGAATGGTTTATAACTGCATCAAGCGTTAAAGTTCTTTTTAAATAATTAGCACTTAGCTTAGTATTTGATGTTAATATTTTATTTGATAATCTTCTTCTGCTTTTAGTTTTAGATTTAGTTTTAGATTTCTTAGAAGTTTTTTTCTTCAAAAATATAAAAGGGTCTTGAAGCCTTGCAATGGTTGAACTTTTTATACCAGTTCTTGGTGGTTTGATAGCATTAACCTGTTCATCAACCCAAGCCAATTCACTAGAACTAAGACTTTGTGCTAAAAACAAGAAAGTTACAATTAATAAAGTTTTCATTAGTATGCAATCCCCCAAACTGAAATTTTAAATTCTGAATTTAATCTATCTTTAGCTTTAATATTTATATCATGAATATCAACAACCAAATTGCTTTGTTCTAGTGAATTGATAAACTTCAATGTATTTTTATATTTGGCTGTGGTTTGAAGTGTTATATCTAACATGTGACCAAAAGAACTGCTATGCAAAGTATGTTTATTTGTAAAGTCAATAATCTTTACATTATATTTTTTTGCATTTTTGGATATGGAATGTAGATATTCACCCCATGCTCTTTCGTCATAAATTAAAGAGGAGATAGTTTCTAATTTACTTTTAATATACGCATTGTTTTTTTTGTTTAAATCCAATGCAATTTTAGCATTTTTAATATCTTTATCAATTTTTGCTATTTTTGTTTCAGGATTGCTTTGTAAAAATCTATTGTCTGCATTTATATTTTTTTCCACAGTTTTTATTTTTGCATTTGTAGATTTAAATTTGCTTACGGAAGTATCCCAAAAAAGTAGGTATGAGACAGCAAAAATGATGGCAAAAATCATAAAATACATCATATACATATCTTTTTGAGACTTTTCTTTAAATGAGTTGTCTATCTTTTGTAAGTAATCTTCAATTTTCATGTTCATAATAGTGTCACCTTTAACTCACTGAAATATCTTTTAAAGTCTTTTTTATAGATAATTTCTTCAAGAGAAAAATCAAATTTACCTTCATGTTTTTTTGTTAGATATTCAACCATTTTTGTTATTTTTTTATCTTTTGTTGCAACTAAATTAAAGTTGAAGACTTTACCGGTTTTTTCATCCTCAGCATAAGATAATGAATCTACTCTAACACCAAATTTATTTAAATCTTTTGTTAATAAAGATAAGAGTTTTGCTTTCATGGGATAATTTACTTTAACATCATGAATTTTAATTAGAGTGTTTTTCTTGTCGTTGTATTCTTTTTTTTCAGCATCAAGAAGTGCTAAAACTTTCTTTTTATCAGCCATTTTATTTTTTATGGTTGCTTCTCTTGTAGTCTTAATATTGTGTAATTCTTTATACTTTTGTTGTAAAAGTTCATATTGAAGAGATTGAGCATATGTTAGAATCCAATATGTTATAGGGTATGCAAAAGCTATTAAAAGTGATGCAGCGATTAAAATCGTAAGTTTACCACTCTCTCTTTGTAAAAATTTAGGAGGTCTTTCGTATGCTGTAAAGTTACAATTGTATTTTTCATCTTCAGGTAATGAAGTGTATATATGCATAAGGGCATGAAGTTGGTCTATGTAGATATCTTCAGTTTCAAATCCATAATCAAACTCAAAATCACTACTTTTTATACTCAGTTCTGCTTCTGCCATCTCATCTAGCTTAGTAACTGTGTAAATTTGTGTACCTATATACAGATGTTCGATTTTTTCTATCTCAAATGCTCTTTTTACATAAGTTAAAATATCATTTATATTGGAAAAAATCTCTTTGTATAATCTTATAAAGTGTTTTTTATAATCACTCTCTGTATCTTTTAGGTTATGTGTCGATAGAAACTCCATAAAGTCATCATATTCAACTCTTTCTCCATATAACTCACAAAATCTTTCGTGCATCTCTATAAATGAGTATTTTATGGTTTTGGTATATAAAAATTCTTTTTCGCTGTAGATAGTTATAAAAGTGTCATGTTCTTGAAAATATACAAAACAGTGTACACCATTACTTTCGATAAGCTCTTTTGCATATAAAGATTTAAGAAGTAAAGGTGAGGGGATAACAACATCGATATATTTTATTTTTTTAACTGTTTCTTCAAATGTTTCGGCTATTGTAAGTGGATCAACAATAAAAACATGAAAATGTCTATTTTCAACATCTAAATTATTAAATGTCTCTATATATTGTATTTGGTATGTTACAGCTTGATCTAGTGCAAATTCATCATATACTTTGTTGTTAATCGCATCATATAGATCTTCTTCTGGAATATTTTTTGTAATCTCAATCTTACTTGTGATAAATCCACGAGTATTTATATATGAGATTGCAAATTGTTCTTTCTTAAATTCTGGAGTAGTTGTTTGGGTTAAAAAACTAGAGACACCACTCAGGTAAGAATCTCTGTACGGATTAACCGAAATTATACTTGAAAAAGGGTTTTGGCTTTTTTTATTCATTTGATAAAATCCTACAATCCTTGCGCTCTAAAAAATCGTCACTTAGAAAAAAATATTTAGACAATTTTGATTTTAAAGTGTTTAAATCTTAATGTTACTGCTTGGATTTTATCTTAATTAAGCTTAAAGGAAATTTTATATTAAGACAAACACTCTGTTTGTTCCCAAATCTAGTATCTATTGATTATTTTTCTGTTAATATTTTTATTTTATTATCATTATCTGTTTTAATAATAAGTGTTTTATTTCCAGTAAATTTAAAAGTTGGAGATTTGTAAAGTTCTTTAAATGTTATTTGGTATATATTGTCTGTATTTGGATATTTAAGAACATTTATATTGTTAAATAAAATTGTTTTTACTTCATTTTTCCTAAAAATCCTTGTTTTGTATTTTTTAAACTTTTGTAAATCCATTTTTCCATCTTTAATAAAGTTTTCAGAATAAAATTTTAAATATGTGTCAATATCATTATAAATCCAACTATATCTCCATCTGTATAGTTGAGCGAGTATGTTAGCTAATTGTTTTTTCGATATATTTTTTGCTATTTTTGTTTTGTTGATTATAAGTAATGTACTTTTTAGGTTGATTTTTTTATCAAGTGTTTTTAAATTAGAGTTATTAATAGCTATACATCCTTTTGTAAAACTGTCTCTTTCTTGCTCTTCTGGGAGACCATGTATCCAAATCCCATGACCATCTTTACCTTTAAACTTATCATAAATATTCGGATAAGATGTTACAAAAGCTAATGGACCATAAAAAGAATCTAGTTTTTCTACTTTTCTAGTTAGATTGTAAATCCCTATTGGGGTTCTTAAATCTCCCTCTTTAACTTTATCACCAGCTATTTTTCCTGTATATGCTGGGTATTTTTTTTCAAGTTTAAATGTGGTATTTTTGTCTCGTACATAGAGGTTTAGCGTCGATAAATTTTTGTTACATATTAAAAGAGTTGAACATTTTTCAATATATCCAAAAGATGTGTCTTTATTTTTAAGATATTTTTGCCAATAGTCTTGTTTTGTGAGTTCTAAATCCATCTCTTTTTGAATGTTTTTAATACCATTTTCTCTATAATCAGTTAAAATGTCCATAGCAAATAATGAGATGCTAAAGCATAGTAAAAGGAGTGTTTTTTTCATGATTTATATCCTATCTCTTCTAAAAAAGCTTTATCTTTTGTCCAACCTTTTTTCACTGTCACTTGGAGGTTAAGGTATGCTTTTTGTCCACTTAGTCTTTCTATCTTCTCTCTTGCAGATTTACCAATCCTTTTGATTGACTCTCCACCTTTACCAATTAAAATCCCTTTTTGAGATTCTTTTTCTATGATGATTGTCGCATAGATTTTATCAAGACCTTTATCTTCCTCTATGGAGTCTATGATAACATCACTCTCATAGGGTATTTCATCACTTACATTTTCAAAGATACCTTCTCTTATAAAACCAGCATAAATATCACGAACCAATTCACTTGTTAAATCTTCTGGGTTATATAAAAAAGGTGAATCTGGTAGGTTTTTGGATATAACTTTTAGTAAATCATCATGTCCAACTTTTCTTGGTATTGCAATAGGTATAAGTGCTTCAAAATGTTGTGCAAAAGGGGAGTAGGAATTGATTTTTTTAAATAATTTTTCTTGATTTACTTGGTCTATTTTACTTAAAACAACGATATGTTTTACTTTGTCATTATTTAATTTTAAAAATTTTTCATAATGTTCTACACTATCTGTAATTGGTGCAAGGTAAACAATAAGGTCACAGTCTCCCATCGCTTTTAGTGCTTCATCTAGCATAAATTGATTTAAAACTTTCTCTTTTTCATGTAAACCAGGGGTGTCAATAAATATAATTTGTGTATCTTCATACATAACAATAGCATTTGAGCGTTTTCTTGTTGCGTTGGCTTTTTGTGAAACCATTGCAATCTTTTCACCCAAAAGTGAATTCATAAGTGTGCTTTTTCCAGCATTTGGGCGACCAATCAGAGATACAAAACCTGCTTTTGTCATATTGTTTTTCCTTATAGTTTAGAGACATAAGTGTCTCTTTTTAGTCGCCACAGTGGCGTAATCGAAATAAAGGGGCTTTGCTCCTTTAGGGGACTATTATAATATATATCTGGATAAGTCATCATCATCAACAACTGTATCAAGTTTTTTATGTACAAATTCAGATGTGATAACATAATCTTCACCTGAGTGTTCATCTGCCTCAAAGCTTATATCTTCAAGAACTTTTTCTAAAACTGTATGAAGTCGTCTAGCACCAATATCTTCTGTTGTTTCATTTGCTTTATGAGCTAGTTTTGCAATGCTTCTGATAGCTTCATCTTTAAATATAAGTTTCATACCCTCCACACCTAAAAGTGCTTCATATTGTTTTAAAAGTGAGTTTTGAGTTTGTGTAAGGATTTTATAAAGTGTTTCCTCTGTTAGTGATTCTAACTCAACTCTAAGTGGAAATCTACCTTGAAGTTCAGGGATTAAATCACTAGGTTTACTTACATGAAAAGCACCTGCTGCTATGAAAAGTATATGGTCTGTATTTATAACTCCATATTTCGTGGTTACACTGCTACCCTCAACTATGGGAAGCAGATCTCTTTGGACACCCTCTTTGCTTGGGTCATTTCTACCTTGAGATTTTTCACTTAAGGCGATCTTGTCAATCTCATCTAAAAATATGATACCACCATTTTCAGCTCTTTTTAAAGCCTCGGTATTTATGCTGTTACTATCAAGAAGTTTATTACTAGCTTCAAGTTTTAAAACCTCTTTTGCATCTTTTACACTAATCTCTTTTTTATTATCTTCTTTGTTGATGTTTGCAAATATTTTTGTAAAACTTTCTTGAACTTTTACCATCTCTGGTGGGAGGTTGCTATCATCAAATTCAACATGGATTTTATCAAATTCCAACTCTATGATTTTCTCATCCATCTCACCATTTTCAACTCTTTTTTCCATCGCTTCTAAAAGTCTTTGATAATCATCTTTTTTACTTTCACTTGCACTTTCTGGTAAAGGTGGAAGAAGTTTTTCAACTATTCTATTTAAAACATAGTTGTTGATTTTGTCTTGGTTTTGTTCCTCTTTTTCAGATTTTACAATACTTATAGAGTTTAGAACTAAATCTCTTATCATAGACTCTACATCACGACCTACAAAACCAACTTCAGTATATTTACTCGCTTCAACCTTTATAAAAGGAACTTTCATCATCTTTGCAAGTCTGCGTGAAATCTCTGTTTTACCAACACCTGTTGAGCCTATCATTAAGATGTTTTTTGGCATTATTTCGTTTTGTAAATCTTCATCTAGTTGCATTCGTCTATATCTTGTACGAAGTGCCAATGCTATGGTTTTTTTAGCATCTTTTTGGCTTATTACATAATCATCAAGATATGCTACTATCTCTTTTGGAGTCATATTCATCTTAGTTTTCATCCTCTAAAATCAGGGTTTTTATGTTGTGGTTTGTGTATATGCAAAGGTCTGCAGCTATATGGAGTGATTCTTTTACAAGTTCTTCTTCATCCATATTTGTAGCATGTTTTTTTAAGGCTCTAGCAGCTGAGATGGCGAAGTTTCCACCACTTCCAATAGAAGCGATTTGCCCATCTTCAGGTTCTACTACATCGCCGTTACCAGTTAATATGAATATATGTTTTGTATTTATCACTATCATCATAGCCTCAAGGCGACGAAGAACTTTGTCTTTTCTCCATGCTTTTGAAAACTCTATGACTGATTTTAAGAGATCGCCTCGTTTATCTTCTAAAAAATCTTCAAACATATCAAAAAGGTTAAAAGCATCGGCTGTACTTCCTGCAAAACCAGCTAAAATCTTACCATGGTGAAGTGTACGGATTTTGGTTGCATTGCCTTTTAAAACACTGTTTCCAAAAGTAACTTGACCATCTCCACCAATTACAGCTTTATTTTCACCTTTGTAAGCGAGTATTGTAGTAGCATCAAACATTATTCGCCTTGAACATCCACATGAAGTGTGGCATGAAGTCCGTGACCTAGTTTGAAGTCAAGGTCATGCTCACCAACTGTTTTGATAGCTGATTTTTCATTTATATGTTTTTTATCTATCTCTATGTTGTGTTGTTCTTTTAATGCGTGAGCTATTTCATCTTTTGTTACAGCACCAAAAAGGTGACCATTTTGACCTACTTTTTTAGTGATGATAATCTCAGCTTTATCAAGTTGTTTAGCTATCTCTTTAAGTGCATTTACCTCTTTTTCAAGGTTTTGTGCAACTATAAGTTCATCTTGTGCATGTTGCTCAAGTATCTCTGGAGTTGCAAGTCTTGCAAAACCTTTTTTGATTAGGAAGTTTTGACCATAACCCGGTTTAACTTCTTTAACTTCGCCTTTTTTCCCTAGACTTTTTACATCTTTTATAAGTAATACTTTCATCTATTAATCCTATCTTTTTATTTCGCCACTATAAGAGACAATACCATAAGTAAGGTTTCCTATCTTAGCATATCCCATATCTTTTAATATTCTAGCAACATGCGCACTTCTGCTTCCTACATGACAATATAGTATTATATTTTCATCTTTTGCCAGTTTTGCTTCATCCCAAGTTGCAAAGAAACTACTTGTTGGTACAAGTTTATCAGCACCAGCTATATGTCCCATTTGCCACTCCATATGTTCTCTAACATCAACAAGTTTAAAAGTAACCATACCAATTTCTCTAGCTTCCATAAGTGCCACTAACTCATCACCATCTAGTTCAGCTTGATTTACAAGTGCTTCGCATTCTTCTTTGGTAAGTCCTCTTGAATGTGTATGGATAACCTCTTCCATACCAAGTTCAACTTTTTTAGCTTGTGCATACTCCGGTGTACAAAAAATTCCACAGTGACATTTACCTTCGTTAGGAATTTCATTTTCTATGGCTGGTTTACATGGACAGATTCTCTCATCTACAGATTTTGGTTTTTCACCAGTTGTATCAACCATAAAACATGGGCAAAATCTTTTTTTGTACATCATCCTGTTTCTAGCAAGACCCATCTGTACACCTTCGTTTACTTCCTCTTGCGGGTTGTAAACCCACCCTTTAGATTCACAAACTTTATCTGTAAATTTTATTGTTTTTTCCAATTCAGCTTGGAATTCATCTGAGTTCATATCTATTTTAATTATGCTCATACTATGTTATACCTTTAGTTTCTGTGTGCTTTACCCTCGATTATAAATCGAAGTGCATTTAGTTTTATAAAACCTTCTGCATCTTTTTGGTTATATACTTCATCCTCTTCAAAAGTTGAGTATTCAGCATTAAATAGTGAAACTTCTGAAGAACGACCAACAACCATAACACTACCTTTATATAATTTAAGACGAACAGTTCCTTCTACATATTTTTGAGTGTTGTCTATTGCAGATTGAAGCATCTCTCTCTCAGGGCTAAACCAAAAACCATTATAAATAAGTTTTGCATATCGTGGCATCATCTCATCTTTTAAGTGTGCTGCTTCACGGTCTAGTGTTATAGACTCTATCGCTCTGTGAGCTTTAAGCATGATTGTTCCACCTGGAGTTTCATAACAACCTCTTGCTTTCATGCCGACAAAACGGTTTTCAACTATGTCAACACGACCAATACCGTGTTTTCCACCAAGTTCATTTAATGTTTTTAGCATAGTTGCTGGGCTTAACTTTTTACCATTTAGTGTAATTGGATCACCATTTTTATAGCCTATTTCGATATATTCAGCTTCATCTGGAGCATTCTGGGGAGAGTTTGACCAAAGCCACATGCTCTCTTCTGGTTCAGCTGATGGGTCTTCTAAAATCCCACCCTCATAAGAGATATGAAGTAGATTTGCATCCATAGAATAAGGTGATTTTTTACCTTTTTTCTCAATAGGAATACCATGTTTTTCAGCATATGATAGAAGTTTTTCCCTTGAGTTTAGATCCCACTCTCTCCAAGGTGCAATAATAGTAAGAGTTGAATCTTGACCAAGATAACCCATTTCAAAACGAACTTGATCATTTCCTTTACCAGTTGCACCGTGACTTACACCATCAGCACCTGTGATTTTAGCAATTTCTGCTTGTCTTTTGGCGATTAGTGGACGAGCGATAGAAGTTCCTAAAAGGTATTCACCTTCATAGATAGCATTTGCTCTAAACATTGGATAAACAAAGTCTTTAACAAATTCTTCTCTTAAATCATCAATAAAAATATTTTCAGGTTTAATTCCAAATTCTAAGGCTTTTAATCTTGCAGGTTCAAGTTCTTCACCTTGACCTAAATCAGCTGTAAAAGTTACAACTTCACAGTTATACTCATCTTGTAACCATTTTAAAATAATGCTAGTATCGAGTCCACCAGAATAGGCAAGAACTACTTTTTTAACCTCTTTTTTCATATAAAAAACCTTTTTCATAAAATAATTATCGCGATTTTACAATAAAAAGTATTAAAAAACGGTTAGCCAATAGATGAAGATTTTGAGAAAAAGAGGTATTCAAAAGGCTTTTGAGTATCTAATTAGCCTTTTGAATCAAATAAAATTCCAGTTACTTCTTGCATTTTTGGAAGAAAATCAGCTGCTTTTTCTGCTGGAAATCTTCTAATCATTTTGCTTGTTTCTTTTTCTATAACTGAAACATAAAAGATGTCATCTCTATCTACCCCAAATTTTAGGCTTGTATTCATCGGTGCCATCGCATCGTTTAGCTGATCCACCAATTCTTGTACATCTTTTTGAGAATCAATCTTATGCCCTTGAGAAGATTGTTTCTGTGTTTGCCCAACAGAGCTATCTTGTTTGTCTTGCATATGATGTGCCTGTTGGGGTACTCTTCCTTGAGTTTCTACAGTACTTACATGCGAAGTACTTACCTGAGTTTGTTGCTGTTTTGCAACATTTGCTATGCCATCCATGACGCCCTCCTTAGAAAATAATACTATGTAATCAATACATCGGTTAAATATAAAATAACTTTAGAAAATTTAAAAATTTCTTTTTTTATGATATTCTTTATGGATGATATATAATTCAAAAATAATTTCAAAAGACACAAAAAAAGTTTTATCTCTTGCACTTCCTGCTGCATTAAAACATTTTATAGATATACTTCAAGTTCTTATAGATATGTTGATGGTTGGTTCTCTTAACATTTATGCTTTGGCTGCTGTTGGGATGACTATGCAGTTTATGATGATTATAAATGTGCTGATGACGCTTTATGTTGTTGGTGGAAATGCACTAATATCTAGGTTTATTGGTCAGGGTAGAAAAAAAAGAGCGTCTGCACTTCTTTTTGGTTTGGCTGTTTTTGCTCTTTTATTATCTGTTTTTGTAAGTGTTGGTGGGTATTTTGGAAGTGATACCGTATATGAGATGATGGGTGCAGAAGCTGGGGTTGTGCAACAAGGTTCTGCATACTTTAAAATTTTGGCATGTGGGATTAGTATTATTTTTTTAGATACTCTTTTTTACAATGCTCTCTCAGCAGCTGGTGATACTAAGAGTTCATTTATCATTAAATTAGTTTCAGCAGGTATAAACGCTTCTTTAAATTATGTTTTTATTTTTGGTCATTTTGGTGTTGAAGCTATGGGAATAGAGGGTGCGGCTTATGCAACTTTAATATCTTATGTTTTTAATGTTTGCTCTTATCTCATTTTAATGAGATTCCCACATGCCAAGATAAATCTCATCCCGATTTTATCTAAAAGAGATTTACAAAGAGTTTGGCATGTGGGTTGGAGTGCTGCGTTAGACCGAGGGATTTCAAGTATGAGTTTTTTAGTTTTTGTCTCAATCATTACTGCTTATGGAACAACAGAGTTGGCAGGGTATCAAGTTGGACTTCGTATAGAGGGGATAGCTTTTATGCCAGGGTTCGGTTTTGCCATAGCTGCGATGGCATTGGTTGGACAAAGTCTAGGTGCAAAAGATAAAGATAAAGCTTACAACATGGGGATAATAAGTGGGCGTGTGGCTTATGTGTTTATGGGAAGTGTCGGTATAATTCTTATAATATTTCCTGAGTTTTTAGTGAGTTTTTTTACTAAAGATATTGAAACTATAAAGGTTGCGTCATACTATCTCATATTGGTTGGTTTAGCTCAAATTCCACTAGCTATAATGTTTGTGTATTCTGCTTCATTAAGGGGTGCAGGAGCAACAAAAACTACGCTTAAAATTAATGTTCTTTCTTTATGGTTTTTTAGAGTTATCCCATCATATATAGCTTATAAACTTGGATTTGGAATTATTGTTATTTTTGCTATTATGAACATAGAAACGCTTTTAAAAGGGTTGATATATGCATATATCTATAAAAAAAGAGTTTGGTTGGATACTAAGGTTTAATTAGATAAAATCGCATTTATGAATGATAAGCAATACAAACAGGCAGTAGAAAAACTAAATCTTTGGGCTAGGCACTATTATGTTTTAGATGACCCTATCACTACTGATGAGGTTTATGATGAACTTTATCATGAAGTTTTGGCTTATGAGGGACAAAACCCACATGCCATAGCTGAAAACTCACCAACACAAAGGGTAGGAGATGTTATTTCTGATGGTTTTACCAAAGAAAAACATCTTTCTCGTATGTGGTCACTTGAAGATATTTTTGATAGTGATGGGCTTAAAAAATGGCTTGAGAAAACTTATAGACTTGATAAAAATATATCTTTTTATTGTGAGCCAAAATATGATGGTGCTTCGCTAAATCTTATCTATGAAGATGGAAAACTAACAAAAGGTATCACTCGTGGAGATGGTAGTGTTGGGGAATTGATAACTCAAAATGTAAAAACAATTCGCTCCATACCATTAACTATAGAATATAAAGAGCTTATAGAAATTCGTGGTGAAGTTGTGATTTTTAAAGATGAGTTTGAAAAAATTAATGAACAAAGGCTGAAAAACAATGAAGCAGTTTTTGCAAATCCTAGAAATGCGGCAGCTGGAAGTTTGAGACAGCTTGACTCTTCTATAACAGCTTCAAGAAATTTGGTGTTTTTACCTTATGGTGTTGGAGTTAATTCTTTGAAATTTAAACTTCTTAGTGAGCTGATGGAGTTTATATATACTCTTGGTTTTATAAAACCACCAAGACATTCCACATGCCAAGGTTATGAAGAGATACAAAATATCTATGAGCTTATGAAAGAGGAGAGAGACTCTTATGAGATGATGCTTGATGGTATGGTTATAAAAGTAGATGAGATAGCCTCCCAAATAGATATGGGTTATACTGTGAAAAATCCTAGATTTTCTGTTGCTTATAAATTTCCAGCAGTACAGAAGATAACAACCCTAAAAGAGATAGTGCTTCAAGTGGGTAGAACGGGTGTAGTTACACCTGTGGCGATTGTTGAACCTACTGATATAGATGGTGTTGTAGTTGAGAGGGCAACACTACATAATTTTGATGAGATAGATAGAAAAGATATAAGGATAAATGATAAAGTTATCATCCTTAGAAGTGGTGATGTTATACCAAAAATCATAAAAGTTTTAACTCAGGAGAGGGATGGAAGTGAAGTGAAATTTGAGCGACCATCCACATGCCCAGTATGTCATAGTGAGCTTTTGGATGAGGGTGTGCTTTTAAAATGTCAAAATCTTGAGTGTGAAGCGAGAGTTATAAACTCTATCATCTATTTTGCTTCAAAGCCATGCTTAAATATAGATGGACTTGGTGTTAAGATAGTTGAGGTTTTATTTACATCAGGACTTGTTAAAAGTGTAGTTGATTTGTTTGATTTGAGTTTAGATAAACTACTAAAACTTGAAGGTTTTAAAGAGAAAAAATCTCAAAATCTTTTAGATGCTATAGAAAATGCAAAAGGGTGTGAGTATTGGAGATTTATAAACTCTTTGGGGATTGAACATATTGGCGAGGTTGCTTCAAAAACTTTGAGTGATAATTTTGGATTTGGTTTTATTGATGCTACAAAAGAGCAGATTATGGCATGTGAGGGTATAGGAGAAGAGATGGCAGAGTCTGTTTTAGAGTTTGTAAGAGTAAATAAAGAGATCATTTTACAACTCCAAAATATTTTGCAACCACAAGAGCCTGTAAAAAAAGATGAAGCCAAAGAAAATCCATTTAAAGGAAAAACAGTTGTTTTAACTGGAACTATGAGTAGATCTCGTGGAGTTATAAAAGAGATGTTGGAGTCTTTAGGTGCAAAAGTTTCAGGAAGTGTAAGTAAAAAAACTGACTTTTTAATCTATGGAGAGGATGCTGGTAGCAAGTATGATAAGGCTATGACGCTTGGTGTAGAGTGTTTAGATGAAGATGAGATGAGGAAGATGATAGTATGAAAATAGTTTTAGTGTTGTTAATGTTTATGGGAGTTGCTTTTGCAGATCGAGATGGTGGACCTTATGTAGGTTTTGGTTATGGAAATTCAAAATATAATGATGATGGACATTATGCTTCTATGAAGTCAGACAGTTCTTCATCAGCTGTTATATATAGTGGTGCTTATATAAATAAATATTTTAGTGTTGAACTTGATTATGTTAGTTTTGATGCATGGCAAAAAGATGGGGGATATGAGGTTGATAATACTAAAAAAGTAAGTTATAGTGCTGCAACGGTAAATGTATTGGCTCATTATGCTTTTTTTGATGATAGATTGGACTTTTATGCAAAAGGTGGTGTTGGACAGATTGATGCTAGTGGTATTTCTGCTAGTGGTTTTAGTATAGTTTATGGTGGAGGTGTTGGTGTTAGGTTTAATGAGTGGCTTGGTCTAAAACTGGCATACGATAGATATACTTTTGAATATAAAGATAATGTTACTGGAAATCATGATATGTATATAGATTTTGTTTACAGTGCTTTAGAGTTTCAGTTTTGATGAGATTGGATAATTATTTAGTTGAAAATAGTTTTGTTGATAGCAGAACAAAAGCTCAAAATATTATAAAAAATTCTCTTGTTAGTGTTAATGGTAATTTTATGCTCAAAAGTTCATATAAAGTACAAGATGATGACAGAGTTGAGGTTGTCAAACATAAGCAGTTTGTATCCCGTTCAGCACACAAACTTGATGAGTTTTTAAAAGAGTTAGAGCTAGATATAAAAGGTTGTGTTGCCCTTGATATTGGTTCTTCAACTGGTGGTTTTACTCAAGTACTTCTTGATAGAGGTGTAAAAGAGGTAAGTGCTGTTGATGTTGGTAAGGGGCAGTTACATAAAATAATTAAAGATGATAGTCGAGTGTTTTCTTATGAGAGTTGTGATATAAGAAAGTTTGAGAGTGATAAGAAGTTCGATTTGTTGACTAGTGATGTTTCTTTTATATCTTTACATCATATTTTAGATGTCGTTGATAGGTTGGCATGTGGGAAAATTATACTTTTGTTTAAGCCACAGTTTGAAGTTGGAAGAGAGGCAAAAAGAGATAAACATGGTGTAGTGTTAGATAAAAAGGCTATTCAAAGGGCAATGATAAAGTTTGAAGATGCCTGTGAGTTGAAAGGGTGGAGTTTAGTTCTAAAAACTCCATCAAAACTGACAGGAAAGGAGGGTAATCTTGAATACTGTTACTGCTATGAAAAATAGCACTACAATCGCCATAGGTGGATTTGATGGGATGCATATTGGGCATCAAAAGCTTTTTGAAGTTTTGGGTGATGATGGTTGTATAGTTGTGATTGAGACAGGTTATGCAAACCTTACACCAAAGAAAGAGAGGGAAAATTTTACTCACTTGCCCATAATGTATCTTGATTTAGATGATATTCGCCATCTTAATGGTAAAGAATTTGTAGATTTTTTAAAGGATGAATTTCCAAAACTTAAAAAGATAGTGGTTGGATATGATTTTCATTTTGGAAAAAATCGAAAATATTCGTTTAACGATTTGAAAGATATTTTTGATGGTGAAGTGGATGTGATTGATGAGGTAACTTTAGATGGAGATTCTGTGCATAGCCATAAAATCAGGGCAAAACTTGGTATAGGCGATATTAAAGGAGCTAATATTTTTTTAGGTCATAACTATACTATAAAAGGCAAACTTGAAAAAGGGCAGGGGATTGGTAAAAAAGAGCTTTTTGCCACTATTAATATCTCGGCATGTGGGTATTTGATTCCAAAAGAGGGTGTTTATGCAACTTTAACAAGGGTAGATGATGAGGAACATTATCATCCCTCTGTTAGTTTTGTTGGACATCGTGTAAGTACAGATGGTAGTTTTGCCATAGAGAGTCATATCCTTGATGGGGAGATTTTATGTAAAGAGAGGGCAGCTATAAGTTTTGTGAGCTTTATCAGAGAAAATAAAAAGTTTGATACCCTTTTAGAGTTAAAAAAAGCGATAAAAAAAGATATAGATATTGCTTCAAGTGAGTTAAGGTTGTTAGAGTTATGAAAAATAGAGAGTATTTGATAGAGTCTGAGATAGATTTTAAGTTTTTACAAAATCCAACAGATTTTGTAGTGAATGAAGTGCCTGTTGGCGAATTTAAAGGCAAGGGAAACTTTTTAATCTTACATGTAAAAAAAGTTGAAATGACCACTTGGGATATGGTGGCAATATTTGCTCAGTTTTTAAATATACCAGCTCAAAAGATAGGTTATGCAGGTCTCAAAGATAAACATGCAACAACTACTCAGTATTTATCACTTGATGCAAGACATGAAAAAACTCTAAAAAAGTTTAAGCATTCTCAGATTAAAATCTTAAAAATGATAAAACATGATAAAAGTATAAGGATGGGTGATTTAAAAGGAAACAGATTTAGTATAAATCTACATTTTGTTGATAATATTGAAGCTGGTCGTATAGAAAAAGTAGCTAGAAAAATAGCAAAAGTCGGGCTTCCCAATTACTTTGGTTATCAAAGGTTTGGTCGTGATGGAGATAGTATAAAACAAGCTAAAGAGATGATAAAGGGGGATTTGTTTATAAATGACAATAAAGTAAAAAACTTTTTGATTTCTATATATCAAAGTACTTTTTTTAACGAGTGGCTAAGAGAAAGAGTTATGCAAAGCAGAAAATTAAATGAGGGTAAATTTCAGCTTTTAGATGGTGATGTTTATATGGCAAAAGATAGAAAGTTATCTACTCCAAAGATTGTTCCCACAAGAGAATTTGAAAATAAAAAGCTTATTCCAACAGGTCTTTTATGTGGTAGGGATGTGTTTCGCTCAAGAGATGAAGCACGAAAGATAGAAGAAAAATATGATGATGAATTTTTACAAGAAAAAGGGCATAGAAGGGAAGCTTTAGTTTTTCCATATGATATAGAATGCTCTTACGATAAAAAACAAACTTTTTTAAATATAAAGTTTACATTACCAAAAGGTTCTTATGCAACTGTATTTTTAGAGTCTATAGCAGGTAGAAATTATAGTGCTAAAGATGTTAAGTACCTATCCAAAAAGAACACCAATTATCAGCGATAAGAAAACAGTTCTAGTGATAGGCAGATTTTTGAAGAACTAACTGGTTAATTCAAGAAAATCTAACGACACAATAGGACTGTTTTCTTATCGCCCGTAGGGAAGCTCAAAAAAGCAACTACTGACTTCGTTAAAAACTCTTGAAGCTACCAGTAGCTCCTACAAGTTTTTGCCTTGCATTAGTCACTTTTTTGAGCTTCTGATAGTTGGTGTTCTTTTTGGATAGGTACTTAAATTGGCTTAATTTGTAAAATTTGTAAAAAAATATCTAGTATTATAATAGTTTAATGCAACTTAGACTATAATCTCACAATTAATTTTAGACAGGGAGTACACCTATGGGTGAATTGTTCACATTTTTCGGACTTATTTCTGAGGGTAAAGATTTTCTTTTTTTAACACACATGGTGTTATCTGCAGTGATTGCATTAGTATTGGCTAAAGTGGCTATGTCAAATTTACAGCTTGTACCAAAGGGAACACAAAACCTTATGGAAGCATACATGAATGGTGTTTTAGAGATGGGAACTGATGTTATGGGCAGATCACATGCTCGTAAATATGTTGGTTTAGTAGCTACGATAGGTCTTTTTGTTGGTATTGCAAACATTATAGGTATTATTCCTGGTTTTGAAGCACCTTCAGCAGATTTAAATATGACTCTAACTTTGGCATTATCTGTTTTTGTTTACTATAATTATCTTGGTATTAAAACTCAAGGTGTTATAAAATATTTTAAACATTTTATGGGTCCAGTTTGGTGGCTAGCGTGGTTAATGTTCCCAGTTGAGATAGTGTCTCACTTCTCTCGTATCATATCATTGAGTTTCCGTTTGTTTGGGAATATTAAAGGTGATGATATGTTTTTAGCAGTTATTCTTATGCTAGTACCATGGGTAATGCCACTTATCCCTTTTGCACTTTTAACTTTTGGAGCATTTTTACAAGCGTTTATCTTTATGATGCTTACATATGTTTATATTGGTGGTGCAGTTGTAGTGGCAGAACACTAAAAATCACATCCTATGCAAAAAGATATATTCGATAGAATTATAAGCTTTTTGCTTGGAGCATCATGGGCTATAATCTTCTTTGGCTCTATCATAACTTTTAAAGTTTTTATCTTTTTGGGCTTTGGCTTGTCTCTTTTTTTAACCATTCTTTTTGTTATAGCTTCACTTCTTATGATTTTGATACTTGATGCTTTTTCTGTAAATAAACAAAGACTAGAAGAGTTGAAGAAACAAACAAAATTATTGGAAGAAATTAACAACAAATAAAATCATTTAAAGCAAAAATTAGATAAAATAGATAATCAATTATAATTTATCTAAGGAAAACCATGTTTGAAGTAGTTATAGGGCTTGAAGTCCATGTACAACTAAATACAAAAAGCAAACTTTTTTGCTCGTGTCCTACGAGTTTTAATCATAAACAAAATACAAATACCTGTCCCACTTGTTTGGCGCTTCCAGGTGCCTTACCTGTTCTAAATAAAGAGGTTTTACATAAATCTATTATGCTAGGAACAGCGATAGAAGCTACTGTTAATCAAACTTCTTACTTTGATAGAAAGTCTTATTTTTATCCAGATAGCCCATCTGCTTATCAGATTACTCAGCTATATACTCCTATTGTTGAACATGGTAAGCTTCAAATAGATTTTGAAGATGCAACAAGCAAAACTATTAGAATAAATCGTGCGCATATTGAAGCTGATGCTGGTAAAAATATACATGATGGAGATATATCTAAAGTTGATTTAAATCGTGCTGGAACTCCACTTTTAGAGATAGTTAGTGAGCCAGACATGTCGAGTGCAGAGGAAGCTATACTTTATCTTAAAAAACTTCATTCTATTATCCGTTATTTAGATATTGGTGATGCAAATATGCAAGAGGGTTCATTTCGTGTTGATGTAAATGTTTCTATCAGACCAAAAGGTGATGAAAAACTTTATACTCGTGTAGAGATAAAAAATATAAATTCATTTAAGTTTATTCATAAAGCGATAGAAGTTGAAGTTATAAGACAGAGTGAAGCTTGGGAGGATGGTGTTTATGATGATGAAATATGTCAAGAGACTAGACTTTTTGATCAGGTAAAACAGGAAACTAGAAGTATGAGAGGTAAAGAGGAAGCTGCTGATTATCGTTACTTTCCTGAACCAGATTTACTAAAAGTTGTTGTAACTGATGAAATGTTGGAAACTTATTCTAAAATTCCAGAGCTTCCAGATGCAAAAAAAAAGAGATTTATCAAAGAGTTTAGTATGAGTGAGTATAACGCTATGGTTATCACTGCAACAGTTGAAATGGCTAACTTTTTTGAAGAGATGATGGCTGAAGATGGTGTGAGTGCAAAAACTGCAGCTTCTCTTTTAACTGTTGAGCTTCAAGGTCGCCTAAAAGGTGAGCAAAATGTCACAAACTCACCAGTGAATGCAAAAAAACTCGGCTTTTTAGCAAAAAGAGTTGATGATAAAACTATTAGTGGCAAAGCTGCTAAAGATGTACTTGATTATTTGATGGAAAATGATGAGGACATAGACAGTGTTATAGAAAAACTTGGATTAAAACAGATGACAGATTCTGGTGCTATTGAGTCTATGTGTGATGAGATTATATCCACAAACCCAGAAAAGGTTGAGCAATACCAATGTGGGAAAGAGAAACTTTTTGGATTTTTTGTAGGGCAGGTTATGAAAGCATCCAAAGGTAGTGCAAATCCACAAGTAGTTAATGAGATATTAAAAAATAAGTTGGGATAAAAACTAAATGCGTTTCATAATAAATTTTGCATATTTTTTAAACTCTTCCATCTGGTATCAGAGGAAGCGACGATTTTTTTCTAATCTATTAGAAAATGATGATTATAAATATAAAAAATACTTTGATGTTGTTATGATAATTTTAATCTTTTCAAGTGTTTCTATCTTGATTTATGAAGTTAAAAAAGATGTGCATGACTTGTTAAATATATTTAACTCCTATATTATCTCATTTATATTTTTTATAGAGTATATACTTAGATTTTGGGTGTCTAGCAGTGTCTCAAAAGTTATTATTCATCAAGATGAATATAGTGATCTTTTAGGTAGAGATTTTGATGTATGGTTTGTTTTAAGAAGAGTTATAAAAGATAAATTAGAATATGTCCTTTCAGCTAAGGCAATTATAGATCTTTTAGCTATTATGCCATTTTTTCATGAGTTAAGATTACTCCGTATTTTTGTTTTATTTCGTGTATTTAAGCTCTTTCGGTATGCCAAAAGTTTCCAGACATTTTCTTCTGTTTTAGCGACAAAAAAGTTTGAATTTTTCACTCTAGCTATGTTTGCGTTAATGGTGATTTTTGTATCTTCAATATTGATATATGTAATGGAAGCTAATGACCCAAAATCAAATATAAACACTCTTTATCAGGCTTTTTATTGGTCAATAGTTACTATCTCTACTGTTGGGTATGGTGATGTTGTTGCTGTTAGTTCAGAAGGACAATTTGTTGCCGTTGTAGTGATATTGGCAGGGATTGCAGTGATGGCATTTACGACTTCTCTTTTTGTATCAGCTTTTACTGAGAAGATAGAAGATATAAAAGAGAGTAAAACTATTCAAGATATAGCTAAGATAAAAAGTGTTTATATAGTTTGTGGATATGGAAATATCGCAAGAGAGGTTGCTAAAAAATTAAAAAGCACAAGATTTCGTATTGTGGTTATAGATAAACTAAATGAAAATATAGAAAAAGCAAAAAAAGATGGTTTGATGGCACTTAACTATAACCCTGGTAGTGTAGAGAGTTATAAAAAATTAAATCTTGATATGTCAACACATGTAAAAGCTGTTTTATGTTTAGAAGAGGATGATGTGGCAAATGTTTACACAGCCTTAACAGTTCGTTCTATAGATAAAGATGTATATATCATGTCGTTATTGATAAATAGTGCAAATAGAAATAAACTTTTATATTCTGGAGTAAATGAACTTCTTTATGATAAGGAGTTTGTTGGTTTGGTAGCAAGGGAATATGTGGGACAACCTGTTGCGTTTGAAGCTATTCATGCTATCCGTTCAGAAGATAGTCTGATTAAAATTGATGAGATAACTGTAACGGAAAGAATTGTTTATAATTTTGCAACAGTTGGGGAACTTAATAATGTAGATTTTAGAGTGGTGCTTTTGGGTGTTCAGAAAAAATCATTTTCACGATTTTTATTTAATCCTCTCAATAGTACTATTTTAGAACCAGGGGATGTTTTACTTGTTATAGGTAATTATATGTTTGTTAGAGAGTTTACAAAATTTCTCTCTAAAAAGCGTAGTTAGAGGAGTTTAAAATGACAAAATCTAATGCTTTAATATTTGGATATAATGAATATGGTATTGAGATAGCTAAAAATATTGTAAATAGATATGAAAGTATTACAATTTTTGCTTTAGATGATATACCAATTTCTGTAGATAATAAATTTGGTTTTAATATTGAAAAATTTGACCTTAGTGATGATTGGAATTATATAGATTCTAAGTATCATTTGGAGGATTCTAAAATATTTTGCGCACTCATGGAAGAATCAGAAAATATATTTTTAACCATAGCTTTACGCTCTGCTTTTAAAAATGTATTTGTTATTGCTCTTGCAAAAAATAATGAAGATGCAAATAAGCTAAAGATGGCAGGAGCAAATAAAGTTATACCCATAGTTGAAACAACAGCAAATATTATTGCCGATATGCTTAAAAAACCAATCTTAACAGATGTGTTGCATGACATTTTGTATGAAGATGGTGATTTGAAAGTTGTTCAGATAAAGGTTTCAAAAGAAGAGTATTTTGATAATAAATATCCAGCTGATATAGAATGGAGTAGGTATCATGGTATTTTAGTTTTGTCTATTGTCCATGAAGATATGAGTAGAGAGTTTATATACTCTTCAAAATCAAAACATAATTTTATAAAAAATGGTGATATTCTCATAGTTGTTGGTTATGAAACAGACTTAAATGATTTTAGAAAAATGGTTGGAGATTACGCATGAAAATAGGTGTGATTGGTGCTGGTAAATGGGGGATGGCTCTTGCTTTTGCTTTTTCTCAAAAGAATGATGTTCTTATAAGTTCAAGAACACATAGGGATTTAGAAAATTTTGTATCTATGAAAGAGATTTTAGAGTGTGAATATTTGATAATTACAGTACCAGCTCAAGAGGTTTCTAAATGGTTGAAAGAGTATTTTGTCTTTAAAAATCAAAAGATATTAGTTGCTTCAAAGGGGATAGAAGCCTCAAGTGGTAAGTTTTTAAATGAGATATATGAAAGTTATGTTCCACATGCCAATATAGCTTATTTGTCTGGTCCATCATTTGCTACCGAGGTTATGCAATCTTTACCAACTGCACTTGTAGTAAACTCAACAAATGAAGAATTAAGTCATACTTTTACCTCTTTTTTACCATCTTTTATAAAGGGATATACCTCTAGCGATGTTGTGGGAGCAGAGATTTCAGGAGCATATAAAAATGTTATTGCCATTGCAGCTGGGATTTGTGAAGGGCTTGGACTTGGTAAAAATGCAGCGGCAGCTTTAATATCTCGAGGTTTGGTTGAGATGCAAAGATTTGGTAGTTTTTATGGTGCAAAAGATGAAAGTTTTGTAGGACTTAGTGGAGCTGGTGATCTATTTTTAACTGCTTCATCAAAAATGAGTAGAAATTTTCGTGTTGGACTTGGTTTGGCATGTGGGAAATCTCAACAAGAGATTTTAGATGATTTGGGTGAAGTTGCAGAGGGTATAGGTACTGCCTATGCGTTACATGAAATATCTTCTCAAAAAAATCTATATTTACCAATAGCAAAAGAGGTTTACAATATGCTAGAAGGTAAAAATCCGATGGAGAGTTTAGAAGATTTACTTTCAAATTAAGGAGTAGAAAGTCTATGAATAGATATAGAGAACAATTTATCAAGATAATTGTTGGTTTGTTAGTAGGTTTAGTGGCTTTTGGTATATCTCTTGGTTTTTTTAGTCAAACTCAAGCAACACTCCTTGGTGTGATAGCTTTTTTAGTAACTCTTTGGACAAATGAGGGGTTGCCTTTGGGTGTTGTTTCTCTTTTACCTATTATCTTGTTTCCATCATTTGGATTTTTAACTACAAAAGCAACAAGTATTAACTATTCTCATCCTATTATTTATCTGTTTTTAGGTGGTTTTTTACTTGCTATTGCAGTTGAAAAAAGTGATTTGCATATCTATATAGCTGATAAGATGTTGAGACTTTTTCCAAGTACTCCAAGGGGTGTAATTTTTTCTTTAGTTGTAACTTCAGGACTTCTTAGTTCTATATTATCTAACACAACTACCACACTGTTGCTTATTTCCATAGCACTTTTTATAACCAAAGATATAAAATTAAAGATGAGATTTGCTTTGGCTATTGCTTATGGTGCTAGTGTAGGTGGGATTATGACACCTATAGGGACACCACCAAACCTTATACTTTTAGGGATTATGAGTGATAAAGGGATGGAAGCGATACCATTTTTTCAATGGATATGGATGGTTGCTCCACTTGCATTTTTGATGTTTATAATGGTTTCTTGGCTCTTGAGCTTAGGTGTGGCAAATACACCAATATGTAGAGAGCTTAATGATTTGACATTA
>Ga0256842_1000170_pt1 | contig 56535 bp, 49 predicted proteins | sample 4559240metaG_FD_185973 | JGI IMG/M metagenome (GOLD analysis project Ga0256842, IMG submission 185973) | Hydrothermal vent microbial communities from Guaymas Basin, Mexico - 4559-240 | ecosystem: Environmental > Aquatic > Marine > Hydrothermal vents | place: Mexico: Guaymas Basin | collected... | reverse complement strand
TGGATCTATTGATTTTATAAAACGTTTTCATGAAAAATTCATGAAAAAATGCAATCTAAAAAAACTGAAAAATTACTCTACCTTTGATGATAAAAACAAACTCTTCTCCTTAATAAAACCTAAAAAAACAGTATAAAACTTAAAATTACCTGAAGGAAAATTAAATAAAAAAACTAATGGAAAACAATATTTTAAAAAGTCTAATCTTCTAATCTCTAACCCTTAAATTAAGATAAAATTAAAACTTCATCAATTTAAAACATAAAAAAAACAATTTAACTTAAACCATTAACATACAAAAATAACACATTAAATACACTCCATTACATCAAAAAAACCTTTCCCATACTTCAACCTCTTTTATCCTCATCTAAATATAAGTACTAAAATACACAAATACATAAATATCTGCTTGCCAGACACCCATTTTAATACACCTGATCTTATCTAAAAATAAAATAAATTGCCCGGCACATTTAATAACATTCAACAACAAATTAATCAAAATCGTGCCTGGCACCTTTTATGAGGAAATCTATAAATTCATCGGAAGCGTTGGGACATTTTATCACCTTATATTCAAGGATACCAAGATCATGTGCAATTTTTTCATATTCAATTTCAAGTTCATAAAGGGTCTCAATATTGTCCACCACAAAGGAAATAGGATAAATAATTACTTTCTCACCTTCCAATTTTTTCAACACATCTTCAAGAGCAGGTCCCACCCATTTAACAGGTCCCAACCTTGACTGATAGCCAAGCACTATATTTTTAAAGTTCGCTCCCATTTTTCCTAATTTTTTACTTAAAATTTCCACATGCTCTTCAACTTCCTCTTTATAAGTATCTCCATATTCAATAAATTTTTCAGGAATTGAATGGGCAGAAAATAAGAGTATAAAATCACCACAATCCCTATCACCTACGTAATCCAATATCCCTTTGCAAATTAAATCATTATAATCTTCCTCTTTATAAAATGGCTTCATAACTTTTATTTCAAAATTTAAATTAAACTTATCTACCCATTTATAAAAATCATCAATTGATGACTTCACAGTGGAAATAGAGTTATGTGGATAAAGAGGAAGAAGAAAAACTTCCTCAATCCCCCTTCCTTTCATTTTCTTTATAACATCATAACTAAAAGGAGGTAAATACCTGAAGGCTATAAATACCTCATCATCTATTTTTTCCCTCATTTTGTCTCTTATTTTAAAAGTTATTTCTTTTAAAGGAGACCTTCCACCAATTTCCATATAGTTCTTATATGCCCTATTGACCCTAATATTTGCAATAAAACTTGAAACAGCCAACCTTAAAAAATTATTCTTAATGGGCAGAATATTCCTGTCATAGAACATGTTTTTCAAAAAAAGTTTCAATTCTTCCCTATTTTCAGCTCCACCCATTGACAGTAAGACAATTCCCTTCTTTACCACAATTAATTACCACCTATTTTACTCTTATTTTAACATCTCCCACGCCTGAAACTATTTTCAAATAGAGTTTCTTATCCTTTTCCTTAAATCCCCTTGTAATATACAAATGCTCATTGGACTTTTCAAAAACATCATAATCAACCGAAACAGATGAAGTATATTTGCTTCCTACAACCCTAGCCTCTACAGCAACACTTTCTGGAAAAAATATTTCAACATCTCCGACGCCACTTTCTACCTTTCCCCTAACTTCTCCTTTCCATCTATCACCAACTTCAATATGGCAATCTCCAACACCTCCTGTACATTCAAATTCCTTACAATTTAAATTTCCAAGCCCAATAAAGCTCAAATCCCCAACACCATTTTTTATGGTAATACCTTCACACACCATTTCATTTTTCTCTTTACAAAAAATATCAGTATCCCCAACCCCTGTCTTTATATTAAAACTCTTCACTTTAAGTCCAGTTAAATCTATATTGCCATTTCCAACACCAACCCTTATATCAAAAGAAACTGGAACTTTTTTAGAAACGAAAAGTGTAATGGTGGAATTCAAGTGCTTTGAAGATTTTCTACCTTCAAGGGTAATTGTTAAGTCATTTCTTGTAAAATCATAATGGAGTTTTTGATTGGCATCGTCATATACCACCTCAAGTTTAAAAAGTTTTTTACTATTAGTTTCAATGGGAGCTATCTTTAAATCAGCAACCCCCGATTTACAAGTAATATTAAGACTTTTTTCCCCTGAAAAATTAACTTCCTTTTGAAATATCGATTTATGAGGTGGATTCATGTAAAATTCTTCAACACATCCCGTCAAAAAAAATATTGAAAATAACAGTAAGATTAAAAATGGCAAAAATTTTCTCATCCTTTACCTCCTTCAAGAAATCAACGGTTAAAATATATATTTCCATAAGTGGAATTGCAGACCACATTTTTAGATATATTCTTATTAAAAATTGTAAAATAACTATTTGCACCCTTTTTTAAGACTTTGTTAGAAAAATCACGAGGAACAAATATTTTTCCAAAAGATGCTGAAAATTTATAGTTTAATTTAAGTCCTTTATCCACAGAAAGATAAATATTTCCATTTTTAGCAAAAAGAGAAACACTTTTTAAGTTCTTATTTATTCCATATTTCAAATCTCCACCAAAATTCTTTATTACCACATTTCTACCACAATCTACACCTTGAAAAGATCCAAATTTATTTTCAACAAAGGTGGTACCAGAAACATTTTTTACAAAAAAATCACTATTTTTCCCTGTGATCTCAATATCCTTCATCACATTAAAAATTCTAATCTTTAAAAATTCAGACTTACCGGTAATTTTGCCATTAACTTTATCCATCTCAAGAGAATCAGATTTCCCAACAAATGAAACATTTCCTTTTACATCATAAATATTTACCTCTCCAAACTTAAACTGCATATCAATATTCCCTTCAACTTTTTTAATATTCACTTTACAGGAATGGGATTTTAAAAAAGTTGAATTTTTAAATGTATTCCCCGAAAAATTTCCATAATTTAAATTTATCCTTGAAATTCCATTTACATTTTTAACTTCAATATTTGAAAAACTCTCCTTCAAATTTAAATCCCCACTCAAATTCAACAATGTTAAATTCCCATTTTTTATTTCAGTATCCACATTTCCACCAATTCTCTTTAAAAAAACATTTCCAGAAAAATTGTTAAGTTTAACATTTCCCCTTATATCTATAAAATCAATATCCCCTATGGAATTTTCAACTAAAATATCAGCATCTAATCCTCTGGCCTCTATATCTCCCCCATGAGAATTAACAACGACATTTTTAATGACGCGGGGAAGTAATATTCTTTCATAAATCCTAAAACCTCTATAGCCGCTTATCATAGGCGTTTTTATTTTTAAGACAGAGCCTTCCTTAAATATTTTGTTTGAAAAGTCCCTCTTTAATAATTTTCTACCTTTACCCTCAAAAGATTTAACAGTCTCCACAACTTTTATATAACCTTCACTTTCTCCCTTTACAAAAGAGATGTTTGAATCATTTACATCTAAAAAAATTTTGTTTATACCATCCACCTTAATCTTATTTTCAAATTTCAACCTTTCAACCAATTTTCCACCAATTTCACCCTTATTTATAACCCTTTCCACAGCAATATTTACGTTTCCCCATCTTCCATTCACCCACCTTTCAATTTTAAACACAAGAGAACTACTAAGCCCTACAAGTATTATAAATATTAAAAAGATGACCTCACTTCCCTTAATCCTAACTTGCCTTCCAATAAAATGGTCCACTATTTTTCCAAGTCCAACAACTATAAAAATGAGAGGCCAATAGAGTTTAACAATTTTCACATCTAAAGAAAACATCCCCAAATTGTTAGCCAAAAAGACACTCCCAAGAAACAAATAGACAAAAATCGCCGAAAAACTTCTCTTTTCAAAATTTTTAGAATCCCTGTCAAAATAAAGATAAATTTTCTTAATACCTATATAAATAAGAATAAGGGGCCAAAATTTTAATATAATTCTGGATATTGAGAAACCACCATATATATTTTGAAAAAGAAGTAAAATCCCCAAAATTATTAATAAAATCCCCCCAAAGATGGTTCCCTTTTTTCCTTTACTCATTTTTTTCCTCCCCACCATCTACTTTGGCAATTTCTTCTTTTTTATTTTTTTGGGCAACCTCTCTATAAATCAAATAAGCACCTAAAACAATCAACAAAAATGGCCAGTAAATCTTCATAAAGGAAAAACTCAAAAGCCCAAAGTTATTGAGCAAAAACAAAATACCAAGCAAGATCAGAAAGACACCTCTGTAAACCCCTACAGATTTACTTTCAGATTCAATTTTTCTTCCCTTTATCCTTATCTCATTGGCACTCTTATAGGCATCAAAAATTGTGTAAAAATAGTAAAGCGCTGCTCCCAGACCAAACAAGAAAAAACCGGTGATATTCGCAAGAAAAATTAGGGAACAAAAAATCACAAACTGGAAAATTGCCTTTAAATATTCCCCATTATAAATTGCTCCAAGTCCCGGCAAAAAAGCAAGAAGTAAGGAAATTCCGGGAATAGGAGACCTGTTTTCAATTGCCTTTAACCTTTCCTGTGAAGATATTGCCCCATAAAGACAATCTTCACAATAAATTCTCCCCTTAACCTCTCTTTTACACTCATCACAAAGAGGTTTACCACAGTTGTTACAAAAGTTATTTGCGGGTCTATCCCCATGATAAAAGCAATTCATTTTTTACCTCCCTATCTTAAAATTTTTTTCTCTATAATTAGGATTTTTGTTCATACTAAATTCCTTTTCAAACTCTCTATAGTGCCTGGAAAAATCGTTCTTTACCCCATCAAATTTATTTAGAGCCCTTTCCCCAAAATTTTTAGCATTAAAAATCAATTTTTGAGAATTAACAGCAACAGACATAAAACTTTGTGCAGTATCAATTAAAAGGGAGTTAAAAGAGACATTTCTAAAAGCCACCACCCCCCTTAACATAAAAATTCCCATAATAAAAATTGCAGCGGTGGCAAGAAATCTCTTAATAAACTCCCTCTTTTTATGCCTTCTGGTGATGAAAATATTACTTTCAGGCTGAAAATCAAATTCCACTTCCTCCTTAAATTCCCTCAACAACTCCATATTTTCCTTTATTTGTTCAAAAAGATCTCTGCAATTCTTACATTCAAAAAGATGCTTCTCAAACTCTTCCTTTAAATGTAAAGGAAGTTCCCCATCCAGATACTCAGTAATTAATTCTTCAAAATACTCACATCTCATAGTTATTCACCTATACTTTTTTTTCTTGAAAGAACTATTTTGGCAAGTTCAATTCTTGCCCTATTTAACCTTGATTTAAGGGTTCCAAGGGGTATTCCAAGTACTTCCACCATCTCCTCATAGGAAAGATTTTCAATATCCCTCATCACTATAACTGTTCTGTAATCCTCCTTAAGTTCCATAAGACAACTTCTCAAAAACTCCTTTTTTTCATATCTCCTTAATCTTAAATAGGGATCTTCATGTGCTTCGCTGCCAACTCCCCATTTGCACAATTCACTCACATCTTCTTTTTGTTGAAGTAAACGCATTTTATTTTTTCTCAAATAGTCTATGGTGTAATTTTTTGAAATGGAATTCAACCAACTCCTAAAATTTCCCCTCTTAACATCGAAAATCTTTATGTTGTCCATAAGTTTTAAAAAAATCTCCTGAGTTATGTCCTTTGCAATTTCTTTATCAAAGACCAATCTGTAAACAATCCTATAAACATCATTCCAATACTTTTTTACCAGAACATTCCATGCATCTGGATCTGAACATTTACATCTTTCTATCAGTTCCATGTCATCCATAACCACTAACTTTCTACTTCAAAAATTAATAACGAAAAATTTCTCTAAAAAGTTCCATCTTTTTTAATTTTCTGGAAAAGGGCAAGGTAGGATTTAACAGAAATATTTTGAGGCCTCAAATCTGGATCAATATTTAAATCATCATATTCAAAAAGTTCTTCAGGATATCCATTTCTCCTGAATATTGTACCCATCTTTTTTCTCTTATACATAAAGATAGAATTTAGAAAGGACAGGTAATTTATCCTATCCTGTGAATCTATCAAATTCTTGAATGAGTGAAATCTCAAGACATAGGAATAGACCTTGGGAGCCGGAAAAAAGGATCCGGGAGAAAGTTTAAATCCCTTTTCTATCTCCCAGAAAGTATTTGAAAAAACCGTCAAACTACCGTAATCTTTTACATTGATTTTAGAGACAATTCTGCGGGCAACCTCAAACTGAAACATAAAGGTCATTGATGAGATATTTTCTCCCCAAATGGTAAATTTCTTAAGAATCGCAGTGGAAATATTGTAGGGTAAATTTCCAACTACATGGAAATTTTCACCACCAATCTTTTCCAGATCAAACTCCAATATGTCTTCATTGAATAAATTTATCCTTTCCCCAAACTTATATGATAAGTATTTGAAAAGTTCAGGATCCACTTCCACACAGAACAGTCTACAATTCCTCCTAAGAAGTTCTTCTGTTAAAATTCCTTTGCCAGGACCAATTTCAAGAACGATATCTCCATCCTTTAACTTCGAGAAATCCACTATCTTTTTTGAAATAGATGGATCATATAAGAAATTTTGCCCCAGGTCTTTTTTAAACTTTACCATAGTCCCTATAAAAAGAGATTAACTCTTCCCTAAAATTTCTAAAAGTATAGCCATAATCCCTAAATACAATACTTTCAAGTACTGAAAAATTAGGCCTTCTGGCCACAAAGGAAAACTTTTTTGAAGATATGGGTAAAATCTTTGAAGGAAATTTAAAAATATCCTTTAAGATTAAAGCATATTCATATAAAGTGCAAAAACCTTCACAACTACAGTGTAAAATTCCCTTAATTCCATTTCTAATAACAAAATTAACAGTTTCTGCAACCATCCTTACACTTGTTGGGGAACAATAAATGTCATTTACAACGTTTATAAATCTTTCCTTCTCTGCCTTTTTCAGAATTTTTACCGGAAAGGAATTGCCTCCATTCCCATATAACCATGATATCCTTATAATTGAATAATTATTTGAAAATTTTTCTATTTCCAATTCCCCCGCAAGTTTAGATTCTCCATAGGTATTGACAGGAGAAACAATATCAAACTCATTATACAACCTATTTTTATCGCCTTTAAAAACATAATTTGTGGAGAAATGAATCAGATGAAAATCGTAATCCCTTGACAATATTGCTAAATTACGCACACCAAAGCCATTTACTCTAAATGCCTCCTTAAAATTTTTTTCAGCCCCATCCACATCTGTATAGGCGGCACAGTTTATAAGAATATCTGGTTTAATCTCCGCAATTTTATTTTTCAAGGATTTAAAATCAGTTATGTCAAGATCTTTTCTTCCAAATGCAAAGACCCTATACGAGTTCTTAAAAAAATCTACGAGATAACCTCCAAGTAGACCCTTTGCTCCTGTAATTAAGATTTTCATCAATCTATTTTAAAAACTGTACCTTTAAGATTTTCATATCTAATCTCATCCACCTCTTCCCTCTTCCCATGTCCTCTATACAATTTGTCAGGCAAATTTATCACCATACCCCTCTCATCTGAAATATTTTTATATCCATGAACAACACCGGGGGGAATCTTAACGGAAATGGGATTGTCAACGCCCCCCACAAAAATCATCTTATTCCCATAAGTAGGGGAATTACTCCTATTATCCCACAAAGTTATTTCAAAATTACCAGGTCCCAAAAAGACAAAATAATCAGTTTGTTCTCTATGTTCATGGGGTCCCCTTTTAACCCCTGGATAGGTAATTGACACATAAGACATTACCGGTTTAAAGCCCTCTACTTCATCTTCCCTAAAAATTTCACAAAGCCACCCCCTTCTATCCAGATTCTTTTTTAAATTTTTTATTATAACTCCCTCTATGTTTCCTGTTTTAAATTCTTTTTCCATTTTCAAGTTCCTCCACCAACTTTTGAGCCCTTTTAAGTGAAGAAAAAGTTCCTGCATCTGTCCACCAACTCTCAAAGAAATCTGCATATAACTTATTTCTTCTTATGTACTCATTATTTACATCCGAAATTTCATATTCCATTCTCTTCGAGGGCTTTAGATTCTTTATTATATCAAAAACCTCACTGTCATAAAAGTATACACCTGTTACGGCATAACTTGAAGGTGGAATTTTTGGTTTTTCCACAATTTTTATTATTTTATCCCCTTCAAATTGTGCCACCCCAAACCTTTCCGGATGTTCCACCCTTTTTAAAACAATTCTGGCACCATCCTTCTGAGATAAAAATCTATCCACATAGGGTTTAAGTGGATCGGCAAAAATATTATCCCCAAGAATTACAGCTAATTTACTTCCAGAAGCAAAATTTTCGGCAAGTCCAAGAGCCTGTGCAATCCCACCAGGCTCATCCTGTACTTTGTAGGTAAAATTACAGCCAAAATCTTTTCCACTTCCAAGTAATGCAACCACATCTCCCATATGTTCTGTTCCAGTTACAACAAGTATTTCATTTATCCCCACCTCCACTAACTTCTCAATAGGCCAAAAAATCATGGGTTTTTTCCCAACTGGTAAAAGATGTTTATTGGTAACCTTTGTAAGGGGATATAGTCTACTACCTGTCCCACCTGCCAGTATTACTCCTTTTAGTTCCATAGATCTATCTCTCCCTGAACTTTGAAATAAGCCTTAAAATTTCAATATAAAGCCACACAAGTGTTACCATCAATCCAAAGGCTGCATACCATTCGAAATACTTTTCTGCTCCCCTTTCACTCATATTTTCAATAAAATCAAAATCAAGTAAGAGATTAAAGGCTGCCACACCCACCACAAATATTGAAAACAATATTCCCAGTGGAGAACTTGAATAAATTATCCCAATTCTAATTCCGAAAAAGGAAAGAATCATGCTGACAAAATAAAAAATTGCTATTCCAAATGTGGCAGCAATTATCCCAAGTTTGAGTCTTCCAGTTACTCTTATAATTCTATTATTATATAGAAACAACATCAAAAGAAACACACCCAATGTTGCTCCAACAGCCTGTAAAACTATTCCGGGATACCTGATTTCAAAAATATGGGAAACAACTCCCAGAAATACACCCTCACATGCAGCATATAAGGGAGATAAAAAGGGAGCGGTCTTAGGTACAAAACTTATTATCAGGGCAAGTATAAAACCAAGTCCAAGCCCCAAAAACAAGAGAAGTGAACCCGGATGCATCCATGAAAAATATCCCCCAAGCAACAAAATTGAAAAAAGGGTAAAAGTCTTTACCTTCACCCCACCAAGGGTCATCCCCTCAACCCCATAAGAACCCATGTAGGCACTCTTAAAAACTCTATCACTTAAAACAGGATTTGAACCCTTCATTGTTACCTCCTTTAAAGCAACTCATATAAATTTTTGATTAAATACTCAGGCGAAAAGTTTCTTCTTTTCAAAATTTCTTCAGTATACTTTCCAGTTAAAACCAAAATACCATCAATTCCCAATTTCTTAGCCCCTAAAATATCGCTTTCAAAGTCATCTCCAATAATTAACACTTCTTCCGAGGACAACCCCAAAATTGAAAGGGATTCTTTAAAAATTATTTCGGATGGCTTTCCAATAATCTTAGCCTTTATCCCAGAAGCATATTCAAGGGCAGAAACAAAGGCACCAAGGTCCAAAAATAACTCATTTCCAACCCTCCAGAATCTGTTTTTGTGAAAGGCATAAAAATCCGCTCCATTCATCAATTTCACAAAAATTTCATTCAAGACCATTCTTGAAAATCCATCCCCCATATCCCCCAACAAAACAGCAGTACAACCATCATCTGACAGATTCAAATCAAATAGATCTTCAAGAACATTTTCATTAACATAAGCACAAATAGGCAGCGTTTTATACTTTTTTTTCAAGTAGTAATTGGCAATTAGAGTGGACGTTAAGATTTCATTTTCTGAAACAGGAAAACTATACTCTTTCAAAATATAAAAAATCTCTTTTCTACTTCTTATGGTAGTATTTGTAATACAGATGAAAGGCTTTCCTATATCCTTTAAAAATTCAAGAAACTCTCTTCCCCCATTAAGGGGTTTTCCATCATTTAACAAAACCCCATCAATATCTATTAGAACACCCTTCTTACTTTTTAATACGTCTTTAGGTTCTCTATAAAATCCCAAAGGTAACTCCTGCTATTAAATGTCAGGAAATCATCCTTAACATGAGCATCACTTCCCCTTGTCTCAAGCAATTTGTATTTTACCGCCTCTTCGTGCAGCTTTTTTATCATATCAAGTTCATCTTTTTTCCTTCTAAAATATTTAGAAGTACCATGATATCTGTATTCCACCTCAATTCCTTCAATACCCATGTCAACAAAATCCTTTATTAACCTGTCAACTTTAAAGCCACTTTCAACAATATAATACCCGGGATGTGCTAAAACCGGTATTCCACCACACATTTTTATCAAATCGATAATAAAAGAAGAACTCATTTTTGGAACTTTAACATCCACATGGGCAACCTCTCTTACCCACTTCGCAGCAGAAGGATAATCGTCAAAATTCATAAGTTTAATAATGGGCCTTACAATATGTGGTTTCATAAAAGTTTCTCTTTCTTTTATGAAGATCTCATCCTTAACAAGCACTTCCCTTTTAAAATATTCATTTATCTTTTCAATTTGAAGCAGCAGTTTTTCCCTTCTCTTCTCCTGTATCTGAGATAAATATTCATTCAAATCTTTGTTGGTTATATCTAAATTATAACCGAGAATATGCACCTCAACACCTTTGTAATCCGCATCGAATTCACATCCTGTAATAAGTTCAACATTTAATTTCTTTGCTAAATCAAATACCTGGGGAAATAATTTATATGCTCCAATTGAATCGTGGTCAGTAATGGACAATTTTTTAACTCCTGAAGAAGAAGCAAGTTTTACTAATTCTTCAGGATAAAATTCTCCATCGGAAACAATCGTGTGGGTGTGTAAATCTTCCATTAAAATCTCCAAATAGTAATTAGTTGAAAAATTTTAGCATAAAAAAATTTTTTTTAAACAAATTTTAAAAAATTATTTTCCAAAAAATTAACACATATGTTAAAATTCACTTTTACACTTCCTAAAATTGAAGAGGTCTAATTTCTTTTAAAAAGGAAATAAAGCCATGAATAGTCATTTTTTTAAAAAAATAATATTGACATTTTTTTAACATTTTTCTCCATATTCTCCTTTTCAGCCACAATATATATTTCAACAACCGGAAATGACAATAGTGGAGATGGCAGTCTATCAAATCCCTACAGAACTATTTAAAAGGCCCTTGATGAAAGTTCAAGTGGAGATACCCTTATAGTAAGAGAAGGAACATACAATGAAGCCATTAGAATAAGAAACCCGCACATAACAATTAAGGCATACAGTGGAGAAAGCATAAAGATTAGTGCTCCAATCAATGATGAAAACATTGACACTACAGTTACATTTGACGTGGATGCCGACTGGGGAAAATTAGAAAATCTGGAAATCACCGGAGGATATTACTATGGGATAATGCTTTTTACAAGATGGGATTGGGGAGAAGAAGATAGAACAGGTGTATCCCATATAACCATCTCAAATTGTAAAGTTCATGATACGGGAAGAGATTGTATTAAAATAACTCCCAATTGTGATTATGTAACCATTGAAAATTGTGAAATATACAATTCTGGTGCAAGGTATTCTGAAAATGCAGAAGGAATTGACAATGTAAATGGTGATAACATGCATGTTGTTGATTGTCATATTCACAATATTGGTTCAACTGGTGTATATGCAAAAGGAGGTGCAACAGACTGTGTAATTGAAAGAAATATTATAGAACACTGTGGAGAAATGGGTGTGGGAATAGGATTTGATACAAGTCCAGAATACTTTGACCTAACAGTAAATCCCCACAGATATGAAAATATAAGAGGGGTGGTAAAAAATTGCCTCATAGTGGATACCCAGAATGAGGGAATCGGCTTTTACGCATCTCTTAACTGTAGCGCTTATAACAATACTCTAATTAACACCGCTCAAACTAATCACAGTGCCATATACTTTGGAGTGAGTCTATAGGATTGGGAAGAAGACAGCGATCCCAATGACGAATACACTTACAGGCCACCCAATAAAAACTCAAAAGTATACAATAACATAGTGCTTCAAGATAGCAATATCACTTCAAATATAGTTTTTATAAGGACCTTTTACCATGAAAGTATTGGAAGAGTTAATGGTTATGATGCAGGAATGCCTGAAATGGACAACAATTGTTATTATTTAAATGGCAATAACCCTCAATTTACAGATCAAAGACCTGATTATGAAGCAGAAAATATGAATTTTACAGAATGGCAAAATCATGTAAATGGGGAAGAAAACACACTCATTCAAAATCCCCTTCTGGATTCAGAATATAAACTAACCCAGAACAGTCCATGTATAGATGCTGGAAATAATTCAGTTTCAATAAGTGTAGACCTTGACAATAACCATAGACCCCAGGGAAGTGGAATTGACATTGGATGTTATGAATATGTGATAAATAATTGCAGTTTAATGGGGGATCTTTCAGGAGATGAAAAAATTTCAGTTCTCGATCTCACAATACTTTTAAATTATCTGGATGGAAATATTTCCCCCGGAACACCTCCATTTAATTCCTCTCTTGAGTGTGGAGATTTAGATTATAATGGAATTGTAAATGAAGCAGATGTAGTAATATTTGTAAATTACCTTGCTGGAAATAAAGAAAGTTTATAATTTTTAAACATATTAAACAAATTTAAAAAATTTGCCCTATAGTATTTCCTTGAATTAATTAATTTTTCAATAAACTTAAAGGAATTTCGGTCACCAAAATATAAATTAACAAACGATTTAAAAAACTTCTCCTCCAAAAGATTTTCACCATATTTTGAAACCATTCTCTTTGAAATTTCCATTAATTCCCCACTCTTTTTGAAATTTCCATTTTTTAAATAGTACGCAGAGCAAAAAAGCAATATTTTTAAAAGTTCTCTATCAGAAGTGTATTTCTCTCCTTCAAATTTCTTTACTCTCTTAAATACATCTAACATTTTGGTGACAATGGAATAATTTGAAAAATCACTTTTCCCAAGAAAAATAAAATAGGGGGTAAAGAAACCATCCATATTCAAATATATGTCCCTCTCATCTCTTTTTAAATATGGAATTAAAAGATTTTTTTCATACGATTTTATGAAATTCAAATCGGGATTTAAATTTGCTCTGTAAATTAAAGAAAGATATGAAAAATAGGTCGCCTCATCAATGGAAAATTTATTTTTGATAAATTCCAAGAAGTTAATAGTTTCATCAACCTTTCTTTTATTAAAGGAACCCATTAAATTTAAATATTCCATTTTTGCTATCAAAAACTCCAACTTAAGAAGATATGTAAACCTATAATTCTCATTTATTTTTCTGGCACAGTTGTAGTAATATTCTATCCTTTTCAAATCCCTTTTCAAATTGCTACCATTTAACAAATTAAACGAAAATCTAAAATAGTAGAGTTCACTCAAATTTATCATGGTTAAATAATCTCCAGGATCCATCTCTAAAACCTTTTTATAGTCCCTTATAGACTTTTTCAAATATTCACAAGGATCCTTGCCGTCAAAATGGTAATAAGACTTCGCAAAATAATATTCATCAACTGCCCTGTTAAAAATTGCTATTTCAATATCTTCTTTAAAATTATCAATTATCTCAGTGTAAACTTTAATTGATTCTTTTAAAAAAATTTCAGGATTAGAACCATTATCAAACTTGTAATAGCCAATTGCACTATATAACTCTCCCTTTTTATATAAAATGCTCTTTGTAGAAGGAAACAATTTCTCACTTTTTTTCAAGAAATCTATGGCTTCATCTATAAGTTTTTCCATTTTTTTCTTTTCAGGACGAAAATAATTAATAGTTAAGATGTAAAAACTTATTCTGGAACTAAATATATCAAAAGAGTTGGGAAAAAGTTTAGCAGCATACTCGGTTATTTTAAGTCCCTTTTCAACCACTCTTCTCGCACCTTTATCCCCTTTAAAAGCAAGATACTCTGAAATTCTCCAATAGGCAGAAGTCATTTCTTCATAGGCCCTCTTATTTCTATTATCAATTTTTATGGCAATTTTTAAATTTGACTCTATCTTTTTGAAAATCGGCATGAGATCCCTATTGGAATTGTAAATCAAAGTAATCATCTTTTTTTCATAATACCTTGCCAACTTCACATAGAGGGAAGGATCACTTCTACCTATTAAAATAGCCCTTTTAATTGACTCTATCGCCCTTTTAAAGTAGTAATCCTTTTTTTCCCCTTTAGAATTTACATAAAGATTTAAATAACACTCCCCTTCAAGCACCAAAGCCCTATAATATGCAGGATTTTCCCTTATAACTTTCTCGAAATTTAATATTGCCTCATTATATTTTTTTTCAAGGAGACAAAATATACCTTTTTTAAAACTTGCTCCCTCAGGCCAATCAATATCACTCAACTTAAAAAACTTTAAGGCAGGATCTCTATATTTTAAATTTATCTCCTTCAATTTTGCTTCCCTTTCTTTTTTATCACTTAAAAGGGAATAATCCTGATATTTTTCAAGGTAAATACTTGAATTTACAAGGGCAATAAAATGTGCGACATAACCTGTCTTAAAGTTTTTCCAGGCTCTATTTAAATATCTTAGACTTTTATTATATTCTCCAAGATAGAAATACGCCTTTCCCATTGCAAAAAAACCTATAGCCTTTTCCTTCTCATTTAATTCCATAATTTTTTCTTCAAGAGCCTTTATTTTTTTCAATACCTCATTTTTCCTCTTTGCTATACTGTGCGGAGGCAAAAGATAAGCAATTTCCAGCAAATTCTCTATTTCATTTGCCTTTCTATCAAATTCAAGTATCAATCTGGCCCTTTTTTCCTGTAATATCCTGTTATAAAAATAGATAAAAAGAGCAGATAAAATGGATATAATGAGAAGGGACAAAAGAAGATAAAACTTCTTATTTTTTCTAACCCTTTTATAAAACCTATAGGCAAAAGTGGGATTTTGTGCAAGAACCGGCTCCCCATTTAGAAATCTTTTCAAATCATCCGCAAGTTCCCTTGCAGATTGATATCTTCTATCCGGATTTTTTTCAAGGCATTTAAGCACGATAGCTTCTATATCCTTTGGAATAGCAGGTGAAATTTTTCTCGGTGATGTAGGTTCTTTATTTATTGCACAATATATTGCCGTAATAATCGACTGAGCGTCAAAAGGTGTCTTCCCACATATTAAATGGTAAAATGTAGCCCCAAGAGAATAAATATCACTTCTTCTGTCAAGTTCATGAACTTTCCCCATGGCCTGCTCAGGAGACATATAATTTGGACTACCTACTACAGTTCCTGTGGTGGTTTTCCCAGGGGCATTTTGTTTCCTTGCTATCCCAAAATCCATTAAATAGGGTTTTAACTCTCCACTTTCCTTTTCTTCAACAAGAATATTGGAAGGCTTTATATCTCTGTGGATGACACCATTTCTATGCGCTTCTATTAAAACATCACACACTTTCAATATTAAAGAGACCTTCTTTTCAAGAGATATTTTATTTGAAAAATAATCAAGGGGTTTGCCATCAATATACTCCATAACAATATATGGGATTTCAAGCACTTCTCCCACTTCAAATATTTTACAGATATTGTCATGTTCTATCTGAGCCTGAATCCTCGCTTCTTTTAGAAATTGCTCTTTACTCTCTTCATCAAAACTCAGAATAAACTTAATGGCAACTTTTCTATTCAAAATCCTGTCTTCAGCAAGGTAAACTTCCGCAGTTCCCCCCTTTCCTATCAACTTTAAAATCTTATATTGACCACTTTTTTCAAGTTCCTGAATAAAAGTTCTCATGGCAACTCCCGAGACAATCTATGATTCTTAAAAAGATTAAATAACTTTTTAAATTTTATACTATAAAATTTATTTTTCGCCAAGAGTTCTGTAATATAACTCATTTTACCCCTATTTGCTTTTGAGTAATAGACATCCACCATTCCCATTAAAAAAATTTTCTCAGGTATATCTCTATCATATTCACCAAATATCTCTCTTGCTTTTCTTAAATATTTATCTGATCTATTTAAATTCCCTTTCTCTATATAATAGCATAAAATAAAAATTAAAAGGATAGTTAAAAAAACTTTTCGTTTGGTAAATAAGATTTATTAAGATAATTTGAAAAAATATGCTTATATGAGAAAAGTTTACTTAATCACTGGTCCCGACTTAAAGAATTAAATTTTCACCACTCTTTTTTGCTTCTTTTCTTATTTGCCTTTTTAAATTTTCATTATTAAATTTTCTTAAATTTTCTGCCTGACACTTTTCTTTTTATCCAATTCTTGCCTGACACCAATTCTAATTTCATGCACCAGATTTCTCGCCTAATACTAAATTCTTCTCTTACCTGCTACCCAGATGCCATCCAGAATGTTTATAGAAGGAAAAAGAGATTTTCTTTTATTCATTAATTTTCGCCAAAAAAATTTTAGGTCTTGCCAGTTTTAAGTTTTTCTTTTCCTTGCCCCCCATAAATGCCCCTTAAATTTCTTGCCTGACACTTTTTTAAAATTTATTCTCATCCCTAAATTCTCCCTTAAAGTTTATAAAAGGGAAAGGGGGAATACTTAAATTCAATGCCTTTTGTAAAAAGCTTTTTTATTTTTGCCTAAATTTAATTTATTTTTTATTTGTCTATATTTAATCTGCCTTTTCAAGTAGCATTCTTTAAACTACATAATACATAAAACATAGGGAATTAATCCTTTAATTAAATCTAAAATAAAAGATATGAATTAAACCAGATATTTGCTATAAAATTTGATTATGGAGTTGATAAATGAAAATTTCTTCTCTTATAATCCCCAAGACAGAAAATTTATGGTATGTATCATTTTCCAAGAAAAGACACTATTTCATATTGCTCATCATCACCAATTTTATTTATTATGTTTTCATACATAAACTCTACCAAATCTTACATTCAGTTCTATTTTAATATATATGTTGAACAACCCACACACAAAAAAATAAAAAAATAAAAAAAAATGTTTACAAAAGAAATCAAATATGGTATTTATCATATCCCCGTTTGGATTGTTGGCAGGCTGGATGATCTTTCTATATAATAAAGAGTTAATTTTAGCGTAAAGCTATTTAATCCAGCTCAAACAATTTAGAAATAATTTTTTGGAGAGGAAAGATGAAAACTTTTATTCCAGGAGCAGATGATATAGAAAAGAAATGGTATGTGGTTGATGCTAAGGGCAAAGTCCTTGGAAGGCTTGCCACTAAAATTTCAAAAATACTTATGGGAAAACATAAGTCCTATTATGTTCCATTCATGGATTGTGGAGATTATGTCATTGTAATTAATGCTGAAAAGGTAGAACTTACAGGCAAAAAACTCGATCAAAAAGTGTACAGAAGACACACTGGATACCTTGGAGGGCTTAAAGAAACCACTGCAAGAAAGATGATGGAAAAATATCCCGAAAGAATAATAACAAACGCTGTCAAGGGAATGCTTCCAAAGAACAAACTTGGAAGGAAAATGTTAAAAAAACTTAGAGTTTATAAAGGAGAGCAGCATAAACATGCTGCACAAAAACCTATAGAATTAAAATTTTAATTTTAAGGAGATGAAAATTGAGTGAACAAATAGAATACTATGCAACTGGAAGAAGAAAAACCGCCGTTGCAAGAGTTTATTTAAGGCCTGGAAATGGGAAAATCGTTATCAACAAAAAGGATATCAATGAATATTTTAAAACAGTTTCTCAGAAGACCCTTGTGATGCAGCCATTATTACTTACAGGATATGCAGATAAATTTAATATCCTGATAAAAGTAAAAGGCGGTGGTTTAATGGCACAGGCAGGAGCAATAAGGCATGGTATCGCTCAGGCTCTTGTTCATTTTAATATTGAACTGAGGCAGAAGTTAAAACAGGCTGGATACTTACGTAGAGATTCAAGGATGAAAGAGAGAAAAAAATATGGTCTCAAAGGTGCAAGAAGGAGACCTCAGTTCTCAAAGAGATAATATTTTATATGTTTTTTAAAAAATTTTTTATTAGGAGGCATTGTTGGTTACAATATCTATGAAAGCACTACTTGAAGCTGGTGTTCATTTTGGTCACCAGACAAGAAGATGGAACCCCAAAATGAAACCATATATATTTGGGGCAAGAAATGGAATCCACATTATAGACTTACAAAAAACAATGCAGTTGTTTAAAGAAACAACAGATTTTGTTATTCAGGCCGCCCGTGAAGGGAAAAAATTCCTATTCGTTGGAACAAAGAGACAGGCTCAAGATGCGGTAAAAGAAGAAGCAGAAAGATGTGGACAATTTTATATAATAAATCGCTGGCCGGGCGGACTCTTGACAAACTGGAAAACTGTAAAAAATTCCATTAAAAAACTTCAAATGTTAAATGAAATGAAGGAAAATGGAACCTTCGACGAACTTCCCAAAAAAGAGGTATCGAGGCTTGAAAGAAGGAGAAGAAAACTTGAAAGAAATCTTGGCGGAATAATAGGAATGGAAGATTTACCCGATGTTTTGATAGTTATAGACCCAAGTAACGAAGAAATTGCCGTTAAAGAGGGGAATAAAACAAACACCCCAATAGTTGCACTTGTGGATACTAACTGTGATCCAGATCTAATTGACTATGTCATACCTGGAAATGATGATGCTCTCAGATCTGTAAGACTTATTACCTCAAAACTGGCAGATGCTATAATAGAAGGAACAAACTTAAGAATGCAGGATCAAATGGTAGAGGAAAAGGATAAAGTAGAAGAAGAGGAAAAGGAAGAAAAAATCGAAGAAGAAAAAAATAGTGAAGAAGTTACAGAAACAATTAAAGAAGAAGAATAAAATTGGAGGAAAAAAATGGCTATAACAGCACAAATGGTTAAAGAACTACGCGAAAAAACTGGCGTAGGAATGATGGCCTGCAAAGAAGCACTACAGGCAACAAATGGAGATATGGAAAAGGCCATAGAATATCTCAGGAAAAAGGGATTGGCTGCAGCCGAGAAAAAATCTGGCAGAACAACTAAAGAAGGGGTTATAGAGGCCTATATCCATTCAAATAAAAAGATAGGAGTAATGATTGAAGTTGGATGTGAAACAGACTTTGTTGCTAAAAATGAAGAGTTTCAGACATTTGTAAGAAATCTTGCAATGCAAATTGCTTCTGCTAATCCCAAATGGATTGACAGAGATTCAGTTCCAACGGAAGTCATTGAAAAAGAAAAAAATATTTACAGAGATCAGTTAAAAGATTCAAAAAAACCTGAAAATATTATTGACAAAATAGTTGAAGGTAAGTTAAATAAATTCTTTGAGGAAAATTGTTTGCTTGAACAGGAATATATTAAAGACGATTCTAAAAAGGTAAATGAGTATATTTCTGATATGATTTTAAAATTGGGAGAAAATATCCAGGTTAAACGTTTTGTAAGATATGAAATAGGATAATTGTTCTCCCGTCCCCTGTTATATCATCCGAAGAGCAGGGTTCCCCCTTACCTGCTCTTTTTTTTATCCCCCTTTTAAATTAATTCCTTTTTTAATTAGATACCAGAATGGTCATTAAAGTTTTAAAAATTTTTATTTTTTCGTGCCTGACACCAAATCTATCTGCTTAACTTAAATAAAAGCAACATCAAATCAACATTATCTATCCTTCCACTTTCATCCATATCAGCCATGCCCCTTTCTATATCCAGAAAATTCCCCACAAGATATTCTTTAAGTAATAAAACATCATTTATATTTACAATCCCATTCCCATCCAGATCTCCTAAAAGAGGACATATTTTAGTTTGTTCTAAGGAAACATTTCTATCCATAAAATAACAATTCTCATCCTCATGAAACATAAAGGGAGTTACTGTAATATCTTCAGATTTTTCAACCAAATCCATTTTAACTGGGGAAGGATAAAAATCTCTTAAATAGGGGCAATAGTTAAAATCTCCCAAATAAGGTAATTTTAAGAGCAATATATCACTTCTTCCATTTCCAAAAGAATCTGCTTTCCCAATTATAAAAGACCAATCTTTACAAATTTCCTCAACAGAAAAAGCCTCCTCGTTTCCATCCGAACCAAAGATTTTTGAAAAAATTATATTACCATCACAATCAAGTTCCATAACAAAAACATCCTCATTGTTTAAAATATTTGATTTTCCAACAAGCATATATTTCCCATCATAGGTTTTAACAACCGAATTTAAATGGATAGTACCTTTACACTCAAATGTCTCTGCCCATTTTAATTCTCCAGTTGAATTGAGTCTAACCACAAGTAAATCTCTCCATATTCCATGAAGTACGCTCTCACCAAATATTAAAAATCCTCCATCTTCCGTTTCTACCGCAGATTTAAAAACCAAATCCCTATCATCTCCATAGGTCTTGGACCATAAAAGATTTCCGTTTGCATCAAGTTTCACAAGAAATGAATCTATGCCATTTGAATCTCCAGTGGAGACAGTAACTCCACCTATTAAAAAATCACCATCTGATGTTTTCAATATAAAATGACCTTTATCATCTTTATTACTCTTCCCATAAGCCTTAGACCAAATTACATTACCATTATAATCAAGTTTAGCAACAAAAGTATCATATGAACCAATTCCATAAGAATTGGTATACCCAATTATATCCAGTTCATCACATGATATTTGAATTAACGAACCCCCGTAATCATTATAATATGCCCCCAATACATCACACCAAACAATAGAACCAAGTTCGTCAATCTTCATAACAAGTACATCATAATTTCCAGAACCAAAGGAATTTGTCTTTCCAACAATGATATAACAACCATAACAAGATTCCACTATTTCACTTCCAAAATCATCTCCACCACCATCATAATTTTTTGCCCAAATAATATTTCCATATGAATCAAGTTTGAAAATTAAAATATCATTATCACTATTGCCAAGAGAACTTGTATTTCCTAAAATTACATAATTATTATCAGAACTTTTAACAATACTTGTGCAAATATTACTACTTACATTAGAATAAATTTTTGCCCACGGAATAATGGGACACACGTTATAAACCTTAATTGGAGCCACTAAGGAATTGAGCAAGACCTCACTTGAAGAAGTAGAAGGTGAATACTCAATAATATCAGGAGAAGTTACTGTTAAATTAATATTATTTTCTAAAATATGATAATCTTTAAAAAAAGAACATCCTTCTATGTCAAGATTTGAACCAAGTTTTAACAGAGAAAAATCATATTTACCATAATAATCTGATTCCAAACCACCAGCAATTAAAAATCCTCCTTCAGAGGAATTAGTTACAAAATAAGGTATATAACTACTTCCCTGATCAAAAATTTTAGACCAATTCAAATCCCCATTTTTATCAATCCGTAACAATAATCCTCTATAAAAATCAAAATTAGAATCCAATTCATATCCAACCAAAAAAAATCCAGACACTGTCCTTACAAGAGAAAAAGAAACTTCATCATTATAGCTCCCAAAAGTTTTAGACCATTCTACACACCCTTTGGAATCAAGTTTTACAACTAAAAAATCCCATCCATTATCACCGGAAGACTTTGAACTTCCCCCTAATACATATCCACCATCCGAAGTCTTTTCTATAGAATAAATGATATTAAAACATTCTCCTCTATATACTTTATCCCATTTAACACTCCCTTTCTGATCCACTTTAATCAAAATTATATCTCCATCATTTCCATATGAGTCAGTTCTACCAGTTAATAAAAGACCTCCATCAAAATCCTTTTTCAAACCTAAGCCCAAATCACTCTTAACACCACCATATATCTTTGACCATAAAAGAGATCCACTAAAACTTAGTTTAACCAACCACATATCTTCTTTTCCATTACCAAAGGAATATGTATAGCCCAATATTTCATAACCATCTTTACTTTCCACTGCAGAATAAAAGACATCCATGTGATTTCCCCCATATACTCTCGACCAGATTACATCTCCATTTGAATTTATTTTAAACACAAGGCCATCACCATTTATATTTCCAAAAGAACTTGTAAATCCAACAATTAAAAACTCATCATTAGAAGTTCTAATTATTGAAATTGCCTTGTCAACGAGATTGCCACCATACATTTTGGCCCACAAAACCTTTCCAGAAGAAGTAATTTTTACAACAAGAACATCCTCAAAAAGTAATCCAAATGAATTGGTGTACCCAGCAAGAATGTATCCTCCATCTGTGGTAGAAGCAACAGAATAAGCTTCATCAGCAAAATCCCCTCCATATCTTTTTATCCAAGTTGAAGGGTTAAAAGGAAAAGTTTCTTTCGAAATACAATTAAAGTTTTTATAATATTTAGTTACATCAACTACCTTCATCAACTCTTTTTTTTTATCATCTAAATTTTCCAAATTTCTACCCATAACCTTATTTAAAGTAAGAAGGGGAAAAAACAATAACAAAACTAAAAAGATAACGGTTTTTAAACGCATAAATTAGAACCTCTTCATTTATTTCTATTTAAACATTTTAATACTTTTTCAAATTATTTTTAAAAATTTTTTGTAGAGAAACAAATAATTTAACGACTAATTGTGTCAGGAGGAAGAAATTTTTACATCATAAAGAAGGAGGCTAAAATTAACTTCCCAAAACGGTGTGAAACACAATGAGCATGTTTAATTTTTACGTGGTATTTTGAAACTTTTCAAGGATTTGATTGAAAAAATTTTATTAGAAAAAAAGGAAAAATACCTTATGAGATATTAAACTGGAATAAAGGGTTATTACAAAAGAACTTACAGAACCACATTTAGAGAAATTGAGTTAAGAATCCCAGCACAAAAGATGGAAAAATTGGTGGGGGAATTGGGAAAAACCTGAAGACCTGAAAAAGACTTGAAAATGATACTAAGAAAGGTGCCGAAAGGTGCCAGGCTAAAAATGTTATGTTAGGTCAAAAGGTGTCAGGCAAATATGTTGTGTTGGGCAGGTAAGAAAAAAAGAAGTGGGGCCAGACCTGAATTTGATTAAAATTAGTGTCAGGCAAGATCTGGATAAAAATAAAAGGTGTCAGACTAAAAACACTTCCCCACAATCCCCACTATGGGTTTATAGGAAAGAATGAGAAAAACTAAAAATTTAGTACTAAGCAAAAAAGAAAAATTAAAAAACGAAGAGTTAAAGTAAAACTTTTCCCTTTCTAAAAACAGTCTGGATGGGATTAGTGAATGAGGTTTAGGGTGGAAAAAGGTGTTTTAAGGAATCAAAAGATTACATACAAATGGAGGTTTTTCCCAAACGAAGAAAATGCTTAAGAAGTTTTTGTTCCTATAACTTTACATTCCCCAAAAAATTTCACATTTTTTTCGTAATTTTTTAAAAAAATACTATCATATTTATTTAAACATATTTTTAAAGGGAGGGTAAAAGTTGAACCAATTTAAGACTTTCTTCTTAATGACAACTCTTATATTAATTTTTATCTTTATAGGGGGTATTATAGGTGGAAGAGGAGGTATGATCTTTGCCTTTTTCCTGGCAATGTTTATGAATTTTATATCGTATTGGTTTAGTGACAAAATAGTACTTAAAATGTATAGGGCAAGGGAAATAAAGAGAGAAGATGCCCCCGAAATATTTTCACTTGTTGAAGAACTTGTAAAAAACGCAAACCTGCCAATGCCCAAAATATACATTATAGATTCACCATCTCCCAATGCCTTTGCAACCGGCAGAAACCCAAATCACAGTGCAGTTGCAATGACCACAGGGATAATAAGATTGCTTACAAAAGAAGAGTTAAAAGGAGTTATTGGACATGAACTTACCCACATTAAGCATAGAGATATTTTGATTCAAACAGTTGCTGCAACAATTGCAGGAGCAATTAGTTTACTTTTGACCCTTGCAAGGTACTCCATGATATTCTCAAATGACGAGGACAACAGAGGTGGAATACTTGGATTGATAGGACTCATAATTTTTTCAATCGCCATTTCCATAATCATAATGCTGATTCAAATGGCAATTTCGAGATCAAGAGAATATTTAGCAGACGAAGGAGGAGCAAAAATTTCAGGTAATCCCCTATACCTTGCAAATGCATTGAGGAAATTAGAAATGTACTCAAAAAAGATACCCCTTGAAGCAAACCCTTCTACAGCACATATGTTCATTGTAAATCCCTTAACTGGAAAAGATTTTTACAAAAAATTACTATCCACACATCCGCCAATAGAAGAAAGAATTAGAAGACTTGAGGAAATGAGTAAAAACCTTTGATTTTAATATCCTTTTTCTAATATACTACCATCTTAATGAATGAAAACGGAGGAACTCCCAGTGAAAAAATTAGGCACCATTTTTTTGATAATCCTAACTCTTTTAACTACCCATTTCTTTGCTTATGACGGGAAAAACATAGTATTATCAAAAATAAAAAGGGGAATAGAATTCTCAAAGCAATTTAAAGACATAGATACAGTTTTAGATGAAGAAATAAATAAAATTATACTCAATGAAGATGGAAGCTATACTGAAGAATTATCCCAAATTTCAACTATTCTCACACAAAAAGGGGTTGAAAAACTTTCTTATGTTCTTTTTTTCTACAATGAAAATTACACAAAAATAGAATTAAACTACGCAAGAATAATAAGAAATAATGGAGAAATAGTCGATGTTCCCTATAATTTCATTGGAAAGGCTAAAGCAGGAAAAAAAAATGATGGTTTCTTCCAATTTTACATAAAATTTCCAGAATTAAAAATTGGAGATTCAATTGACTACTCAATAAAATTAAAAATAAAACCCCAGATAAAGAACAACTTTTTAGATATGTTTCCATTTAAATATTTTTCTCCAATTCTTCTTAAAGAAGTGGAAATTGTGGTACCTGAAAAGATGCAAATTTTTTTCAATTGGAGAAATGGAAATTTTAAAAGTATAGAAAAAAAGTTAAAAGATAAAAAAATATTTCTCTTTAAAGTAGAAAAGATTCCCCCACTAAAAACTGAAGAATACATGCCATCTATTTTTGAAATTTCACCCACATTGTATGTATCAACTATAAAAAATTGGGAGGAAATTTCCAGAATAGGATTCTACCAAAGTGAAAAATGCTTCGACTTTTCAAAAGAAATGGAGGAAAAACTAAAACAACTTGTAAAAAATAAAAAAAACCTGGAGGAAAGGGTATTTTCAATATATCACTATATTACAAATACCATAGAACTAAACTCTTATTCCTTTAACACAGGGGCTTTTATTCCCCCCCAGAAAGCATCGGTAACATTTAAAAAATCGCATGGAATATGTAGAGATAAATCAATATTGTTAATTTCCTTCCTCCGCAAATTGGGGCTAAATCCTGTGGAATGTCTTACTAATTTTAATTATGAAACATTCGTTAAAATTCCAACATTATACTTTGATCACTCAATTGTAATGGTAAATCTAAATGGCAAAAAGATATTTCTTGATCCCACCTCATCTCCTCCAACATTTAAAGAATCCACCACAATAGGTGGTAGATACATCCTTCCCCTTACCCAGAAGGGATCTAAAATAGTAAAAGTACCTCAAATTCCCCCAGAAAAAAATCAACTTGAAGTTATTTCTTCCTCCAAATATGAGGTTGGAAACATATTAAAAACATCCATAACAATAAGCGGTAAAGGTATTTTTGACACCCTATTAAGGTCATTGGTAAAAAAAGTTGGGTCAAGAAATATGCCCTATTTTTTAAACAGTTTGATAAAATACATCCACCCAAATTCTAAAATGCCAATCATTCCAGATTATACTTCTCCCGATGATTACACATCAAATGAAGAAATATTAATCAATATTGAGACCAAAGATTATCCAATAATGGTAGGTAAATATCTCATTTTTAAACCAATTTTAACAACTGGAATTTTTGACCCATATTTTACACCAATGGTTGATAAACTTTCAGATATGAAAAAAAGAAATTACCCTATACACCTAATATCCCCCTTTTCAATTAAATATGAAGAAAAATTTACTCTTCCCAATTCTAACTATAAATTTATTACATTTCCAGATGACGTTAAATATGAAAATGGACCTTTTCATCTATCATTAAAATTTAACAGGAAGAGCAAAAATTTAAGTTATACATTTTCTGCCTCAGTTTCAACTGACTTAATTTATCCAGAAGAATTTAATGAATTTAAGGAATTCTGTTCAAAATTTATCAGGATGAGAAAATATATTATACTTGTGAAACTTCCAGTAAAAGAGGTGAAAAATGATAAAGAATAAATTTATGCTATTTTTAATAATCCTAATTTTTTTGATGGAAATCTTTTCATTCTCTCAATTTCAAAAAAACCCAGAAATAGAAAAATATCTAAACCATCCATCACAAGAAGATTATCCAGAATCCAACAACGTAATAATAAAAAGAAATATAGAAATAATACTTTCAAAAGATGGAAAAATAAAAAAAAGAGTATATCAGATTATCAAAATCTTTAGCAAAAATGGAATTGAAAAATTCTCAAATTTAAGGGTTTTATACATCAAAAATAAAGAAAATGTGGATTTTTTCCAGGCAGGAACCTACGATACCACAGGTTTTTTTACACCTGTTGAAGATATTTATGAGACACCGGTAAATTACAGAGATATATATTCAAAAGTGGCAAAGTTTAAAAACTTAGATTCAGGATATATAATAGAAGTGGGATATAAAAAAAATGAAATGGGGAAAAATCTTGATGGAAAAATCTTTTTAAAGGACTGGTACCCCATTTTAGATGAAGAAATTACAATTTCAATTCCCCAGAAAAAGGATCTCTTTTTCAAACTCAAAAATGGAGAAAAAATACTATATGAATCTTATCTGAAGAATGGTTATAAAATTTATCACTTCCATGCAAAAAATCTATCTCCATTAATTAAAGAACCTCAATCACCTCCTGAAGAATATTTTTCTCCACTTTTAATTTTTTCAACCTATAGTAGTTGGCAGGATAGATTAAAGGAGTTGTTGAAAAAAATAAAAGACATTGAATTGACCCAAAAGATTCAAAAAACAATATTAGAATTGAAAAAAAACTCAAAAAAGAAATGGGAAGTTCTTGAAAACACATTTAACACTATAAATAATGTAAAAAATATATATATTCCCTTTAATCTGGCACTTAAACTCCAACCAGACATTTCCAAGACTTTAAATCTAAAAAAAGGAACAACCCTTGATAAAACAATCTTAATGTATACGATACTTAAATCCTTAAATTTTGATGTAAAAATATTTTTCTTTGAAAAACATAAATTGGAAGTAGAAAGAAATATTCCAGCATTGAGCCAATTTAATCTTATGGGTCTTAAAATAACTCTGGGAGATAAAATTCTATACTTAAATCCCTTTTCAGAATATTCTTCCTTCCCATATTCCCCTTTTATAAATGGAAATTCCGTAATGCTTGTTTCAGACAAGAAAATATCCTTTGAAGACTGTGGGAAAATTGCAAAAAATGGCTTCATAATAAATTATGACCTATATTTAGAAAAAAACGGAGATGTCAAACTTCAAAATAAAATAAAATTGTGGGGTGAATTTTCACTCCTTTGTAGAAATTCATTTAATAGAATAGAAAAAAAAGAAATAGAGGAAAGAATCAATTCATACTTAAACTGTAAGGATTTAAAATTTAAAATGGAAAACATAGAAAATTTAAAAGATCCTGCAGTTTTAACCATAGAAGGAACCTTAAAAAAATATGGACTAAAGGAAAGAAAAATTTTATTTCTGGAATTACCTCCAAATATCTTTCCATTTACAACCATCAAAATAGATACTTCTCTTGAAAAGAGAAAATTACCAATTTACCTGGGAGAACCAGCAAAAGTAACTATAAACTATAAAATAAAACTTCCTGAAAATTTTATTCCTCTATATGAATTCAAAAATTTCAGTTACAGTGGAAATTCACTTAAACTTACAATGAAATTTAAATACAACAAAAAGAATAACCTTATAAAAGTGGTAAAGGAAATTGAAACACTCAAAAGATATAGTAAACCTGAAGAATATGAAAAATTAAAAGTTGCCATATCAAATTTCTATAAGCCCAACTATTCACTTTTACTCTTAGAGGAAGAGGAAAATGAAAATTAAAGTTGCAAAAAGTGCAGGATTTTGTTTTGGTGTTAAAAGAGCCATTGAGATTGCTTTAAAAACGGCAAGAGAAGAAAAAAACGATGTATACATGTTGGGAGATATAGTTCACAATGAATTTGTGGTGGAACAAATTAAAAAAGCAGGCATAAAGGTTGTGGATTCAATAGAAAAAATAAATAGTGGCGTTCTCCTATTGAGGGCACATGGCACAGTACCTGAAATATATGAAAGAGCAAAGGAAAAGGGGTTAAAAATAGTAGATGCAACATGTCCCATGGTGCTTGAAATTCATAAAATAGTAAAAAAACTTGAATCTGAAAATTATCAAATTGTTGTAATAGGTGACCACAACCACGATGAAGTAAAGGCAATAGCAGCACAATCGAAAAACCCAATAGTTATTGAAAATCCCCATGAAGTTAAAAAAATAGGAAAAAAATTCAAAAAAATTGGTGTAGTGGTCCAATCAACACAAAATATTGAAAAAGTTAAAGGGATACTTTCAAAGCTTGTAACAATAACAAAAGAATTGAGGTTTATAAATACAATCTGCAAACCCACCCAGGATCATCAGGATGAAATTAGAAAAATGCCCCTTGAAAATGATGTGATGATAATTGTGGGATCATTTACAAGTGCAAATACCAGGAGGTTAACTGAAATTTCCAGGGGGTTAAACCCAAATACATATCAAGTTGAATCTGCCAAAAACATAAAGGAAGAATGGTTTAAAAACTGTAAAACCGTGGGAATTTCAGCAGGAGCATCAACACCAGATTATCTCATAAAAGAAGTAGTGGAAAAAATAAAAGCACTATAAAAACTAAAAGAGAATCCTCTTAATTTTTCCCACAACATACTCACCAACTTCTTCATCACTTTTAGGTCTAAAACCTATTATCTCTTCCCATAAATCATCACTTTCCATACAAAAATATATGGGAACATCGGGGAAAACATCTTTCAACTTTGAAAAAATCACTTTATACATTTTTTTTCTCAGTGGAAGAAAATACCTTCTTTTACCATCAAGTCCTATTATAAATTCATTATAGAAAATTTTAGAATCTGGATACTCCCTTTCCACAAACTCAAGTAGTGAAGGCATAAATCGGAGAGATCCCATACTTATCCAGACAACCTTTTCGGGATCCAATTCCCTCCCAAGTTTAGAAATAATACTTGAGTATCCTTCAAGCCAACCATCATAATAGATTATTGGATCAAAATGAAATGCCACAAAAAACCCACTTTCCTGAGCCCTTTTAGCAGCTTCAATCCTAAGATATGGATGGGGAGATAATTTTTCCTCACTCAATGCTATCTCCACAGGATTTAAAGACCAGGCAAAAACGGTTCTTCCGTTGTGTTTAACACCCAGTAGATGATCTATTTTCACAGTCTTTGTCTTTAACTCAATTACACCATTTTTCTTTGTGGAAAAAAACTCCATGAGGTTCTTAGAAATTCCAGTAATATTGTCTAAAAAAAGACTGTCAGAGAGTTCACCTGTACCAAACCTTATAAGGGATCCCTTTCTATTTTCAAGATAAAATTCAATTTCTTTAAAAACATCTTCATAATTTGAAAAAATAGTAATGATTTTTCCTCCCAGGTAACTCTGCAAAATACAATAGGTGCAGGAGAGATAGCAATTGTAAATTAAATTTAAAACTTTATAATTACAACCCCTATAATTTGGTGTGCAGGGACAATCCTTTAAAAAATTTCCCTTCCCCCGTCTACAAATAATATGCCAGTGGGTTTTATTAAATTCAAAATCTTCAAAGTCATTAACAATCAATATTTTTTCCCGTGGGAAAAAAGAGATTAAATTTCTCCCCACAGAACTTTCCAGAGAATCCTTTTCTATAACTACCTTTTCAATTAAACTTATCACAGAATATTATCTATCAAATTTTTAATTTCTCAATATATTTTCTGAAATATTCCTTTAAAGTTGGATCATCATTAATAAATTGAAATACATCCTTTATTATTTTTTCTTTTAGTCCATTATTGCTGGATATGGATGGAAATATATCAAGTATCAATTCAGATAAAATCTTATTTGTTACCTTTTCATAGTTAACCGCGCCATCTTTTCCAATTTCATCTTTGACAATCTTTTTCAGCCTCTCTTCAAGTTTTTCTACTTCACTTAAATCTGTTTCAGATGTTTTACTTACATCCAATTTTTCCGAAAAGGTGCCAGCCTTTTTCTCAATATTTTCCAACTTTTCATCTTTAATATTCTCACTTAAAATGGAAGTGATTTTATTTAAATCTGGATCTATCTTCATTTTATCGCCCTTTAAAAATCTCTATTTCATATTTCTAATTGCTGACATACAGGCTTCATGTCTTGTCTTAGAAATATTTGAAAGCATATTGAACATCTGCGATTCCTGCTGAATCTGATACTGTTGCTGAAGCAACTCCCACTGTTGGTCAAATGGTGTAACACCACTTGAAGATCCAAGGAGTCCACTTATTAAACTACCGCCAGGAATAAAAGAAGAAACAGCCCCTGCTATTCCACCCAGAACAGATTTAAATTTGCTCCATCCACTCGTCTTCGGTTTAGTAATATTTGATATGTCCTGTAAGGTAAAAGTTTGAGTAACTCCTCCAATGTTTCCTATATCCATTTTAAATCCTCCTAACTTATTTTTTTAAACTATATTATCGTATATTTTTACGATAAGTTTACAAAAATTTTGAAATATTTAGTTTTTTTTGGGCCCCCTTCTTCCCACATTACCAGTTCCTGTTGAACCGTGAAAAGATCCCCTAAAACCTCCAGCACTTCCACTTCCAGCACCCACTCCAGAAGACCCTTTACCAATTGATGGTGAAAAATAACCTCCATAATGATTCCTTCTCACAAAATTGGAATTTGAAATTCTCCTAAAAAGTTCCCTTTCATTGAAAATCAATCTGGAAGGTCTTATTTTAGAAGATGAAAACCTTCTCAAGGAATTTTTTACCCTGTTCTTATTGGCAATTTTACCCATTAAAAAATCTCTTAATCTCATGCCAGACACATAATTTCTGGAAATCTTAAACTGAGTTAATTCCCGATTTTTCAAAAATCCCTTCCACATCCAGAATACATAATCACCATCAAAAAACCAGCACACATCCCTGGCCATATCAAACATTGGCCTATTTATTCTTGATGGAATTAACACCCAGCCATATTCACTATCGTATGCCCAATTTCCACAATAATACACATATCCCCAGGGCTCTGCTGAAATCCAAACCATATTGGTATCTCTACCTACACTATACCATCTTCCATAGGAATAGGGATGCCAATCAGATGGTATTTTATTGGGAACCCACACATACCCCCATCTGGGATGTTTCACCCAATTCCCATAGTGGGAAAGTTCATATAAAATAACTGGATTTACATCTTTAAAAGCAAGATATCTCATACTTATTTTATTGTTTATCTCCGAATCCCTTTTGTCTGACCATCTATAAAGTGGATTGTTTTTATAATCATTTGTTTTAAAAATCCTTATTTTATCTCCATAAATTTCGGCACTTCTTGGCTCATATAACCTTTTTTCTTCATTTTTACTTTTAATTAAGACAGGTCCAACAAAACAATAGATGTTATTTCCACCTTTATCTTTTTCCACCAAAAATCTGCTCCCACCAGAAGAAGCAACTATTCCCTTCCCACACTTAATCATAAGAAGAGCATTTGTATTCTTGTTCACAAATATATTTCCCTTTTTGAGTTCAATCTCCACTCTTTTTTTATCTATCCGATAAAATTTTACTTTACTCTTTGTCCCTCCAACTCTATATAAATTACCCATGGAATCCATCAATTCAACAAAAGCCCCTTTTTTAATAGAAATTTCATCTCCCTTTAACACAGGCATGTTTTTCACAATTAAATTTTTACCATTTAATTTATTACTTAGAACACCTCTTCCCTCAATCTTTACTACGAAAATTGAAAGGGATTCCCCCTGATTAAAATCCCTGTTAACTTCTTTGGAAGAAATAAAAAGGGAGAAAAAAGTTAAAAGAAAAATTAATGTAAATATTTTTTTCATAGTTTTCACCTCTTTTACAAATATATATTTTAAGATTTAAATTTTCAAGTAAAGTTCAAAAAAGTAAATAAAAATTTAAATGGAGGTTAATTCTTGACACATACTCACATCATAATGTATAAACTTATTTTATTTTATTAACACAAGGTTTTTTATGGAAAAAAGATTTTTAGGTTCTCCCTTCTTCAAAAATGAAGAAAATGGTAGTGAGGAATTTAGTAAACTACTTGAAATGTTTTCACCCGGTTCCATGTATTTCAAAAAGGGAGATATTGTAAAGGGAACCATTGTGGAAATATTGGAAGACCATTGCCTGATAGATCTGGGATATAAGACAGAAGGCAAACTTCCAATTGAACAAGTTGCTCAAGAAGAAAGGAAAATTGGAAATGAAATTGAAGTAAAAATTGAAGCAATTCCATCGGATGAGCAACATGTCATTCTCTCAAGAAGAGAAATTTTAGAAAAAGAATTAATCAAAAAATTGATCAAGAACATGATGGATGAAAGGCCTATTTCTGGAAAAATAGTAAGAATGATAAAAGGGGGATTTATAGTAGACATAGGAATCCCATCATTTCTCCCCGGTTCTTTGGCAGATCCCCTATTCATAAAAAATCCTAAAAGTGCAATAGGAAGAGAAATAAAACTTAAAATCCTAAATATTAATGAAGAAAAGAAAAATATTGTTGTATCTCAAAAGGAATTCATTGAAAATAATCACATCAATCTAACTTCTAAGGAAGATCTCTATCCCGGAAATATAGTAAAGGGATACATTAAAAATATAACTGAATATGGTGTTTTCTTAGATTTAGGTGGAGTGGACGGATTGCTACACAAAACAGATATTTCTTGGGGAAGGGTCAAACATCCAGCAGATTTTTTTAAAATAGGAGAAACAATCAATGTAATGGTCCTTCACTACGATGAGGTTGAAGGAAAAGTGAGTCTCGGATACAAGCAACTAACCCCTGATCCATGGCAAAATGCAGATGTAAAATATCCTCAGGGAACAATTGTAGAAGGTAAAATTAAATCCTTTGAAGATTATGGAATCTTTGTGGAACTTGAAGAAGGAATTGAAGGACTCGTTCATAAGAGCGAAATTTCATGGGAAAAGGTGGAAATCCCATCAGAAATATTTAAAATTGGCGATAAAGTGAATGTAAAAATAATGGGAATTGATAAAAATCACAGAAAAATTTCACTGAGCATAAAAAGAGCCAAAAGGGACCCCTGGTTTGATTTTGCAAAAAGGCATAAGAAATTTTCCACCTTAGAAGGAACTTTGAGAGAAATAAATTCCTCAGAAATAATAGTGGAACTTGAACCTAAAATATTGGGGACTTTAAAAGTATCTTCCATCCCAGAAGAGGAATTAAAAAATTTAAACATAGGAGAAAAGATAGAAGTTTCAATAATTCACATAAACCCATACAAACACAAATTAACACTTGGTTTAAAAAAACATGAATCAAAAAAGTGGGAAAACTTTTTTGCAAATTATACTGAAGGAGATATATTAGAAGGGAAAATTACAAATATAACTAATTTCGGACTTTTTATCAAGTTAGATGATGGCATTGAAGCCCTTTGTCACAATTCAGAACTTGAGAAGGCCCTGGAAGAATATAAAGTGGGAGATAATATAAAAGTAAAAATAAAAAATATGAATCTTGCAGAAAGAAAGATCGCTGTAACTACAAAGGAATTAAATATACCGCTCAGTGAAAGGATTAAAAAACAAATTTCAAGTATGAGTAAGGAGGAAAATTAATGACAAAATTGGAACTTATTAAAATTATCGCTGAAAAAATGAACATAACCTATAAAGAAAGTACCGAAGCGGTTAATCTCATTTTGGATGCCATTACAAATTCCCTTTCAAAGGGAGAAAGCATTAAAATTAGAGGATTTGGAGTTTTTAATGTAAAAGAGAAGAAGGAAAAAATTGCAAGAAATCCCAAAACAGGGGAAAAAGTACACGTCCCTGCAAAAAAGGTTGTTAAATTTAAACCCGGTAAAGAACTAAAGGAGATTGTAAATAATTAAAATGGATTATTTATGGACTCCCTGGAGATACCAATACATCAAAAATGCAAGTAGCAACAAAGGGGATGAGTGTATTTTTTGTAAAATACCATCTGAGAATAACGATGAAGAAAATCTAATTGTCTATAGAGGGAAGTTTAATTTTATCATTTTAAATAGATTTCCATATACCAACGGACATTCCATGGTGGTACCCTTCAGACACTTTGCCGAATTTTCTCTTCTTAAAGATGAAGAAGGCATAGAAATGTTTAAACTCACAAAAACACTCCAGAGGGCACTTGTCGAGGTTTACAATCCAGAAGGATTCAATATAGGTTTCAATCAGGGGCGATGTGCAGGAGCAGGGGTTGCAGATCATTTACACATGCATGTTGTACCAAGATGGACTGGAGATTCAAATATGGTGACAATAATAGGTGAAACGAGAATAATTCCAGAAGATCTTAAAACAACCTATGAAAAAGTGAAATCTTCATTTTTAAAAATTTTAAGTGAATCGGGAGAATAATATGCCCATATATATGACAAAAAAAACATATGAAAAATTTCAAAAAAGACTTCAAGATATACAAAAGGAAAAATATAGTGTGGCAAAAGACCTTCAAATTGCAGCATCTTATGGAGATTTATCAGAAAATGCTGAATATGACGCAGCAAAAGAGAGAAAGGAAATGCTCGCAATTGAAGAGTTAAAAATTAGAGAGAGACTTGCAAATGTGGCATTGATTGAGGAAATGGATCTACCTGATAATATCGTAACAATAGGTAAAAAAGTAAGGGTACTGGATAAAGATACAGGGGAAGAGATGGAATTTGCCATTCTTGGAGAATTTGATGAATGGGAAGGGATAGAAGTCATATCTATAAATGCACCCCTTGCCAAAGGACTTCTAAACACAAAAGTTGGTAGAACTGCTGAAGTTAAATTACCAAAAAGTGTAAAATATTATAAAGTTCTATCTGTTGAAAAATTGTTTAAATAATACTCCTTAAATTCCCATTAAAAACTTTTTGAGATTCTATATACACAACCATTTTTAACCTAAATGTATATTTTCATACTTTTCATATAATTGACAAAATATTCCAATAAAGGAAAAAAGGGTAATGTAAAGTTAATTGTGCAAGGTTTGATAATGTCAACTTAATTGTGTAAGGCTCTTGAAACATCTCCTTTCAGGGTAGAAGAAGAAAATCTTAAACTCATTGAGGAAAGCCTTTAAATTTTTGTCTTTTAAAAAGAGATACAAAAACTTTTCTGCGCTTTCCTCGTTGCCTGACTTTTGCCAGAAGACTTTATCACTCCTGTCAGAATTCAATTTCTTTTCCTACTTGCCTCCCCTAAATACCCCCTGAAGGTTTGTAGAGAAGAAAAGGGATTTTTCTTTAATTGTTTGTCCCTGCCAGAAGATTTTAAGTTATTGCCAGTTTTTAGTTTATTTTTTGCATGCCAACCCCAAAAGCCCCTTAAAGGCTGATAGAGAAGAAAATGGTTTTACTTTAATTGTTTGATTTCTGCCAGAAGATTTTAAGTTATTGCCAGTTTTAGGTATTTTTTCTTGCCTCTCCAAATGCCGCCTAAATTTTTTGCCTGACACTTTCTCTTTACTTACTTACCTTACTTATTTCCTTATTTATTTACTTATTTTTCACTTATTTGCCTGACACCTTTTTAGCCTATCCAAAAAAATTTATAGAAGACAAAAAGAATTATTCTTTAATCACCTGGTTTTTTCAAAAAATTTTAATCATTTTATTTCTGCTAAAAAATTTTATTTAGCTGAATTTAATTTGCTTTTTGCTTGTCCACTTTGAAAGCCCCCTGAAGGTTTATAGGAAAGTAAAGGGATGAACTTAATTGTTGCCTTTTGCTAAAGAAATTTCTTTTTGCCAAAATTTGATTTTTTTTATTTGTCTTCCTTAAAGTCCACTTAAATTCTTTTTAAATTCTTAGATTTTTTGACTGGAACAAAATTCTAAATCTTTAATTCTTCTTGTCTTTTCTATAAACCCATGGTGGGGATTGTGAGGGGGTCAGACGCTTTTCAGCCTTTTAGCCTGACACCATTTCCCAAATTCCAAATTTTCCAAACTTTGCCTGACACCTTTTTTAATCTTATCTTCAGGTCTTCAGGTCTGTCCCTACCCACCTTTACCCATCTTCTCTTTTTTTTACTTACTTACCTGTCTTACTTGTCCTACTTATTTGCCTGATATTTTTTTTAAATTTATTCTTAAACTCAGGTCTGTTTCCTCTTCCGCTCTTCCATTCTTAAAGTCCTCCTAAAAGTTTGTAGAAGGAAAAAAGGATTTTTTAAATCCTTGACTTTTACTAAAAAATTTAGAGTCATCGCCAGTTTTAAGTTTTTCTTTTGTTTACCACCACAAATGCCCACTAAAGGCTGATAGGAGGATAAGAGATTTTGCTTAGTTGTTTGATCTTTGCCAGAAGACTTTATCTTTCTAAGATTTTAATTTGTTATCCTATTTGCCATCTCCTGAATACCTCCTGAAGGTTTATAGGATAAAAAGGGTTAATCTTAATTGTCAGTCTCTGCCAGAAGATTTTAAACTTTCTACCTATTACCTATTAGCCTGACACCTTTTAATTTTACATGACATTTCTCATTTTTAGGTCTGTCCCCTCTTCCATTTTCTTTTTTTTACTTACCCACCCTAAATGCCCCCTAAAGGCTTATAGAAAGAAAAAAATGGTTTGCCTTAATTGCTTGATTTCTGCCAGAAAATTTTAAGTGACTGCCGGTTTTGAGTTTTTCCTATGTTTGCCTACCCTAAATGCCATTTAAATTTCTGACTGACACTTTTTATCTAAAATTTTGCCTGACACCTTTAATTCTAATTCTTAAATTCATTTCTCAAATTCCTCAAATTCAGGTCTGTCCCCATCCATTTCTTTAATTTATTTTTAATTTGCCTACCCCTAACACCCCCTTAAGGGTTTATAGGATGAAAAAGGGACTTACTTTAATCATTGCTTTTGCCAAAAAATTATTAACTCTGCCAATATTTAATCTGTTTTCTCATTTACCTCCCTCAAAAGCTTCTAAAAATTTCTGAAAACAAATAGTGCCATACAAAAAAGAAAAAACCTTTCTCTTTCCTCTCTATAAACCCACGGTAGGGATTGTGGGGGGTATTTCTGCCTGATACTTTTTAAAATTTTTTCCCAAGTTCAGGTCTGTCCCTACCCACCTTCTTTTTTTACTACTTGCCTGACACCATTTTTTCTTTCCCTAAATCTTGAATTTTCCTGAATTTCCTGAACTTTCAATCTTTTTCTTTCTTTCCTACAAATCAATTGGTGGGGATTATGGGAGGAATTCGATTATCTTAGCTTAACACCTTTTCTTTTTATCATTTTTATCCAGATCTTGCCTGACACCTTTTAGCCCCCCAATATTTTTCTACTTTCAAATCCACAATTTAAAATTCTTTAAAATGACAAAAAATGTGATCAAATAAAAACAACATCATTTCTCTTCAATCCACTTTTTATATATCTTATCGTATTCACTTTCAAACATCTTTTTAACCTTTGTAGGGGTCATATAAACCATCATTCTTGAAGTTGTCAAAATGTAGGGAGCAAGTTTAGATTTTTCCACCATGTTTTCTTTAAAATGAAATGAAACCATAACTATAAGAACTCCAGCTATAATTAACCAACCCCTTACAAATCCAAATAAAACTCCTATCCCTCTGTCAAGCCACTTTAAATTTGCAGCCTTTATAAGTTTATTGAACAAAAATATTAAAAGGGAAGAAAGCAGTAAAATCCCAAAGAATATACTCAAAAAACCAGCCACATCTCTGAGAACCTTACTATCAATAATACCCCTATAAAAATTCCCCACACTCTCGTAGTAAAAACTACCAAGATAGATCCCAAAAATAACCGATAAAATTGAAAAAAACTCCCTTATAAAACCTTTTATAAAACTAAAAAAAATGGAAACTGAAAAAACTATTACAATAAACAGATCTAAAATATTCATTTTAAAACCTCAAACTTCGTTAAAATATCTTCTCCAGTTAAAATTTTATATATTTCAAGGTACTTTTTAGATGTTTTTGAAACTATTTCATCTGGAAGAGGTGGAGGAACACTTTTTCTATCCCAATTGCTTTTCAGGAGGAAATCTCTTACAAACTGTTTATCATAAGATACCTGACTCTTTCCAACCTCATATCCAGAAAGCGGCCAGAAACGAGAACAATCAGGGGTAAAAATTTCATCTATGAGAATCAATTCTCCATTATAAATGCCAAATTCCATTTTGGTATCTGCAACGATTATACCCTTTTGATATGCAAATTCATGTGCTTTAAGGTATAGGGATATTGAAATTTCCCTTATTTTTTCCCCAAGTTCCCTACCAACGATATCACACATTTTTTCAAAAGTTATATTCTCATCATGTCCCTCTTCAGCCTTTGTGGAAGGTGTAAAAATTGGCTCCGACAACTTTTCAGACTCCTCAAGTCCTTCAGGTAAGGAAATACCACATACCTCACCACTTTTCAAATACTCCTTCCAACCAGATCCAGAGAGATATCCCCTTACTATGCACTCAACGGGAAGTGGCTTTGCCTTTTTGACAAGTACACTTCTACCGAGAAGATATGGTTCATAATCCCTAAACACTTCTGGAAAATCCTTTATATCACCACTAATAATGTGATTTTTTACTTCATCTTCAAAGTAGTCAAACCAGAAGAGACTCAACATGCTCAATACAATCCCCTTAAAAGGTATGAGAGATTTCAAAATATAGTCAAAGGCAGAGATTCTGTCAGTGGTCACAATGAGTAATTTGTCATCAAGGTCTACAATTTGTCTTACCTTTCCCTCTTTATACTTCAGAAACTCTGGAAAATCAACTCTTTCTATGGGAGTTTTAATCAACTTTTTATTCTTCATTTACAATTTTCCTCCTCCTTAATTTTCTCATATAATTTTTTCACAAATGAAATTATATCTCCACTCTTTTTTTGAAGATATATGTGGGATCTAACCTTTGATGCCCCATTAAATCCGTGTATAAAGTAAGAAGAATATCTTTTCATCTCACCACATTTAGCCTTATCTGGATAGTTTTTATCTATTGCATCGAGTATTTTTAATAATATTTCAATTTTCTCACAGATGGAGGCAGAAAGATATGAACCACTTTTAAGAAAATCATAGGTGTTTTTTATTAGAAAGGGATCGCGGGTAATACCTCTTCCTATCATTATGGCATCGCAACCCGTTTTCTCAAACATCCTAACTCCATCTTCTGGAGAAAAAATATCTCCATTTCCAACAACAGGTATTGAAACACTTTCCTTTAATTCTCTTATATATTCCCAGTTAGATTTACCTGAAAACATTTCACTTCTCAATCTTGGGTGAAGAGTAATAAAAGACGCACCAGAATTTTCCGCAATTTTCCCTGCCTCAAGAAATATGGGAGTATTAAATCCAGATCTCATCTTTACAGACACTGGTAAAGAAATCCTTTTTTTAACAGTTGTAATTATTCTTTCAAAGAGGAGCAAATCTTTTAAAAGGGCTGAACCAGAACCATTTTTCACCACTTTTCTTGCAGGACACCCAGCATTTATATCAATTAAATCTCCATATCCACCATCTTCTATAATTTTAGCGGCATCACCCATGTGTTCTGGATTAAATCCATATATTTGGACCGCATATGGAAACTCTCCCCTACCCCTTTCCATCATCTTAAACGAATCCCTCCCATTTCTTATAAGGGCTTCAGAACTTATTAATTCTGAAAAAGTAAGCCCACATCCACCAAGGGAAATTAAAATTTCCCTGAAATACTTTGTTGTGATTCCCGCCATGGGAGCGAGAAAAATATTGGGATATACTTCAAGTTTTCCTATTTTTAACTTTTTTAAATATTTTTTCATACCAAAATAAAGAGATCCCCCAGAAGATGGGGGATCTTATCTATGTACCTGCTGAATAATCGTCAAGGTAGGCAATTTGCTCTGGGGTAAGCGTGTCTATATTTATCCCCATTGTTTCAAGTTTTAATCTCGCAATTTCCTGATCCTGCTCTTCAGGGATGTCATACACAAGGTTTTCAAGATTTTTCCCCTCTTTTGCAAGTCTTAGCATTGACATAAACTGATTTGCAAAACTCATATCCATAACCTCTGAAGGATGCCCTTCAGCCCCTGCAAGATTTACAAGTCTTCCCTTTGCAAGGAGATAAATCCTTTTTCCATCTTTAAGTCTATATTCCTCATTGTTTGGCCTTATCTCTTCTTTACCCTCGGAAATATCCTCAAGATCCTGTATATTTATTTCACAATCGTAGTGCCCAGTATTACACACAATTGCACCATCTTTCATACTCTCAAAATGTCTTTTTACAATTACATCCTTCATCCCCGTTGCAGTAATAAAGATATCTCCAATTTTTGCAGCCTCATCCATGGGCATAACTCTAAAACCATCAAGGGTTGCCTTAAGAGCAGCAGTGGGCTTAACCTCTGTTACAATGACATTGGCACCCATTCCCTTAGCCCTCATGGCACAGCCCTTTCCACAATGGCCATATCCAGCGACAACAAAGGTCTTTCCAGCAAGCATAATGTTTGTAGATCTCAAAATTCCATCAATTGAAGATTGTCCCGTGCCATATACATTGTCAAAATCCCATTTAGTTTCAGCATCATTAACGGCAATTACGGGATATAGGAGTTTCTTAGCCTTTGCCATAGCCCTCAATCTGTGAACCCCAGTTGTGGTTTCCTCAGTTCCACCAATTATCTCCTTTGCAAGTTCTGGATGTTTATAGTGAACAGTAAAAATTAAATCTGCTCCATCATCAAGGGTTAAATTGGGCTTTTGCTCAAGGGTTTTTTCAATGCACCAGTAAAATTCATCCCTATTCATTCCATGCCAGGCAAAAATTGAAATCCCTTCTTCAGCAAGGGCTGCTGCCACATCATCCTTAGTGGAAAGGGGATTACATCCACTCCAGGAAACCTGCGCCCCCGCTGCCTTTAAGGTTTTCACAAGAACTGCAGTTTCTTTTGTAACATGAAGACAACCAGAAATTTTAAAACCCTTTAAAGGTTTTGTTTTAGAATATTTTTCCCTCAACTTCATTAAAACGGGCATCCTGGATTCAGCCCATGCAATTTTTTGTTTTCCCAAAGGTGCAAGGGAAATATCCTTTACTTTATACTCCATATCATCTCCCAAAATAAAATTTAAATAAGTGAAAAAGATACAGTAATTCCCTCTTTAAGTCAAACAATTAGTTAAAAATCAGCCACTCAAGAGATATCAATCCCAGCCCATTTCTTCCAGAAATTCATTTCCTTTTACATCAATATCTGCGGGGGCAAATTCAATCTGAATATCTCTGTTTGAGTTAAAAAAACTCTCAAGGGCTTCTCTTACAATTACACTCCTGCTAATATTTCTCTTTTTTGCAACTTTATCTATCTCATCTATTAAACTTGAAGGTATCCTTACCGATAAAACTTTGTCGGAACTATTCATATTTAACTTCCTCAATTTTTATTTTTTAAATTTTTTAAAAGCACTTCAACCGCCTTTATGAGTTGTGGGTCCCTATCATTTTCCTCATCAGATGGAGCAAGTTCCACAAGATAGTCAGGCATGCATCCATGAAGCTCCATATTTATACCACTACCCTCAACATACCATCCCCTTCCCGGTAGCCTCAGGAGAGAACCATCTATGAGATAGGCACCTCCAGTTGAAATCACAGCACCAAAGGTCTGATTGCCAACAAGGGGACCCCTCTTTAAAGTTTTTATAGCCCAGGAAAATATTTCGGCATTACTGTAGGAATTTTCATTACACATGGCAACAATTGGCTTTGTAAAGGCATATAGTGGCCTTCTATCCTGTGGATAGCCAGTCTCCCATGAACCTCTACCCTTCGTATATGCGTGATTTCTAACCATCAGCATTGCAAGAATATAATCTGTTGTCCATCCACCACCATTATTTCTAACATCAATTATTAATCCATCCTTATCATGTGCCTCTTTATAAAGCAACATCTCAAATCTTTCAAGACTTGGCTGCCCCATGGACTGAATGTGTATGTATCCAATCCTTCCATTACTCAATTTGTGGACAAGTTCTCTTCTATCACTTACCCACTTTTCATAATATGCCTGCCTCACAGTCATAAATCCAGTTGGAGTTATTATCACATTTCTTAAATTTCCATCCTTTCCCTTAACTTTTATATAAACCTTCTCACCAACTTTATCTTCAAAGAGGGAGTAAAAATTTACATCTGGTTTTATCTCTTTACCATCAACAGATAAAATTATATCTCCTGGATAAAGCCTGCTTTCATCCCTGTAAGCAGGTGTATTTTTCAAAACATCTAAAATCTTTATACCCATTCCGCTGTAGTTCTCATCGGGCAAAATTCCAAGAAAACCGGTGTGTACTGCTCCTTTAGGCCTCTTAAGATAATAAATACCCATGTGGGATGCATTTATCTCACCAAGCATCATATCCACAACATCGTCAAAATCTTCAATCGTATCACAACTCTCAGCAAGGGGAAGATACCTATTTCTAAAACTCTTCCAGTCATATCCGTGAAAATTGGGGTCGTAAAAATAGTCATTTATGAGTCTCCAACTCTCTAAAAACTTCTGCCTTCTCTCAAGTTTATGATTTATTACAAGTTTTGCCAGAAAGGGAATTGATTTTTCCTTATTTCCAGATACCTTTTTGATAAATCCACCCTTTGAAATAAAGTAAATATTTTTATTCTTACTATTCCAGATTGCAACATTTGGAATACTCTCTTCAGAATCAAAATCTAAAAGTTCAGAATTTGAAACCTTTTTCAGATTTTTCCCAAATATATCTATTTTATACAAAAGTGTCTTTCCCGTGTGATCTGATAAAAAGAGGATTTCTCTGCTATCAGGAGATGTAGCGAGGGCTATCTGAGTGCCCGTTAATTTAGTAATTCTCTTTACTCTAAAGGAAATATCCTCAAAATCAATTTTTACCTCTACCTTCTTCTTTTCTTTCTTATCCTCTTCCTTTTTTACACTCTTTTTTTCAACCCACAACTCTTCCCACTCTTCTTTACTCCTTTCAGAATCCCTCTTTGTGAGGTACACCATGTAGACATCTACATTATCTTCCTTATAATCTGCATTTCTTTTGGAACTAAACACAATAAACTTTCCATCCCTTGACCAGATGGGATGAATATCGTTGTCAGGATGCTCAGTAATGTTTATGGCATTTCCACCACCTGAAGGCATTATAAAGATATCTGCGTTATAGTCCCCATCATATTTTGAAAAGGCTATCCACTTTCCATCGGGACTCCAGGAATAATCAGGTTGATTCCAGCACTTATAAATCAGTTTTACATTTTCTCCGCTGCTCTCCATGGTGTACAAATTTCCAGATGCCTTTAAAAAGGCAATTTTACTCCCATCAGGGGAATACTTTGGAAACAATTCATCTTCAGGAGTTTTAAGAATAGGTGTAATCTTATATTTTAATGAAGCGTAAAAGGACTTCCCATCCTCTGGCTCAATTGTAAAAATATCGTCATTTCCATTTTCATCGGAGATAAAAAGTATTTTCTTACCATCGGGAGAAAAGGAAATATTTTTCTCCCTCCACCAGGAATTTGTAATATTTTTGGCCTTTTTAAAATTTTTTATATCCCTTCTCAAAACAAATATATCTCCCCTTACTACAAAGGCAACCATTTTACCATCTGGAGAAACCGCTATTTCTGAGACATCACTACTTTTTCTCAATTTCTCAATAGAATTTCTCTTCAAATCCTCAGGTAAAGTTAATTTGAGTTCCCTCAACTTATTTTCTTTTTCCAGAATATATACTTTTCCCATTCTTTCAAAAGCAAGAAGATTTTTATTCCTGCTTGAAGATGGAAATGTTATTCTCAAATCTTTGAAATTGGTAATCCTTTTAATTTCCTTAGTGTTTAAATCCATTTTATAAAGATTTATACTTCCATCCCTTTCTGAAACAAAATAAAAGGATTTGGAATCGGGAGACCAGATGGGCCAATTGTCATTTCCCCTGTAATCTGTCATCCTTATATGTTCTTTTCTTTTAAAATCATAAAGATATATTTCAAAATTTGCAGAGCCTTTATAGTGAAGTCTCCACCAGGGAAATCTCCCTTTAACATAGAGTAGATATCTTCCATCAGGACTTATTTTTCCATAGGAGGTGTCATTTTTCAAAACTCTTTTGGGAGTACCTCCCTTTGAGGAAACTCTGTAAATATTGATGGATCCATAATATTTTGTAAACTCCCTCTGGGATGAAAAGAAAATGTTTCCAGAACTATCCCAATCAAGTACATAGTCATTCCTTGAAAAAAAGGTGATTTGCTTCAAATTTCTTCCATCACTATCCATTACAAAAACATCAAAATTTCCATTTCTTTTAGAAGAAAAGGCTATCTTTTCCCCATCAGTAGACCAAACAGGATAAGCATCATAGGATTCACTATCTGTAAGTCTCATTGGAAAGGTACCATCGATTTTAGCCTTCCAGATATCTCCCTGATATGTAAAGGCAATCCACATCCCATCAGGAGATGGTGCAGGATATCTGATAATTGGCATTGAAAAAATGTAAAAAAACAAAAAGAAAAAGATAACTGGCAAAAATATTTTTTTCCCCATAAAAAACTCCTCATATTTATTTTCTTTCTTCAATTATCCCAATTTTTTTCATATTTTCAAGGAAATTTCTCACATCTTCTCTTATATGGGTTTCTTTCACATTATATTTATCACATAAAAATTTTACGATTTTTTCAAAAGTATATTTTTTTTCCACAAGGGAATATATTATATAACCCACTTCATTTGTGGAATACACTCCATCTAATTCAAATTTTTCCAGAGGTATAAAAATATAGCCCGAGGATATTTTTTTTACAATAAACTTTTTTGAAGGGGAAAAAAATCTATCCATACTAAATCTCTTCAGGCACTGGTTTTGTTTTAAGCAGTGAATACACAACTCCCCCCGGCAGAGCTGAAAGGACAACAACTAAAAAGGATATAAGTGATAGAGAAAAACTACTATTGGGATCAACTCCAATAAGAGAAAAAAGGACCACAAATATATTTTCGCGCAAACCAATCCCATTTATACTAATTGGAAGCATAACCACTGTGGACATAAGCGATATAATAATCATATAGGCATAAAAGGAAGCCTTTATTCCTATTCCAATACCTATTAAATAGTTTTCCACACTTACAAAAAAAATATTTATCGCAGAAATAACAAGGGGAACTATCAACACAGAAGGTTTATTTCTAAAAATCCTTGTGGCATCGTGCAGTATTGAAATTTTTTCCGAAAACTTTTTCAGATTTAGCCTATTAAGCATCTTTATGGCTATATTGTAAAGTCCTGATGTAAAAACAACTATGTTTACCAACACAAAGAGAAGCAAAAAGAAAATGGGAATGTATACAATATCAATTTCTCTGATACCAAAATTACTCAACAGTGGAATTTCCTTTGAAGTTATATTTATTTTATACATCAAGGCACCAAATATCCCATATAGTATCAAAAAGAAAAATCCGGTAGCCCTTTCAAGATATATTGAAGCAATTATATAGGATATGGGTTTTCCACTTTCTTCCTTTACATAAAATATTTTCACAAAATCCCCTCCCACAATTGAAGGCAAAAAGAGGGAAAAAAACATACCTATTAAATAAAACTGAAATAATCTAAAAAGAGAAATGTCAATATCCATGGCTTTTAAGATAACCTTCCACCTGTAGGAACATATAAATTGTCCAAAAAGAAGAAGAAAAAGAGAAAGGAAAAAATATATATAATTTGATCTTGCAAGAATTTCAACTGACTTTTTTAAGTTAACCCCTTTGGTGTGAAAAAGATAAAAGAGGAGAAGAACTGTTACAACAAGTTTAAATATAAAGATAACTCTTTTTTTTACATTCTTATCCATAGGTGATATTTATCTCTAAAAATCAAAAGTTTAATAATATGGGAGAAAAAAGTCAAATTTAAACTTAATATCCCATTCTAATTCTTGAAAAACCAACTTCACAATCTGAGACATCGATAACCTTTACATCGTAATTTTTAAGGTTAATGATTGCTATGCTTTCTCTTTGAATGCAGGCAATATACAACTTACCATCACAATAAACAATGGATTCAGGTCCATAACATATGCTAAATTGAGTAAAACTACCGGTTTTAACATCATAAATTCCAAATCTATTGTAGTTATTTGTAAAAGAATGGTTATTAAAACCTATAAACAAATAATTTTTAGCCGTTCCAAGAATAATGGGATCTGAAATTTCAAATTTCTTTAAAATTTTTACCTTTGTATGTCCTCCTCCTTTATCAAATAAGATTTGAAGAAGCGAATTTCTACTTTTAGGGGGCCCAAAATGGTTTACCGCACAAAACAATTTCCCATTACAGGAAAAAATATTTGAGGAAATAAACCTATTTTTTAAGAGAAATTTTCTCTTTCCAAACAATTCCACAAGTTCGACTCCACCAATAGTCCCCCTTACATCTTCAATCACTGCAAATTTACCATTTAAAAAGGAAATGACCCCAACAGGGATTCCCCTAAAAACAAACTTTTTCTCTATCGATTCCTTTTTTATATTAAATATTTCTGAAATAAACCCCTCCACATCATATTCAAGAAGAGTATGGGATATTAAATATCGAAATTTATCTATTTTTAAAAAATGATAGGGTGATTTTGCAATTGGTATCTTTCTAAGTAGATTACCACTTACTTTGTCCAGTACATAAATATCCCTGCCGTCAGTGTTGTATGATATCCTGTGCAAAATTACAAAAAAATTATTCATAAAGGAAATTATATCCGTGCATGAGGCTTCCTTATCGCAGATTTCTAACTTTTTGATTACTGTTTCTTTTTGTGGTGAAAAAAGGTAGATGTAATCCCTACCCGAATTTAACAGTATTAAATTTTTCTCAGAAAAGAAAAAACCTGAAAAAAGGTAAAAAAAGAGTATACCTATAAATGTAATTCTACCAAAAAATCTCATGCTAAAAAAGTTTGTTTATCTATACTTCCCTACCAATTACCAACTTGATGTAACTGTCCAGGTCCTCCAGGAAGCATACAATTCATCTGGAGCAACCCATGTATCCGATGGAACAGCATCAATATTAATACGGGCATACCATTTTGAAGTTCTGTAATATCCAGCCCAAACGAGTTGAGAACAATAAAATTTATCAGTTGCCCATTTCCATAACCAGTTGAAGTTGTATGGCTTGCCAAGTTGTTTTCTTGCATATTCAGCAGCCTTACTACGATAACTTGTACTGAGTGGCCACGTTATAACCCTCATAATTCTACAATAGTCGTAATCATTATTCCAGTGGGAAACTGGCTCAAAATGAACTCCGGGATGGGGATCTCCAAAGTAATTCTGATTGCAATCAGATTCTATAGTGGAATAAACTCCAGTACCTCCATAGAAAATCCCAGCATGACTATGCCAACCCCATGGAACAAAACCATTGTGAACAAGAAGGACATCTCCCTTTATAGCCATTGAAAGATCACACATGTTAACACCATCACCATCACCAAACTTTAAACCTTCATTTTCATCTGGAGCGTATCTGCCAAGCATAAACTTCATGTCCTTTTCAGAAGGAATCCATCTCTCTATCTTTTTAAATTTATCAAATGGAAATTCCATCTCTTTTTGTTCTGCAGCCTTTAAAACCCTATCCAGTACCTCAGGTGGCATCTTCCTTTCAAGATTAGTAGGTATCATATCAGAATATTGCTGAATATAGGGGATCTCAAGTTTCACCCAGTGCCTCTTCAAGGCTACTTCCTCCCTCTGATCAGGCGAAAGGGAAAGAAAAGTATTAATAAAATTGGAATAAGTTTTATCCACCTTATTCCAGGCAGAAAAAATAAATAGAATTAAAAACAGGATGAAAAGAAAGGATACTCTTTTCGTAACTCCAAACCTCCGAATAAATTAACCACTTGATAATATTTTACTGAAAATTTCAACAAAAATAAATAAAAATTTTATATATTTTGTAATTTTCAGTCAGCAATATCTTATACAATATCTCATATAAAAACCATCTAAAATACGGGATTGACTTTTGGATAAAGGTATTTTTAAGTAAAGATTAAAGAAATTTTCTATTTAGTAAATAAGATTTGTTAAAATAAAAGAAAAGAAGTCTTTCAATTTTGTATGAGAACAATTCCCCTTCATTCCTTTTTCTTACTTGTCCAATTTTAAATTCAGGTCTGTCCCTTTTTCCATATCCTTTAAAGATTTATAGGGTAAAAAAGAATTTTATTTAATCGCTGACTTTTGCTAAAAGATTTTATCTTTGCCAGAATTTAGTTTTTCCTCTTACTTACCCGATCCAAAAGGCCCATAAGGCCCATAAAAGGCTTATAGAAGAGAAAAGGGATTTTATTTTAATTGTTAATTTTTGCCAGAAAATTTTTAGGTATTGCCAGTTTTAAGTTTTTTCCTTATTTGCCTACCCCTAATACCCCCAAAGGTTTATAGGATGAAAAAGGGCATTTGCTTTAATTGTTGTTTTTTGCCAAAGGATTTCATCTTTGCAAGAATTTAATTTCTTCCTATCTGCCCACCCTAAATACCCCTAAAGGCTTATAGAAAGAAAAAAATTTTAATCATTTGATTTCTGCCAGAAGGATTTTCTTTTTGCCAGAATTTTATCCTTTTTTTATTTGCCTCCCCCTCAAAAGCCATCTAAATTTTTGCCTGACACATTTTCAAGATTTAGGTCTGTCCCCTTCCATCTTTCTTTTTTTACTTACTTACCTGTATTACCTATTACTTGCCTGATACCTTTTGAAAAGTTCTGAAACCCAGGTAAAAATTAAGTCACTCATAGGTATAGTCCTTTTAGGGAATTTTCAATCAAGGTTAATTTTAATCCCTTTTTCCCGAAAAGAGATTTCTCCTTTTTGACACAATTAATTTTACACTGCCTGAAATTTAATCATGTAGTTAATAAATGAAAATATCTTTTCCTACAATCCCTCAAACACTAAGTTTATGGTGTGTTTCCCTTTTAGGTTAAGGGTAATTTTTTAAAATTACTTTATTTTAACACATTTACAGAGCCTTTTATATAGCAATCACGGATTTTGGGAAATCATAACATCTTGACTTAAGAGTATTACCTATTTTATTATTAACTTTATAAAATTTCTAAGGTGAATAGTATGAAATTTTTTATTGACACAGCAAACATTGAGCAAATTAAAAAGGCACTATCTTATGGAATTTTAGATGGAGTAACCACAAACCCAACGCTTGTTTCGAGAGAAAATAGGAACTTCAAAGAATTAATTTCTGAAATTTGCGAGTTGGTCGACGGTCCTGTAAGTGCAGAAGTTGTAAGTTTAGATTCAGAAGGAATGGTCAAGGAGGCTATGGAACTTGCAAAAATTGCTGACAATATTGCTATTAAAATTCCAATGACAGTGGAGGGACTAAAAGCGGTAAAGATACTATCCTCTGAAGGTATCATGACAAATGTAACCCTTATATTTAATCCAATCCAGGCACTTATGGCCGCAAAGGCAGGAGCAACATTTGTAAGTCCATTTGTGGGAAGACTTGATGACATACAACACAATGGTATGGAACTCGTGAGCCAGATTGTTCAAATATTTGAAAATTATGACTTTGATACAGAAGTCATAGTGGCTTCAATAAGGCATCCCCTTCACGTTGTCGAAGCAGCAATGATAGGCGCAGATATTGCTACCATCCCCTTTGCAGTAATTGAAAAATTGGTAAAACACCCTCTTACAGATATTGGAATAGAAAGATTTCTAAAAGACTGGGAAAAGGTTCCCGGAAATAAAATAGTTTAAGATATGTTTGAAGAAGATAACTACTGTTTTTGTTGTGGAAAGGAAAATCCAATAGGGCTTAAACTAAAAATAGATGAAACACCTGATGGGGAAATTACCACAAAATTTAAAGTAAAAAGAGAATACCAGGGATATCGAAATGTACTTCACGGTGGATTTGTATCAATGCTACTTGATGAAGTCATGGCTCACGCTGCCTTCAGAAAAACGGGGAAAAAAGCAGTAGCAACGGGGAAAATAGAGGTTTCCCTGAAAAAACCAATACTTGCTGGAAGTGAGATTACAATTTTTGGGAAAGTTGATGAGGACAGAGGAAAAATTATTAAAACTTCCGGAAAAATATTAAATCCCAATGGAGAAATTTCGGCCACAGCGAAGGCTATTTTTGTAAAAATTAAGTAGTTCTTTAAAACAATTTGCCTATTTTTTAATCTTTAATATTTTAAAGTTTAAAGATAAGGAAGTGATATGTTCAAAAAAATCTTTTTCCTATTTACTACTTTACTCTCAATTACCTTTTTATTTTCTTCAAACTATAAGTTTATAAATTTTGAAGGAAAAGAAATTAAAATTTCTTATGAGAAAAATTTTCCATGCTTCCTTAAATTGAAAGATTACAAACTGCAAAATAATGAACTTTTAAATCCGGGACTAATTCTTGAAAATTTAAAATACCCATTGAAAATAGAAAAAATTTACAAAAACTTCAACCTTGAAGAGGAATGGACAAGTTTAAGTGGAATTCATTTGAGATTTAAGGCAAATTTTAAGGGAATTCAAGTTTTTAATTCTTATATAGATCTCCACATTAACGATAAAAAAGAACTCTACTCAATTTTCGAAAAGGTATTCAACACCAAAATCTCCCATCCACAAAAATTAAATGAATCTGATTCCCTGGAAATAGCGGAAAAAAGTTTTGAAAAAAAATATGGCAGAAAATTTTCCCTCAAAAACCTCTATAAAGTTTTTTACATAGGAAAGGATAACAATTTAATACCTTCAACTTATGTGGAATTAAAAAAGAAAAATTCTCCATTAGATGTAAAATATATTATTTCCCTCCTTGATGGGAAAATACTTTTTGAAACCTCAAATATCTATTATTTCGATGGAAATGGAAGAATATTCAATCCAAATCCAGTAAATTCACTCAGAAATATAAACTTGAGGGATATGGGAGATAGTAATAACGCCATTTCAGAAAGAGCATATCAAGAAGTTTTACTAAAAGATATATCTAAGGATGAAAATGACCTATTTATTTTAAATGGACCAAATGTAAAAGTTAAAGACATTGAATATCCATATATTGCACCACCAAAATCACAGGATGGTTCCTTCAACTACTACAGAGAAGATGATGGATTTGAAGCAGTCATGGTATATTACTGGATTGATAAAGCATGTAGATATTTAAAATCCTTAGGTTTTGACATATATCCCTATCCCCTTTCTGTGGATCCCCACGGAGTAAATGGAGCGGATCAATCCCATTTTTCTGCTGGAAGCAGCCCTTATATAGCTTATGGAGATGGCGGAGTTGACGACGCAGAGGATGCAGACATAATTCTTCATGAAATGGGGCACTCAATTCAATACTTTCAAAATAAAAACGCGTTTGTCACCACAGGAGAATCGGGAGCCATAGGAGAAGGCTTCGGTGATTACTGGGCCTTCTCAAACACCTATAACATAAGTGTTGCAAATGGTTTTGATCCATTTTGTATTGGAGAGTGGGATTCCACCTCCTATTCAAATTCAATTCCACCATGTCTGAGAAGGGTGGATTCAAATAAAAAGTACCCGGATGACATGGATGGTGAAATCCATGACGATGGGGAGATATGGTCATCCTGCCTTAGAGAAATATTTATGAAACTGGGCAAGGAAATAACGGATTCCATTGTACTTGAGGGACAATACCATATGCCTCCATCCACAAATTTTAGAAATGGAGCCCTCTCAATAATTGAAGCAGATGAAAATTTATACAATGGAAATCATACCGGATTAATATGTAATATTTTCTACAACAGGGGCATACTTTCAGAAGGAGATTGTAGAAGCCACGGTCCCTTCGTAAACCTATACAATGTAGACTTTTCGGAATTGGATGGCAATGGAGATGAAAAGGCAGATCCGGGTGAAATTTACAAAATGGATTTAAGTTTCTACAACTCAGGAACAGTAGATACTGGAAAAATCTTTATAAAAATTATTCCAGAAGACCCTTCAATAAAAATTTTAAATAATCTCCTTTCAATTAACAATTTACCTCACACCGGGGCAATTATACATTGTGAAAATTCCATAATATTTAAAATAGGTAGTGATTTTCAGTGTGGAGAAAAGGCAAAATTCCTTATAAAAGTTTACAATGATGGACTTGAATTTAACTTTCAAGAAGAACTACAAATTGGAGAAATATCTTCCAATAACATATTTGAAGATGATCTTGAATCTGGTGGAAGTTCTCTCTGGCAGATATCAATAGGGGCTGGAACAACGAATTATGAATGGCAATTGAAGGAAACCCCCTACTCTCACTCCCAAAACCACAGTTATTTTACAATAGATGCACCTCAGATTCAGGATAGTTATTTAACCTTAGGCCCCATAGATCTCTCAAATGAAAAATTGTATTACCTTCACTTTTTCCATACCTATTCCTTTGAAATTGGATACGATGGAGGAGTTGTGGAAATATCAACAGATGGAGGAAACAACTTTCAGGACCTGGGCAATTACTTCACTCAAAATGGATACAATATGAAAATTTCTGATAAATATGGTTCTCCCATTGGAGGCAGAATGGCCTTTAGTGGAGGATCACTTTCCACCCAATTAAAGGAAAGTATTATAAATCTATCTTCTTTCAGTGGAAATACAATATATATCAGGTTCAGAGCTTCTTCAGATCAATCAAATGGCGGAAGTGGATGGTACATAGACGATATAAGCATTGAAGAAATAACCCCAACATGTTCCCTTGAAAACTTTACTGGAGATCTAAATGGAGATGGAAATAAAAACATAGAGGATGTCCTGCTCCTTAAAAATCTCCTGGTGGAAAATCTATATTTAAACAACTATCTTAAAGATGTGGGAGATATAAATGGAGATGGGAAATTAAATTTATTAGATTTGCAAATACTTCTAATGGAAATTTCCCAATAGGAGGATGTCATGTATAGCAAAAATTGGGATCTTACTCCACTTTATAGCGGAATTGATGATCCATTGGTGGAACTTGACCTTAAAAAGGCTTTAAAACTCGCAGAAGAATTTGAAAAAAAATACAGAAAAAATCTTGAAACGGCAAAAATGGTAAAAGATGGATTAAAGGATCTTGAAAAAATTCTCACAATGATAAGCAAAGTAAGAGGTTATGCATATTTGCTTTTTTCAACAGATACACAAAATGGAAATTACAAACAACTTCTGATTAAATCGGAAGAATTTTCAACAAAAATATATGAGAAAACCGCCTTCTTTGAGTTGAAACTTCTCAAAATGGAAGATGACAAATTTTTGGAATTTCTAAACTCAGAGGAACTTTTAGAATACAAAAATTACCTTAAAAATCTCTGGAGAGAAAAATCACATAAACTGAGCGAAAGAGAAGAAATTCTAATTGAGAAAAAAGATCTTACAGGTGTCGATGCCTTTGAAAGACTTTATAGCGAAATAACTTCTGATTTTACCTATACATTTGAAATGGATGGTGAAATAAAAAAACTAACTGGTTCAGAAATTAGAGGCCTTTTCTATCACCCTGACGAAAAAGTAAGGGAAAGGGCAACAATTACCTATTATAAAAAATATGAAGAATTTGGGAAAATTTTAAACTCAATTTACAACAACATAATTAAAGATCATGCCATGGAATGTGAAATCAGAAAGTATTCAGATCCCATGGAACCAACCCACATAGCAAACCATATAGAAAAGGACACAATAGACTTAATGGTTGATGTAATAACAAATAGTTATTCACTGGTGGAAAGATATTATAGAAAAAAAGCAGAATTGCTTGGAAAGAAAAAATTAAAGGGTTCTGATCTATATGCCCCCATGGGAAAAGAACTTGAAAACATTCCCTATGAAGAAGCGGCTAAGATGGTTATAGACGCCTATGGAATTTTTGACGAAGAATTTGGGAATCTTGCTAAAAATTTCTTTGAAAAAAAGTGGATTGATGCGGAAATCAAAAAGGGGAAGATGGGGGGAGCGTATTGTTATGGGATATCCCCCGAGGTAAATCCTTTTATAATGACAAATTACAATTCCAAATTAAGAGATGTATACACTCTTGCTCATGAAATAGGACATGGTATACACGATATAATGGCCTCTAAAAATAGTTACCTAAATTTTCATCCTCCCCTTGTGGTTGCTGAAACTGCATCGGTTTTTGGAGAAATGTTGCTTACTGAGAAATTAAAAAATGAAACCAAAATGAAGGATGTCCTTTTAAATATCTTATCCTCAAAAATTGAAGACATAATTGCCACTGTATACAGACAAATCATGTATATTTTATTTGAATACAGAGCCCATAAAAGATGTCAGGAAGGTTTTCTATCGGAAGAAGATATGTGCAATATCTGGTGGGAAGAAATGGAAAGAATGTATGGTGATTCAATTGAATTTTTTGAAGTTCAAAAGTGGAATTGGTCTTCAATTCCCCACTTTTTTCACTACAGATTTTACTGCTATGCCTATTCCTTTGGAGAATTATTTGTAATTTCCCTTTTTAAAAAATATAAAGAGGAAGAAAGGGAAAACTTCATAAAAAACTACAAGGAAATTCTTTCAAGTGGTGGGAGTAAAAACCCATACCAACTTGCTGAAATTGTTGGCGAAAACTTAAATGAAAGATCCTTCTGGGAAAAGGGAATTAAATTTATCGAAGAGATGATTGAAGAATTTGAAAGATTTAACTAATGGAAAAAATATCTGCTGTAATAATAACTTACAATGAAGAAAGAAAAATTGAAAAATGTATTAGAAGTCTTGATTTTATAGATGAAATTGTAGTTGTTGATTCCTTTTCAACGGATAACACAGTAAAAATTGCAAAAAAATTAGGGGCATCTGTATTTCAAAGAAAGTTTACCACATTTGGCGATCAAAAAAACTTTGGAAATAAAATGGCAAAAAATGACTTCATCCTATCAATAGACGCGGATGAGGTTGTTTCTAAAAATTTAAGAGATTCCATAATTGATGAGTGTAAGAGGGGGCTTGATGAAAATACTGTGTACAAAATAGCAAGAAAAACATGGTACTTAAATGGATTTCTAAATCATGGAGGGTATTATCCAGAATATAAGATCAGGCTCTTCAATAAAAATTTTTGCAGTTGGGACAACAAAAAACTCCACGAAGGTTTAATATTTTCTAAAAAATTAAAGACTAAAAAGTTAAAGGGAGATCTATACCACTATAGTTACGAAAGTATTGATCATCACCTGAAAAAAATAATTCTCTATTCAGAAATTGATAAAAAAAGTGGGGATTTTTCAACTTTTAAACTACTCTTTTCCCCTCCCTTTAGATTCTTTAAATCCTATATCCTAAAATTGGGTTTTTTAGATGGAATAAGGGGATTAATTTTTTGTTCTTTTTCTTCCTTTTCTATTTTTATAAGGTATTCAAAGAAATTTGAAGAAAAAATAAATAAAAAATTGTAGCCAGACACATTAATATCTCCTTTACTTTCTACAAATATCGTCGGATTTTTTTTAAATATCTAACTTCCTTTTTCAAGTTATTTAAGAAGTTAAACTCAATCTAAGGAATTTTCCTTAAATCATTAAATCATTGATTTTGCCAGAGGACTTTAATTCTGCCAGTTTTGAGTTCATTTTTGCATGCCAACCCTAAAAGCCCCTTAAATTTCTCTTAAACTTTTGCCTGACACCTTTAATTTTACATATTTTTTCTCTAAAAATCTAAAATCACAGGTCGTAAATCGGAAAAGTTGCTTTACTCCACCTCTTCAACAATAAGTGGTTTTTTGGAAGATGATATTATTAAAATCTTCTTTAAAGTGGGTAGTTTCACATCAGAAGCATCTTT
>Ga0256842_1000169_pt1 | contig 56564 bp, 59 predicted proteins | sample 4559240metaG_FD_185973 | JGI IMG/M metagenome (GOLD analysis project Ga0256842, IMG submission 185973) | Hydrothermal vent microbial communities from Guaymas Basin, Mexico - 4559-240 | ecosystem: Environmental > Aquatic > Marine > Hydrothermal vents | place: Mexico: Guaymas Basin | collected... | reverse complement strand
AGGGCCTCCCCGGCCCGGTAGTACAGGTGGAAGACCCGGGCGGTGATCGCCTCCAGCGCGTACGGGTTGATCCGCTCCAGGTGCCGGGCCACCTCGCGGTCGAGCACCAACCGGTGGGTGACCTCGTACAGGAGCTGCCCCAGGGCGCCCGCGAGCGCCTCCTCCACCGGGGTGCCCGGGGACTCGATGACGGGGCTCAGCGCGGCGATCAGGCCCAGCAGCCTCGACACCCGCTCGAAGAGCGCGGCGGCCTGGCCCGGGGTGCTCAGCGAGAGGATCCAGTCCCGGTCGAGGAACAGCGAGTGGAACTCGCGCAGCAGTTCCGCGTGGAACGGGGTCAGCTCCCGGGTGGTCGGGTCCAGGAGCAGCAGGTCGAGGCACGCGCCGCGCACGGCCCGGGAGAGGGCGAGGCAGGCGACGCCGAACTCCAGGACGTCCTCCGCCAGGGCCCCCCAGATGCGGTCGGTCTCCGCCTTCACGAGCTGGTCGACCAGCAGGAGCTCCAGCTCGAACATCCCGGGGTCCGAGACGGGACCCTCGGGCAGCAGGATCCGGCCCAGCTTGGCGGGCAGCGAGGCCACGAAGAGGTCCCACTCGCGGGGCTCCAGCCGCTCGGCGAGCGCCCGCACCCCCGTCGTGTAGTCGGCCGGCCCGTACAGGGCCGCGGCGGCGCGTCGGGCGGCCTCCTCCACCGGCAATCCCTCCACCTGCACCCCGTACAGGAACTTCACCGCCCACGCCTCGTACCAGCTCGGGTCCGGTCGGAAGTCCGGGAGCTCGAGCACCCGGACCGGGAGGGACTCGTACCACCGCCGCAGCGCCTCCAGACCCCGGCGGAGCAGGCCCGGGTCGACGTGGATCCTCGAGAGCGCGGCCCGGAGTTCCGGGTCCCGGCACCCGCCCCGCAGCCGCTCCAGGAGCCGCTCCAGCTCCGACGGTGGGCACCGCTCCGAGGCCCTAAGGACGCACGCCAGGTGCGCCTTGAGCAGCGCGAGGCCCGGGGTGCACCGGGCGAAGACGGACTCCAGACCCTGGCAGACGAGGACCGGGGCGTAGACCGGGGAGCCCGTGAGCCCGTACCCCTCGGCGAGCCTCACCAGGCCCGAGCTCCTCATCAGGTAGGCCAGGGAGACGCCGCGGTCGTTGATCAGGTCCGTGGCGGAGAGCAGGAACAGGGTGGGTCGTTGAGGCGGCCGCAACCCCTCGGTCGCCCTCCAGGCGGCCTCGGACGGGAGCGCGTTCGGGTCCAGGGCGTACAGCAGGCGCCCCGTGGGCAGCACGGAGGGGTCCAGGGTGGGGTCGCCCGGGGGCCCCACCGGGATCCGGCGCCCGGAGAGCGCGCTCAGCAGACTCTCGATCTCGAGCCGGGCGGACTCGATCACGAGCCGCCGGATCCGCTCCGCCTCCCGGTAGAGGTCGGGGTAAAGGGACCGCAGCTCCCCCGGGTGGGACACCAGCCGGTCCCACTCGCCCCAGAGCTCGTTCAGGAGCCGGAGGGCCCGGTCGGGGTGGCCCCGGAGCATCCGATCCAGCTCGTCGAGGCTCAGCCCGCGGCGCTCGAGCTCCCGCCTCAGGAACTCTCGGAAGAGGACGGCGCGCACGTAGGCGCGCGCCTCGTCCGAGGTGACCAGCCCGTACACGTGCAGCGAGCGCGCCAGGCTCGCCGGCACCGGGCGCTCACCGTGGGCCTGCATCGCGTGCAGGTAGAGGTGCAGCCGGTCCACCAGCCGCTCGAAGCCCCGCTCCGTCCCCGCCATCCGGACCACGTCCTCCCAGGAGAGACCCATCCACTCGTACAGCCGGGTGACGCGGAGCGCCTCCAGGATGAGCGGACGCAACCGCTCCGCGAGCCCCGGGCTGCCGGACTGGAACCAGTGGAAGCACTCGTGCAGCGCCTCCACGAGCGTCCGCAGGTAGAACTCGGTCGCCGTCTCCGGGGGCGGCGGCAGGTGCCCGATCACCACCGCGCTCGTCCTCCACTTGACGTTCAGCAGCTCCCCACTCGTCACGCACCATAGGTACACGTGCGGAACGTCCCCGAGCAGCACCGTCGGGAAGTCCACGTGCGAGGGGAGCGTCCGACGCAGCGGCAGCCACTCCAGCGTCCCGTGCGTGCCCACGTGCACGACGACGTCGACCGTCCGCTTCAGCCACAGGTACACGGCCAGGTAGTGGTGCGGCGGCGGGAGCAGCAGCGAGTGGTACGCGACCGACGACTCCAGCGAGCCCCAGAGCCAGCCGCGCGGGGGCTGAGGCACCAGCAGCACCTTCCCGAACCTCAGCCCCGGGACCACGAAGTACCCGTCCACGACCATCACGTCCCCGGGCGGCGGCCCCCACCCGAACAGGCCCGTGCGGTACCCCAGCAGCCGCTCCAGCCGCCGGCCCGCCTCCAACGCCCGCTCGAACGCCCGGCGGAGCTCCGACGCGCCCAGGCGCCCCGAGGCGTACTCCAACACCGCCTCCGCCAGCCGGGAGAGCTCCCTCAGCGCCCCCTCCCGGGCGGCCTGGAGCTCCCTAGGATCGCCGGAACCGACCCCGACCGGCCCCACGGACGACAGCAGCCGCCGCGCCTCCGCCAGCAGCGCCTCCAGGTCTCGCCTCAGCGACTCCAGCTCCCGCCCGCCCAGCGGCGGTCTCAGCAGCCGGGCGTACCCGTAGAGGAGCCCGGGCAGACCGTCCTCCACGTACAGCCGATCCACCTCGGGCAGCCGCTCGTACCACCGACGGTACGCGTCGACGGGGATGAGCGCGAGGTAGGCCCGACCCTCGTACATCCGACGCAGCCGCTCCCCGCTCCACCAGCCCACGTTGATCCCGTACCGCCAGACCAGCCGGGCGAGCTCGGCCTCGAGCCTCCTCACCAGCCGGGCCGCCTCGTCCCACCGGCCAGCCCGCTCGAGCCGGGCGATCTCCAGCAGCTCCCGGTCCCAGGGCGTCCTCACGTCGTAGCCCGCGGCCTTGAGATTGGCCAGGATGTTAACGAGCGAGCCGAACACGTCCAGCCCATCGGCGGTGACGGACTCCCGGCCCGGGGGCCAGTTGTAGTAGACCAGGGCCACGACCTTCTCCCGGTTGGGCCTCCCCGCCAGCCCCCGCCAGCGCGCCTCGAGCCTCCCCACCAGGGCCTCGTTCTCCGGATAGGGGCGGCCCGCCAGCCGGGTTGGCGGGGTGACGAGCAGGCCCCTCGAGTCCGGCAGCACGACCTCCCGGAAGAAGGACGGGGTGGGGTGACCCAAGGGGTCCGCCCAGTACTCCCCCGGCGGCACGCCCGCGTCCGGCTCGTGGAACTGCAGCGGTTGCGCGCCCGCGGCCCCCGCGGGCTGGATCGACACCGTCAGCAGGAGAAGAACGAGCGGGATCGGCACGATCCCGGTCTCCCCCGGGGATCGCACCGGGGACCCGGGTGGCCCGATAAAGGTCATTCCCGAAACCTTTTTGGTACTCATCGGTAACAACTCCGGGCCGGAAAGTACTACCAACGTGCCACGGGGGATTGCTCTAAGTGAGATTAGCGCTGCTCACCCTGATTGGAGCGCTGGCCCTGGCCGGCGCCCCCGCCGCGGCCTCCCTGCAGGACTACCGACAGGCCTACCTGGACGCCGCCAAGATCGAGGAGTACGGGGGCAAGCTCCGGGAGGCGCTCAACACCATCGGCGGCTTCCAGCCACCGTGCGGGCTGAAGGTGATCCCCACGGCGTACCCGTACATGGCGTTCAAGGACGACAGGAACGCGATCCAGGCGGCGTTCCAGGGGACCGACGTCGCGGAGTCCGGCTCGTGGGTGGAGGTGGGCCCGGGCGACTTCCGGGCGCTGATCTACGGGATCGGCGAGCTGGGGAAGGACTGGTTCAAGCGCGTCAGCACCGTGGTCGACCTGGCGCAGGAGCCGGCCCGGTGGGCGCTGAAGGTGCACGAGGAGACGCACGCGTGGGAGGGAGCCGTGGAGAAGGTGGGTGAGACGTGGGACGCGTGGGAGCAGCACAAGGGCTCCGATGACCTGAAGACGGCCATCGCATCCCGGACGCTGGCGGTGCTGGGGCTGGTCGTGTCCGGGAACTGGCGGGCGATCTTCAACGAGGTGAACAAGGCCGCGCGCGTAGCCGAGAACCTCGGGAGCGTGACGATCCCGGCCAACGTGTACGGCAACCAGTCCGCCATTACGCTGGACCTCAGCAAGTGCGAGACGCCCGAGGACGTGGCGAACGCCATCAAGAGGGACTTGATCAACGCGGTCTTCGGCGACAGCCAGCTGATGCCGGACCGCGTGATCCAGCTCATCGACAAGGAGGCGAAGCACTTCGGCCTGGGCGACAACTTCGTCGAGACGTACCTGGAGGGCGGTCAGTACCAGCCGCACCCGGGCGGCTTCACCAAGGACGAAGTGAAGAAGGTGATCGAGCTGTTCAGGCAGGGTAAGGATGTCTACGGACAGCCGTTGCCGGAGGAGGCGCTGGCGTTCGCGGTGCTGTTCAGCATTGAGAAAGTGTGGAAAGAGTACGAGGAGTACGTGCACCAGTACGGTCACTTCTTCCCGCCCGCGGCCGAGGACGCAAAGCTGGCGCGTGACGAGATCCAGAAGGCGGTGAAGGACCTCGAGTCCGTGCTGGACCGGCTGAACGCGTGGGCGGACGTGGGGGTCACGAAGGCCCGCCTGGAGTCCAACCCGATCGAGTGCGCGCCGGCGGTGAAGGACTGGGCGGTGGGGCGGCTGTTCGACGAGGTGCGGGCGCTGCAGCAGAAGGTCAGTCGGCTGGAGCAGAAGGTGGGCTCGGGCGGTGCGGCCCAGGGTCAGCAGCGGACCAGTCAGCCGGGCGGCCAGGGAGGTCGGCAGCAGGGTGGTAAGAGTGGTAGTCCGGTGAGCCCGGTGATCGCGCTGCTGGCCCTCCTGGCCGCGCTCGGTCGGCGACGCTAGGCTCGCCCCGTTCCCACCACCCCTTCTTCCGGCTGGGGGTGGGCCGGATGAGGTGGGTGGCGATCCTCCTCGGTCTGGCGCTGCTGGCCGCGCCCGTTCAGGCGGACTTGGTTGGTCGGGTGCAGGATCGGTGCGTGAAGGCGGCGCGGTGGTTGGTGGAGCATCAGCGGCCGGACGGTGGGTGGTTGTACGAGGGGACCAACCGGTCCTCGAGCATGGACACGGGAGTGGTGCTGCTCGGACTGTCCGAGTTCTACGATCGGGCGCCGCAGGATCTGAGGCCGAGGATCCGGGAGGCCGTGGATCGGGGCGTTTCGTACATCCTGAGGTGCTGGGACCCGAATCGGAGGATGTTCTGGGATTACCCGGGGCAGACCTCGCACGAGGACTGGCTGGGGATGTACACCGTTCACGCGCTCATGGGGCTGATCGCGGTGGAGAAGCGGTTCCCGGACGTGGCCCGGAAGCACGGGGTGGATCGGTACGTGTCGGAGGCGCTGGAGCGGCTGATGAGCCTGCAGGGGGACGACGGGTCGTGGCGCGGGTTCGGGCCGGGGTCCTGGCAGGATCCGTACCGGTGCACGCCGATCGTGGTCTGGCTGGCGGAGTGGTCCGGCAAGTACGGGCCCGATGATCCGCACGTGAAGAAGGGGTTGAGGTGGATCGAGGGGGTCCTGACGAAGTCCCCGCTGGGCGGCCTGATCTCGCAGGGGGTCAAGATCGACTTCACCGCGTGGGACTTGCTGGCGTTCTACTACTCCGGGGATCGCTACTACCGGGGCTTCGTGCCGAAGCTGCAGCAGGGGTTGCTGGGGTTCCAGCGGAAGGATGGGGCGTTCGCGGCGCACGCCTCGGTGAACGACCCGGTGTACGGTCCGAACGGGACGGCGGCGCCCTGCCCGCACAAGACGGCTCGGGTGCTCTTCGCCCTGATGAAGACGGGGATGGACCCGCTCGACGATCGAGTCAAACGGGCCGTGGAGTTCCTGCTGAGCACCAAGAGTCAGGATCCGGACGGGTCGTGGTTCTGGCCGTCGATGGACGATCCGAGCAAGCCGCAGGAGGTGGCCTGTCGGGCGTACTCCACGGGGTGGTGCCTGGCGGCGTTGGCGGCGTGGTTGGAGCGGGTGCCGTCGGGCTCTCCGTCCGGTCGGCCGTCCGGTGGTGGCGAGCGGGGTGGGAGGCACGGGCTTCCGGTGATCCCGGTGGTGCCGCCGTTGCCTCGGCGCCGGTCGGGTTAGGCCCCCTCACCCCGGGCCTATCGTTACGGTCGTTGCAACGTTTCCCAGGGGCGCGGTCACTCGAGCTCCTCCAGCTTGGTCGGGAGGTACTCCTCGACCACGTAGTCGAGGGAGTACTTGGCGAAGGCCTGCTGCTCGGCCTTCTTGCCCAGTCGGGCGAGGAGGTCCAGCTCGCGCCGCCAGAACTCGCTGTCGTAGCGGGGGTCCCGTTTCAGCTCTTCGATGCGCTTGCGGTCGGCCTCGGTGAGGGGTTCGGTGGGGAGGTCGTACTCGACGATGTCGGTGGCGGTGACGCCGATGAACTTGGCGTCGGGGCAGGCGAGCTCGTGGTTCAGGTGGGCGGCCTTGGCGCTCCCGCTCCGGATGACCATGTATATGTGCCAGCCGTAGGGATCGCCGTCGGTGAACACGTACACGGGGAGGTCGAGCTCCTCGTTGAGGCGGCGGAGGAGGCGGCGGGTGGCTCGGGCGGCCTGTCCTTTGAGTCCGACGATGAGGGCGTCGAGCTTCTCGTGGGCGCGCTCCTGAACGAGGCGTCGGTACATGCCCATGGTCTCGACGGCGATGACGCGCTCGGCCCCGCAGTCGAGGAGCTCGACGGCGTCCACGTTGGGTGGGATGTTGTAGCCGCTGATGCCGGCCCGCTCGGCGTGGATCTTGACCCCGTCCTCCTCGACGAGGAGGTCGCCGTAGACGGCGGCCCCGTCCTCCTCGGGCCAGATGCCGAACTCCTCGCGCTTGAGCCCGAGGACGGCCTCGAGGTCCTCGACGATGGCGTCGCTCTCGCGCTGGTCCTTGAAGGGGAGGTCCCAGCCCTCGCTCGTGTAGTACAGCTCGCGGAGGGTGGCGGAGCGGCCGGTCTCGACGAGCTCCTTGGCGAAGGCGGCGACGCTCATCATCTGGGCGAGTTTCTTGGCGCCGCGGAGGGTGTTCGGGCGGCGTCGGTACGCGTCGTCGCCGAGGGTGTACACGCGCCGTTCGGGGTCGTACCGGATGTTGGAGGTGGTGCGCTTGGGCACCTCGAGGGGCTCGTCGTGCTCGAGGCAGCGGAGGACGCGGCGGGCGAGTGAGCGGAGTCGGTCAAGGGCGGTCATGGTGGCGCCCCGGTCAGAGGAGCTCGGGGGGCTCGGAGTCCTTCCAGAGTCGCAGCTTCTCGCGCTTCATGCGGCGGCGCTCGCTCTCGAGGTATCGGTACACGCGGCCGTGGGGGGCGCCGGAGGCGAGCATCTCGATGGCCTTGCGGGCGATCTCGAGCTCTCGGGGCTTGCCGATGAGGGCGACGGTTTTGCCTCGGATGGAGACGTCGGCCCCGCTGAGCTCCTCGATGAGCTCGCGGGTGCGGCCCTCTCGGCCGATGATGCGGGCCCGCTGTCGCTCGAGGGCCTTGGGATTGCGGCCGACGAGCTCGTACAGGTTGATGATCTCGAGGCTGGCGTCGTCCTCCCGGAGGAGGCGGAACGCGCGCTCGGGCGAGAAGCCGCGGCCGATGGCGAGCACGCACTCCTTGGCCTTGAGCAGGTCGAGCGGGTCCTTCACGCGCTTGGTCGGTCGGATCTCCACCTCCCCGGTCTTGCTGTCGATGCGCAGCTCGACGCCGGTCTTGCGCTCGATGTACCGCTTCGTCTCGCCGTTCCGGCCGATGAGCACGCCGATCCGGTCCTTGGGGATCTTGACGCGCTCCACCCGCTCGTAGAACTCCTCGGCCAGCTCGGGTTCGCCCTCGGGCGCCTCCTCGTGGGGTTCCTCGGCCACGGAGCTCACCCCCGGATCTCCTCCACGAGCTCGTCGATGGGGGGCGTGTCGACCCCGAGTCGGGTGAAGAAGTTGGTCACGTTGCGGATGTCGCGGAGGAGGAGCTCCTCGGCCAGGGGGTGGTCGAGGAGGACGCCCTGGGAGAAGTCGATGATGCGGTAGTCTCCGTCGCCCCCGTACAGGATGTTGTACTCGCTGAGGTCCCCGTGCACGAGCTCGGCCCGGCGGTACATGCGCCGGTAGTCCTCGAGGATGCCCCAGAAGACCTCCTCCGCGGTCTCCTCATCCTCGGGCGGGTAGTCCTTGATCAGGGGGTAGGGGTTGCCCTCGTCGTCGCCGATGAACTCCATGATCAGGACGTTGTTCATGTGGGCGATGGGCTCGGGGCAGCGGACGCCGGCCTCGTACGCGCGGGCGAGGTTCTTGAACTCCTTCTCGGCCCAGGCGTAGACGATCTGGTGGCGCTTGCGCCCGATCCGGTGGAAGCGGGGGTCGCCCCGGATGTAGCGCCACATGCGTCGGAAGTCGCTGGTGGCGACGCGGTAGAGCTTGACGGCGACGAGCTCGTCGCCGCGGACGCCCCGGGCGACGTTCGCCTCCTTCCCGGTCTTGACGAAGCCCATCAGCCCGTCAAGGTAGCCGCGTCGGGAGAGCTCGTAGAGGGTCATCAGGGTGTACTGGTCGAAGACCTCCTCCTCGACCTTGAGGTCCTCGAGGGTCTTCTCCAGGCGCTTCACCTTCTGGGGCTCGACGTCGACCCGTTCGATGGCGGAGAAGTACTTGTCCTCGGCCAACGGGGCGCCTCCCGGTCGGGGTTAGCCGCCGGGGATGATCTCCTCGAGGAGCTTGATGACCCGCTCGTCCAGCTTGCCCTTGCGCTTGAGCCAGTCCACCTGGACCCGGGTGTACCGCCAGGTGACGTCGGCGCGCTCCGGCTGGAAGTCCCAGGGTTTGACGAGGACGACGTCGCCCTCGCGGATCCAGACGCGCTTGCGCATCTTGCCCGGGATGCGGGCGATCCGGGTCTTCCCGTCCACGCACCGGACCTGGACGCGGTCGTCCCCGAGCATCTTCTCCACGACGCCGAAGATCTCACCCTCCTTGGGCAGCCGGATCTTCTTCAGGGTCTCGTCGTCGATGCGCTTGCCCACCGGGATCACCCCGGGCCGATCGTTCCCGTACCAGGTTAAGTAGTTCCTCGGAAACGCGGACGCAGGCGAGCACCGCGTCCAGTCCCGACGCGGCCTTGGCCGGGCTCCGGGCCCGGAAGGTGAGTTCCACGCGGTCCGCGTCGACGCGGGCGCGGGCGCGGAAGCCGCGGGGTCCGCCCTCCCAGAGGGGACCGTCGCGGAGGGGCGGGGGCAGGTCGCGGAGGAGGAGCCGGCCGCGGAGGCGCGAGGGGGTGGGCCCCCGTCAGGAGGGGGTGCCCACGGCCTTGCGCACGGGTTCGAGGATCTCGGCGAGGTACCGGGCGGCGTTCTCCTTGAGGTCGAGCGGGTGGAGGTCCTCGTTGACGAAGTCGCGCTCGAGCTCCTCGTAGCTGGTGTAGGTCACGTCCCCGCCGTACTTCTCGGGGCGCTCGATCGTGACCTCGTCGTACTCGCGGAAGATGAAGTACCGGTAGATCTCGAGGACGGGGTTGCCCTCGGCCTCGCCCGCCGGGCAGTAGGCCCGCCGGAGCTTCTCGCGGATGGTCTCGGGGTCGTCGTTCACGGCGATGTAGTTCCCCTTGCTCGAGGACATCTTCTCCTCGCCGTCGAGCCCGTGGATGATGGGGGTGTGCAGGCAGGTGGGGGCGTCGTAGCCGAGCTTGGGCAGGACGTCCCGGGCGAGCATGTGGATCTTCCGCTGCTCGAGGCCGCCCACGGCGAGGTCCACGTTGAGGTGCACGATGTCGAGCGCCTGCATGAGCGGGTAGACGGCCTGGGAGACGGGTGGGTTCTCCTCGCGGCGGGCGATCATGTCCATGCTCCGGCGGGCGCGGCGCATGGTCGTGTGGCGGGCCATGCGGTACACGTCGAGGGCGTAGTCCTCCTCGAGCTGGAACTCGGAGCCGAGGACGAACTCCGTGCGCTTGGGGTCGAGGCCGAGGGCCGTGAAGCAGCGCTTGTTGTACTCGGCCAGCTCCCGCACCTCCTCGAGGGAGCCCTTCTCGTTCAGGTACGCGTGCAGGTCGGCGAGCAGGATGATCACCCGAAACCCGGCCCGCTGGAGGTCCACCATCTTGTCGATCACGAGCTTGTGCCCGAGGTGGATGTCGCCCGAGGGCTCGAACCCGACGTAGGCGACGGGCTCGTCCTTCTCCTCGAGTATCCGGCGGAGCTCCTCCTCCGTGACGATCTCGACGGCGTTGCGCGTGACGAGCTCCCAGGCGTCCTCCGCCATGGCGCGCCCCCCGTCAGTCCTCCTCGGGTAGGACCACGGCGCCCTCGTCCAGGACGACGACCGTCACCCGCCGCCCTATTTCTAACCCGTCGAGGGCCCCGGTGTCGAAGCAGTCGAGGGTCTCGCCCGTGCGCTCCAGCACGACCTGGGGCGGGTCGGTGTTCACGACGATGGCAGGCTCGGGCTTGAGGCGCCGGGCCTCCGCGAGCTCCTCCCAGTCCCGGCGGACCCGGGTCCCGTCCGTCAGGCGGCGGAGGGTGCAGCGCTCGCCCACGCCCGTGACCTCGTACGGGGCGCCCTCGAGCTCGATCACGTCCCCGGGCCGGAGGTGTGGGAGCCGCACGGAGATGGACGTGCGGTAGCGCCGCTTGCCCGTGTCCTTGTCGACGCCGACCAGCTCGTGGGACTCCCGCACGGTCCCGCCGAACCGGTCGACGAGGCGTCGGGCCAGCTTCCGGGCGGCGCTGGTCGAGCCGAGGTAGAAGTCGATGCCCTCGTCCCGGTGCTTCACGTCCGAGATGAAGGCCATCGGGTCGCGCTTGAGCAGGGACTCCGCGGACCGCGTCACGAACTCCTCCAGCTCCTTCCGCTCGGACTCCGTGAGCCCGCCGCGGAAGGAGCGCACCTGCAGGATGGCCTCGTAGAACCCGGACCGGTACTTCATGCACCGGTGGCAGAGGGTGAACGTGACCGGGACCTTAAGGTGATACTCCCGGCGGAGTCGCTCCCCCTCCACCTCCCACTCGCCCTCGACCAGGAACGCGACCTGCACGCGGGAGCCGGGGCCGCCCGGCTCGCCCTTGACCTCCAGGGGCCGGACGTCCACCCGGGCCCCCTGAAGGACCCGCATCTCGTCCTCCAGGGCGCGGAGGGCGTACTCGATGAGCAGGGACTCGACGTCCTCCGCGTCCCCGGGCGGGTGCTCCCAGCGGAGCCCGGTGTGACGGCTGAGGCACTGGGCGCAGACCCGCACCTCCAGGTCCTCCGGCACCCGGATCATCGGGTGCTCCTCGAGGAAGCACTCGGGGCACAGCCCCTCGATGAGCGTGGTCGCCTCGCGCCCGCACCGGTGGCAGATCAGCCGGCGCTCACCCCCCGGTGTACGGTCGGTTGTTCGGGACGCCGACGGTGTTCCCCACGCCCACGATGATGACGGTGGAGCCCTCGGGGGCCTCCTCGGCGAGCCGGAGCGCGCGCTTCGCGGCCTCCTCCACGGCGTCGACCACGGGCTTCGGCATCGGGGTGACGGCCTCGGTCGCGCTCATCTTGATCGCGACCGCGTCGAGGTCGATCCCCTCTTCCGCGGCGATCTGCTCGATTTTGTAGCTCTCGTGCCCCGGGTCGCCCATCGCGACGCCCACGCCCTCGCTCACCTTCCCCGTCCGCTCGCCCTCCAGCTTCAGGGCGGCGTCGATGGTGATGATCTTGGCCACGTCCCCGTACTCCCGCACCAGCCGACGGACCGCGCGGCCCAGTCGACCCAGGTTACCGCCCGGGCCGTTCGCCTTGACGATGACCAGGCGGCGCCCCTTGTACTCGCGCTCCGCCGCCACGGTGTCCCGCTCGATCTCCCGCGTCTCGGCGTCCCCGATCAATCGGGCGGCGACCATGGGGCCGACGCTGTCGCCGATGGGGACGCAGTCGAGAAAGGCCTTGGCGCCCTCGTAGTTGCTCTTGATGTACTGCTTGAGCTCGGGCAGGACCATGGTGAGGAGCAGGAGGAGCTGCAGGTTGTTCGTCTTCTTGGCCGAGAGGAGGAGGTGCCGGAGGTACTGGGTGAGGGCGTGGATGGTGAGCACGCAGCTGAGGGCCTTGCTCATGTTGTCCACGTCCGCGCCCTTCCGCTTCCCGGTCAGGATCCGGGCGTAGGAACGGAGCTTGTCCTCGCTGCGCTCCACGAGGTTCTCCAGCCGCTCGATGATCCCGTGCGGGTCGAGCTGCACGGGCTGCACGATGAACATGTTCGCGGCGCGCTTGACGATGGTCCGGGCCTCGTCCCGGTCGCACCGGGCCCGGGAGACGACGATCTCCTGGACCCGCTCGTCGATCCGGGAGATCTCGTCGATCTCCCCCTGGATCCTCCGAACGAGCAGCCACCGGTAGTAGAGCTGCGCCAGGATCCAGAACACCAGGAACGAGAGGATGATGTAGATCAGGTTCGTGAGGATCGAGGAGTCCACGTTCACGGGTCTCCCCCCGGGTCGCCGGAGCGGGAGTACCCCTCCACCCTCCTTCGGGCCTTCTCCAGGATCCACAGCAGGGCCTTCACCTCCTTGTCGGTGCAGCGGGCCCGGGCCAGGAAGCGACGGAACGTCGTTCGCACGTTCCCCCGACGCACCTCATCGATCCCGAGGGCGCGCATGAGCCGATCGAGCGCGCCCACGAGCACCTCCTTCTCCCGCTTGGTCGCGGGTCGGCCGTAGCGCTCCGGCACGTGCTCGTCCTTCGTGAGCTCGTACAGGAGCACGGCCACGGCGTGGGACAGGTTCATCGAGCGGTACTCCTCGCTGGTGGGGATGAACACGGTCGCGTCGCACAGTTCGATCTCCCACGTGCGGAGGCCCCGGTCCTCGGGTCCGAAGACCAGCGCGACCTTCCCGTGGTCGGCGAGCTGCTCTCGGGCCTCCCAGGGGGTCAGCGGGTTCCGGGCGGGGGTCGAGCCGAGCACGGCGGTGGTGGCCACGGCGGCCTCCACGTCCTCGAGGGCCTCCTCCAGCGTGCTCACGATCCGGGCGCGCTCCAGCACGTCCACCGCGTGCATCGCCCGGGCGATCGAGACCTCACCGAGCTCGGCCCGGGGTCGGACGAGGAAAAGCTCCTTCACCCCGAAGTTCTTCATCACCCGGGCCACGTGGCCCACGTTCCCATCGTACTTGGGCTCGACCAGGACCACCCGGATCTCCAAGCCCGCTACCTCCGGGGTGCCGTCCTTGATCGTTGGTACCGTCAGGAACGACTTCAAGCGCCGGCGATTAAACTACTGGGAGGGTCGGGTCGTCCTCGAGACGGAGGAGGGCGAGCGGGTCACCCTGCGCCTGCCCGGCACGATCGCCGGCTGGCTGACCCGGGGCACGAGGGTGCGCGTCCGGGGCGCCGAGGGGGAGGAGGTGGACGCGCTCGAGGAGGACGACGTGGTCGTGGAGCGGGAGTACGAGGGCGAGTGGGTGCGCGTCTGGCCCCCGTTCGAGACCGAGCTGACCGTGGAGCGCACGGACGTGCTGGGCCGGGAGATCTACCGGTACGAGCTCCGGGCCCGGGAGGCGATCTACCGGGAGGACTTCGAGTACATCGTCAGCCTGGAGCAGTACCACTACGCCTCGGAGAAGGACGTGGTGGCGATCTGGGCGTGCCGGGAGTGCGGGAAGGTCATCCGCTCCAACGTCCGCCCGGAGGAGTGCCCCAAGTGCGGGTCCGAGCGGGTTGAGCTGCGGGCGATCCGGGGCTCGCTGCCCGCGTCCCGCTTCATGGTGCTGGAGCTGGTCAACGGGGAGGAGTACGAGCCGGACATCGTCGCGTACGTGCGCGTGGACCCGCCCATCCCGAAGCTGAACCGGCGGCTGGACGGGGACGTGGAGCGGAACATCCGGGAGAAGGTGTTCTCCGAGGACTGGTTCCACCCCACGTTCGAGCCGGAGCGGGGCAAGACGCTGGAGGAGATCCTGCACCGGTGCGACACGCGCGCGGCGCGGATCGCCCGGGTGGTCGTGCACCCCGAGTACCGGGCGGACGGGATCGGGCGCACGGCGGTCCGGGCGGCGGTGGAGTGGGTCCGGGAGGCGCGCGTGCCGGAGATGAAGGCGGAGAAGCACCTGATCGAGGTGATCGCGCAGATGGCCCGGTACCACCCCATCTTCGAGAGCGTCGGCTTCATCTACCTCTGGGACACGGGCTCGGGCCGGCCGTACCTGGTGAAACCGCTCACGCGGGAGGCCAAGCGCGCGATCGCCGAGTTCCTACGGTCGGACCGGCTGGCGCGCCGGCACGGGGGCCGGCTGTACCGATCCCGGCTGAAGCGGCTCGAGGTGGAGCCGCTGGAGGGGCCAATCCGGGTCAAGGGCCTGCACAAGATGTTCACGGCCGAGCTGGACGTGAAGGGGCTGCCCCGGGAGATCGTGGAGCTGTTGGAGGCGTTCGGCGTCCTGCACCGGCGCATCCAGCAGTACGCGCTGCAGGACGTGAACCTCGAGGTGGAGCCGGGCGAGCTGGCGGTGATCGTGGGGCCCAGCGGGGCGGGCAAGACGACGCTCGTACGCATGATCATGGGCGCGCACGATGAGTTCCTGGAGTCCATCCGGCGGGAGCTGCTCCGGAAGCTCTCCTCGCCCATCGTGTCGCGGGCCCTCTACTCGATGGGCACCACGCCGGAGGAGGTCGTGCGCGAGCTCGTCGAGGAGATGTACCGGCCGGACAAGGGGAGGGTGGAGCTCCCCGACAACACCCGGCTGGCGGCGATGATCCCGGGTGAGGTGGAGCCGGACATCAACCCGGGCGTGACCATCATCGAGGACCTGGTGTCCGTCACGGGCGACGTGCACCTGGCCGTGGAGATCCTCAACCGGTCGGGGATCTCGGACGCGGTCCTGTACCGCAGCCCCTACGAGCGCCTGTCCCCGGGTCAGAAGGAGCGGGTCCGGCTGGCCCGGATGATCGCGGAGGGCGCGAACCTGATCGTGATCGACGAGTTCTGCTCGCACCTGGACCCGAAGACGTCGATGCGGGTGGCGCGCAGCTTCTCCGAGATGTGCCGGGAGCTGGGGATCACGGCGATCATCATCACGCACCGGTCGGAGGTGATCGACGCGCTCGCCCCGGACAAGCTCGTGTACGTGGGGTACGGGCTGGTGGGGGTGGAGGAGCGAGGGGGCTGATCACTCCGACTCCTCCGGAGGCACGGCCAGCACCGGGCACGGGGCCCGGGCGATGACCCCCTTCGTCGTGCTGCCCAGCACGAATCCCTTCACCCCGGTCAGGCCCCGCGTCCCCATCACGATTAGGTCCACGTCCCGGTCCTGCGCCTCCTCCACGATCCCCTGGACGATGGACGGGGACTCCACGACGACCGGCTCCGCCTCCACCCCCTCCTCCTCGGCCATCTCGCAGACCTCGTTCACCACCCTCTCCGCCTCCTCCACGAGCTCCTCGGGCAGCTCGTAGGAGGGTTTCGTGCCCAGCGGGCTCCAGAGCGGGATCACGTGCACGGCGACGATCTTGGCGTCGAACTCCTTCGCGAGCCGGATCCCCACCTCGGCCGCCCGCTTCGAGTTCTCGGACCCGTCGGTCGGGATCATGATCGTTTTGAACAAGTCGGATCCCCCCGACCCCGGCTGCGGATCGAGATATTACCGTGTCGATCGGGGGAGCGCCGCGTGCACCCCATGGCCCGGGAGTACTTCGAGCGGCTGGACGAGGAGGACGTGCGCGAGCCGCTCGGCCCGAGGAGGGACTGCGAGTACTACCCGTGCCACTTCGAGGGGCAGGACTGCACCTGGTGCTTCTGCCCGCTGTACCCGTGCCTGGACGAGGACCTGGGTGAGTGGGTGCGGTCCCGAAACGGGTCCCGGGTGTGGGGCTGCCAGAACTGCGACCTGGTGCATCGGGAGGAGGTGGCGAGGCTGCTGCTGCGCGAGGTAAGGAGGGTGGGCGAGGGGAGCATCCTGAGGGGTGCCGAGCGGTTGGAGGAGGACGAGGAGGAGAAGCGGCGGGTGCTCGAGCTGATCAAAGCGAGACGCGGAGGCCGGCGGCGGAGCGAACCGCGTTGAGCAGCTCGTAGTCGATCCGGAACAGCGGGTTGGGGTGGAACTCGCGGTCCAGCTCGCGCCGGACGATCCGCTTCAGCTCCCGCAGCGGGACCGGCTCCGGGTACCGCCTGGGGTTGGAGAGCTCGATCAGGTAGGCGTGGTCCCTGCCGTCGAGGTACTCCCGGAGCTCCCTGGGGGACGCTCGGGCCGCGGCGGCGAGCTCGTCCAGGTTGTCGTCCACGCGCACCCGGCGGATCCCTTCAATCCGGACCTCGCCCAGGACCGCCTTGGTGGGGCTGGAGGCGTACACCACGCACGTGTCCTCGTTCGCGATGGTGGTGGGCAGCCACCGGCGCACCTCGACCGTCTTCAGCCCGTCCAGAATTAGGTCGGCGTACCGGGGCTTCACGGACATCCACACGGGCAAGCCGCGGTGGCCCGCGGTGACCGCCTGCTCCGGGATCTTTGTATTTTTTCGAGTAGAAGTAGGTCGAATGGAAGTAGGGGGTGGGGGCGTGGAGGGGGCTACTCCTTGAAGTGCGGGATGACCTCCTCGCCGACGAGCTCGATGGCCTTCTCCTTGTCCGGGCCGATCGGTGAGCCGACGACCACCTGCGTCACGCCGGTCTTGAGCAGCTCCTCGATCTTGTCGACGACCGTGTCCGGGTCGCCGGCGATGGAGAACGCCTCGATCATGTCCTCGTCGACGAGGCTGACGGCCTTGCCGAAGTCGCCCTTGCCGATCGCCTCGGCGATCTGCTCGGCCTTCTCCTTGTCGATGTCGTGCCGCTCCAGGACGACGTCCGGCGCGCCCATGACGATGAACGCGACGACGATCTTCGTCTCCTCGATGGCCTTGTCCGCGTCCTTGTCGATGGAGAAGCACGTGTACGCGGCGACGTCGATCTCGTCCAGGCTCCGGTCCGCCTCCTTGGCTCCCTCCTCGATGTGCGGGATGGCCTCCTCGAAGTCCTTCGGGTGGGACGCGTTCACCAGCACGCCGTCCGCGATCTCACCGGCGGTCTTCAGCATGATCGGGCCCTGGGCGCCCATGTAGAACGGGATCTTGTCGCCCTGGATGGAGCGCGCGTTCACGTCCGCGGTCCCGGTCTTCACGTAGTCGCCCTCGTACTCGACGGGCCCGCCCTTCAGGTACTCGTAGATGACCTCCTTGGCCTCGCGGATCGCGGTCGCCGGGCCCACCTCGTCCTCGCTCTCGAAGTTCCAGATCGGGACCTTGCACGGGAAGGGGATGCCCATCTTCTCGAACGTGGCCTTGTCGCCCGGGCCCATGCCGATCACGGCGCGGCCGCCGGAGATCCAGTCCAGGGTGGCGATGTTGCTGGCCGTGACCAGCGGGTGTCGGGTGTACGGGTTCGTGATTCCGGGCCCGAGCCGGATGTTGCTCGTGATCACCGCCGCCAGGGTCAGCACGCCCATATACGAGTAGTTGTTGTAGTGGTCGCAGATCCACGCGTACTCGAAGCCGTTGTCCTCGGCCACCTTGATCAGGTGAGCGATCTTCGTGGGCTTGTCGTCCGGCAGCAGCTCGATCCCGAACGAGACCTCCTTCTCCGCCATGCGGGCTACCCCGGGGGATCCGTCCCCCGCCCGGTTTATATACGGGAGGACGGCGGCGCGGGGCGAATCGCAGTTATCCGTTTTCATCCTCGGGGCGAGTAGCGTCTCGGTTCACTCGCGGCTCCCGGTGGTGATATACCTGGAGCGGGCGCGGGGTGTCCGGGGGATCGGGGCGTTGGCGCGGAGCGTCACGGTGGGAGAGATCGCCCAGCGCAGGGTGGTCACGGGCGGGGAGAACGAGACCGCGGAGGAGCTGGCCTACAAGATGCGGGAGCACGGGATCGGCAGCGTCGTGATCGTGGACGAGGAGGAGCGGCCGATCGGGATCGTGACCGAGCGGGACCTGGTCATCAAGGTCGTCTCGCGCGGGCTCCGGCCGGACGAGGTGGTCGCCCGGGAGATCATGTCCTCGCCCGTGATCACGGTCAACGAGGACGTGGACGTGAACGAGGCCGTGGAGATCATGGTGGATAAGGGGATCCGGCGGCTGCCGATCGTGGACGAGGAGGGCCGGCTCGTGGGCATCGTGACCATGCAGGACATCCTCCGCGTGGAGCCGCACATCCTGCGGACGATCGAGGAGGAGATGGAGCGGTTCAAGGAGGAGCTGCGCGAGGCGGAGGAGGTGGAGGAGACGGTCGAGGGCGTGTGCGACCTCTGCGAGACGTACTCGGAGGAGCTGCGCTTCGTGGACGGGATGTGGGTCTGCCCGGAGTGCTACGAGGAGATCCTGGGCCGGGAGATCGACGAGAGCGAGCTGGAGGAGGAGTGACCGTGCTGGCCGGGCCCTCCGGGCTCCCGGAGACCTCCGTCATGCGGCTCGCGACGACCCGCGTCGTCGCGGTGCCGCCCACGGTGACCGTGAAGGGACTCATCGACACGATGACCCGGTACGGGTTCCGCCGCCTCCCCATCATCGAGCCCGAGCGGGAGTCCCTGGTGGGGCTCGTCACCGGGCGCGACGTTCTCGATTACCTCGCCGGGGAGCGGCGCGAGCTGCTCGACCGACGGTACGACGGGAACTTCCTCCTCGGCCTGCACGAGCCCGCCCGCTCGATCATGACGACCGACGTGTACGTCGTCACCCCGTACGACACCGTCCGCAAGGCCGTCCGCACGATGTTCGAGCTCGACGTGGGCGCCCTCCCCGTCGTCGAGGACCGCGACCGCCTCGTCGGCATCATCACCGAGCGCGACGTCGCGATGGACCTGTACCGGGTGCTCGAGGACGAGCGCGTGGAGGACCTCATGACGCCGGACCCCGAGACCGTCGAGCCGGGCACCACCATCCTGGAGGCCGTGAGGACCATGCTCCGGCGCGGGTTCCGGCGGCTACCCGTGGTGAAGGGGGGCCGGCTGCAGGGGATCGTCACCATGACGGACGTGCTGCACCACGTCTCCTCCCAGGCCACCGAGGGCCGGGCCGCCGACCGCGTGGAGGACGTCCTGAGCGAGCCCGTGGAGTCCATCATGACGGAGGACGTGATCACCGTCGAGCCCGAGACCGACGCCGAGGAGGCGGTGCTCACCATGCGCGGGGCCAACGTCGGCAGCCTGGTCGTCGTGGAGGGGGGCGAGCTCGTCGGCATCATCACCGAGCGCGACGTCGTGCACGCCATCGCCGAGCGTCTCTGAGCCCGCCCGGCGTATCGTTACGAGACTCAAAACAATCGGGAACCGGACCGACGCCGGGCCACCAACAGCAGCGACACCCCCAACCCCGCTACCGAGACCGAACACACCCACCCGGACGGCCTCCACCGGAACGCTACCACCGTCGGCCCCGGCGTTCGGATCAGCAACATGTTGTCGATACCACCCAACCGCTCCCCCCGGACCGGCCGCCAGCACGGGAAGTACGGCACCTTCACCCACACGAGTCCCCGACCCCCCACCCACACCCGCGCGTGCCCCAGGCGCACGGCGACCGGGCGCAGGTGCCGGCGGGGTAGCTCCCGGACGATCTCCAGCGGACGCAGGTAACGGACCGGCACCCCCTCCACCGTCTCCACCCGGCCCGGCCCGTACGTCATCACCAGGACCCTCCGCACCCCCAACCTCCGCAGCTCCCGCACCTGCTCCGGCGTGGGCGCCCGATCCATCACGACCACCTCCGGGCGCGCCTCCCGAACCAGCCGACACCGCACGCTCCGGGTGAAGGCGTAGGCCGGCACCACCCTCGGGTCGAACCGGGCCAGCCTGCACAACCTCATGTACCGGTACTTGTTGCCCAGGAAGACCGACTTCACCCCGTCCAGCTCGTACCCCATCGGGACGCGGAACTCGTACACCCGCACCCACCGGTAGTCCCGCACGGGCCGCAGCCCCAGCCTCCGCAGCTCGCGCATGCACTCCCGGGCGTACGGCTTGCGGGCGCTGAGCACCAGGTAGCGGGTCCCCAGCACCCGACCGATGAACAGCGCGCGGTGCACCTCCCTCCGCTTGAAGGAGCGCTGGTACTGAACGATCACGTCCCGGATCGTCGTACCCTCACGGAACCAGCCGAACACGGCCGGCCTCCCCGTCAGGTACGGGGACATCCCCCACATCGCCCGGTACCCCACCACGGCCACCCGGTCCCACGGGCCCGCGTGCCCCTTCACCCACAGCAGCGCGGCCAGCTCGGACCGGGTGTAGTGCACGGGACGGTCCGCGTGGTAGAGGCCCAGGGCCGCGTCGCAGAGGCACCCGCAGCAGAGCAGGGCCAGCACCGGGGCGAGCCGGCGCGGGCTCACGGCGGCCCGGAGCCGCTCGACCGCCAGCCCCCCGAACGCGCACAGCACCGGGGTCGAGAACATCAGGAACCACTTGGGCTCGAACCCGATCGCCTCCATCTCCCGCTGCAGCACGAGCCCGAAGGAGAGGAAGACGGCCAACGGGAGCAGCGCGGCGAAAGGCAGGAAGGCGCGGGACCGGCGCCGGACCGCCAGGAGTAGTCCCGCCCAGCCCAGGAAGAACTGGGCGGCCCCGACGTACTTGGCGTAGCGCGTCTTCCAGTACCCGGGCACGAAGAGGTCGAGCGGGTCGTGAACCGAGGACATGTGCACCCACCAGCGGGGCTTGGTCGTATACAGGTACGTCCGGTAGTGCAGGGCGGGGTAAAGCCACCAGGCGGCGATCATCAGCGCGAGGACCACGGCCGTGAGGGACCAGAAGTGGCCCGGCAGGTCGGGCAGGAGGTCCGGGACCGCGAGCCGACCCCGGAGCGCCTGGGCGGTCGCGTGAAGGAGTCGCAGGAGCGCGTACGCGAGGCACAGGGCCAGGGCGGCCAGACCGGTGCTGTGGTGCGTGAGCAGCGTCAGCGCGAGGAGTAGGGCGAGAAGGCCGGCGAGCCTGCGCCGGTCCCGGCGCGGGTCGTACAGCGCGACGAGGAGTCCCGGAACCAGCGCGTACAGGGCCACGGCCGCGACGGTGGGAATGCGACCCTCGGTGAACGTGATCTCCAGGTGGTTGTACGAGGTCTGGTACAGGAAGGCCGCAAGGAACGCGGACGCCGGTCCCGCCCCGAAGAGTCGGGCCGTCGCGTAGACGGTGGGCCCCGCCAGCGCGTACGCGAGGACGGTCCAGACCTTCCACGCCGTGAGCACGTCGGCCCCCGTGGCGCGGCTCATCAGGGCGGGGACGAAGTAGGAGAGGGGCGGGTAGTACCACAGGAAAGGATACCCGCAGTACCAGTAGTCGGACCACGGTGGATAGGGACGATCCCCGAGCGACCACAGTCGCTCGAGCATCCAGACCTTGGTCATGTGGCCCCGCGCGTCGGCCCCGCTCGGGAACCAGTTCCAACCGTAGTTCAGGGCGGGGGACGCGATCCCCGCCCCGAGCAAGAAAGTTAGGAGCGCCAGAACCGCGTCCCTACGCTCCACGACCCCAGCGCCCCGCGCCCGGGGTGGGACCGTGAGCGGGTCGGAGGAAGGCGTTAATTACCTGTCGGAGCTGCTCGGGGCGGAGGAGTGGAAGGTCCGGGAGGCGCTGAAGCGGGGCACGATCCGGCGCGTGCGGTTGTCGTTTCCGGACTTCGAGTACTACCGGCTCGTCCGGGACTTCTCGGGCCACGAGCGCGGGACGATCGTCGTGCCCGAGCACGACCTGGTCGTCCGCGGATTCCCGAAGATCGAGCGCGCCCTGCTGCTGGAGCCCGCGCTGCGGCACCGGTTCGGCGAGGAGGGCCGCGTGATCGTGGAAGAGAAGATGAACGGGCACAACGTGCGCGTGTTCGAGGTGGAGGGCGAGATCTACGCCGCGACCCGGGGCGGGCTGATCTGCCCGTACACCACGCACCGCGTCCGGGAGCGGTACGGCGAGGCGCTGCGCGCGTTCTTCGAGGATCACCCGGACGCCGTGGTCTGCGCGGAGTTCGTGGGGCGGGAGAACCCGTACGTGTCGAAGGAGTACCCGGAGGCGCCGGACGTCGGGCTCTTCGTGTTCGACGTTCGCGACCTGGACGGGCGGTTCTGGTCGTTCAGGGAGAGGGAAGCCGTGGACGAGTACGGGCTGAGCCGCGTTCGGTGCTTCGGCGAGTTCAGCGTCGACGAGGCGGTGGAGGAGATCCCGCGCATCATCCGGAGGCTGGATCGGGAGGGCCGGGAGGGGGTGGTGATCAAGGACCCGGAGCGGCGGCTGGGGCCGCTGAAGTACACCACGCACGCCGCGCACGTGGAGGAGCTGGAGTGGGCGTTCACGTTCGCGTTCGACCTGGGCCGGGACTTCGTGCTGACGCGCACCATTCGGGAGGGCTTCCAGTCCTTCGAGTGGGAGGAGGACGAGGAGGAGTTGAGGCGCCGGGCGGAGGACGTGGGGCGCGCCATCGTGGAGGGCCTCCGCCGCGCGCTGGAGCGGGCGAGGCGCGGGGAGGGGGCCGTGGAGGAGGTCCCGCTCACCTTCGCCTCGATGCGATGGTACCGACGGTACGAGGAGTTCGTCAAGCGGCTCACCGGGGGCACCCACTCGGTCGAGGTGGTGGACCGGGACGAGGACGGGAGGGTCCGCGCGGTGCTGAGGAAAAGGTACGTTCGGACCGAGGACAAGCTGCGCCAGCTCCTCCGAGAGGGGGTGCTGTAGGTGCGGGTGGAGGTGCCGGGCCGCGGCACGCTGACCGTGGAGCACGTGCTGCTGGACTACAACGGGACGTTGGCCGCGGGAGGGCGGCTGAGCGAGGAGGTGGCGCGCCTCCTGCGCGAGCTGGCCGAGCGGGTGGACGTCAGGGTGCTGTCGGCCGATACGTACGGTACCGTGGATCGGGAGCTGGAGCGGCACGGGCTATCGGACTCCGTGCGCGTGGAGCGGGTGTCGGGCGACGAGCGGCGGCGGAAGGGCGAGGTCGTGCTGGAGCTGGGGCCCGAACGGTGCGCGGCCGTGGGCAACGGAGCGAACGACGAGCTGATGCTGCGCCACGCGGCCCTGGGCGTCTGCGTCCTCGGTCCCGAGGGGGCCTACACCGGCACCCTTCTCGCCGCGGACGTGGTGGTGACCCGGCCCGAGGACGCGCTCAACCTCCTCCTGAACCCCAACGCGCTCAAGGCCACCCTGAGGTGTTGATGACCATGAGGCTGCTGCTCGAGGGGCGCGTCTACCGGCGGGGTCGGATCGTCGAGGCCAAGGTGCTGGTCGAGAACGGGTGGATCGTGCGGGTCTCCCGCTCGATCAGCGAGGAGGTGGACCGGAGGATCCGGCTGCGGGAGGGAGAGGTGGCGCTGCCGGCGCCCATCGACCTGCACGTGCACTGCCGGGACCCGCACCCGGACTACGACTTCGACTTCCGGACGGAGACCCTGCGCCTGCTGCTCGGCGGCGTGGCCACCGCCGTGGACATGCCCAACACCCGGCCCGCCCCGGTCGACGCGGAGACGTTCCGGGAGAAGGAGAGACGAGCCCGGCGCAGGGCCCTGATCGAGGTCATCGTGTCCGGGGCCGTGAGGGACAAGGGTAACGTGCGAGAGCTGGTGAGCGCCGGGGCGCCCGTCCTCGGGGAGGCCTTCCTGGCCCCGTCCACCGACGCCCCGGTCATCGAGCCGTCGGAGGTGCCCGGGATCCTACGGGCCGCGGGCGACGCGCCGGTGCTCTTCCACGCGGAGCTGGGGGAGCTGGTGTCCGAGGACGGGGCGAGCGATCTACTGGACCATCACCTGAACCGTCCCCCGGAGGCGGAGGCGACCGCGGTGGGGCTGCTGGCGGGGGCGGTCTCGGCCGTCGGCGGTCGGGCGCACGTGTGCCACGCCACGCTGCCCGAGTCCGTGGACCTGGCCCGGCGGGCCGGAATGACCGTGGAGGTGACCCCGCACCACCTATTCTTCGACACGCTGAGGGTGGACGCGCGGGACCCGACGCTGAAGGTGAACCCGCCGATCCGGGGCCGGCGGCAACGGCTCGGGCTGCTGGAGCGGGTGCGGCGGGGTCGGGTGGACGTGCTGGCCACCGATCACGCGCCGCACCCCCGGGTGGATCGGTTCGAGGAGGCGCCCTCCGGGGTTTCCTCCGGGGGACTGCTGCTGCCGGCGGCGCTCACGCTGCACCGCCGGTACGGGGTGTCGCTGCGGCGGGCCGTGGACATGATCACCCGGAACCCGGCCCGGATCCTGGGTCGCGAGGACCTGGGGGAGGTGGCCCCCGGCCGGCGGGCCCGGATCGCGGTGGTGGAGACCCGGGAGTTCCGGGTGAGCGCCGAGAGACTCATGGAGGAGGACCGGAAGTTCCCCTACGACGGGCTCCGGATGTACGGGCGACCCACGCGGCTCATCCTGGAGGATCGCGTGTACGACCTGGAGGAGTCCCGGAGGGTCGGTGAACCCGTGCTCGTGGAGGGTGGGTGAGTTGCCCACGGGCGCCCGGCTGCTCGTGGAGTGCCTGAAGGAGGAGGGTGTGCGGCACATCTTCGGGTACCCGGGCGGCGCCATCCTGCCCGTGTACGACGAGATCTACGACGAGGTCGCCATCGAGCACGTGCTCGTCCGGCACGAGCAGGGCGCGGCCCACGCGGCGGACGGGTACGCGCGGGTGAAGGGTGAGCCGGGGGTCTGCATGGCCACGTCCGGGCCGGGCGCCACGAACCTGGTGACCGGGATCGCGACGGCGTACATGGACTCCTCCCCCGTGATCGCGATCACGGGCCAGGTGCCCACGGAGATGGTCGGCCGGGACGCGTTCCAGGAGGTCGACGCCGTGGGCGTGTTCATGCCGATCACGAAGCACAACTACCAGATCCGGCGGCCCGAGGAGGTCCCCAAGGTCGTGCGCGAGGCGTTCAAGGTCGCGACCGCGGGCCGCCCGGGGCCCGTGCACATCGACGTGCCCAAGGACGTGCAGGAGGCGGAGACGGAGGCCGAGATCCCGCGTCGGGTCGAGGTGGAGGGGCTGAAGGTGGTCAAGCGGGGGCACCCGCGTCAGATCCGGCGGGCGGCCGAGCTGCTGGCCGAGGCGGAGCGGCCCGTCATCCTCGCGGGCGGCGGATGCGTCCTCTCCAACGCGACCCGCGAGCTGGTGGAGCTCGCGGAGCTCCTGGGCGCCCCCGTCGCCACCACCCTGATGGGCAAGGGCGCGTTCCCGGAGGACCACCCGCTGGCCCTCGGCATGGCCGGCATGCACGGGACCAAGGCCGCGAACTACGCCCTCACCGAGTGCGACGTGCTCCTCGCCGTCGGCTGCCGCTTCTCCGACCGCACCACCGGCGATCCCTCCGGGTTCGCCCCGGACGCCAAGATCATCCACGTCGACATCGACCCGGCCGAGATCGGCAAGAACGTGCCCGCGGACGTCCCCATCGTGGGCGACGCCAAGCTCGTCCTGCGCGACCTGATCAAGGAGCTGAAGCGCCGAAAGGGCCTCCGGGACCGAACGCGCTGGGGCGACCGGATCCGGGAGCTCAAGCGCGAGGTGGAGCTGCCACCGGAGCCCACCGAGTCCGGGGAGCGCGTGCACCCGAAGGAGCTCGTCCGCGTCCTGCACGAGGCGCTCCGAGACCGGGACTTCATCGTCGTCACCGACGTGGGACAGAACCAGATGTGGATGGCCCGGTACTTCCCCGTCGAGGAGCCCCGACAGTTCATCTCCTCCGGCGGCCTGGGCACCATGGGCTTCGGGCTACCGGCCGCGATCGGGGCCAAGGTGGCCGCGCCCGAGAAAACCGTGATCGCCGTGGTCGGGGACGGCGGCTTCCTGATGACCGCGCAGGAGCTGGCCACGGCCGTGGACAACGACATCGAGGTGAAGGTGTTCGTCATGGACAACCGCCTGCTCGGCATGGTCGCCCAGTGGCAGCGCCTGTTCTACGACGAGCGACTGTCCGAGTCCAAGCTCGACGAGCGCACGGACATCGTGCAGCTGACCGAGTCGTACGGGGCGACCGGGATCCTGGTCGACGACCCTTCGGACCTGGAATCGGCCGTGGAAGAGGCGCTGGAGGCCCCGGGCACCGTCGTGGTGGACGTCCTCGTCGACCCGGACGAGATCATCCCCATGGTGCCGCCCGGGGGCGAGCTCCGCGACATCCTGGGCGAGGAGTGACGGGCCGGCGAGGAAAAAAGGAAAAAGAAGGGGCCCGGGCCTAGACCCGGGCCTCCGACTCGATCACCCGCGGGACCAGCAGGGCCGAGCACATCTCGGGCATCTCCTCCTCCGACTCGCCCTCCTCCCGGTCCGAGCCGACCAGGGCCCAGAGCACGTGCCCGAGGCCCATCGGGGGGCACCCCCTCCTTCCCCCGGTACTTTCGGGTCGGTAAAAAAGAAGACGCGTTAAAACCGGGCACCCGGGTTCCCGAATCGGGACCCTGGTTCACGAACCGGGCACGGCAATGTTCGATCAAATTCGAAAAAGTTTAAAAGGGAGGGCCCGGCCCCGGGCCTGGGGGTGGACCGAGCATGGAGTTCGAGAAGTACCTGGAGGAGTGGTTCAAGGGTGAGACCACCGAGGTGGGCATCTACATGGCCATGGCCATCGTCGCGCGGGAGCAGGGCTACCCGGACGTGGCCGACCTACTGGAGCAGATCGCCATGGACGAGGCCCGGCACGCGGCCGCCGCGGCGCTGATCGCCGGTAAGGTGGAGAACAGCCTGGACGGGCTGATCGAGAAGATGGAGGAGATGATCGAGGGCGAGCAGAACGCCCACGAGACGAGGATGGACGAGGCGGACCACCACTCCGACGAGCTGGACGACGAGGTGATCACCATCCTGAAGGCCACGGCCTACGACGAGAAGCACCACAAGAAGATGCTGGAGGCGGCCCTGGAGCGGCTGAAGGAGTAGGCCCCTTCCCCCCCACCGGGCGAATCGTTATGATTATCAAAACGATAATCCGGGGCGGCGGAAGGATCGTGAGGCCGAACCCCGGGGTGAGAGGGGTGCGCTTCGCCGTCCTCTACTCCCACCCGTTCGGGGAGAGGGTGATCTCCAACCTGGTGAACGAGCCCGGTCACTGCCGCGCCTGCGGATCCGCGTGCGACGGGTGCAAGTACGGGGAGTACTCCCTGCTCGACGACCTGGTCACCGCGGAGCGGCTCCCCGGGCCCGAAGAGCTGCCCGAGATGCTCGAGGATCCGGACGAGTACCTGCCCGAGCTGCCCCGGGTCGACGTGCTGCTGGCGGTCCGGCTGCACCCCGACCTGCTGATGGAGCTGCCGGAGCGGTACGAGATCCGGGCCCTGATCGTTCCCGTCGAGGCGCCCGACTGGATCGACCCGTGGACGGAGGATCGGCTGAGGGAGGCCTGCGAGGGGGCCGGGGTGGAGCTCACCATCGCCCGACCGGGGTGCGACCTGGAGCCGCCCGGCCCCGTGACCGAGCGGTTCTGCGAGAGGGGGCGGATCGGGCGCCCTCGACTGTCCCTGAGGGTGGAGGGCGGGGTCGTGGTGGGGGCCGGCGTGATCCGGTCGGCCCCGTGCGGGTGCACGTGGTTCGTGGCCCGGAGGCTGGTGGGCGTGGACGCGGAGCCGGAGGCGGTGAGGGAGGCGGCGTTCGAGGCGCATCACTCCTTCCCGTGCACGGCGTCGATGGAGGTGGACGAGAGGCTGGGTGACACCCCGCTGCACGTGGGGGCCCGGCTGCACATCCGGGCGGCGCTCCGGGCGCTGGAGCGGGCGCTCGGTGAGGGCCGGACCGCGACCGATAAGTAACGTTGGTTGTACTCCACCTTAACGGTAGTGTAGTGGATTCGGCCGTTCGATGGTGTTCGAAAAATTTATATTGGCGGGCCCCCTGTTCGATACGGGTCGAACATACCCCGAGCCTCGGGGGATCTCCATGTCGGAGGAGGAGCGGTGCCCGTACACGGACGAGGTCGTCCGCGAGCTGGTTGAGCACGCGAAGCGGCTGAACGAGGAGATCCCGGAGATCGAGACCCCGCACATCCGGTGGCCGGTGCAGTTCCCGAAGTGCCCGTACGGTAAGCAGGGCGTGTGGTGCAACATCTGCTCGAACGGTCCCTGTCGGATCACGGAGAAGACGCCGCGCGGCGTGTGCGGCGCCACGGCGGACGTGATCGTGGCGCGCAACTTCCTCCGGCACGTGGCCGCGGGCGCCGCGTGCTACGTGCACTGCCTGGAGAACGCGGCGCGGGCCCTGAAGTCCGTGGCGGACGAGGACTCCCCGTACGAGGTCGCGGACGAGGAGGCCCTGCGGCACGCGGCGGAGGTGTACGGGCTAGACGCCTCGGGCAAGCCCGAGGACGTGGCGGAGGAGATCGCGGACTTCATCCTGGAGGACATCTACCGGCCCCGGTACGAGGAGTCGGAGGTGTTCAAGGCCGTCGTGCCGGACTGGCGGGTCGAGATGTACGAGGAGATGGGGCTGATCCCGGGCGGCGCCAAGGCCGAGATTCACGACGCGCTGGTGAAGACGAGCACGAACCTGAACTCGGACCCGGAGGACATGCTCCTGCACGTGCTCCGGCTGGGCCTGATCACGGGCCCGGTCTCCCTGTTCGGCGTGGAAACGATCAACGACATCCTCTTCGGGAGCCCGCGGATCACGAAGACGGAGGGCGGCCCGGGCATCCTGGACCCGGACTACGTGAACATCATGGTCACCGGGCACCAGATGTCCCTGCAGAAGTACCTCACGGACGCCGCCGAGCGGCTGGAGGAGGAGGCCAAGAAGGCCGGGGCCAAGGGGATCCGGATCATCGGGGCGACGTGCGTCGGTGACGACTTCGAGGCGCGCGCGGAGCACCTGCCGGACACGTACGCGGGCTTCGCGGGCAACAACTTCACGACGGAGGCCCTGGCCGCGACGGGCCTCGTGGACGCGATCGTGAGCGAGTTCAACTGCACGTTCCCGGGCCTGAAGTTCTACGGGGAGAAGCTGGACGTCAAGCTGGTCGCCGTGGACGACGTGGCCAAGGTGTGGGGCGCGGAGCTGATCCTGTGGGACCCGGAGCGCGCGGAGGAGGTGGCCGAGGAGGCCGTGAGGCGGGCCATCGAGGCGTTCAAGGAGCGCCGCTCGAAGCACGAGGACAAGATCCTGGAGCCCGAGCACCGGCACGAGAACGTGGTGGGCTTCGGCTACTTCTCCATCGAGGAGGCGGTCGGCTGGGAGAACGTGCTCAAGCTGATCCAGGAGGGCACCATCCGCGGCGTCTGCGCGATCGTGGGCTGCACGAACCTGGCCAGCGGTGGGCACAACGTGCCGGCCGCCACGCTGGCCAAGGAGATGATCAAGCGGGACATCCTCGTCCTCGGCGCCGGCTGCGTGAACGGCGCCCTGGCCAACGCCGGCCTGTTCAACCCCGAGGCGGCCGAGCTCGCCGGTGAGAACCTCCGACAGGTCTGCGAGGACCTGGGCATTCCGCCCGTGCTCCACTACGGACCGTGCCTCGCGATCGGTAAGATCGAGCACCTGGTCTTCGAGATCGCCGAGATCCTCCGGGAGCAGACCGGCGAAGAGATCGACATCCCGGACGTCCCGGCCGTCGCGAGCGCGCCGCAGTGGCTCGAGGAACAGGCGCTGGCGGACGCGTCCTCGGCCCTGGCGCTGGGACTCACGCTGCACGTGAGCCCGGTCCCGCCCGTGACCGGCAGCGAGGTGGTCACGAAGACGCTGACCGAGGACCTGCCGGATCTCACCGGAGGCGAGCTGATCATCGAGACGGACATGGAGAAGGCCGCCGAGATCCTGGCCGACAAGATCGAGGAGAAGCGGAAGCGCCTGGGTATCTGATTCCTCCCAACCCGTTTTCCGGGACGGTGGTGGGCATGGAGGTGAAAACCCTCACGGTCAAAACCGGGGAGCCGGGCGAGCTGCGGGCCGTGGCGGAGGTCTCCGACGGCCGGATCGTGAACGCCGAGGTGTGCTCCACGACCGTCCCCCTCTCCTGGGAGACGCTGGTCCTGGAGAAGCCCGTGGAGTTCGCCATCGTGGCCGCCGAGCGGGTGTGCCGCGGCTGCGACGCCAGCGCCGGACTGGCCGTGGCGGAGGCGGCCGAGGACGCCCTGAACGTGAGCGTGCCGGACGACGCGAGGCGGGCCCGCGAGCTGCTGAACATGGCCAACGTGGTCCGCGCCCACGCCCGGACGCTGGCCTCCGCCGTCCCGGGCGCGGCGGAGGAGGCCCACGAGGTCGTCCGCGCGGCCCGAGAGCTCCTGAGGATGGTGGGCGGCAAGCCCCACCACCCGCCGGCCGTGACCGTGGGCGGGCTGGAGCTCGAGCGGCTGCCGGTGGAGCGCCTCGAGAGCGTGGCCAAGGACGCGGCCGAGGCGGCGGAGGGGCTCCGGGACCGGGTGGAGTCGGCCGCGGACGAGCTCCGGGAGGAGGTGAGCGTGGAGTCCCGGATCCGGCCGACCGAGCTGAGCGTCTCGGACACGTACACGGGCGAGGTGGACCCCGACAGGATCGAGGTCCTACCCCCCTCGGAGTTCTACCGTATGAGGACCACGAGGAGCCTGGCCACCAACCACGTGGCCCGGTACGACGGCGAGCCCGCGCTGGTCGGACCCGCCGCGCGGCGGGGAGGCGCGGAGCACCCAGCCGACCACCACGTGGCCCGGGCCGAGGAGCTCACGGAGCTGCTGGACCGGATCGCGGACACCGCCTCGAGCCTGGACGCGACCGGCGAGTTCCGCGCCGAGGCGGAGGCCGGCTCCGGCGAGGGGACGGCCGCGGTGGAGGCCCCTGAGGGGACCCTGATCGTCCGACTGCGGCTCCGGAACGGCCGCGTGGACTGGGCCGAGATGATCACGCCTTCCAACTTCAAGGTGGCCCTCGCGGGCGACCTGCTGACCGGGCTGGAGGTCGAGCAGGTGGAGACGGCCCTGCGCCCGCTCGGACTGTCCGGACGGTGCCTCACGCACTAGGGGGTTCGCACCGTGAGGGTGGCCCTGCTCTCCCTCATGTCCTGCGGGTCCTGCGCGGAGAACCTGGAGCTCGCCTGCCGGAGGACGGGTCACGAGCTGGCCTGGTCGAGCCTGACGGACGACGGGGAAGTGCCCGACGTGGACGTCCTGTTCGTGGAGGGCGCCGTGGACTTCGAGGACGCGGAGGCCCAGGAGCGGCTCGAGCGGGCGGTGACCTCGGCCGACACGGTCGTGACGCTGGGCTCCTGCGCCGCCACCGGGGGCTTCGCCCGGCACGCGATCGGCATGCGGGAGCCCGCCCGGTACCACTTCACGGTGTTCCCGGCCGCCAAGTTCGCCGGCACGGACTACGCGATCCCGGGCTGCCCGCCCACCGAGGACGCCATCGCCGCCTTCCTCCGGGCGCTGGAGGAGGGCGACGAGGACCGACTCGAGCCGTACCGGGTCCTGTCCGGGGACTTCCACGGGCTGGCCCCGGACCTGCCCGCGCCCGTCCGCGGCCCGGAGCTGGAGGTGGAGGACGTCCTGCTGACGTCCAACAAGGACCTGTGCCTGGGCTGCGACCTGGACGTCATCGAGAGGGACCTGTTCTGCGTGGGCTGCGGCACGTGCGCCGCCGCGTGCCCGGCGCGGGCCATCGAGCTCGACGAGAAGCCCGAGGTCCGTCAGGAACGATGCATTCGATGCGGCACGTGCTTCGTCGTCTGTCCGAGATCGTTCCGGCCGTAGCCGGGGGGTGAAACCCGTGCGCGGTCTGCTGCGGAAGGTACTCGGCAGGAGCCGGCGCGACGGCGGTGAGGAGCTCGACCCCGAGCTCGTGGGACCGTACCGGAGCGCGTACCTGGCCCGGGCCACGGACGAGCGCGTCCGCGAGGCCGGCCAGGACGGCGGAGTCACCACCGCCCTCCTCACCCACGCGCTCGAGGAGGGGCTCGTCGAGGCCGCGATCGTGGCGACGACCGGGTCCGACCCGTGGAAGCCCGAGCCCACCGTCGTCACGAGCCCGGAGGAGCTGCTCGAGGCGGCGGGCTCGAAGTACGCCATCTCACCGAACGTGAGCCTGCTCGAGGAGGCCGTGAGCGCCCACGAGTCCGTCGCCCTGGTCGGCACGCCGTGCCAGGTCACCGCCGTGCGGAAGGCGGAGCGGTACGCGCACGGGGTGGCCGACGTCGCGGAGCGCGTTCGACTGCTCGTGGGCATCTTCTGCTCCGAGAACCTGGAGTACGAGAACCTGCAACGCCTGCTGCGCGAGGAGCTCGGGGTCGACCCCTCACGGGTGGAACGCATGGACATCACGGCGGGCAAGTTCACCGTGGTCACCGAGGACGGCGAGGAGCGGACGGTGCCCGTCTCGCGGCTGAGCCGGTACGCTAACGAGGCGTGCCACTTCTGCGCCGACCTGACGGCCGAGGACGCGGACGTGAGCGTCGGATCCACGGGCGCCCCGGACGGTTGGAACGTCGTGCTGACGCGCACCGACCGGGGCGAGGAGATCCTGCAGTCCGCCGTGGACGCCGGGAGGCTGGAGACCCGGGAGGTGAGTGAGGGCGATCCGAAGGTGCTGGAGCGGCTGGCCCGGGACAAGCGGGAGCGGGTGCGCGACTCCCGGTGCGCGACGTGGCGCCCCTACCACCCCTCGGGCCCGTGATCCATTTTTTTACCACCCGGCCCCGTTCCCCCGCAGGGGAAGTCGGGATGGAGATCGGTCCCCGGGACTTCCTGCGCGCGTTCATGTACTCGTACGTGGTGACCTCCGCGGAGCTGCTGGGTAACCGGGCCCCGGCCCTGAGGCGGTCCGTGTGCCGCAACGCCGCCCGGGCCCTGCTTCGGGAGCATCGGGAGATGGAGGAGTACGACCCCGTCGACCTGATTCGGGAGGCCGCGGAGAGCCTGCTGGGCGCGGACCCCGAGGTGACCGAGGAGGACTCGGGGACGGTGGTGGAGATCAAGGGTTGCAAGATCTGCACCCGGGACCTGGTGGAGGAGTTCGTGGAGCGGCATCCGAAGCTGCGCGAGGCGGTGTTCGGGTACAACGTGTGCCCGTTCGTGACGACCATGGAGGAAGTGCTCAGGGCGATGGGTCGGGACGACGTGAAGCTGGAGCATGATCCCATAGAGCGCAGCCACTGCCGGGTCATCATTCGGGAGGAGGGGTAACGCCCCCTCCTCCCCAACTCACCCGGGCACCCAACCGGGCAAATTAGATGAGCATCGAACACCGGCGATCCCGGGAGCGGGACGGCCCAGCGGGGGGTCTCAGCATGAGGCTTTTAGTTAACGTTCCAGAAGATATGGCCCGGGCCTTGAACAGCGAGTCTCGGCGCCGGATCCTGGAGCTGCTCCGAGAGCGTGGACCGATGACGCTGTCCGACCTGGCCCGGGAGCTGGGCATGTCCAAGTCGACGGTGCACCACCACCTGAAGGAGCTGGAGCGGGCCGGGCTGGTCCGCGTCGTGCGGGAGGAGCGGGGCGTGCCGAGGCCGCGACGCTACTACGGGTTGGCAGGTCGCCCGGTCACCGTGTCGGGTCCCCGGCTGGATGACGCCGTGAAGTACGTGGCCAGGGCGTTGGAGCGGGGGAGGGACCCGAGGACCTCGATCCTGCTCGCGATCTCGGCCGCCTACCGGTCGGTGATCGAGTCGCTGGGGATCGACGCTCAGGAGGTCCTGTACGAGATCGGGAGGGAGATCGGCCGCCGGCTGGCTCGGAAGGGCGGGGACGAGGGTAGGCTGGAGGAGTACCTGAGCCCCATAGCGGACGACGTGAGGGTGCGGAGGGACGGAGACCGAGTGATCGTGGAGATCGAGGGGTGCCGCGAGTGCTCGGACCTGCCGTACGGTCCCGCGTGTCCCCTGGAGGCCGGGATCATCGCCGGGTTCCTGTCGGAGCTCCGGGGCAGGCGGTACCGGGCCCGGGAGGTGGAGTGCTGCGGTGAGGGGGCGGGCCGATGCGTGTTCGTGGCGGAGCCCGCTAGCGACGAAGAACGCCCCAGGCCCTAGTCGACTTGGACACGCCCTCCACCCACGCCACGAGGGCCAGCGTGGCGGCGATCTCCTCGTCCGTCACGTCCGCGACGTTCTTGGCCGTCTCGGCGATCAGCTCCACCCGACGGTCGTCCCCGGACGCCGCGGCCAGGGCGAGCGCGATCAGGTGCGTCGTCTTGGGGTCCAAGGGGGACTCCTTCCAGACGAGCTCGTGCATCTTCTCCACGAGGTCCGCGTACTCGTCACCCAGCATCTCCCGGGCGTACTTCACGGCGATGAGGCCCTTCTCCTCCTCGTCCCGGGCGGGTTCTCCGGGCTGCCTGGACATGAGTTGGGCACCCCGCACGGTGCATCGCGCGCTCCGGTTAAGCGTGGATCGCGTTCGACCAGGATGGAACGGTTTTTAAGCGGGCGCGCCCGTCGGTCACGTCCGTGAACGTTGGCGTTTCCTTTCTGCACCCGAGGCCGATGATGCTATCAGCTGGGGTCGGGGACCCGGCCCGGGGCTCGCCGGGTGAGGATGCTGCTCATTCACGCGGACGAGATGGCGTTCGAGGCGCGGCAGAGGACCGGGATCGCGGAGGAGGAGCCGCCGACGAAGGAGGCGGAGGTGGAGGACTGCCTGGTCGTGTTCGCGGCGGTGCAGGAGGTCGACGAGGAGGACCCGGAGGCGGTCGCCGAGGCGGCCGTGCGGGAGGTGGAGGACGTCGCCGGCGAGCTGAAGGTGGATCGGATCGTCCTGTACCCGTACGCGCACCTCGCGGAGGATCTGGCCTCCCCGGACGTGGCCGTCGAGGTGCTGAGGAGGATGGAGGAGCTCCTGCGGGAGCGTGGGTACGAGGTGGTGCGCGCCCCCTTCGGCTGGTACAAGGCGTTCCGGCTGGCCTGCAAGGGGCACCCGCTCTCGGAGCTGTCCCGCACGGTCACCCCGGAGGCGGCCGAGGCGGGGGAGGAGCGGGAGGTCGAGTCGTCGTTCATGGTGTACGTGGACGGTGAGCTGAGGGACGTGGAGGAGGTGGACCTGTCGGAGTGCCCCGAGGACTTCCGACGGCTGGTGCTGCACGAGCTGGGCGAGGAGCGGGAGTCGGGCGGGGAGGAGCCGGCCCACGTGCGGTTGATGCGGGAGAAGGGGATCTGCGATCACGAGCCGGCGGCGGACGTGGGTCACGTGCGCTGGTACCCGTACGGGCACGTGATCCGACGGTGCCTGGCGGAGTACGTGGAGGACCTGATGGCGGGGATGGGCGCGGCGGTGGTGGAGACGCCGGTTATGTACGACCTGGGCGAGGAGGCGATCCGGGAGCACGCGGACCGGTTCGGCGAGCGGCAGTACCGGCTGCGGGCGGGCAACCGGGCGCTGATGCTCCGGTACGCGGCCTGCTTCGGGGCGTTCCGGCTGCTCGCCGACACGACGCTGAGCCGACGGCACCTGCCGTTCAAGGTGTACGAGCTGTCGCAGAGCTTCCGGCTGGAGCAGAGCGGCGAGGTGGTCGGGCTGAAGCGACTGCGGGCGTTCACGATGCCGGACCTGCACACGGTGTGCGCCGACATGGACCAGGCGGTGGAGGAGTTCCTGGAGCAGGCGAGGCTGTGCCTGGAGGTGGGGCGGGAGCTGGGGCTGGAGTACGAGGTCGTGCTGCGGGTCACGGAGGACTTCCTGGACGAGCGACCCGAGGTGCTCGAGGGGCTGGCCGAGGCCGTGGAGGAGGTGTACGGGGACTCCAAGCCAATCCTCGTGGAGGTGCTCTCCGAGCGGAAGCACTACTGGGAGTGCAAGGTGGACTTCGCGTTCATCGACAGCCTGGGCCGGCCCATCGAGAACCCGACCGTGCAGATCGACGTGGAGAGCGGGGAGCGGTTCGACATCACGTTCGCGGACGAGTCCGGGGAGGAGCGGCACCCGGTGATCCTGCACTGTTCACCCACCGGCAGCCTGGAGCGGGTGATCTGCGCGCTGCTCGAGCACCAGCAGAAGCGGTTCGAACGGGAGGGTCGGCTGCCCACGCTGCCGACCTGGCTGTCCCCCGTGCAGGTGCGGGTGATCCCGGTGTCCGAGAAGGTGCTGGACGAGGCGGAGAAGGTGGCCGAGCGGCTGCGGGAGGAGGGGTTCCGGGTCGATCTGGACGACCGGGACGAGCCGGTGGGCAGGAAGATCAGGGACGCGGGCAAGGAGTGGGTACCCTACGTGGTGGTTATCGGAGAGGAGGAGGTGGAGAAGGGCACGCTGTCGGTGACGATCCGGGAGGAGTCAACGCTCAAGGAGCAGAAGCGGGTGGAGATGACGCTCGAGGAGCTCGTCGAGCGGCTCGAGCGGGAGACGGAGGGCAAGCCGCGGGTGCCGCTGACCGCGCCGATGCGGCTCAGCGAGCGGCCGCGGTTCGGACGCTGAGCTCAGGACTCCCGCTCCATCGCCACGATCCCGGTTCTCGCGATCTCCACGACGCTGCCGATGTCGTTCATGAGCTCCAGGAGCGACTCCACGTCCCGCGGCTCTCCCACGATCTCCACCGTGATCGTCTCGCGCCCCACGTCCACCACCTCGGCGCCCGCCGCCCGCGCCAGCTCGGCCGCCCTCGCCCGGTCCCTCGTCTTAATTTTCACCAGCGCCAGCTGCCGCTCCACCGTGCGCTCCGGGTCCAGCTCCGAGACCTTGATCACGTCGACAAGCTTGTTAAGCTGCTTCACGACCTGCTCGATGGTCCGCTCGTCCCCGCGCACCGTGAGCGTCATCCGCGCCAGCCCCTCCCGCTCCGACGGTCCCTCCGCGATCGAGTCGATGTTGAACCCTCGCCGCCGGAACAGGCCGGAGACCCGCTGCATGACCCCCGGACGATCCCGCACGAGCACCGACAGGATCCGCCGCTTCTCACCATCCTCCATGACGACGGCCCCCGGGTGCGCGCACCGAAGGGGCTTTTCTGGGTAACACCCCGCGCCTCGGGATGATGCAGGCCCTCCCTACCCGAGGCCGATGAGGAGCCAGCCCTTTCGCTGACCGGGGGCTCCCGGCTTGAACCGGCCCGTGGACGCCCACTGCCACCTCTGCTTCGACCACTTCCGGAGGGACGTGGACGAGGTCGTCGAACGCGCCCGGGAGCGGGTCCTGCGCGTGTACGACTGCGGGGTCACCCCCGGCACCGCCCGGCGCACCCTCGAGCTGGCCCGCCGGTTCGAGGGCTTCGTGTTCCCCACGATCGGCCTGCACCCGCCCCGGGCCCCCCGAATGCAGGACCGGGCCATCGACGAGATCGTCCGACTCATCCGGGAACACGCGGACGAGCTGGCGGCGATCGGCGAGATCGGACTGGACTATCACTACGTGAAACGGTCCAAGGAGCGCGAGCGCATGCGCGAGGTCTTCGAGCGGTTCCTCCGGCTCGCCGAGGAGCTCGACAAGCCGGTCGTGATCCACGCCCGGGAGGCGGAGGAGGACGCCTTCCGGATCCTGAGGGAGCACGACGTGACCGCCATGTTCCACTGCTACGACGGCCCGCCGGAGCTCGCCCGGCGGATCGCGGAGGAGGGACACTACGTCTCCCTCTCCACCATCCACGTCATCCGCGGCCCAACCGACCGCACCCGACGGCTGCTTGAGTCCGTGCCGCTGGACCGCGCCCTGACCGAGACGGACAGCCCGTACCTCTCGCCCGAGCGGGGGAGGCGGAACGAGCCCGCGAACGTCTGGCGGATCGTGGAGCTCGTGGCCGAGGTGAAGGGGGAGCCGGTCGGCAGGGTCGTGGAGACCACGGCCGAGAACGCCCTGGAGTTCTACGACCGCTGAGGGAGAAAACTATAAGTAGGCGGGGTTGGACGCGCGGGGACGGCGGCGGCCACAGCGGCCGGGGCCACACCCGGGCCACATCTCGAACCCGGAAGTTAAGCCCGGCCGCGTCCCGGGTGGTACTGCGCTCCGAGAGGGCGCGGGAAGCCCGGGATGCCGCCGCCGTCCACCCCGAAAATCGTTATGATAATCGTAACGATGGGGGAGGCCGGGTGGACCTCAACCGGATCGCCCGGATCTCCGCGATCCTCCTCCTCGCGGCGCTCGCCGTCGCCCTCCTCGGCGGGCCCGTCTGGCCCCTCGGAGTGCTCTCCCTCCTCGTCGGAGCCCTCGACGTGATCATCTGCGCCCGCCGGGGAGGGGACCGGGTGATGGGGCTCGCGGGCTTCCTCCTCCTAATGGTCGGCACCGTCGTGTTAACCTGCCGCGTGAGGTGAGTGGAGATGACCGGGGGCGGGACGTCCCGGCTGATCCTCGGGCTCGTGGAGATGGGGGAACCGATCCCGAGGTTCCCCGAGATCCGGGACCGGCTGTCCCGGCACCTTCGACGGTACCTCGGGCCCCTGGAGATCCGGGAGCTCAGGGCGAGCCTGCCCGAGGACGCGTACTCCGAGGCGCGCGGCCAGTACCTCGGGAAGGCCCTGCTCGAGCGGCTCACCGAGGTGGACGGACGGTGCCACCGGATCGTAGGGCTCACGCGCGAGGACCTGTACGAGCCCGGGCTGAACTTCATCTTCGGGCTGGCCCGAGTGAACGGCCGTGAGGCCGTGGTCTCGGTGGCCCGGCTGCTGGACGAGGATCGAGACCGCTACCTGGAACGGGTCGTGAAGGAGGTCACGCACGAGCTCGGCCACACCTTCGGCCTGGAGCACTGCGACGATCCCCGGTGCGTGATGAGCTTTTCCAGCACCGTGATGCACGTGGACCGGAAGTCCCCGAACTTCTGCGACCGATGCGCCCAGACCCTGCTGAAGCGCGTGCGCCGATGGTGGTTGGAGCGTTGCCGGAAGGAGTGATCGAGTACGTGGACCGCCGGGGACGTCGCGTCCGGGTGCGCCGGGCGCACCGGCGGGACATCCCCGAGATCACCGAGATCGAGGAGCTGGCGTTCCCGAAGTCCCCCTACCCCACCTACGTCTTCCTGTACACCCTGTCCAACAACCCGGAGGGTTTCCTGGTGGCGGAGGTGCACGGGCGCGTGGTCGGGTACGTCATCTTCGAGGTCCGGAGGTGGCTGAACGAGGGTCACATCGTCTCCATCGCCGTACACCCGGAGCACCGGCGGTGCGGGATCGGCACGATCCTCATGCGGGAGGCGGAGCGCCGGATCCGGGAGCGCGGGTGCGACGTGGTGCGGCTGGAGGTGCGGGAGTCCAACTTCCCCGCGCGCCGGTTCTACGAGCGGCTGGGGTACCGGGTGGAGCGGCGGGAACCGGGGTACTACCAGGACGGGGAGACGGCCGTCATCATGGTCAAGCGGCTGCGAAAATAGTTACGATAATCGTAACGATGCGCCGACTGGTGGCCCCGCCGGGATTTGAACCCGGGCTACGGGCTCCGCAGGCCCGCGTCCTATCCAGGCTAGACTGCGGGGCCTCCCCCCGGTCCCGCCCCCTCCGGACCGGACTTAAAAAACCTGTGGTCGCGATCGGGCCCGCGGGGCGCTCCTCCCCGGCCCGAGGACTCCCGACCGGTTTAAAACACCCTCCCCCCGGGTGAACGCGGAACGCTCCCCGGGGGCGGCCGCGGGTGTGGTGGCGTGACCACGTGAAGGAGATCCAGCAGAAGGCCGAGACCGGGCAGTACGTGGTCCGAGGGTTCGGCACGAGCCGCAAGGTCCCGCACTTCGACGACCTGGTCATCGTACCCGCCCAGGTCTCCCGCCCGCCCATCGACAAGTACCGGGAGCCGTGCCGGACCAAGACCGTGCTCGGGGACCGGTTCGCCGAGCGGCCCCTCAAGCTGGACACGCCCGTCCTCGTCGGCGCGATGTCCTTCGGCGCCCTGAGCCGGGAGGCCAAGATCGCGGTCGCCCGAGGCACCGCCAAGGTCGGGACCGCGACCAACACCGGCGAGGGCGGCATGCTCCCCGAGGAGCGCGAGGAGGCCGAGTGGCTCATCGCCCAGTACGCGTCCGGCCGCTTCGGCGTGTCCGCCGAGTACCTCAACGCCGCGGACGCGATCGAGATCAAGATCGGACAGGGCGCCAAGCCCGGCATGGGCGGCCACCTCATGGGCGAAAAGGTGACCAAGGAGATCGCGGAGATCCGCGGCATCCCCGAGGGCACCGACGCGCTCTCCCCGGCCCGGCACATGGACATCGTCGGGCCTGAGGACCTCAAGATGAAAATCGAGCAGCTCCGCGAGATCACCGACTGGAAGGTCCCGATCATCGTCAAGTACAGCCCCGGCCGCGTCAAGGAGGACGTCAAGATCGCGGCCAAGGCCGGCGCCGACATCATCGCGATCGACGGCATGCAGGGCGGGACCGGCGCCTCCCCCGAGATCGCCACCGAGAACGCCGGCATCCCCACCATCGCAGCCCTCGTCCAGGCCGTCGAGGCCCTCAACGAGCTCGGACTCCGCGACGAGGTCGATATCATCATCTCCGGCGGCATCCGCGACGGGGCCGACGTGGCCAAGGCCCTCGCCCTCGGCGCCGACGCCGTGTACGTCTGCACCGGCGTCCTCATCGCCATGGGCTGCACCGCCTGCATGCAGTGCCACACCGGCAAGTGCCCCAAGGGCATCTGCACCCAGGACCCCGAACTCCGCAAGAACCTCGACGTCGACGAGGCCGCCGAACGCGTCGCCAACTACCTCAAGGTCATCACCGAGGAGTGTAAGATGCTCGCCCAACTCGCCGGCAAGACCGACGTGCACAACCTCGAGAAGGAGGACCTCCGCGCCCTCTCCGAGGACGTCGCCCGCATCACCGGCGTCAAGATGGCCGGCTCCGACGTCGAACTCGCCTAGGGGACCCACCCCCGCTTGATCCTCATCGTCGACAACCACGGCCAGTACGTCCACCTCATCCGCAAGAACTACGACTACCTCAACATCCCCGCCGAGATCGTCCCCAACACCACCGACCCCGACGACATCCGCCGCCGCGCCGACGGCGTCATCATCAGCGGCGGCCCCTCCCGCGACCGCGCCGGCAACTCCCCCCAGATCATCGAAGAACTCGCCGGCGAGCTCCCCATCCTCGGCATCTGCCTCGGCCATCAGCTCATGGCCGAGGTCTTCGGCGGCCGGGTCGACTGGGCCGCCGGCCGCGAAGACTACGCCCGCACCGAGATCGAAATCCTCGACCACGAGGGCATCTTCGAGGGACTCCCCGACCGCATCACCGCCTGGACCTCACACCGCGACGAGGTCAAGGAGGTCCCGGACGAGTTCCTCGTCACCGCCCGCTCCGACAAGTGCGAGGTCGAGGCCATGCGCCACCGTGAACTCCCACTCTACGGCGTCCAGTTCCATCCCGAGCTCAAATACACCGAGTACGGCCCCGACATCCTGAAGAACTTCGCCAAACTGTGCACCAAGGCCTAAAACGGCGGGGGGAGCACCGACGAAGTTCGGGTTCTTCACCCTCCTCGGCTACACCGCCCTACTACTCACCCTCGGCGCCATCGTCGCCCGACTCTCCGAGGAAGCCCGACTCCCCGACATCCCCTTCCTACTCCTCCTCGGATTCCTCCTCGGTCCCCTCACCGGCATCATCCGACCCGAACACGCCCAGCAAATCTTCCCCTTCCTAGGCACCGTCGGACTCATCATCATCCTCCTCGACGGCGGCTTCGAGATCAGCATCGACGTCCTCCGCCGCGTCGCCACCCTCGTCGCCAAGCTCGACCTCATCACCCTCCTCATCACGGCCGCCCTCTCCTCCCTCATCTTCAACCTCGCCTTCCACGTGAACCCCCTCAGCCCCATCGGCTTCCTCTACGGGGCCATCACGTGCGCCACCGACCCCGCCACCCTCATCCCCGTCTTCACCAAGCTCGACCTACCCGCCGAGATCTCCACCACCCTCATCGCCGAGAGCGTGTTCAACGACCCACTCGGCGTCGTACTCACCAAGACCTCCCTCTCCACCATCGGCATCGGAGCCCACCACAACCCCATCGCCCTCTTCCTCTCCCTCGCCGCCGGCGGCGCCGCCGCCGGCGCGATCGCGGGCGCCGCACTCGAACAACTCCTCGCCCGAGAACCCTTCAAGGAGTACGTCGTCCCCATCACCCTCGGCGCCGCCCTCGCCACCTGGTACCTCTGCGAGGAAACCATACCCCACCTCACCGGGTACGAACTGAGCGGATTCATGGCCGTGGCCATCCTGGGCATGTACATCGGCAACCGACTCACCGAACACGAGCACCTCCGAGAGGACCTCCAATTCCTCAAAGGCTTCATGGAGGAACTCTCCACCGTCGTCCGCATCATCGTCTTCACCACCCTCGGCGCCTGCGTCAGCCTCCCACTCCTGAAACGATACTGGCTCGGCGGACTCCTCTGCGCCCTCGGCAACATCTTCCTCGCCCGACCCCTCGGCGTCCTCGCCGGCACCTACCTGCCCCCCAAGGAACCCCTCACCCTGAAAGAGCGCCTCTACCTGGCCCTCGAAGGCCCCCGCGGCGTCGTCCCCGCCGCCCTCGTCGGCACCGTCTACACCAAGATCACCACCCACCCCCACCTACTCCCACCCCACATCACCCGACAAATGCCCCCACACGCCCTCGCCGGCACCATCCTCGTCGCCACCTTCCTCACCATCCTCCTCAGCGTCATCCTCGAAGCCACCTGGGCCCAACCCCTCGCCAAACGCCTCCTACGAACACGCTAACCCCGAGACCAACGGGGGACCCCACCCTGACCCTCCACGAACACCTACAACACGCCCCCGAGACCCTCCACCTCGCCATCATCACCATCAGCACCAGCAAGTTCGAACAGGCCGCCCGCGGCGACGACCCCGACGACCCCTCCGGCGACACCCTCCAACGAAAGCTCGAAGAAGCCGGCCACGAGGTCCGCTACCGACTCCTCACCCCCGACCAGCCCGACATGATCACCGGCGCCGTCAAATGGCTCACCGAACGCGCCCACGCCATCATCACCACCGGCGGCACCGGCATCACCCCCACCGACACCACCATCGAAGCCCTCGAACGCATCGCCGACAAACGCCTCCCCGGCTTCGGCGAGCTCTTCCGCCGCCACTCCGAGAAGGAGATCGGCGCCCACGCCGCCCTCACCCGCGCCGAGATGTACGTCGTGAACCAAACCCCCGTCGCCTGCCTCCCCGGCTCCCCCCACGCCGCCGAACTCGGCGCCGAACTCCTCCTCGAACTACTACCCCACGCCGTCGCCCACGCCCAAGGCAAGGCCTAGGCGACGAGGCGGGCGGAAAAACCACTCACCCGACGTCCCTCTTGACCTTCCTCACCACCCGCACGTCCTCGATCCTCGTGTGCGGGTACCGCCCCTCCTCATCCTTCTCCGCGTACTTCACCATGTCCCAGAGCGTGACCAACCCCACCACCAACCCCGTGAGCGCGTCCATCTCCACCCCCGTCCGACCCACCGACTTCACCCGCACCGTCATCTCCGCTCCATCCTCCTTCACCTCCACGTCCACGTCGACCCCCGTAATCCGCACCGGATGACAGTGCGGAACCAGCTCCGGCGTCCGCTTGACCGCCAGCATCGCCGCCAACCTCGCCGCCTCGATCGGGTCACCCTTCCCCTCCGGGTGCGACTCCCGCCTCCTCAGCGCCTCCACACCCTCCTCCGACAGCCTCAGGAACCCGCGAGCCTCCGCGATGCGCACCTGCTCCCGCTTCCCCGTCACGTCCACCATGGACAAGGCCGGACGCCCCGACCCGGGCCCGGCACCCCCGCCCATTAACCCGGCGATCCAACGTTATGAAATCCGTAACGATTGGCCCGGGGCGGTCACCCCTAAAAGGGCTCGTCATCCGGCGCGGTACGCCTGCGGGACTGCGATCATCCCGGCGCTCAGTCGGAGGAAAAGTCATCAGCGGCGCCCTCAGCAGGGGAGTGATTCATCACGCCCGATTCGTTAAGGAACTCGTAACGATTCTCGGAAGGAGGTCATCGCCCCCCGCGCAAGCCCGCCCCCCGGGGCTGTCGTTGCCCCGCCGCATCATCCCCTCCGCTGGAGGTGATCCAGCCGCAGGTTCCCCTACGGCTACCTTGTTACGACTTCGCCCCCCTCGCCCCCCGGGGGCTCGCCCCCGGCCCGTAAAGGACCGGGGGCTTGCCCCCGGGGGGCTCGGGTGGCGTGACGGGCGGTGTGTGCAAGGAGCAGGGACGTATTCACCGCGCCATTCTGAGGCGCGGTTACTACCGATTCCACCTTCATGCGGGCGAGTTGCAGCCCGCAATCCGAACTACGACGGGGTTTAGGGGATTCCCTCCCCCTTTCGGGGTCGGGTCCCATTGTCCCCGCCATTGTAGCCCGCGTGTAGCCCGGGGGTTTCGGGGCATACGGACCTGCCGTCGCCCCCACTTTCATCCGCCTTAACGGCGGCGATCCCCGCAGAGTGCCCGGCGCCCCTTACGGGGCCCGCTGGCAACTGCGGGCGGGGGTCTCGCTCGTTACCTGACTTAACAGGACACCTCACGGCACGAGCTGACGGCGGCCATGCACCTCCTCTCAGCTCGTCCGGCAAGGTCGTCAACCTGGCCTTCATCCTGCTGTCGCCCCCGGTAAGGTTTCCGGCGTTGAATCCAATTAAACCGCAGGCTCCACCGGTTGTGGTGCTCCCCCGCCAATTCCTTTAAGTTTCAGCCTTGCGGCCGTACTCCCCAGGCGGCGGACTTAACGGCTTCCCTACGGCACTGGGGCGGCTCGTGGCCGCCCCAACACCTAGTCCGCATCGTTTACAGCCGGGACTACCCGGGTATCTAATCCGGTTTGCTCCCCCGGCTTTCGGCCCTCACCGTCGGACCCGTTCCAGCCGGACGCCTTCGCCACTGGCGGTCCCCCCGGGATGACAGGATTTCACCCCTACCCCGGGGGTACCTCCGGCCTCTCCCGGTCCCAAGTCCCGCAGTTTCCCCGCCGACTCCCGCGGTTAAGCCGCGGGCTTTCGGCGGGGACCCACGGGACCGGCTACGGCCCCTTTAGGCCCAATAAAAGCGGCCACCACTTGCGGCGCCGCTATTACCGCGGCGGCTGGCAGCGGTCTTGCCCGCCGCTTGCTACCCGGGGCTTTTTACACCCCGGTACAGCCGCCGGGGTTTTTACCCCGACGGCACTCGGGGTCCCCCCGTCGCGGTTGCCCGCATTGCGGAGGTTTCGCGCCTGCTGCGCCCCGTAGGGCCCGGGGCCTTGTCTCAGTCCCCGTCTCCGGGCTCCGGCTCTCACCGCCCGTACCGATTATCGGCTTGGCGGGCCGTTACCCCGCCAACTACCTAATCGGCCGCAGGCCCATCCTCGGGCGGGCCCGGGCGGCATGGGCCCGGGCCCCTTTCGGCGGAGGACCGTTCCAGGCCGCCCCGCCTATCGGGGATTAGCCCCACTTTCGCCGGGGTTATCCCCGTCCCGAGGGTAGGTTACCCACGTGTTACTGAGCCGTCCGCCGGGCCGCCCCCATAGCCGGGCGGCCCTCGACTTGCATGGCTTAGTCGGACCCCGATAGCGGTGGCCTCCGGCAGGATCAACCGGAGTTAGGGTGGCGGCCGCAAGGATTTGGGTCCGCGGCGGGGCCGTCACGGCCCCGGGGGGCGGGCTTGCGTCGGCCCCGGGGCCCCGGGGGTGGTTCCCCCCGGGGTTGCCCGGGGCCCCATCGGGGGGCTCTCCCTCGCGTCCGTCGGGGGCGGTAAGGTCGTTCTATATGAAGATTTCGGTACGGTTCGGGGCGGGATCGCGGGGTTTATCGGGGGTGGGCGCGCGGGCGGTGGGGGTGCGGTCGCTTGGTCTCGCTGGACTACGTGGCGGGTTTCTTCGACGGTGAGGGGTCGGTGGTGGTCCGGTTCGTGCGGGATGGGCGGTACCGGGCGGGTTACCGGGTTTCCACCAAGGTGGTCTTCGTGCAGAAGGAGCGGGGGGGGTGCTCGAGGAGATCCGTGAGACGCTCGGGATGGGGCACCTGTACCGTCGGCGCGACGGCGTGTGGTACCTCGAGATCTACCGTCGGGAGGACCTGCGTCGGTTCGTGGATCTGATGGTGGGTAGGGTGGTGGTGAAGCGGGGCGCGTTGGAGCGGTTGGGGAGGGTGTTGGAGCTGTTGGAGGCGGGCGTGCACGGGTCGCGGGAGGGGTTGGAGCGGGTGCGGGAGGCGTGGTCGGTCAAGGGTGGGTAGGTCATCGGGTGGGCCTCCCCTTCGCGGGCAGTCGTCATCCCGGTTGTCGTTACGTTCTTCGTAACGATTGTCGCGGTCGGGCGGCCGGTCGGCACCCTCGGGACCTATCATCGCGGGTGGCTCAAGCTGGGGCTAATCCCCGCGTCATCCCGGCCGCCCCCGGGGATGGTGCCGGCTTTCGGGGTTTAATGGGTGCGGTCGGGTGGGCGGGTTGCGGTCATCCCGGTGTGGTCGCCTCCCGTGGCCGTGTCGTCATCCCTCTTCGTCGAGTTCGCGGAGGAGTTGGTCGAGGTCTTCGAGGACGTCGGAGTCCTCGGTGGCGTCGCGGGCGACGTCTTGGGGGACGTGGAAGGTGCGGTCGATGTGGTCGTCGGCGTCGCGGATGTCGCCGGTGTGGGGGTCGAGGATCTTGTCGTGGTGGACGAGGACGGTGCCGTCGTCGAGGAGGGTGAGGGGGGCGCGGTACTTGGGGAGGTGGGGTGGTTGGGTGGTGAGGGGGAGGAGGCTGTAGGTGAGGGCGCCGTGGAGTTCGTGGGCGTCGGTGCGGAGGAGGGTGTCGGGGAGGTCGGCGTGGTGTTGGGCGAGGTCGGAGGTGCAGCCGGCGAGGATGGTGGTGTCGCGTTCGAGGGCGACGATCTTGAGGGTGGTGAGGGTGTGGAGGTAGCGGTCGGGGTCGTCGCGGTGGATGGGTTGGAGGAGGTCGATGAGGAGGAGGTCGTGGTCGTGTTGTAGGAGTTGGTCGCGGAGGCGGTGTGGGTTGAGGTCCTGGACGATCTCGCCGAGGGTGCGGTGGTAGACGCCGGCGCGGATGCTGAAGGCGTTGAGGATGGTGAGGTCGCCGCGTTGGTGGGGTTCGCGGAGGTCGTGGCCGTACTCCTCGGCGCGGCGGAGGAGTTCGTGGGGGCTGGTGCCGGTGGTGAGGAGGAGGACGCGGTGGTCGCGTTCGAGGGCGTTCCAGAGGACGTTCTCGAGGAGGAGTTGGCGGGGGGTGCCGGGGGGTCCGAGGAGGAGGGTGACGCCGCGGTGGGGGAGTCCGCCGCCGATGAGGTCGTCGAGGCCGGGGACGTGGGTTTTGAAGCGTTTCATGGGTGGGGCCCGCCCGGGCGGTGGATCTCGTAGAAGCCTTGGTAGGCGGAGTGGTAGGTGGGGGCGCCGAGGCGGTGGAGGGCTTGTTCGAGCTCGCGCTCGAGCTCGCGGTAGGGGGTGGGGTCGTCGGTGGTCTCGAGGAGGTGGGCGCGGCGGGCGGGGTCGCAGGTGGCCCGGCAGGGGACGAAGCCCTCGGTGAGGACGACGGTGGTGGGTGGGTCGTGGTCGTAGTGGGTGCGGCCCTGGAGGAAGTGTTCGATGCAGCAGTCGGGGTAGTCGAGGAGGCGGCCGATGAGGCGGTCGTCGAGGGTGTACGCGCCGAGGCGTTCGGCGACGTAGGGGTGGAGGGCGGGGCGGACGTGGAGGCCGGAGTCCTCCCAGAGCTCGAGTTCGGTCTCGACGATGGCGGTGCAGAGGCGGAGGTCGTGGGGGGTGGTGCGCTGGAGGGCGAAGCGGGCGATGGGCTCGGGCTCGGGGAGGTCGGCGGCGCCCTCGAGGTGGGATTCGAGGTCCTGGAGGAGCCGTAGGACGCGCTCGAGCGCGTGCAAGTGGGTGGGCCCCGGGATGGGGAGCTAGTCCGGGGGTGAGGGGGTTCCCGATGATCGGCCTCCACGGCCCCCGACCGGGTCGCAGCGGTTTTACGCTTTCCCTTGGGTGGGGGTGAGGGGTGCCCGGGTCTTGGTCGTGGTGCGGTCGGTCTCGCGGCTGCACGTGACGCTGATCGACCTGCACGGTGGGTTGGGTCGGGTGGACGGGAGCGTGGGGGTGACGTTGGAGCGGCCGTGGATGGAGTTCGAGGTGGAGCGGGCGGAGGAGGGGGTGACGGTGGAGGGTGAGGGGGAGGTGGCGGTGAAGGCGGAGCGGGCGGCGCGGGCGGTGTTGGAGGGGTTCGGGCTGGAGGGCGGGGTGCGGGTGGTGGTGCGGCGGTCGTACCCGGAGCACGTGGGGTTGGGCTCGGGGACGCAGGCGACGTTGTCGGTGGCGGTGGGCGTGTTGGAGGCGTTCGGGGTGGAGGATTACGACGTGCGGGGGCTGGCGGACCTGCTGGGTCGCGGTGGGACGTCGGGGATCGGGGTGGCGGCGTTCGAGGGTGGTGGGTTCATCGTGGATGGGGGGCACCGGTTCGGTCCGGGGGGTAAGGAGGGGTTCAAGCCGTCGGCGGCGTCGGGGGAGGTGCCGCCGGCGCCGGTGGTGGCGCGGTTGGAGGTGCCGGGGGACTGGCGGTTCGTGCTGGCGATCCCGGAGGTTCGGCGGGGGGCGCACGGGGAGGAGGAGGTGGACATCTTCCGGCGGTACTGCCCGGTGCCGGCGCGGGAGGTGGAGCGGGTGTGTCGGTTGGTGCTGATGGTGATGCTGCCGGCGGTGGCGGAGGGTGACGCGGAGGCGTTCGGTCGGGCGGTGGATGAGGTGCAGGGGTTGGGGTTCAAGCGGGTGGAGGTGGGGCTGCAGGACGCGGTGGTGCGGGAGTTGATGGAGGTGGCGCGGGAGGCGGGCGCGTACGGGGCGGGGTTGAGCTCGTTCGGTCCGACGGTGTACGCGGTGTGCGACTCGGCGTCGGCGGGCGGCGTGGCGCGGGAGTTGGAGCGGTTCCTGAGGGAGCGGGGGGTGGGGGGCGAGGTGATCGTGTCGGAGCCGCGGAACGAGGGGTTCGAGGTGCGCGGGTGAGAAAAGGGTTCAAATAACTCGGGAGCGTGGGTGGGCGCGCGCCGCGCGGGAATGGGAAACGAGGGTTTTTCTGAGGTGTCGCGGGCCCTCGGCGGTGAGGGGTCGATGATCGAGGGGGTGCGGGCGCGTTGGGCGTGTACGTGGCCGAGAACATCACGGGCGTGTACGCGTTCGATGAGGAGGGGAACCTGATCGACAGCGAGCCGTTCCCGTCGGACCCGGACGAGATCGTGGAGCGGTTGATCCGGAAGGAGCGCGGAGAGGTGTTGGAGGAGGAGGAGAAGCTGCTCTCCCGGTTGGAGGCGGACACGATCAACTTCGAGGGGACGAAGGCGGACCGGCAGCGGCTGGAGGAGGTGGTGGACGGCGAGCTGATCGTGGAGTTTCCGAACGTGGCGGGCGAGATCCTGCGGGAGCGGGCGCGGGAGCTGGCCGTGGAGGCGGGCGTGGTCGGGTCGGAGGAGGAGTTCGCGGAGCTGGCGTACGAGGTCGGGATCAAGCTGTCGAAGCGGAAGGTGCGGGAGACGGTCGAGGAGCGGGACCAGATGATCATCCAGGCGATCAACACGATCGACGACATCGACCGGATCCTGAACATCCTGACGGATCGGGTGCGGGAGTGGTACGGGATCCACTTCCCGGAGATCAACAAGATCGTGAAGAAACACGATGACTTCGTGACGTTGGTGGCGGAGCTGGGGCACCGGGACAACTTCACGAAGGAGCGGATCAAGGAGGTGCTGCCGGACTTCCCGGACCACCTGGCGGAGAAGCTGGAGGAGGCGGCGAAGGACTCGATGGGGGCGGAGATGGACGAGAAGGACCTGCGGGCCGTGCAGCGGGTGGCGGAGATCGCGCGGGAGCTGTACGAGATCCGGCGGAAGACGGCGGAGTACATCGACGAGTCGATGGACGACGTGGCCCCGAACATCAAGGCGCTGGTGGGCCCGCTGATCGGGGCGCGGCTGATCGCGCTGGCCGGCGGGCTGAAGGAGATGGCGCGGCTGCCGGCGAGCACGATCCAGCTGCTGGGCGCGGAGAAGGCGCTGTTCCGGCACCTGACGAAGGGCACGAAGCCGCCGAAGCACGGGGTGATCTTCCAGCACCCGCTCATTCACCGGAGCCCGTGGTGGCAGCGGGGTAAGATCGCGCGGGCGCTGGCGGGCAAGCTGGCGATCGCGGCGCGGATCGACGCGTACTCGGGCGAGTACCGGGGCGACGAGCTGAAGCGGCAGCTGGAGCAGCGGGTGAAGGAGATCAAGGAGAAGTACCCGCGGCCGCCGAAGCGGCGCGGGCGCGGTCGGCCGCCGCGCGGTCGTCGCGGTGGTCGTCGCGGGGGTCGGCGGCGGCGCTCGCCCCGGCGCTCGCGTCGGGATCGGAGGCGTCGCTCCCGCCGGCGCTGAATTTTTCCCCTCCTAACCCCACGGTCCACGGGGGTGGGGCCGGATGGTGGAGATCGAGATCGAGCCGCACGAGGAGTTTGAGGGCGTGTACTGGGCGATCTTCGAGGACGGGACGCGGAAGCCCGCGACGGAGAACCTGGTGCCCGGTCATCAGGTGTACGGGGAGCGGTTGGTCAAGCAGGACGGGACGGAGTACCGAGTGTGGGAGCCCAACCGGAGCAAGCTGGCCGCGATGATCATGAACGGGATGGAGCACTTCCCGTTCGAGGAGGGGAGCAAGGTCCTCTACCTGGGCGCGGCGGCGGGTACGACGCCCTCGCACGTGTCGGACATCATCAGGGAGGAGGGGATCGAGTACTGCGTGGAGTTCGCGTCGCGAATGATGCAGGAGCTGATCCCGGTGTGCGAGAAGCGGCCGAACATGGTCCCGATCCTGGGCGACGCGACCAAGCCGCACGAGTACGCGGAGATCGTGGAGCAGGTGGACGTGATCTACCAGGACATCGCGCAGCCGAAGCAGGCGGAGGTCGTGGCGGACAACGCGGAGGCGTTCCTGAAGCCGGGCGGCGTCATCATCGTGGCGGTCAAGGCCCGTTCGATCGACGTGACGAAGGAGCCGGAGGAAGTGTTCCGGGAGGAGGAGCGGAAGCTGGAGGAGCGGGGCTTCGAGATCCTGGAGGTCATCGACCTGGAGCCGTACGAGCGCGATCACGTGGGCATCGTGGCGGAGTACCAGGGGTAACCCGGCCCGACCGTGATGAGCGTTTCGCTAGCCGACGCGCGGATGACGAGTTACTCCCGCTCTGAGCCACCGTCCACTTTTTATACGTGGGAGCCGGGTCCCGATGACTGGATTCACCCCTCCTGACACCGTGATGAGGCGGTCCCCCGTGAAAGGAGGGGCCCGATGAGGAGGCAGCCCCAGTCCGAGGTATGACGACGGAGAGCCGAGCCGAGGGAGCCACGGGGTGCGAGTGTGAGCCTTCTCGACCTCCTGGCGGTGGCGATCCCGTCCCTGTACATGGGCTGGACGATCGGGGCGGACGACGCGGGCGCCGCGATGGGATCGGCGGTAGGGGCCGGCGTGCTCACGATCCGGCGGGCCGTCCTCCTGATCGCCGTGTTCACGACCGCGGGCGCCGTGCTGGAGGGGCACAAGGTCGTCAAGACGCTGGGTAAGGGCGTGGTCCAGGCCCACCTGGACCCCGTCCTGGCGGGCGCGACCGTGTTCGTCGCGGCCGTCTGGTGCCACGTGGCGGTCATGCTCGGCGTACCGATCTCCACCACCCAGGCCACCGTGGGCGCCATCGCCGGGACGGGGTACGCCCTCGGGCTCCCCGTGAACTGGGACAAGCTCTCCGAGATCGCCGTGAGCTGGCTGGTCGCGCCCACGATCGCCGCCGCGCCCGCGTACGTGATCTCGCGGTGGCTGCGCAGGGAGCTGCGCTCCAGGCGGCGCTCGCTGGGCGAGCTGGAGCGCATGATGAGGCTGTTCCTCATGGTCTCCGGCTGTTACGTGGCGTACTCCATCGGGGCGAACAACGCGGCCAACGCGGTCGCCCCGCTCGTGATGGCGGGGGTGCTGGACGTCCGAACGGCGTCCGTGATCGGCGGCGTCATGATCTCCCTGGGCGCCCTGACGGCCGGCTCCCGCGTGATCGAGACCGTGGGGCGCAAGATCACCAAGCTCGACCCGATTACGGCCTTCTCCGCCCAGCTCTCCGCCGCGATGGTGACCCACGGCGCCTCGGAGTTCGGCCTCCCGATCTCGATCAACGAGACGACCTCGGGCGCGGTCATCGGGGTGGGGCTGTCTCAGGGAGAGTTGAACCTGTACACGGTCAGGAAGATTCTCATAACCTGGGTCGCGAGCCCCGTCGGGGCGTTCCTCATGGCCTTCGCGCTCGCTCGCCTATACCTCCTGGCCAAAGGGGCGGTCTGAGCTTGATGCTCCGCCCGAGCACCCGCCCCGCGGAGCGGGCCCTGACCGTGCTGCTCGAGGAGCTGGACGCGATGATCGAGGCGTGCTCCCTCGTCCACGACGCGCTGGGTGACGGGCCCAGTAAGGACCTGGAGGAGCGGCAGGAGTCCCTGAGCGAGGAGGTGACCGAGCTCCGGGACCGCGTCGAGGAGGAGATGGAGAGCGGTCCCATGGTCCCGGTCGTCCGGGAGGACCTGAACTACATCGCGGAGAACGTTCGACGCGCGGCGGAGGCGCTGCTCAGCGTGGTCTCGCTCCTGATAGGGAGCTACGACGAGCTCAGCGAGGAGCAGCGGGAGAGGATCGACCGGGTCGCGGAGATGATCGCGAAGCTGGCCTCCGGGCTCCGGGAGGCGGTGGAAAAGCTGGAGGAGGACGTGGAGGAGGCCGCGAAGCGCGCGGAGGAGGTGCGGGAGGAGGAGGAAAAGGTAAGGACGGAGCTCCGCTCGCTGCTGTCGGAGGAGGGGTTGGGTGGGGACGTGGCCCCGTTGGTGCTGGAGATCGAGCGGGCGCTGACCGACATGGACCGGGCGCTGGACGGGGTGAGTCGGATCAAGGTTCGGTTCCTCGGGTGAGCCGCGTGCGGGTGCTGGGGCGCGAGTGGAGGCACCCGGTGGCCTGCGCCTCCGGCGCCCTCGCCGCCCACCTTCCCGGCCTGGAGAGCGCCGTGACGCGCGGCGCGTCCGCCGTGTTCACCAAGACGATCACCGAGGAGCCGCGCGACGGCCATCCCGGCCCCGCCTTTCTGACGTTCGATGACGAGGGGTACGCGCTCAACGCGATGGGGCTGCCCAACCCCGGGCTGGAGGGGATGCGGCGCGAGCTCCGCGCCTTCCGGGAGCGGTACGACGTGCCCCTGTACGCCAGCATCGCCGCGGAGGACCCGGAGGGGTTCGAGCGGCTGGCTAGGGGGCTCCGCGGGGAGGTCGACGGGCTGGAGGTCAACGTCTCGTGCCCGCACGCGGGGCGGGGGATGGGGGCCGAGCTGGGCACGGACCCGGAGCTCGTGGGGGAGATCGTGGAGGCGGTGGTCGGCGCGTTCGACGGCCCGGTTTCCGTCAAGCTAACCCCGAACGTGGACCGCCGCACCCTACTGGAGGTGGCCGCGGCGGCCGTGGACGCGGGGGCGGACGCGCTCACGGCGGTCAACACCCTGGGCCCGTGCCTGCGGATCGACCTGCGCACCGCGAGCCCGCTCCTGGGGGCCGGCGTGGGAGGACTCTCCGGTCCGGCCCTCAAGCCGGTGGCCCTCCGGGTCGTGGCCGACCTGGCCCTGGAGCTGGGCGACGAGGTGGAGATCCTCGGCGTCGGCGGCGTGCGCTCGGGCGAGGACGTGCTCGAGTTCCTGATGGCGGGGGCCCGGGCCGTGCAGGTCGCCACGGCCGCCCGGGACCGCTCCTTCTCGGAGATCGCGCGGGAGGCCGAGCGGGCGCTCCGGGACCTGGGGTACGGTGACTTTGAGGAGGTGATCGGGGCGGCGCTTCCGGAGTACGAGGAGCGGCTGCGGCGGTTGGGGTGGGTCGGGTGAACCCGGTGCCGGCCCGGGTCGTGGAGAACCGGCGGGAGTGCGAGCGCACGCGCGTGCTGCGGCTCGAGCCGGAGGAGGAGGTGAGGTGGCTCCCCGGGCAGTTCCTGATGCTGGGAATCCCGGGCGTGGACGAGAAACCGATGGCGTTCTCCGGGGGCGACGAGCGGGAGCTCGTGCTAACCGTGGAGGTGGTGGGACCGTTCACGAGGCGGTGCGCCCGGCTCCGGCCCGGGGACTGGGTGTGGGTGCGGGGCCCCTACGGACGACCGTTCGAACCGGTGGGGCGTCGGGCCGCGGTCGTGGCCGGCGGGACCGGGGTCGCGCCGCTGGTGCCCCTGGCCCGGTGGCTGCGGGAGCGCGGGATCCGGGTCCACGGGATCCTGGGCGGCCCGCACCGGGATCGCCTGCCCAGGCGCCGCGAGCTGGAGCGGTTTTCGGACGAGTTTTACCTGACGACGGAGGACGGGAGCGCGGGGCGGAAGGGGTACCCGACGGACGTGCTCGAGGGGCTGCTGCGGGACGGTCGCGTGGACGCGGTGTACGCCTGCGGTCCGGAGGCCATGCTCGCCCGCGTGGTGGAGCTCGCCCGGAGGTTCCGGGTGCCCTGCCAGGTGAGCGTGGTGCGGTACGTCAAGTGCGGGGAGGGCGTGTGCGGGTCGTGCGCGCTGGGCCGGGGGCTCCTCGTCTGCCGGGACGGCCCGGTCTTCTGGGCGGAGGAGCTGGAGGGCACGGAGTTCGGCCGGGTCCGCCGGGGCGCGTCCGGCCTGCCCGAGGATGAGGAGCGCCCTCGGTCCTGACCGGTTCGGGATGACGAGGGCGGACTTACCCGACGCCCCACGGGTTAAAAGTGCGGGCCGGTCACTCCGTTGAGGGGCCAACCGTGGGACTGTCGGAGCTGCGGGAGCTGATCGAGCCGGAGGAGACGGAGCTGAAGGCCCTGTCCGGCCGGGAGATCGCGATCGACGCGTTCAACGCGCTGTACCAGTTCCTGACCACGATCATGAAGGACGGCCGCCCGCTCATGGACTCTCAGGGCCGGATCACCAGCCATCTGAACGGGCTCCTGTACCGGACGGTGAACCTGGTGGAGGAGGGCATCAAGCCCGTGTACGTGTTCGACGGGGAGCCACCCGAGCTGAAGCGCCGAACCCTGCGCGAGCGGGAGGAGCGGAAGCGGGAGGCGGAGGAACGGCTGAAGCGGGCCTCGACCCCGGAGGAGCGGGAGAAGTACGCCCGGCAGGTCGTGCGGCTCAGCGACGAGCTGATCGAGGACGCGAAGCGGCTGCTCGACCTGATGGGCATCCCCTGGGTGCAGGCCCCGTCCGAGGGCGAGGCCCAGTGCGCGCACATGGCGCGGCGAGGGGACGTGTGGGCGGCCGGCAGCCAGGACTACGACTCGCTCCTGTTCGGGTCCCCGCGGCTCGTGAGGAACCTCACGATCGTGGGCCAACGAAGGCACCCGCACACCGGCGAGATCATCGAGGTGAAACCGGAGCTCCTGAGGCTGGAGGACGTGCTCGACCAGCTGGGGCTGGAGTCCCGGGAGCAGCTGGTGGACCTCGCCATCCTGCTGGGCACGGACTACAACCCCGACGGGGTCCCCGGGATAGGACCCAAGCAGGCGCTCAAGCTGATCCGGCGGTACGGGTCCCTGGACGGGCTCAGGGACACCGAGCTCTGGCCCAAGATCGAGCGCCACCTGCCCGCCGACCCCGAGGAGATCCGCTCGCTGTTCCTGGAGCCGGAGGTCACGGACGACTACGAGCTCGAGTGGGAGGAGCCGGACGAGGAGGGGATCGTCGAGTTTCTGGTCAAGGAGCGCGATTTCTCCGAGGACCGCGTCCGACGCGCGGTCGACCGGCTGAAGAAGGCCGTGAGGGAGCTGGAGCGGAAGGGCAAGCAAGAGACGCTGGACGCGTTCTTCTAACCGAAGGCGAGCCTCCCCACCAACGCCCCGTACGCCAGCACCAGGATCACGTCCGCGAGCGTGGTGGCGGCGGAGAGCCAGGCCCCCTCCGCCGGCCCGGCGACGGCCACCGTGACGGGCCCGCAGCTGCGCAGGAACCTCCCCACGTACGCCACCGCGGCACCGGTCACGGCGGCCCGGTACGCCTCCGCCGGGCTTACCCCTCCCCCACCCAGCAGCCCGGACAGCACGGAGCACCCCGCCACCGGGTTCACCAGGAACGCACCCAGCACGGTCCCGTGAGCGAGCCACCCGGACGCCCAGCGGGCCAGCAGCGTCCCGGCCACCACCCCGGGAACCAGGAACACGGTCGCCCGGGCGGTCGACCGCAGCGCGGCCCGGAGCGCGCCCCTCCACGACCGGTGACGCGGCGGCTCGACTCGGATCCCGCGCAGCGCGAGCGCCCCGATCAGCGTCTCGGTCGCGTCGACCAGGGTCAGCGTCACGGCGTACGGGACGCCCACCTCCCGGCCCAGAAGCGCCAGCGAGGTGCACCAGACGGAGGCCAGGTACGGGAGCGAGTTGAAGGAGAGCTTCGCCACCAGGAGCCGGGTCCCCCGGAGCCCCACCTCGCGCGCCGCCGCGAGCGCCGCGTGGGGATTGATCGCGCCCAGCACCACCAGCGGCACGGGCCCCACGACCCGGGAGGAGGCCGCGCCCAGCCCGTGGGCCAGCAGGTGACCCGCCCCGATCACCGCGATCGCCTCCAACGTCCCCCAGAGCACGTCCCGCAACCCGACCACCCGGGGTTGGGAGGTTGAGGGTCAGGCCCGTGAGGCTGGAGCTGCGCCGCCCGTTTAGGATCTCCCGGGGCGCCGTGGAGAGGGTGCGCGGGTACCTGTGCCGGTGCCGGGTGGCCGGGGGTCGGGGGACCGGGTTCGGGCTCACCAGGCGGGTCGCGGAGGAGCTGGCGGTCCTGGACGCCCTCGCCAGGGCCGCGGACCT
>Ga0256842_1000168_pt1 | contig 57072 bp, 89 predicted proteins | sample 4559240metaG_FD_185973 | JGI IMG/M metagenome (GOLD analysis project Ga0256842, IMG submission 185973) | Hydrothermal vent microbial communities from Guaymas Basin, Mexico - 4559-240 | ecosystem: Environmental > Aquatic > Marine > Hydrothermal vents | place: Mexico: Guaymas Basin | collected... | reverse complement strand
ATTTGAAAAATATGATAAGGAATGGGATGGAAATATAGAAAAATGGGAATCAAAAGGATATCCTGTTAAAGTATATAAGACTATTAAAGCAAGAGAACTTTGGAATGAAATAATGCTTAATACATATAATTTTGCAGAGCCTGGAGTGCTATTTCTTGATGTCATCAATAAAAATAATCCATTATATTATTGTGAAAGTATAAGTTCAACAAACCCATGTGGAGAACAGACCTTGCCATTTGGTGGAGCATGTTGTCTTGGTTCAATGATGCTTCATAGATTTATTAAGTTTGATAATAATAGAAATCCATATTTCGATTTTGAATCTTTTGGAAAATATGTAGAGCTTGCAATTAGATTTCTTGATAATGTATTAGATGTATCTAAATATCCTCTTGAAGCGTATAAAAAAGAAGCACATAAAAAAAGAAGAGTTGGATTGGGATTTATGGGACTTGGTACAGTTTGTGCTATGTTGGGTATTGAATATGGTGATAATAAAGAATTTAATGAATTTTTTGAAAAATTAATGTATATAAAAACATATCATGAATATAAAGCATCAGCATTGTTAGGTAAAGAAAAAGGTTCATTTCCTGTATTTGATAAAGATAAATATTTTAATTCACATTATTGGGAACAACTTCCATTGTCTGATATTCACAAGAAAGAAATAGAGTCTATTGGATATTTAAGAAATGGAGTATTATCAACAGTAGCACCAACCGGTAATACATCATTATTAGCAGGAATTGTATCTGGTGGTATAGAACCTATCTTTTTGACAGAATATGTAAGATGGGTAACTGTAACACCAGATGAAATTAGAAAACTTAAAAAACAAGGATATGATATTCCTGATGTTAAAAATGAAGGATTAAGAGAAACTGATATATTTAAGAAATCAAAAATGGGTAATCTTGATATATTAGTTGGAACAATAGATAATATTGATTACCAAATTGATGAATCAAGGGGATTAGTAAAAGCAGAATTGGTTGAAGATTATTCTGTTAGATGGCTTAAAGAAAATAATCTATATGATAAATATAAGAATAAAGTCAAAACAACATCTGATTTAACAGTTGATGACCATCTTAATGTTCTTAAAATTGCTGCAAAATATATATCAGCAGCAATAAGTAAAACTGTCAATGTGCCATCTGATTATTCTTTTGACGATTTCAAAGATGTTTATTTAGAAGCATGGCAATATAATATAAAAGGAATAACAACTTATAGAGAAGGCACAATGACTGCAGTTTTACAGAAAAAAGAATCAACAAATGAACAACTTACGGAACTTGAAAAACTTTATTTTGATGTCAACGGGAATGTTATAACCGAAGGTGTTATTACACCAGAAATTGCTTATGGATATAGAAAAAAGATTAAAGTTAATGGTTCTAAATATTATATTTTTATTATATTTGCTGATAAAGGTAAATATAAAAAACCAATTGAAATTTGGGTGCATACAAATAAACATATTAGTTGTGATATAAAAGATTCAACTGTATCAAAAATGGAAAATTTAGCAATTAAATCTGGAATAAAGAAAAAGTTTATAGAAAAAATGATTAATGATTACAAAGGCCAATCACATGCTACAAAAATTGCAAGAGCGATAGGACTTCTTTTAAGACATAATGTTCCTATTAATGAAATTGTAGAAGCAATTGAGGAAGAAGAATATTTTATAGGAACTTTGCCTTGGGTTATTGTTAAGGAATTAAAACAATTTATTCCTGATAAAACTATATCAACTGCTAAATGTCCGAAATGTAACAGTGAACTTGTTTATATTGAAGGATGTAAACAATGCCAACAGTGCGGTTGGAGTAAATGCGGTTAATTTGTTTGATAGGCAATTGATTCGATTGTCGTTAAATTTCAATTTCAAAACGGCTGAACAAATTTTGAAATACAAAATTTGTGATGTGTTTTGAAATTGATTGTTCCTCCACGTGCTTAATTGCACAGAGGAGGATTTATGCGTATAATATATTTTGGGAGAATTATTATGAAACAAAAAATACGTTCAAAGAAAAGACCTATTACTAAATCAAATGAATCTTTTGATATTTTTATTCCATCAAAATTATCATTTAAATATAGACTTGATTCAAACAATATTGTTAGTTATGAAAAATCACCAACATTTAAAAAATTTAATAAACATTATTAATATAATATAAAAATTAAGGAGGGATGGCAGAATGGTATTGCAGCGGTCTTGAAAACCGTCGTCTGGGTAATACCAGTGGGGGTTCGAGTCCCTCTCCCTCCGCCATAAGCCACCGTAACTCAATTGGCAGAGTACCCGCCTTGTAAGCGGAAAGTTGTGGGTTCAAGTCCCACCGGTGGCTCCATTTATTTTTTAATAATAAAAATTTATAATGATAAATTGGTATATTATTTATTAACATATGAATTTATAAATTAAAAGGAGGCAAAATGTCTGTTGTAATTGTTTGGGACCTTGATGATACATTAATTGAAACTGGTTACAAATACCAGGAATTTATTAATCAATTTGTTTCTCAATATTTTAAGGGTGATGCTTTTAAATTTGATGAACATATTAATGCAATAAAAAAATTAGATGGGCAAAGAGTTCTTGAATTTGGATTTAAACCAAATAGATTAATTGAATCAATGTTAATGTATGCTTATAAGCATGATTTATATACAATTGATATGGAAAATTGGTTAAGAACTTATTATAATATTTTTATTAAATATGGTTCATATAATTTAATTTTAAATGTGTATGATGTTTTAGTTGCGGCAAACAAATGGGATTATACTTATAATTATATATTAACTTCAGGTGTTAAAGAAATGCAAACTAAAAAAATTAATTATGCACAACTTAATGATTATATTGATGGTGTTGAAATAATTGAACATTTTAAAACTAAAAAGGATTTTAAAGATATTAAGAAAAAAATTATTAAAGAAGAATGTTTAGATGATTCAACTTTATTTATATCTGTTGGAAATTCTCTTAAATCAGATATATATCCTGCAATTGAGGCTGGTTTTTATGGTATTTTTTTAGAAACTGATAATAATGCAACATTTTATGATGTTGAAAAGAAAATTGATTATAGTTATTTTTATACATCGACGAATAGAGAAGATTTTAAGTTAGATGACTTACAAGATGTAATCGAATTTTGGCAGAAATAAATTTATAAGACTATCAAGTGATTCACTTGATGTGAAGGAAGCACTGAATTTTCTAACATTAGGTCATGTTAGAAAATTCAGTGCCGTATTGAGAATCCGCTAATTTTGCAACAACTGGAACCTATGAATCGGAACGCGACCCAAGTAGCATCAAGGAAATAGGTTTCCGGTTTATTGCAAACATTAGGGATAAAGTGACTCCTTAGCGAAAGTACCTTGAGGAAATCGCAGGAGTTAATTTTTATGTTATTATTCTTGTGAGGTGATTATGAATATTGTAATTCCAGATAAATATAAACTAAAAGATTATCAAATAGATGATGTAAAATTTATAGTTAAAAGACAAAAAGTTTTATTATCTCATGAAATGGGGCTTGGCAAAACGATTATTACGATTGCCTCAATAAATACAATAAACAAAAATATTAAACCGTTAACTAATATTCTTATAGTTGTACCAAAAATTCTTTTATCTAAATGGGAAAAAACATTGCAAGATTGGCTTGTTGATGATGAACTTAAAAATAATATTTATGTTATAACATCAAATTCGTCTAATAAATATCTTAATATAATTAAACATGGTATAATAATTATCAATTACGATATTTTATATAAAAAAAGAGAATTTTTATATCAATTTGATTTTGACATGATTGTTCTTGATGAATGTCAATATATTAAAAATAGAAAATTATCATCCACAAAAACAATTATCGGTGGTATTGTTAATAAACAAAGATTAAAAATGCTGAATGCTAAATACAAAATAGCATTGTCTGGTACACCGATAAAACAAACACCTTCTGATTTGTGGCCAGTTCTTAAATGGCTTGATAAAAAACAGTTTGGAAATTGGTATTCGTTTGCTAAAAGATATTGTGGGTTAGAACAAACTAAATATGGATATTTAAAAGAAACTGGACCGCAGAATATAGATGAATTATATAAAAAACTTGTTAATACAGTTATGATTAGAAGAACAAGAAAATCAGTTGGGATTATGTCAAATAAAATTGTTAATACAATTTATTTAACGCCAAATGCTAAAACTATGCAACAATATAATAAACTTCTTAATGATAAATATGTAAACATTGAAAATGAAATTAAAGAAGCAATTGATAAACTTAATGATAATAAAATAACAACTGATGAATTTGTTTTGTTTTTTAATAGTAAAAGAAAAGAACTTATTAAATTTAAAGATTTATCAACAATAAAGAAAAAACTTGGAATATTAAAAGCACCATATATAATTAAATATATAAATGATAAATTAAATGAATTTAAAAAGATTGTTGTATTTGTTTATCATGTTGATGTAGGTAATATATTATCATCATTTTTTGGATGTGATTTTATTCATGGTGGATTAACTCCAAAACAGAAAGATAATATGATAAATAATTTTAAATCAAATGAAGATATACAAATTTTAGTTTGCAATATTCAAGTTGCAAATATGGGAATTGATTTAGATATATCAAATTATCTTATATTTGGTGAACTTGATTGGAGAGCAATGGATTTAGAACAAGCAGAGAGTAGAATTATTAGATTAACCCAAACAAAACAACCAATTATAGATTATTTGATATTACAAAATACACTTGATGAATATATTGGAACAGTTATAGTTAATAAAAGAGAATTATTTAAATCTGTAATAGATAATACAATGAATATAGAAGAATACGATATAGCGAATGATTTATTTGATTAAATAAAAATGAGGTGGTATCAATGTATATTAATACACTTAATAGAAAATTTGTATTTACATTTAAAAATAATACTGATTTATTATATAAATTAAAATTAAACATGAAACAAATTATTACAATTTTACTTTCATATACAGAAATTTTTCATAAAATGGCTCCCTCTCATTTCAGAACATTATTTTATAATATACCTGGGATATCATATGACATTTTGGATAAATTGTTAAAAGATACAAGTGAATATATATTTGTAGATATAAATAACGATTTTATTTTTACACAATATATTTTATATTGTATTGATGGAATATATTCTGTTGAAAAATCTGAATTTGGTGAAAATGTTGAATATATATTATATAAACATAGTGATTCTATATTTGAAATTAAACATGATGTAACATTAGATTATAATGATATATTATCAACAAATTTTCTTTTTGAGAGTAGACATAGATTCTTTAAATATATAAACGGAAATATACATTTATACGCATTTAAATATGAATTATTAAATAGAGTTTTATTTATATATTCAGATACTAAATTTTCAAATAATTTATCCATAAATATTGTTTCACCAACAGATTTTTTACAATCATTAACTTCACTTGATAAACCAAGATTTAATTTAAATATAACAGCGTTTGCTAATTTGTTTAATATGAATTATAAAGAAATATATAAATGTCTTGAACTATATTATTTAGACTATTGTATAGAATGTGGTTCTATTTCTATGATAAATAAATTGGCTTGGCGTAGATATGATTATATAAAACCACCAACGACATGTACAAACTGTAATAAGAAAGGTGTTTATACGGTTATATATGATAAATTAAATAATGAATTAAGTTTTAATGAAGAAGTTCATGTGACACTTGATAAAATAAAAGAGTTAAAAAATAAATATTTAAATAATGAACTTGCTACAAAAATGTGGAAATATGTGACAACAGAAACATATAATACAGGAGAATGAAATGGCATACAGAAGTAAACTTGATAATTATATTTCCGAAGTAAATGAAATTCGTTCTATTAATCTAATGTATGTTAACCATTTGTTTAAAGGATTTTATAGTACACCAGAATTAATATTATTGCAAAGAGTGTTATCATCTATTCCATTTTATTATGTTGATTCGCTTGAAAATATGTATGATTCATTAGTTTCTTTTTATGATGTTTCTTTAACATATAGTCATGAAAATAAAAGTATTGGCATTGATAATCTTATGTATGAACAAAAATTTCAATATTATGAGGTTCCATTGTTATTAATATCTTCAATAATTTTAGATGGATATATGATTTTAGAATTTGAAGGTGAAGATGCATATAAATGGTCAGTAGAAATTATATCAAATGAAATTTCTATATATTATGACGATTATAAAGATACAGTTATCAAATTAATTTAAGGGAGCAATTATGTCATTAAAGTTGGTTTTTAATGAATTAAATAATACAAAAATATCTATAAGAGCACAATATGGTTGGTCAGAAGAATTATATCAAAAATTTTTTAGTGAAAATTTTATGAAATTTGATGACGGTTGTTATCTCTATATAGATTGGGGGAATGTTGTTTCTAATATTAAATTATATAGTATAATTGAAAATCAAAACAATATAAATATAATGAGTGATTATTTAATGAAAAAACAACTTTCTTTTCCACCAAATGATTTTAAAGAAATTAAAAATATATTCTTAAAGCATTTTGTTGACGAACATCTAATAACTCCTAACATTGTTGAAACTATTAATCGATTAGAACATTACAATATTGAAATCGAAAAACACTTTAAACATTTTGTTATAAAAGATACCAACACTCCTGCAAATTATATCATTATTATTCCTATAAAAGAACTTGAAGAAGTTCATGGTATTAAATACACAACGAGACCGATGCAATTATATTTTGATTTAAAGAAAAAAGTTACACACTTATTTAGTAAACCACCTTTTTATTTAGATATGTATATTGATGATGTTAATATAGAAATCCCAGAAATATCAGGAGTTCATAAATATGAAATAGAAGATTTATTAAATAAAACTAAAAGTAAATTTAATGAATATATTTCAAACTATGTATATTATTTATATAAAGAAAACAATCCTGGTTATTCAGGGAAAGCATTATTATATATTAAACATGCATTATTAGAAATGTTTCCAGAGAATATACCAGATGATGATTTTGTAAATATTGTTGATTATAATGATAATTTGCAATTACCATATGATGGAGGAGAATATGTCTTTTGATAGAACTTTTTGTAAATTTAATGATTGTAAACATTGGAATGAATGTGATAGAGCATATACAAATGAATTAGAAAAAAAAGCAAATAAAGCAAATATAATATATTTATCATTTTTTCTTGATAAACCGGAATGTTATGAAAGAAAGGAGGAAGAATGAAAGGAATCCTGTTTTTAGTTGGTATAGTTTTAATTACTTGGATTATTAGTTTTCTTACAACAAGTGGTTTTGTTTGGATTATCTGTTGGTTGCTTGGCAAACCTTTTAGTTGGAAAATTGCAGGTGTAGTTTGGATAATTTTAGTGATGATAAGGTCTTTAATAGCACCTATAAAAATAAAAAATTAAAGAGGAGAAAAAATGCAATATGATATAAAGAAATTTTTAAGAAAAGGTAACAGAGTAAAACTTAAAAATAAAATTCCAAAAATTTATACGCTAACCAAAAGAGAAAAAGAATATTTAGGTGAAATTGTGACTGTTAAAGATGTATTTCCAGCCAGTGAACAATTTTCTATATTTAGTGTTTATTCAACATTTAATGTGGAAGATATTAAATTTCCATTTCAAGCAATAGAAAAAATCATTTTTGAAGAAACTTGTGAGGATAATAAAGCAGTTTGTCCTGTTTGTGGATATGTTATAGATGATATATGGGAATATGAAATGAATGATGAAGATAGTATAGAAGAAGAATGTCCTAAATGTGGAACAGAACTTGAAATAGAATTAAATATAATTTATTCTTATACGACAAGAATTAAAGGAGAAAATGATGAAATATAAGTTTAGATTATTTAATTATGATACAAAAGAATTAAAATATTTTACCCTTAAAGATTTACAAAATGGCAACATTTCTATTACTGATGATATGGATATTATGTTTGGAACAGATATTGGTGGAAATATCTTTTATGATAAAGATATAGTAAATGTAACATTTAAGGGAATAGAACATGATGGACTTGGACCATTTGAATTTACAGAAACTAAAAAGGGTATTGTAAAATTTGGACGTGGTATGTTTGTAGTTGATTTTGGAAATGAAAAGAAAACAATTCATGAACTTATTATGGATAATTGTCAAATAGAAGTAATTAGCAATTTCTATGAATATAATAAAGAATCACTTGTATAAAGGAGAAGTTTATGAAAAATGAACTTAAAATATGGATTATCATGCTTTTAGTTCCTATTGGTATTCTTACTTATAATTTAATATTGTATAAATTTTTTGCGCCAAAATATCAAAATGTGGAAAGAAATGTTTGGCAATATAGTAAGTCTAATATTAATGGCAATATCCAAATATTGGCTAATTATTATAGACAATATCAACAACATCCTGAAAATAGAGAAGCATTAGAAAATGTTATTAGGATGGAATTTGCAAATTTTCCTGCTGATACAATAACGAGTGAATCATTAAGAAATTTTCTTATTAGAGTTAGGGGGTATTAATGAAAATTTTATTTATTGATACCGAAACTGGCGGATTAGACCCAAATAAGCATTCTTTATTATCAATAGGACTTGTATTATTTGAAGATAATGCAATTATTGATAGTACTGAAATTTATATTAAAGAAGAAGAATATCGTGTTACACCATATGCTATGAAAATTAATGGAATTAATTTATATGAATTATATGAAAAGGGTGTTTCCCCGGACATCGCAGTAGAAAAGATTATTGATTTTGTTTCAAATAATGATGAAAAAAAAATAATTGTTGGTGGTCATAACGTAAACTTTGATATAGGCTTTTTAAAACAATTGTTTGCGAAAACACCTTATAGTTATAATAAATACATATCACATAGATATATTGATGTTGCGTCTATTTTAAAAATATTTACAGATGTTAAATATTTTGATAAAGAAGTTCATTCTCTTGATGATGCTATTGAGTATTTTGACATTAAAATTGAAAATAGACATTCAGCATTAGATGATGCAATTGCAACAGCACTTGTATATAATGAATTAAAAGATATTTTGAATTCATTAATATGTAATCATAAAATAGAATAAGAGGTGTCTATGAAAAATTTTTATTGTAAAACAGGCAAAGAAGTAAGAACTATAATTAAAAAAGATTTTGGTTCTATACCATTAAAAATAAAAGTAAAAAGATTTGACTCTATTGGAATATTTCGTATTGATATCTTTGATAACAGAATTCTTGGCACAGTAACATCATCTAATATTAAGATGTATATATTAAGAAAAAATGTTCACTTTTCAGAAAATGAATTAAAATTTATTAAATATTTAGAAACTACAAGATTTTTTATAAAATTATAAAAAGGGAATAATATGGCTTATAATGTTAAACCAACAAAATAAACAGGAGTAAACTTATGAGAGTTAGAAAATATGAAATTGAAGCAACCGAAGATTTTGGTTTTTATCGTTTAGAAGATAACTTTACACCAGAAATTTTCGATGAAATAATACAAAATGTAGTTGTTAATGATTCAATCAAAGTAACAAAAGAAGATGAAAACAACTTTTATCTTGAATTAAAAAATGACGAAGGTTACTGGGAAGAGTTTAATATTTATGTTGAAGAATTTATCACAGAACAGGAATATAAAACATCCATTGAATATGATGAAAGAGTTGGTGGTGGAATGTTTGGTTATGTTTATATTGTTTTGAATGAAGAAGAGGACAATAAACCAGAAATGATTTCACCAATATCCTGGGAAGAATTTAAAGATAGTGGTGCTTTATGGTGGATTAATAGACAACTTCAATTATTCGGTATGTCTATTGCTTATGAATACGATGAAAAAGGAAACATTGTAAAAGTTTATCCTATAAAAAATAAATTCAGAGGATTTTCTCCTGATATAGAAACAAAAAATTTTAAAAAACTTACAAAGTATTTAGAGGAAAATATAAATACTATAAAAGAGGATTTAAACGATGATTGAAGTAACAAATTTAACACAAGAAAAAAATTAAAAGTTGTTAATGTTATTCAAAGAGTGTATCAGAAATATAAAAAATATATGAAAAAACAATATCATTAATGATACGATGATTTATTAAAAAACTATGATGATAAAGACTTATAGTTTATTTTTGGGAAGTAATTAAATAATTAAATATATACGAGGTAATTATGACTTTTATGGAAGCGTATTTTAATACTATAAAACATATGAGAGTTTTGCATAAATATAAAAAACGTAGAAAAATTATTAGTAGGAAAGTATTAGATAGATATAAATTGATAACTGATATCGTAATGATAACACCAAAACCATATGTAGAAACAGAAATAGTGTCTTCAAAAGTATATTCTGGTACAAAAGTTATTGGATTTGTTAATGATAAGAAGAAAATAATTAAATGGAGGTATTAATGAGAAAGTTTTTTACAGTATTAATGATTGTTAGTATGATAACCTTAATTGGATGTGATTATATTCATAATTCTTCTCAAGATATTGAGGAAAATAAAACGGAAGAACTTGTTCAAGAGAGTTATAGACAAATTGGAATGCCCAATATTACAAAGTTTACACAAAAACGTACGCTTAAAATGATTTATGAATTGTGTGATAAAGAAGACCTTATAACCTATGCTTATTTGTTTAATAAAATGTCAGGCAAATTTGTGTTTATAGGGAAAGCAATAGGTTATGGCATCCCATTTAGCGCTCAATATACTAATCCTGATAAAATAGTAGGTGGAAGATGTAATTGTAGTAAAGTTATATCCCAAGCAGACCCAAATGGATTGTATATGCCAACAAGTTCTTCTGCCACGTGGTTATTGTTATTAGATAAAAACAACAAGCCACGTGTCGTATATATAGAACAAGAGTTATTTGTGTCACCATTTCCACTTGATAAATCTTTAGTTCAGAATAAAAATTATAAATATTAATTTGATGCTGCTATATGCCGCTTTTATATGTTTAAATATATAATTTGGAGGTTTTATGTTTTATGAAGCAATTATAGATAAAAATGCATTTGGATTAATTACATTTGTTGACGTTTATGGTTCAACAAAAGATAAAATATATGGGTCTGAAGTAAGAGGATTAAGTGTACCAGTATTTGATGACTTACCATTTGTTAAAGATTATAAGGTTGGAGATAAGGTTGAATATTTTTATCCAATTTCTTGTGATGGTGCCGTAGGATATAGGAGATTTAATTTAAAAATATATGATATAGAAAAAAGAGAAGATAAAACTATCATTCATTTTGAAGTAATTGAATAGGAGACAAAAATGAAAAAGGTGATTTTTAAAGATGTATATGATTTTTTAGATACAGTGTTTTCTCATCCTTTAAAATTTAATTTTCTTTTTACAGAAGTAACAAAATATTTTGAAAATAAAAATGTAAAAGGTAAGGATTTGTTAGATTTAGTTCTTAATCCTGATTGGAAATTATTTAATTATATAGATAATGATTACGATTTCATAATAGAAATGTTTAATAAAGCAAATATATATGTTCTCAATATTGATTATGATGACACAGCAATTGAAATAGAATATACATCTGATTTGAAAGAAATATTTCATCAAGATTTAAAAGAAAGAATTAAAAATTTTATTAAAACAGGTGGTAAATTGACTGATTTAATAAATATGTACGTAGAAGAGGTATCAAATGAAAATTAAAGATTTAATTGGACAAGAAAAAAAATATTTAGGTAGAAAAGTTATTGTTACAAATATAAGTGATAATGAAGAAAATTTTATTATAGGTATAAAAGGTATATTATGTGTACCATTTCGTCCACAAGAAATGTTGGAAAGTTTTGGTGAAAAACCAATTTTTGGATTGAGAAATATTAACAACATTAATGACATTTATAATTTATATGCAAACGATGAAATTGAATTTATAGATGGAGGACAATAAAATGAAAAAGTTTTATACGGTATGTCCCGTATGTGGGCATAAAGCACCAGTAGAAGAAGGAGCATTGGTTGAAAGAGAACAAGTCGAAATTGAATGGAAAATAAAAACAGAAAATGATGTAGTTAAATATGATAACCACTCTATTACAAATGTTTTTGAAACATATGTTTTTTGCTTGTATTGTCATGAATTTTGTAATACAGATATTATGAGTTGTATTATTGAGGAGGATGATAATGCATAAAATAATGAAATGTCCAAAATGCGGTACAGAACATTTAATTATTAAGACATGCTATAATTGCGGTGATTGTAAGCATAATGGTATTTGGAATGAAGAATCTCAAGAATATATTTATAAAGAAGAACTTGAAAATGGAGAAGAAAGAACACAAGTGTATGACAATTTTAGTTGTGAATTAGAAGATTGTTTATTTGGTGGAGAAGGATGTACAATTGTAGAATGTCCAAATTGTGGTAAAATTATTGAACTTATACCGTTTAACAATTGTTAACAAGGAGTCAAAAATGCAAATTAATTATAACATATTTGTAAATAATAGAATTTATAGAGATAAATTTACAGATGAAGATTTAGAAATGCTGGCATTAATTCAATATCATAAATTAGAAGATAGTATTTGTTTATTATTACATACTCATAATGAAGAAGAAAAAATAGATATATCTGGATTTAGCATTGATAATATTGAATTTTAATTTGATTAGTAAAGGAGAATAAAAATGCAATTATTATTTGATATAATTCTAAATAAATTTATCGAGTTTAAATTACATGAAACAAAAGAATTTAAAAAAAGATTTGAATTAGAAAGTTATGTTGATGGAAATATTATAAAAAAATATGATATTAAAAAAATATGTCTGTTTATTAAAAATGATAAACAACATTGGATTAATTTATTTAGAGAGTTTTTAATAGATTATGTTAATAAATATTCGAGTACACAAACAACATTAGATATAGAAGAAGCACTTGAAAATGATTTTAGTATATCTATTGATGGAGAGGATGTTTTTTTATTTAAAGATGCAAAAATTATAGAATGCTGTTACACGACAACACCTCATAAATGGGTTGAATATGCAATGACTATAATTGAATCTGATTTTGGACTTTTTGCTATAAATCATATAAATCGTATTTACACAGAAACAATGTATATTGAAGATGTTGGAAATAATTACAAAATATATGATGTTGAGAAAAAACTTATCACAAAATATGAATATGATATAAAAACATATTAATATGGAGGCATTATGATTGAAATTACAAATGTATATTATCTTCCATCTGGTAGAGTTTTTGTTGGTAAAACTGAAGATGGATATAAAATAGAATTTACAGAAATGAGAGATGTATCTGTTGATGGTAAATTACATGCAAATGTAAGAGAAGAAACAGAAACATCAAAAATATGGCCCCATCTTGTATCATACGAAGACAAATGGCTATTAACTGTTTCTACTCAAAAAGGATGTTCATTTAATTGTAAATTTTGCGACGTAGCACCATTGGATTTTAAAGGAAATTTAACAAGTAATGAAATAGCAGAACAAATTCAATTATTACTTGCAAATACATTATATGTTAAAAAATCTAATAAAGTTAAAATAGGATTTGCAAGAATGGGAGAACCGGCAATAAATTTGTATAACGTGTTATATGTTATAAAAAATCTTGACATTATATCTGAAAGACTTGAAAGAGATTTTAAATGGCTTCCTTGTTTTAATTCTATATTACCAAGAAATTGTGGAAATGGAATAACAGGACAAGATGTTATTAGAGAAGTAATAAATATTAAAGAAAATGATTATAATGGATATTTACATTTTCAAATTTCTTGCAATTCAACTGATGAGAATATTAGAAAACAACTATTTGGCGGTGCCAATGTGTTAACACTTGAAGAAATAATTGATGAAATTAATAAATATAATATAACAAATAGAACTGTTACATTAAATTTTATTGTTATGAAAGATATTCCAGTCGATGTTAATCATCTCATGAAACTTGGGTTAAATCCAGAAAAATTTACAGTTAAATTAATTCCATTAAATAAAACTAATAATGCACAAAAAAATAATCTTGAAACATATGCCAATTATTCTAATTATGAAGATTTGGTAAAATTAGCAGAACAATTTGAATACAATGGTATCCCGGTTGTATATGATGCGATAGCAAAGTGTGAAGAGGCTGGATTATGTTGTGGTCAATTAGTAAATGCTAATAAGTGAGGTAATTATGTCTGAAAAAAAGCCAATATCTATTATTACTAATTATAAAGAATGTCCGCATAAATGTTGGTTTTGTATATTCAAAAATCATAAAATGAATAATGTTTATGGTCCTACTGAAGAAAGTATTAAAAAGTTTTTAATTAAATATAAAAACCTTGGATATAATAAATTTTCTATTAGTGGAAGTGATGTTATTTTTGAACAGTATACAGGGTACCAACTTTGGTGGGATAATTTTCATAAAATATGTAGAGAATTAGAATTTAAATATTCAATTCATACGAAAAGCAGAATTAGATTTATATCGTATCTTAAAAATGATTTCTTATATAAAATAGTTTTATCAACTGAAAAATTAAGCGATATAGCATCATATATATATTGGTTGCAGGAAATAAAGGTTGATAAAGAAATTAGAATTGTTAAAGTAATTGATGACAAAACGACAAAAGAAGATGTTTCAAATTATATTCAATTTGCAAAATTAACTGATATACAATTAACATTTAAACAGTTACATGGATATAATGATAACAATAATTTTAAAACTTATAAACATATGTTTAAAAATAAATATGATAAATTGGTTTTTCTTGATGATGGAGATTACAATATATATCTAATGCCTGATGGAAAAGAATATGATAAATTTATTATTGAATAATATTAAAAATTAAGTAAAATATATTTATATAGTAGGATTAGATTAATGGAGGTGTTTATGAAATTTATTAAATATCCTAAAATTATCAATAGTGCAAAAGATATTCAATATCTTAAAAACAAACTTGGTGAAACGATAATTGAAAATCAAGAATATATTATTACAGAAAAAATTCATGGTGCTAACTTTTCTATTTATTATGATAATCATACCAATGAAGTAAAACTTGGAAAAAGAACTTCATTTCTTGAACATGATGATAATTTTTATGGATTTCAGGGATATTTTACAAAAGAAAAAATTAAAGAAATTTTAAATGCATTTAATAAGGTTTTTACATTATTTGATAAAAACGAAGTTGATTATTTTATTATTTATGGAGAATTTTTTGGACCAGGTATTCAAAAAGAAATTGATTATGGAGAATATAAACAGTTTCTTGCATTTGATGTTGCGTATGTAAAAGATGATAAATTCAATTTGGTTACACAAAATACATTATATAATAATGTTGATAATAAATATCTTGTACCAAAAATAGATATAGTACCATCATTTTCAGATACTATGAATGTACCATTTGATTTTGAAACAAAAATTAATTCATATGATGGGAATATTTGTGAAGGAATTGTTATTAAACCATATAATACAGTTTTACATTATAAAGGGAAACTTCTTTATATTAAAAGGAAGAACAATAAATTTAAAGAAAAAGCAAAAGTTCCAAAACAAAACAAACTTGATTTAAATAATTTTAGTGAGATTATTAATTTTGCTAAATCATGTGTAAATGTTAATAGGTTAAATTCACTTGAATCAAAATATGGAAAACTTGAAGAAATGTCACAAATCGGAAATTATATCAAGTGGTTTAATGAAGATGTTGCAGAAGATATTGCAAGTGAATTTGAAAAATGGAATGAAATTACAAAAAAAGAAAAAAAAGCAATTTTAAAAACAATTAATAAAGATATTGTTGATTTATTAAAACAAAGAATTGAAGGTGTATTATGAAAGTAACGAAATCAGAAGTTAATGCATTATTTAGTATGGCAGAAACTTTTAAAAAATTAATTATTGATACTATAAATCTTATTGTTGGAGGCAGGAAAATACCTGTCTCCATTTTAATTTCTGATACATTTAACGAAGAATTTAACAGTATTAATATTCAATATGTTAAAAAAAATGGAATAGAAACTGATAAATATGCAAATACAATAGCATTAGAATCACTTGATACTGATTTATTATTACAAATACTTTTAGAGGTATATAAAGAAATTGGAGGAGAATAATGTATGTCAAATTATCAGGTGAAACGTTGTGTACGTATTCTTGTCTTTATGATTTTATGAAAATATTAGATGAATATGATGATTTATTTCAATCTACATTGGAGTTATTTGCAGAAATGTATCAACAATTTGAAGATAGAATTTTAAATTGTAAAACAGTTAATGATTTGTTTGATTTTTTTGATAATGAAATGATAGACATATATGACCCAACAAATATACCATATGGAGATGATTTTATTGAATATGTTTTAATGAATGCAAAGGATAATTATTTTATTGATGAAGTAAGCGAAAATATTTATGCAGTAATTAAATTAACAAACATTCTTGTTCTTGGAAAAACCAAATTTAAAGAAATATATTTAAAGAGAGGAGAATAATCATGGATAAAACGTATATTCATAAATTAATGTCAAATTTTATTAATGCACATAATGAATTTACATTTGATGATATAATTAATAATCTTGGTGAACATATAATATGTTCTAATAATGTGATTACTTTAGTAAAAGAAAATTTAGATATTTTGATAAAAAACAACATAATTGTTGAAAAAGATGGTAAATATATTAGACAAGACAAATTTAATAATGTAAATATTACTCTCCATACATCTTGTGAAATAGATTTAATAACACCATTTAATAAGAAAGTTAGAGTTATATTACTTGATAAATCAGAAGATAATGTATCTATTAATGTTCAATTTGATATGCAAGAAACAGATATTGTTACTACAAAAGAAGATATAAAGCAATTAATTGAATTTTTAAAAGAATGTTTATAAGGAAATAATTATGGAAAAGAAAAAAGAATTTGATACATCCCAATTAACTTGGGAAGAAGAACAATATGGGTCTTATATATTAAGAACAGAAGTTTTTGATGAACTTAATAAATTAATAAAACAATATAAAGAAAGAAAAAGGAAAATAAAATGACCCAAACATTTTACAGAGAAAAAGAAAAATAAGAAATGGACTCCAACATTACGATTTTGACAAATATAAAAGTGATAAATATATAATAATTGCTTATTAGAATGTATTCTCTGGTAGAGTTTTTGATATTTGGAAAAAGGAGGAAATATGAATATAATTAAAATAGCGCAAATTCCAATTAAAGCATCCGTTGTAGATGAATTAAAATCTTATGATTTTATTAATTTTTATTGTGATGATACACTTGAAATAAGTGTTGAAGATTTTTTTAATAATATTGAAATAAATAAATATGTTGGTATTACAAAAAAAGAATTACAAGAACTTAAAGATAACGATGTAGAATATATTCATTTATTTTATTTTTAAATAAAGGGGGAGATGTGACTACATTCACTTATATTTATACAGGAGTTGAAACTGTTGCATTTAATTACTTACCAAGTCGTAAATTTGTTAATATTGATATTGAAATACAAGATTGTATGAACGAACTTCATGATTATGAACAAGAATTTTTGGCATTTTGTTTAATGTCGAAAGATATGTCATATGATAAAACACTTGAGAAATTTGTAGATTTATTAGAAGAAATTAAATATAAACATGAAGAGATATGTAAATATAATAAAGTCAAAGAGTTATTATCATATGAAAGAGTAAAAATATATATTGAAGATGATACATATTATATAAAAAAAGATGGCACAATCGTTCAAGTTGACAAAAAAACTTTTGAAGAGTATACTTTAGAAGAATTTGTATAATGCGGAGGAGTGGCCGAGTGGTTAAGGCAACCGATTGCTAATCGGTAGTGCCTGCAAGGGCACCGCAGGTTCGAATCCTGCCTCCTCCGCCATTTTTATTTTAAATATTTATAATGAAAATTAGGAGGAATTCATGATTTTCGGCACTGACCTGGCAATTAAAGATTTAAAAGAAGGTAAACAAAAAGGAGAAGCAAAAATAAATAAAGAATTAGAAGATTTCTTTGACGAAGACAAAGAAATAATTGCAATTGAAATAGTTTAAATGAGGTGTAATATGACAAAATATAAATGTCCAATTTGTAATCGTGAATTAAAATTTAATTTTATACAACGATATCATAATGAATATTCAGATATATATTTTATATGTGATAACTGTAAATGGCAATCTAATATAATTGAATCTGAAACTAATCTTGGCATTGCCAAAGAAAATTTAATTAGGGAACATAATTTAGATATATTTATAAAATATGTCGCAGAAACATTTAAACCGTTAAAAGTAGAATTACGTTATCATAATAATTTACTTGGTGTTATAGAAGCAACAAGAACTTCACATGATTCCCTTGATAAAATGGATAGTTATATAGATGAATATTCAGAATTTCATTTAGGTGAAAAAGATAAAAAATTATTAAAATATGTTATTGATAGAGGAGAAACATCTGTATTAGAACATTTTATAATACAATTTGTAATCGAAATACCAAGATTTTTATTGCAAGAATTTGCAAGGCATAGAATTGGAGTATCATTAACCGTTAAATCAACAAGATATACATTAAAAGAATTATTTCAAACACGTGCAATTGCATTATCTCAATTTCTTTATAGAGATGAAAATGATATGACCAACGAAATATCATTAAGAACACTTGAAAATATTGTTGTGAAATTTAGACAAGATTTTTTTGACAAGAAAGTAACAATAGACACAATTAAGAAATCTATTCCGGAAACTTATATGACAAGAATGTTTGTCACATTTAATGGTAGAGCATTAAGACATATGTTTATTTTAAGAGCACACAAAAGTGCACATCCTGATTTTAGAAAACTTATGAAATTAATATATGATGCAATGCCTAAAACATATAGAGATATTTTATTATATGGATTGGATTTAAGATTTGATTAAAAGGAGGAAATTATGAAATTACGCAAACCAACAACATGTGTAGTTGTCGACCAGCATGAATTTGGGTCTATGTTGGCTGATTTTTTTGATATGGAATATGTTGATGTTATAGATACATTTTATGCTAATGAACCTATCGCAGATGGTTTTGCTGATACAATTTGTATTAATTGTGATTCCTTATTAGAAGAAGACTTTTCTAAAATTGAAAAAATTATTGAATCATTTGAATCATTACCAGAAGCATTTAACGAAATTATTAAACTTGGTGATGAAATTTATACATCATTAATGGCTTATGTAATAAAGGAATTATATAAAGATAGATATGATGTTGAATATTTAGTATTACAATTTTATTGGTAATAATAATTTATATATTATAAAAATTAATGGAGGATAATATGAAAGTAGTAATTATTGGTTCAGCAAAAGAATTTTATGAAAATGGAATTAAAAACCTTAGAACATATTATAGTGATGAAGAAATTAACGAAGTAATTGACCAAATACCTGATGTATATGAATTGAAAAAAGAAATTACATGTGATGATTTCTATATAAATGTAAAATCAGATAAATATTTGGCAGTAATAAAAAGTGAAGTAAACAATATTAGAGATTTTAAATTTGTTTCTGATGCAACTCAATTTGTAAAAGTTATGGATATAAAAGAGTTTAGAGAAATATTTTGTAATAAGGAATAAAATATGACAAATATACCTATAACAACGAGTGAATATGGTTTTGTTAATTTATATTATACAAATCCTATTCACTTTACCGAATATGATAAAATAGGTAAATATTTAGTTGATAAATTTGATTTTGTTAGAGATTATGATACTGGCGTATCACTAATAATATTAATTGAATTTAACATTGCTTCGTCATATACAAGCATTAGAAATCATAAAGAATTAGTTGAAGAAGCAATAAGTGAATATTTAAATTATCTTTTCAAGGAGTCTAAAAATGAATGTGAATAAATATAGTTTGACTTTATATAAGGAACAACTTAATCTTGATAATGATTTTACCGCAATAGCAAGAATAAAAGATAATAAATCTAATACTATATATTTATTAGTTGTAGATAAAAATTGGAAAATAGATTTTCTTAAATTACTTGTTTTAAAAGATACAAGTATTGTTGTTGGAACAAAAGAGAAAGTAAAAAAAGAATTGTTTAATTATGTACTTAACTTATTGTCTAATATTGCACCGCAATTTGAGAATAATAAAAATACAGACTAAAAAAATGTTTGATTATGATTTAGATATAAACGAATAATTGGAGGTACAATATGACATTGAAAGAGTATTTAGACCATCTTAATAAAATGGTAAAAAAACATCCTGAATATTTGAATCTTGAAGTTGTTTATGCAGAAGATGACGAAGGCAATGCATATTATCCAGTAGATTATAAGCCCGTTGCTGGTGTATATTATCCTGAAGATAATTATTTTGAAACTTGTAAATATGATGAAGATTATAATGAAATAGAACTTGATGAAAAAGATATTAATGCTATTTGTATTAACTAATACAGGAGTAACATATGAATAATAAATTGGTCATTATAAAAGATGATACAATTATAAGAGAAATTGAAAATATTAATTATGTTTTAAGAGGTGATAAAAATATTATATTTACAGATTTGGTTATTATAGAAAATGATTGGGATAAAGCAAAAGAATATTTTACTATTAATAGTGATAATTTACTTGAATTAAAAATTGTATATGGGTCAGAAATTATTATACACCTATCTAATATGAGAATCAAGAATATTGATGTAGATATAAATGATAAATATTTAAATATTATATTTGTTCGGAGGAAACAATGATTAAAGTTATTGCATATGAAAATAATTCTTTACGATTGGAACAAATAAAAATACTTAATGAAAAATTTGGTAAAAATAATTGGGAATTATTTTTTATTCCGGTGCATTCACCTAAAATGAGCGTTGAGAAACAAAAAGAGTTAGCAAATAAAATAATTTCTGATAAAAACATATCAGGTATTGTATTTTTAGATTTGGTACCAATATTATTTGGTGAATTATGTTCATCAATGGGATTTGCAAGTTGTTGTATCGAATGTAATATCAAAACAAAAATTATGGATATATTTATTTTTTATGAAGATACTGATAAAAAAGAATGGCAACTTGTAAGGATTGTTTAATATTTAATTTAGGAGTTAAAAATGAATGGAAAACTATTAGAAGAAATATTAGAAACAAAGTCAGTAAAAATACTTCAAATTGTGCCTTTTAAAATAATTTCTTTATTTAACTTATCTGAAGGTGATTTAAATTTCTTTTTTGAATGGTGTGACCCAGAACTAATTGAAGGAGATAAACGATTTAAAGAACAAATTAAAATCATGTGGAATAATGTAAATGAAATACTAAATGAAAATGGAAATTTAGATGACAATGATGCATCTATAATAAATAAAATTCGTAAATCAATAGAAGAAAAAGGGTTGGATACAGATTTCTTTATAGTGTTTTATTCTATTGTAAGACAATTGGATGATGATGTTTATATAGACAAAACTGTTGTTTATAAAAAACTTGATGAATGTTTTAATCATATACTTAAAGATTTTAAAAAAATTAAGGATGGTAAAAATGTTTATTGAACAATTACTTGATACAGTAAAAACATATAATTTTAAGAAACATATGTCTGATAAGGAACTTGAAAATTTTAATAGATGGCTTAATCAATTTGGGATAGAAAGTTATTCCAAAAAGAAACAAATATTAGAAAAAATAAAAGAAGATTTTAATTTTGCTGCTTCGTTATTTAGTCTATTTATATATGGAATAGACAAACCAAAAACAAAAATAGTGAAACAACTTGTTGGTATTTATGATTATGGAGATGAATATTATTTTGTTTTTAAATTTAACAAAGATTATTATAAATTAGAATGGACTAAAAATGGATTTATTTTTGATAAGGTGGTTTTTGATAAAATAAAACAATATGTGAGGTAATATATGGTATATCCAGATAAAGAATTAAATAAACAATTATATTTAGAAATGGATATTTATGACAAAAAAATTAAAGAATTAGAAAAACAAATTAAAGAGTTAGAACACCAATTGGTTTGCTTAAAATCTCGTAGAGATTCACGTATTTATAGTATAAAATCGAAATTGTTTGAAAGTAGAAAAAACCATTTTTTTGGTTATTTAGAAAAATTAAGTAAGTTTCCGATAGTTATTAATAATAAGAAATATAAAATATTGGTCTATAATGGATATGATAGTAGATTAAGATTTTTTATTATATTTTCATTAGTTGAAATGCGTAGTAATAAAATCATTGATACATTTGTATATTATGATATTAACTTTAAAGAAAATACAAATCCAACTTATACTATGAAATCTGTAATATCGAGAAGATTTATTAAAGAATTAAAAAATATGCGAGATGATACATGAAAAACAAAAACATATTAATTATATATAAATTAGAACATATATTTGATAAATACGTTTCAGTAACAAAAGATTATATAGATTCAATAGCAGAAATTATAGTTGGATTCCTTGTATTTGCAATTACGATTTATCTGAAAGGACAAGTTGTTGCTGTGTCTGGTAACTCCAGTTTAAATGTAACAAATGATTTATTTGTATATAGTGATTTACATTTTTGTTATGAAAATGAAGAGGAAGTATTTTTAAAATCAATATTGCATGCTCGTAAATTAATTAAACAAGACACAATTGTAAATAATTATTGTAGTAAGTATAATCATAAATTAACAAATTTTGAAAAGAATTTTATTAGTGAATTTACAATTAATAATTTATCAAAAAATTTTTCATATGAAAAAAAGATTTTTTATAATGAATTATTAAATCATATTTCTTTTTATAGAATTACATAAATTACACAAGGAGAAGTGTATGAATAAATATAATATCCTTTATAAGGATATAACATATAACAATGTATTAATTGTAGAAAATCAAAAACAATTAGAACAATATTTGTTAAATGATAATTTATTTGAAAAAGTTATAAAATTTAAACAAAAGATTTTAAATTTTGAAGAACATCATTGGTATGGAGATATAGCAGGAATTGGTGATTTATGTGATATGAAAACAAAAACTTTTGAAGAATTTAAACTTTGTGTTCTTGGATTAATAGCAAAAAGAAATGCAGATATGAAAGAACGTTTAAATAAAGGTTACATCCTTGTTATTCAAAAAAATGGAAGTTATTTTTCGTGTAAGAAAGAGGAAATTAAAATTATTGAAAATTCTAAATTATCTGAAAAAGATATTAAAATAACTCGTTGGAAAAATGGTAAACATTGGTATGCTAAAGTTGGAATGCATGATGTAATAGATGAAAAAGGTAATGTTAAATGGAATTCTTTTGATAAAGCATATAAAGAAGCAAAGAAATTTTTAAATAATATAAATAAACAATCTATAAAGTGAGGTGAATTATGTCTTTGAAATATGAAATTATATTGACTGATACAAAACTTGTTAGAGACAAAACATTATATAGAATTAGAGCATTAAAATCATTTGATAATATTAAAGAAGGTGATTTAGGTGGATATATTGAAAAAGAATATAATTTATCACAAGATGGAAATTGTTGGATTTATGATGGTGCGATTGTTATGAATGGGGCTATGGTTCTTGATAATGCAAAAGTTAGTAAAAGTATTATTACAAATGGGTCAGTAGTTAAAGACAATGCTGTCCTTGAATTTTGTCAAGTTTTTGACCGTACTGAAATCGGTGGACATGTTCATTTAACCAATTGTACAATTTTTACCTCTTTAATAAGAGGTGCTGGAGTTATGCAAAAAATAGTTATTCGTGGTAAATATATATAATAGGAGTAATTATGAAAACATCTCAATTACTATATGCATTTAATAAATTGCATAGAATACTTAAAATGAACAAAACATATAGATTTTCTAAACTTGCAAAATATATGGAAATAGGAACATTTATAACAGTTGTGTTAAATATTATAGGATTAGATACAGTTGCTGACACATTAAAATTAAATAAGTTAAGCAAGCGAGATACCATTTTCAGAATGATGTTATTTAAAAATCAAAACTTACCAATACTAAACAAAAATATTAGAAAATTAATTAACAATAAATCCTTATTAAGATTAATATTATTTTCGTGGTTGCGCTATGACAAAGTTGCGCATAAAATGGTGGAAAAATATGAACTTACAATAGAAGATTTGTATGATTATAAATATATTATTAAAAAAAATATTATGTTTTTGCAATATGATTTACAACAATTATTAAACAAAAAATTTTTTATAAAGGTTATTGATTTAAGAATATTAATATCTTGTTATGTATATATGACTATTACTGATATTTATTATGAAAAAAAAGAAACTTTGTTATAATTTTATGTTGTTTTTTTGAACATATTTTTTAATTTTTGAATAAGCACTGTTGTATAGTGCAATAATGTATCTCATATTAATATTTAGTAATTCTGCAATTTCTTTAATGGTATATCCGTAGGTATATTTTAAATTGATTATATTTCGTTCATCATATGTAAGTTGTTTACCTAATTCTGACTCTGGGTCAAAAACAAATTTGTCATTTATATCTAATATTTTCCATAATGTATCATAAGGAGACCCGTTTGGGTCTTCTATTTTTTTTATTACTTCTTCAAATAATGTTTCTTCTTTATATGATTTTCCTTTTGGATGATGTATTATGCATGTTGTTTCTTTGCTTAATTTTCTTAATACTTTGATAATCCAATTATCAATATAATATGTATAAAATCTAAAGAAGAAACCGACAAAATGCCCTGATTTAGAACCATATTTTGAAATGCCAACTTTTGAGACTTTTGAATGGTCGTATTTTCTTACAATGTTGTCTATAAAAATAATGACGAACTCATTTACAAGTTCGTCATATTCGTATTGAGATTTTATTATGTCACATATTCGTCTGATATTTCTTGCATTGTATGACTTATTACCGTCAGGTGATAGTAATCTATATAGTCTTTTTGCTGTTTCGGATTTTGTATTTTTTTGTGGGTCATAAATAAATTTAGCATACATTTCTATAAATGAATAAAATTTTTCAACAAGTAAATTTATTGCTTTATTTCCATTTCCTGTTTTCAACTCTTCTTGTGCAAGTTCAACAAGTAAGTTGATTTCATCTGTATTGTATTTGTCGTATATATTTTTAACTCTTTCTTTGTATTCTTTATCTGTTAATTGTTTATTTGTTATTTTTTCTTGCATATGCTAATCCTATTAATATGGCATCTGTAATATTCATATTTCTTGTAATTTGTGCTTTTGTTTTTTCGTTAAATTCTAATTTATACTTTTTCTTTATGTATTCGTAAACCATGTTTTTATCTGCATTTCCATTGCCAACAACTAATTTTCTTGCTTGTTTTGGTGGTATTGCTATTGGCTCAATATCTGTTGATGAGTATAATAAATATTTTAATGTTCCTACAAACTCTATAAGATTGTGATTATTTCCGCCAAATTTTCTTGAACCAAATGCATAACCTTCTATTATTATGTTGTTACAATGATTTATGTAAAATTCTTTTAATAATAATGAGACAACATATGGAACTTTATTGTAATTGTTTAATTGTTTTGGTGGAATAATATATCCATATGATAATAGATTTTCATCATTATCTATTATTGAATATCCTGTACATGTTATACTTGGGTCTATACTTAAATAACTCATCTAAAACAGTATAACTTTTATACAACATTTTGTCAATTAAATTATATTATATATATTATTTTTCTATATTACTTTTAACAATTTTTTTAAACATAGATAATATAAAGTTTATTCCTATATCATATATGATGATTGAAAATATTGCTAACCAAATTGCGCTTACGATTAATGAGTTTTCAATCAATTTAACAGTGTCGTATTGTTTCATTAGATAGAACGTAATAAGTGATAACCCTATAATGACAATATAATAAAATGTTCTTTTTTCATCGTCGGTATCTATTTGTATTTTTGATGGCATATGAGAATTGATAAATAAAATCATATTGTCAACGATTGGTTTAATAACACTAAATACAATATTAATAGTTAATGCCATTACCCAAAACCATTTATCGCTTAATAATTGAATCATTTTGGTTCTCCTATTTTAAATATTAGTTTCTTTTTGTTATATATAATTTCGACAATAATAATGTCATTATATTTAGTACAATATGCATAATATATATATTTATTTAGATGAAGATTATGTTCTATTAGTTTCTTTTTTATTTGATGTTTTATTTTTAAACATTTGGTAGAGCGTAATATAAGCATTTACCATCTTTTCCTATACATAACTCCTATTGAATTATGTGTGCCATATTCTATGTTAATTCCTATATTATTTTTAAATGCACCTATAAATATATTTCCAAGCGTATTTGCACCTATTATTATTTCATAATTGTATTGTCTATGTTCGTATGTATTTATTTCAGCAGTTCCGTGTGATGTGTCAACAATTGTTCCGGTATCCGTATTAACAATTGTAACATTTTGTTCTTTTGGAATTAATTCTATATGCATTATTGGTTCACCGATTATTTCATTTGCTTTCATATATCCTTTAACTGTTGCTATTTTAAATTCTTTATTAAAATTAACAACATCGTAAGTCTCATAATGGTTAACCTTTAGTTTTAAATTTGTTATTTCTTTTTCGTATTTAATTTTTACCTTTGTTAAGTTGTTGATTGTTAATTTATATTTTTTTATTTTTTTATAAAGTTGTTTGTTTTCTTGTTTTAATTTTTTATATAATTGCCTTTGTGACATAGTTTCTTGTTTTTGTATGTTGACAATTTTTGATAGTTGTTCATATTTATTGTTGATAGAATTATATCTATCGAGTAATTTATTATGTAAATTTACAAAATAAATGGTTAGTATAACAATGAAAATATATGGTACAATGTTTTTGATATAAATTAAGTATTTCATAATCACTCTCCACAGTATATATTATAATAGGGGGTTAATAAATGTACAAGAACCAAGATGAATTAATTGAAGAAATTAAGAGTTATTTACCAGATTATTTAATTAATAATGGGATAATCAAAAACAAAAATGAAAAATTTAATTGTTTAAACCCGACACATTCAGACAAGACACCTTCAATGTCATTGGTGCCAAGTGCAGATTATAAAATAGCACATTGTTTTGGATGTGAAAAGACATATAACATATTTCATATTTGTAATATTCTTGAAGGATATCCCATAGAAGGTGATGACTTTTATAGAATTACTATTCCGTATTTATGTGATATGTTTAATATAGATTATGAATCAGAAGAATTAACTGATGAAGAAGAATATAAATTACGCATCAAAAAAATATATAAAGTGGCAGAAAAAATAATACTTCAAGAAGCAAATAAGAATAATAAATATAAAGAATTTATTAAATCAAGAAAATGGAACATAATGAAATGTAAAAAATTTGGCATTGGTGCAGTACCAAATAATGAATACTTTCGTCAAAAAATGTTTGAAGCAGGATTTGACAAAGAAGATTTAAAACAAGCAGGATTATATATTGAAGGTGGTAATATAAATAAAATTTTTACAGAAAATTTTGTTATATTTACAATATATAATGAAAAAGGACAACCAGTTGCGTTTGCAGGAAGAAATCTTAATTATGAAAAAGATAAATCAATACCCAAATATATAAATACAAAAGGCTCACTTGGGTCATATAATATCTTTAATAAAAGAAACGTATTATATAATTTTAATAATGCAAAAAATGCACGAGAAATTTATATTGTCGAAGGATATGCTGATGCTATATCTTTGATGCATCATGGATATAATAATGTTGTAGCATTAATGGGAACAGCATTAACAAAAGAACATATTAATTTACTTGATGCATATAATATTAGAAATATTGTTCTTGCACTTGATATGGATGATGCAGGAAGACAAGCGCTTGAAAAAATAATTGATAAAATTAAATTTTCAAACATGAATACATATATTCTTGATTTTAATGGATATAAAGATATAGATGAATTAATAAGAAATAATAATATAGTAACATTTTTATCATTAAAAAAATACACAATATTTGATTGGTATTTAAAAAATGTATCTGATGATAAAGAACCTGAAGATATTATAAATGAAATGTTACAATTTATTATTAATGAGAAATCACCTGTTAAACGTGCTAATATGATACAAAAATTAGCATTAACAACTGGATTTGATGAAAAACTTATCAAAGAAGAAATATCATTTGTAGAAAATAATAAAAAACAAACATTGCATAAAACAATATCAAAAATACTTAATAGAGCACAAAGATTTGCACAAGAAGACCCTGGTAATATAGAAACAATATTAATTCAAGCAGTAAATGATATTAAGAAGATTAAACTTGAATATGGTGAAGAAGATGTTTTTGACAAGAACAAAATTCTTTCCAGACTTAATAATTATATAGAATATATTGAATCTGGAAATGCTAATGTTCTTGAATGGGGTAAATTCAAACCATTAATGGATATTATGAATGCAGATGTAACAAATGGATATCTTGCATTGTTTGGTGGAAATCCTGGTTCTGGAAAAACCTCATTATTTGTTGATTTAATGTCAACACTAATTAAATTAAATGAGGATTTATCAATTATATATTTTACAATTGATGATAATTATAATAGAGCAATGCATAGATTTGTATTATCATTTATGAATGATACCAAAAATATTGTTACACTTAATGATATTAAATATATGTCATTAATTAATAATCCAAGAAAAAAAGAATATGTAAGAAAACTTTTTGATACATCTATTAGTAATATTAATAATCTTATTAAACAAGATAGATTACTTGTATTTGACAGCGAAGATGGTAAAACTATTGAATTTATGACAAAAGTGATACATGATTTTAGAAGTAAATATCCAAATAAAAAATTACTTGTATTTATAGATAATTTTCACAAAATGACAGAAGGCATTGGAAAAGGTTCAGAAGGATTAAGGTCGTTATTTAGAGAATTATCACAAGGATTTAAAGATTTATCTAATAATTATAATCTTGGTATATTTATGACAGTTGAGTATAGAAAAATAAATAGTGATTCAATTCCTACTAATGATGACATATCTGAAACAGGAAAATTACATTATGACGCTGATGCAATTTTCCATATTTATAATGAGTTAAAGGCAAAACGTGAGAAAGCGAAAATATATCATTATGATACTGAACCTTTATCTGCTGACCAGGAATTAATAAAATTGCCTACTATTCTTATTAGGCCTGGAAAATCAAAAGATGCTGATGTAAATTATGATATATATTATGATTTCTTTCCTGCCAAAAATAAATTTGTACCTATAACACGTCAACAGTTAATAGAAAGACTTAAAGAATATTCCAATGGAATACCGGAATATATAATTAATAAAAGAAAATTATTTTTAAATCAAAACAAAAATCTTATATAATATATAGTGTGAGACTTATTTATTAGGAGATATTATGAAACAATTAAGAGCATCAATTGAGGATTTATTATTATATTATAATTGTCCTTATAAATATTTACAGTATGAAAATCTTTTGAATAATACAGATGAAAAATATAAGAATCTTTTTTTATTAAAAGCCTTTACGAAGGCGATAGAGCAAAAATTGATAAATGAAATGGAAATGGGAAAAAGCAAAAATGAATCTGAATTTATAAGGTCATTAAACATTGGCTTTTCATCACAACGTAGTAAAATTAAATTATCTCAACATGAAAAGAATTTATATATTGAAAAAGCAAGACAAATATATGTAATGAATGTTTTATATGGATATAGACTTCTTGGCAGTAAATTATTTATATCTAAAACAATTAATGGTATAACGATTCCTGTGATATATCCATTATTACTTTCACCATATGCAAAAGCGTTATCAACTTTTGTATATATTAATGATGTAAATCCATTATTTAATTCTGATACAAATATATTAATGAATAGATTAAAATCAGTAATTCTTGCTGCTGATATATCAATTGATGAATATGATATCATTACAATTAATATATCTCATAAAGGAATTACAAAAGATTATCTAAAAATATCAAATGTATATGAAGAAAAAGAAAAATTAAGTCAATTATTAAATGTGTATACAAAGGTATTTAAATTGATGCCTATTGTTAAAAACTATATGTCATGTAATAAATGCATTTTTAAAGGAGGAAAATTATGTTAACAATTAAAGACAGTTCAGGGAAACCCCTTTTTAAAATTGATGAATCAGGTACATTTATAAAAGGTGGTATGGTTATTAAAGAAGAAACAAAAGAAGAAAAAATAGAAAAAAATGAAGAAAAAGTAGAACCTGAAGTTGAAGAAAAACCAGAAGAAAAATCAGAAGAAAAACCGGAAGAACAATCCAAAGAAGATAATGAAGAGCAAAACACTAAAAAGAAAAAGAAAAATAAGAAAAAATGAAAAAAGAAATTACATTTACTAAACGTGGACTTGGTGATAGTTGGATAACCAATAAAAATTATAACAAGAAAAAGAAGAAGAAAAATATAGAACTAAAAGAAAATGAAGAATTAAAAATTTATTTTGATAAATCACCAACTATTAGACCAAAAATTACTGAATATTAAGGCGGGGGTTCCCCCGCTTATCATTTTTATGTGAGGGAAATATGAAATTAAAAATAGCAACTATCAAAATTAAAACAATGTTTAATGGATACAAAGAATTTGAATGTAAAAAATACACAAATAATGTTGAAAAAGATGAAATAAAATATAGTGAGATTATTGTTGAAGAAAATATACCAACGTTTAGAAACCGTAATATTACATTTTAGGAGGCATTATGGATAATTTTTTTCTTGATGATGATTTACGAAATGTAATAAGAAACATTGTTGTCGAAGCAATGAATAATGTTGTTGGATTACCAATTAATAATAAAATACTTCATGATATTAAATTGAAAATAGATTATGATATACATCATATATTAGATAAAGGAATTTATTATAAAATAAATATCTTTATTTCTGATAATACTAATATAATTATAGTAATAGATTTTGAAATTAATAAGAAAACAAATACATTTGTTCTTAAATATGATGGATTAACGGGTAATGGGAAGGCAGCATTTTATGATAGAGCAATTGAAGATGATGAAATAAATACGATGTAGGAGGTTGATATGAAATGTCCAAATTGTTCATGTAGTGTTTTTAAAACTGAAATATGGAAAATAAATAATATGAAGTTTGATATAGATAGATGTGTTTATTGTGGATATATTATGACAAAAGATATTGAATCAATTGACATGGAAGATATTAAAACTGTAATGAAGGTTCAAAGAATTATAACAGAAATAAATAGTAATATAATAGATAAACATTATGAAAGTTAATCTTTTAAAAACAGATTTAAAATTGACAGATAAGTTTTATTTACGAGCAGTTATTACTGTTGAAAATCAAAAAGATGTATTTGCTTATATATATGACAGAAAAGAGCATGCAGGATATATATGTAAAATTAATAAAGAATTAGAAACTGCACCAATTGAAGATGATGATATATTTTATACAATACTTAAAACATTAAGAAAAGAAGAAGTAATTTTAACAAATACACAAATTGTTAAGGATTAATTATGAATAATATAGAGTTAAAAATAAAAGCATTATTAATATCTAACAAACGATATACCAAAGAAGAATTAAAAAATCATTTAGGAATTAGTGAATACAAATACAAAAAATTAATACAAGAATACCCAGAACTTAAAACTATAATTAAAAAAGATGTATCACGTGGTAATACTAAATTATATTATATACTTAAAAAACTATTTCCATTTGCTAAAATTAAGAGAGAATTTAAAATTTATAAATATAAATATGATTTTTATATAAGAGATTTTAATATACTCATTGAGTATGATGGTTCCCAACATTTTGAAAATAATTCGTTTTTTGGCACAACTACAAAACAACAAAAATTAAATGATGCAACAAAAACTATAACCGCAATCAGCAAGGGGTTTAATTTAATTAGGTTTGTAGAAGCAGATTTAAATGATATAGAATATATAAGAACACAAATAATTAATAATTCTGGAGGTATAAATGAGTACGAACAAAAAAAACAAGAACAAAAAGAAAAAAGAAAAGAGTTTGCAAAAAAATTTAGAAAATACATTGAAAATTCTAAATGATGTGTTTAAAGAACATAAATTGCCATTAAAATTATTTAATGATAAAGTTGTTCTTCCACTTGACAATGAAGATAAACTAATTGAGTATAATATATATTATGAGAAAGACCAGGATGGGTTGTATATCACTATGCTGGAGTTAATTAACTTTATATTAAGAAACACAATTGAAGAAGAAATCAATGTAGTATCAACGATTTCAGGAACAGTTCTTCATTTAGAAGTAAATAATGAAGAACAAGAAGAAATAGTAACATTTGAAAAGGAGAACCTTAATGTCAAAAATAGAATCATTAGGATTAGAAATAATTGACCGTATATTATCTGAACAGAATGAAAAATATAGAAAATTAATGGGGATTGATGTAACAGGAGAAAAAGTATTAAATATAATAAAAGAACAATTATCTGCTACTGAATCAGTGTTTAAAATTGATTGGACAGTAATTCCTGATTATGTAGATTTAGATGCTTATGGGAATTTATCTTTAAAAAAGGAATATAGTCCAAAAATTCTATTATCAAGGTACATTGATAACAAAATAAATTCACCTTATAAAATGATTAAAGCATTTGATGATGATATATTAATGACAGATACATATTATGGATTATATAAATTTAATCCCCAAGACCCAGAGAAATTAAGTGTAGTCATTCCTGCACAATATAATACAAATGGATATAGATATTTTGAAGACAATAATAGAATATATGGCGGACATATAATTAAATTTTCAACAGATGCAGGAAATTATTATGCTATATTTATGTATAGAGGCTATGGATTATTTGTTGTTAAAATATATAATGAGGATTTTGAATATATAGGAATGACAGAATGTAATTATTCTGCAACATCTGGGCCTGGAGTTGAAGGGACATTTGCAAGTAATTTTAGACTCTATGATGTTACAGCATTGGATGCTAATAACATTTTTCTTACATCACAATATGGTGGTAATACAGATGACAGTGGAAACGTAATTGGTGATAATGGAGTTGTATATGTTGGATATATAGAAACAGACTCAAATGGAATACCAACTGGATTTAAATTTCATAGAAAAACAGATGGCTATCCATTTGCAATAGTTGGTGTTCAAGAGAGATATATTAATTCTGGATTTTATATAGAGAATGCATCAAGAGTAAACAAAACAAAATTTGTTGATGGAAAGTTATACACATGTCATACAAACAAATTACAAAAATATAATTATGTTCCTTCTGATGGAATATCTTTGCCGATTGTAGAATTTGAACAAGAATTAACTACCCCACCGGAAATCATCAAATGGACGCAATATTGGACTGTAACTGATTTATTTATTAAGGAAGAAAATGGTATTAAATTTATGTATGCAGTGGTTAAAAATGCGCCTACATTATATGGAATTGCTAAAATATATTTAGATAAATTTCAACTTGTATCATTTGTTGGTAAATATGTTAATATAGGTGGACGTAGACATTATTCTCTTACAGCAGAAGGATATGAAAGCGAAGATACAATAAGTACATATTTTGATGTAGGAAGTCCAACATCATTTGGCAATATTGTTAGTATGCTTGAATATGATGATGGTGTTATTATACTTGACCAATCAAATTATAATGTAAAAAAAGTTCCGTATGAATTGTTTAATACAATTTCATACGTAGAATCTGATGAATATTCAGTACCTGATATTATGGAAGTAATTAAACCAGTTGTTGGTAGTTATGGTATTTATGAAATAAATATTAATAATACCGGATGGAAAGAATTAGATGGGAAATATTTTAAAATTGGAGCAAACACTCCTTTTAAATTTAGAAGGAAAATATATCCTTATGAATTTATAGATAGTCCAATTAATGTTGATTTAAGATTACTTGTACAGTGAGGTAAAAATGAGAATAGGCATATTTGGTTCACATTGTGTTGGTAAAACAACACTTGTTAATAAATTAAAAAAAACGAATAAATTCTTTAATTATAAATATTATGAAGAAGGGATTAGATATTTACATGAAAAGAAGGTTTTGTCATATAATGATTTAAAATATGAAGACCAATTAATGATACAATTAGATTTGATTAATAATATTTTTTATTATCAAAATATAATTACAGACAGAACCCCACTTGATAATTTTGTATACTTGTTATATTATTTTGGCAAAGATATTTCTACACCAAAAAAGAATAAATTAAGAGAAATAGTTTTTAAAGCAACTTCTAAATATGATATATTAATTTTTGCTGATTATAGACTTGAACTTATTGATGATAATTTTAGAGACTTAAATGAACAATTTAGAACAACAATTGATGATATGATTAAAAATATATTTAGACAGTTTTTGGAAGAATATTTGGTATATCATATTAAATATTCTAATTTTGTTATTGATGGAGATATTGACTATCAACGATTGATAGATTATCTTTGTATGATTGGAGATTAATTATGTTTAATGATTATGAATTAATTCAACTTAAAATTAAATGTGAACATTGCAATAGTGAAAATGAATTTACTGATAACGATTTTGTATTTGACAACATTTTAGTAGATTATAAAACAATAGAATTTACATGTAAACATTGTAATAAAACCAATATAGTTAAATTAGACGATATGATAAGGAGATAACTATGTCTGAAATATTTGAACAAAAAAATAAAGATAAAAAATGGAATGAATCAGAATATTATTTTTTAATTAAAAATATTAAACTTAAAACAAAAGATGGATATGAAACAACAATTAATATTGCATTGACTGAAACTGAATTAATTAGGGCTATTGAACGTGCGAAAAAAAATCCTGAAGATTTCGAAGAAATTTCAGAATCATTTTTAGAAAAAATTAAAGATTTTTTTGATTAATCTATGTTATAATTCCTTTTCCTATGCTCGGAGGCGAGTTCTTTGAACTCGTCTTTTTTTATTGTTCCATTGTTAATAAGTTTACAAAATTGATGGTATTTACAATAATGGCACTCCCAATCGCTATTTAATGAATCGTTTTTGTTCTTTATTTTTTGTGCAGTTGTTTTTGTAAGTCTTCCTTCCTCAATTGCTTTCTCTAATATTTCAGTTGTATACTCTGGAATATAATCACATTTTGGTATTTCCATATTTATGTATGAATCCCATATAAATTTAAATCTTGAATAGATACCATTAATACTCCATTTTTCTTGTGGTTCGCCATTAATTTTAACATGTGCCATTTTGATTTTTTTGCCATTATGAAGTATTTCTTTTTCGTAATATTCTATATCAAATTCTCTTCTATTATTTAAATCACCTCTGTCTATATATACAAGTTTAACTCCCATAACTTCTTTTCTAAAGTGATGTGCATATATGGCACATTGCAAAACATTTTGTATTTTTGGTATACCGTCTTTAAATACTTTTTTTACATTGTTATATCCTGATGTTGTTTTCATTTCAATAATTATAGGTTTTGGTAAATAAGGAGGATGTACAATAATATCTAATTCACCGGAAACATGAAATTTAGCATTTTTAAATTTAACATGATGTTGTGTTGGTATTTTTTTTGTAAGCAAATTTGTAACCACATTTTCCCATAGAACACCTGACAAGAATATGTATTCTTGTGTTGCTTGGTCGTATTGTGATTTGTCTGATAAAAATAATTGTTTATATGTGTCTATATTTTCTATATCACATAACCTGAAAAATTCTTTCCTTGCGCATGACCCAAGCACATTACCGTCTATATCTATTACAGATGCAGAACTTGGGTACAGATGTCTTTCTCTATAATCTTTTAATAATGGTTCTTCTGTTATTGCAGAATCAATATAGGGTATAACTTTAAAATTAATCACGAGTTCTCCAAATTGGTAACTCTTGTTTCAAGACTTGCAATTCTTAATTCTAATGCATTTAATTTGTCTCTTAATTCATTAAGCATTAATTCAACAGAAGTGGTAAATTCTATATTATCTTCAGTTGATACCATTTTGTTTATTGCTTTCCTTATTATATTAAGTTCACTTTGTATTGCCGCTATTGCGTAATCTCTTTCAGTTGGTGTCATCTTTTTTTACCTCTTTAAAAGAAGTTATAAATGTTGGTAAATTATTATTATTATAAAATCCAGTGGCATTCCTTATTTTTTCTATAATGCATTTAACTTTATCATATGTCATATCTTTAGTCCCTTTAACTTGTAAAATCGTATTTATAAAATCATTTATAATGCCAAGTTCTTCATCTGTGAATGTGATATTATATTCTTTCATATTTCCTCCAAAAAATATATTATTTCATAAATGATTTTATCATTTCATACGTTTTATCGCAAATATTTTTTACCTCTGTCTCTTTAAAATATCTTTTTGCAATAAGAATTGCTTTTGCGATTTTAGATGAAAATTCTTTATTTGTTTCTTTATAATGCGTAAAATCAAATGTTAATGATATTTTAGACAAATCTTTTTGATTGTTAAATATTTCTATAAATTTATGAACTTTTTTTGCAGCATATGAGTTAATATTAAAAGCATGTGTTACAAAAATTGTTATTTTATTTCTATCCATTGAGTTTAATGAACAATTTGGGTCATGAGAACATTTAGATAATATTTCTTTTTCTATATTTGATTGTGCAAGCATACGACAATCTATTGTAAGTTCTTTTATTTCTAATATATTTGATACACAAATTTTATGAAGTAAATATCCAAGATAATATATTTTTTCATTAAGTGTATAATTACTTTGATATATTTTTTTAATTTCTGTAAGAAGTTCTTCTATTAAAATTGAATGAATTTCTGTATACATTTTTATTAATGGCCTGAATGTTTTTTTGGTATCTATAAGTTTTTTATATTCTTCAAGTATTTTTGTTTCGCATTTTTCTATATTTATTTCATCATCATTAAGACTTTCTACATTATCAATAAACCATTTGGTCCAGAATGTCCATTCTGTTTCAAGCAATTTATATTTTTGACAACATAATTGGTTTTTCTGATATTTAACTTCTGCTGTTATTTTAGAAATCCAAAAACTTATTGTTGACATTAATTCAATGTTGTCTATCATATTTTAACTCCTATATCTTTTTTATATTATTGTCAATTGGTTTTTCTACATTTGATAATTCAGGGACAATAACTTTTAATGCAATTTTAACTTCTCTATAATCGTTTACAAACATTTCAACTTCTTTCTCTAATTTTTTAAGAGTTTCATTATATAATTGCAAATTATCTTGATGCTTTTGAACATATCCTTCTCTGCCAGAAATTTGTTCATGTATATAACTTATTTTTTTTTCTATATTATCTATTTTTCTTTTAATTGGTATTATCATTATTGTTATAAATGCAGAGATTATTAATGAAATTATTGAAATTGATAATGATGTAAATACGTGAACTATATAAGATTCCATGTTTGCTGTCTCCTCTACCACTTAAAATTTTTGCCTTGGTATATTAGTTCAACATTATTATGCTTTTTAAGAGTGGCGAAATGATATGGCATGACAATTCTTGTATCAATATCACCAAACAATTCTTTATATATTATATCTCCACATATTTGTTTTATAATATAAGCAACCAATTCTGAACAAACAAATTTTTGTCTTGAACCCATTGCTTTATCTGTGAAAAGATAATATAAATCATTGATTAATTGTAAATAATCATATTCCATTCCGTATAATTGTTCACATAATATTTTAAATGATTCTATGTCTATATTATTGCATGCTTTTATTCTTAATAATGCTATGTCATTTATGTTTAATTTTGATATAGGAATAATTCTTAAATGTGTATGTGCTTCAAATATAAGTGTATTTGAATACATTATACCTACATGACTAATATGAGTGGGATGGTTTTGTATTTTGTATACTAACCTTTGCAAAAACGCAAGAGGTGTGTGTGTATTTACAAGAACAATATCAAATGGTTTTGGAGATAATTTATTCATCTTCAATCACCAAAAATGTTTCATCCTGGTCAACAAGTTTTAATATATGTCTTAATGTAACTTTTGAATTTGTTACATCTTTATATCCATCCGCATTTATATCAATAAAAGATTCACCTACTAATACACATCCTTTTATATCAGTATAAAAGTTACCAGCATGAACCATAATTTCACTTCTATTTTTTACACAATACAATAAAAAGCAATGTTGCTTTAAGTGTGGTGCATAATGCTTTTTAATAATATAGGTACCAGGTGGTATACAAGATATATTTCTTTCATTGTTTTTCCATGGGAGTTCAAGTGTTTTAAATTCATATATTGGATTGCAATCAGATATTACTTTCCCGACACCCAACGTTTGTTTATCTTGATATTTAAATCTTTTTATTTTTATATATTTCATACACCAAGCAATGCCTCCGTAAATCTATTATCAGGGTTTATAATTTCAACATTAAGAGTAGCGCTATTTATTAAATGTTCAATATTGCCAGCATCAGTATAATACATATTTAATATCCACTGCATATTGTTTGATGTAGAGTAACTATCTAATTGATATGTATCTTTATTTAAAGGCAGGTCAAACGAAGCATTACCATCTGTTAATTCAAGTCTTGTTGCTCTTCCATGTATTTTATATTTAAATGTGACACCATCTTCGCTATACCATGGCCTAATTTGTTCAAATAATACAATATATGATTTTGAATATGAATAGTCAATGTAACATTCTGCAAGTTTTTGAACTTTTGAATTGTTATTATCAACTACCACTTCATGAATATATTTTGCTCCAAATTTTGGATTAGAAATTTCAACAAAAGTTTGATTTGGAGATAATGAAACAGTAAATCCGCCAGATTCGCAATATACTCTTCTACTATGATAATTGTTGTGACATTTATCTCCGTGCCATTCGCATTTTAATTTAATAGTATCCCCCTGTCTTGCAATGGGCTTACCGATAACCTCCAGGTTTCCATAATATTGACCAAAAACTTCTAAAGTTTTATTGTGTTCACTGTCAAGCCATTCACTTTTAGAACCATCTATAAATGTCAATTGTGCTTTTGCTGGATTGGCAGCACAACATTTTGTAAGAACAACTTTAGTATGTGTGTTTGCTGCTGGATATTCGTCAATTATTTGCCCATTTGGCAATTTGTATGTAATTTTATTTATAGAAGTAGTTGGATAATTAAATAACTCTGAACAAACACCAAGGATTTCAACTGTTTCACCAATTATTTTATATTCATTGATAAAAAAATCAAATCTAAATAAAGCATCAATATTTGTTATGTCGTACATATAAATATTTTTAGTAGGTACAAAAACTAATTGTCCATTTGGGTCGGTTATTTCAACTGTAATATTAAGATTCTCTTGTGTGCCAGATGATAATGTATGGTCTAATGCAAATGAATATGTTTGTTTACCAACTTTTGTTTTATTTGGGTTGTCAACTAAACTTGTTTTGGTACCAGATATATTAACTTCGACATTATTCCATGCACCTTCAATTTCAACTGTTCCTCTAATTTTATTAAATTCTTCCTTGGGTGACCCTTTGATATATATTTTATTTTTAAGAATTAAATTTGCTGAAATAACTGTTGTGTTATTAAAATATTCCTCTAATTTAGATTTAATGTCAAAAAATTGGTCACCTATAATTTGCTGTGCAATTATATTGTTATTTGTAATCATTTCATAAGAATTATGTTTAAATATTCTTAATATAGGTTCTAATTCTGGAATATTATGTTTTTCTGCTAAATATTTTAAAAATGGGTACGTCCATTTTTTAGAAAAATCAGGTGTAAAAGTCGGCATTATTCATCTCCATAAGTGCTATAACCTTCTCTAAAAAAATCATCAACTTCAGAAGGATTAATACCATATCTAAAAATTATTTCCTCATTGGTGGTTTCATCTTTTAATAAACTATAAACCACTATATTACCGAATGGGTCTATTTTAAATATTGGGAAACCGTCAGATTGATTCATAAGTTATCTCCTTATTTTGAAACATGCCAAACATCATTTGCAATTAACCATTCTGTGCAACAACAATCTGGTTTATATGCAATTGCATATGCATATTGGTCTTTGTCAGGAACATCTGGATAAATCTTTTGAGATGATACTTCTGCCGTATCAATAACATTAACAACACTTTTATATATTTGTGTTCCAAACGTTGGTGTTCCGTCTTTATTTACTAATTGAGACGGGCTATTAATATTATTAGAGTCATCATATTTGTAATATATATAAAATACCAGTGTGCCATTATATGGTAATGTTGAATTATCTACAACTTTTTGTAATGATGTTGAATACTCAATATATGTCATTTCAGTCATTGGGTCTGTAAATGTGTAAATCTGTGATGGCCCAATTTTATAATCTACAATACATTTTGGTTTGCATTTAGAGAATCCATAACATGATACTTGGTCACCATCGGTTACAAGATATTTTGGATTTCCAAATCCGTCTATAAAATTTTTATGTCCTAATAAATCTATCATTTAATATCTCCTTTAAATTAAGGTCCGCCTGCGCCTGCTGCTTCTACTGTTGCATATGAAAGGTTGCTATATATAAGTTTTGTTTCATCGCATGGGTCAACCATAGAGCATACAGCAGTAAAATATCTATTTTCAGATGTTTTTTCAGTGTCTGGTAATACATGATATTGGGTTGAATTAGAATCTACTGGTTTATATATAGTATCTGTAAATACGCCTTCTTGATTTAAAAATTCTTCAACTGACTCATATGAAGTTGGAGAACCTTCTTCTTTATAATAAACTGTATAAGTAATTTCTTTGTCTCTTCCCCAAAATCCTTCTATAATTCCAGAATCATTGTCTTCTTTAGCCCATGCAGATGCACTTAAAGAATCACCGGTATCATTATATGCATCATTGATTTGAAAAACTATATTTGTCGGTTTATCTGTACATGGGATTTTTTCTATATATGGGATATCTTTGCATTCCCATTTAATTTTGTCAGATTCTGTGTCTTCAACGACACAGCATATATTGCCAAATGCATCAAATCTTTTTTCTATTACATTATATTTATGTGCCATTCTTTATCTCCATTATTTACTTTTTCTTTTTGCGCATCTTTTTAAGAGTTTTATATAAATTACATTGTTTTTGTGTTGTTGGGTCTTTTTTCTTTGTTTTGCAAAATTGTTCTACTGTTTGTCCTTTTGCTTTTGCTTTTTTAGTTAGTGAGCCTGGATTTTTTATTGCTTTACTTATCCAGTGCTTCTTGTTTTTTTTCTTTTTCTTTTTTTTAGCATCTTGCATTTCTTATCTCCTCTCTTATTTATATTATAAGAGCATTATAAATATATATTAAAATTTATATGACTGTACTCCATCGCCTATTAATGTAAAACATTTAACTTTTGATGGTAATGATAATACAAACCATCCTGTTTTATCTTTTAAATCATTGTCGTTATACATTGGGATGACATACATGTCTTTTGAATTAACAGTATACTGTTTAATGATTATGTTTCCTTCTATATGAAATTCTACGTATAGAGTAATGGATTCATCCCTATTATTAATAATAACAGTGCCGGTCCACCATTTCCCAGCATTAGTAAAATATGATATATATTCTTTTGGTGGCATTTGTTTTTTTGCGACAATTATATTATCTTGTGAAACATATGTGCCATATATGCCGATATCATATTTTATTTCACATTCATCACACAGCGGTATTACATATACATTAACTAATGAAAAAGTATCGAGGTCTGTTGTATCTTCATTTATTTTAATAACAATTCTATTTGTACCAATTGTTCCGTTAACTTCAAATTCATTAGAAAATATATCCCCGCTAACTACGTTATAATTATTAACTGTATTTAATAAAATTCCATTTTGTATTGTTATAACAACTTGACAATTTGTAAATTCATCACTTTGTGTTTCTACAAATTTAACATCAGCAACTTTGTCTTGCTTAAATATAACCGGAACATTTTGTACTACCGTGTCAAATGCTAATAAGTTAATTGATATTAGTATAAAAAGTAATGCTTTTAAAAGTTTCATAATAAATCTCCTATGTAACTATAATTTGTATTGGGTTAGTAAATCCATTTATTGTTTTTGCCATATAAGAATAAACACCAAGTTTTTTAACATTTTGTTTGTGATGAAACATTATTAACTTTGAATCTCTTACAAAAGTTTTTTTGTTACGAAGATATTTGATAAGTGATGGATTAATATATTTATCTAATTTATATGGAGAAAAATATACAAATAAATCTTCTATTTCAAAGTTTGAATTAAACTCATATGTCATTTCTGAATGATTTTTAATTTCAATAATATAATTATCATTAATTGTTAATTTGGGCTTTAATATATTTTCTTTTTCTAATCTATTAAATATATCTATAAAAAAATCATTTGATAAATACAAATCTTCAACATTGTTATAAAAAATATAATAATAATATATAGACGGGTCCATAATTGTTCTTTTGTTTAATACTTTCTCATTTGTATGATGGGCGCCAAGCCCATGTCCTGTTTCATGTGTTAACAGTATAAGTTTTTTTATATAGTTTGTAATGCCAAACATGTTGTTTACACAAATGGCACCCTTGCCATATCGTTGCGTAACTGCAACCGCCTTTCTTGTATTAGATGATTTATATAAACATGAATAAATTAACAAATCGTATTTATTTAATGGGTCATTATCATAAATGCCACTATATATCCAGTCAAATGCACGATGTTGTACATATTTAATAACCTGTGTTGAATCTTTTTCTAATTCTTTTGCTGGTATTGATATTTTTTCTGTTTCAATTACATCTATATTAATGCCATATCTGCTATAAAATTTATGTATATCTTTGAATAGTTTTTTATAGTCATTATTATTATATGTATCGTCTATGCCAATAACAATCCCAACATTTAAAAAATGCATACTTACTCCTTTCTTAATTTAATAGTAAATTGATAACCAAGTTTCCCATCTTCTGTAATGGGATAGTAATAGTAGTTACCGTAACCATCATTACTATAAGGCGTATCACTTGTTACAGTGAATGTTGTAAGATAATAATCTTTAGAAACTTCTTTTAATCCTTTCTTTTTTCTTGGATAAACATTTCTGTCTTCATCTATATAATATTTATAAGTTGTTTTTTGATTATATAGATGTATATCTGCAACATCAAATAAATATATTCCAGATTTTCCAAGAAGTTTATTTAAAAACTTTGATGCCCATTGCCCTATTGTTCCATTCCAATTAATTGGGTTTATAGGTCCATATGGATTTTCTGTCATTAAAACATCCTTAACTGGAGTTTCTGTTAATAAATAATATGTATATGTCCCAGGTGTAATTTCAACAATATTCCCATAATTTTTATTTTCAAATGATATATATGACTTAAACAAAGATGTATATTTAGGCCACTTATAATCTTCTGGATAATGTTTTTTTGGGTGTGGTATATATGAAAAAGTTTTTACTATTTCATCTTGATTATAAATTGCTTTATATTTAAAAGGGTCTATTCTTCTACCAAATAAATGATATTCTACATGAGTATGTTGCCCAAGGAATCCTGTGTATCCAGTAAACCCAAGTTTTGCAATTAGTTGTCCAGGTTTGATAATATCTCCTTGATTTACATATACTTCATCAAGATGACAATATTCTATTTTAAACCATGTATCCATTTCTTTTTTCTCTGATAATTTAAATCCAAGTGTTAATACAATTCCTTTTTGTGCGTAATCTTCTTTCGCACCATCTTTTTTGGGATAATCTATATTTTGGATATCATAAACAATACATTCTGTATTCTTGAATGGAGAATATAACATACAACTATCTGTCTCTTTAAAATAGTCAAATGGGAAATTACCATAATCCCATGCAAAATGTTGATATTTTTGAAAATTATCTTTATTATAGGTAGGATATGGTATCTTATTAAAGGTTTCAAGAGGACCTTCTGAAGAATGACAATATGAATTTAAAATTATAGTATTTTTCGTTGGGATTACAAGTTTCGGAATTAATTGTTTGATTAATTCAATATTATCAAAAAATTCATCTTTGGTTTCACTATATACAATTCCTATTGGTGATATATATTTTTTATAATGTGATTCATAATATTTATCAAGTGGATATTCATACATATTTGCCTCCCTATGTAAAGAACACTCTTGAGTATTCTCTGTTTGATACTATTGCTGATTCTCCAACAAATGATGATATAAAATAGCCGTCCATGTTTTCAGGCGTTGTTCCGTCTGTATCATAAAAATATACATATGAGCCAAAATGATTGTTTTTACAAAATAAGTAATATACATAATGACTGTTATTGGTATATTGAGTTATTTTTCTATCATCAAATAATTTATCATTATAATCATAATTTGAATCAGACGGGCCATTTTGTACTGCCGTGATGTCTGATATCCAACCTCTTATTGCTGCAATATATTTATATCCTTCATCTATTCTTGACAATGACATGGTATGAGATATATAAGATTCATAATTATTACCGCTTGTGTCAATGTATCCACTATCATATACTTTAACATAATTTTTTGAACCTTTTGTTTTCTCTCTGAATAATTTGAATCTTGCAGTATTTATTGGTTGAGGGTCATAATATGTATAAACGCTTGAATTATATAAATCTCTATAATCATTATAATATTTTATCCCTCTGTTTAACCAAATATTTTTAGTGGTTAAATTAAAATTAACTTGAAAACTTGGCGGTCCCCATTTTAATATAGGATTGCTACTATTAATACCAAGAAGGTTATTTCCAGTATCAATATCTTTTATATTGAAATATTGATTATTAACATTTTGTGTTGCCAATTCAACAAGCGTTGCTCGATTTAATCTTAAGGTGGTTGTATCATTAGATGAAGAATTTGCCACTTGTGATTGTATTGGTGTATTACTTCTTGTCCATGTCCTATTACCACTATCAAATGAATCAAATTTAGTTCCACTAAATATAAAAAATCCGCTTCCATTATATTCATCTGTTGTGGTTGAAATTATTAAATCAGGGTTATTTGATAATGAAATATAATCTCCATTATAAAAGTGAAAACGTAAAGAAAGAATATTGCCATATAAAATTTTATTATAATCAAGAGTTCCATTACATGAACGAGGTATGCCTATAAGATATTTAGAATTAAAATCCCAAATATCAAATGCACCAGATGAGTTAGATATATTGGCAACATAAAATGATACAGTATCTGTATAAGCATTTTCTGATGAATTACACACTAACATTTGCCTATTTGAAGTGTCATTATTATACACGCCAAATACTTTTAAGTCTGTATCACAAGTATCAGGAGATGCTTGTAAATATTCAGATGAATTTTCTTTTAAATAAAATGAGTAATTCCCTTTTGATATCATTATTCACCTATTTTAAGTTTAATGTTATCTACAATTTCAATTTTATTATTAAATTTAAAACATAAGATAACCATATAAAATTTATCAGATAATAGATACCAACTGCCTGATTCTGGTAATTTGAATGTTCTTTCACCTGTCCCATTATTAAAGGTAAACTTAACATTAATGGTATTAACAGCAACTCTTGTTTCAAGGTCTGGACATTTAACTATATCTGTAAAAAATTCTCTTGTTAATGGAATAATAGATTGTTCATTTTCTATGTCTGCAAGCAACGTTGCTTTGACTGTAATATTTTCATTAATGTCAAATCTTGTTTTCTCATTGCCATATTCGTCTTTTATTTCTATAACACAAAAAGGTTTCCCATTTGTTTCAAATGTTATTGGTTCTTCTATAATTTCGCCAGTGTCAAGTTCTATAACTTGATAATATTCACCATTTTGTTTTATTATATATTCTTTCATATCATTATCTCCTATCTGTTATATACACTTTGTATTCATCAAGTTGTTCTCCATTTTTATTAAACGGAATAAGTTTATAATCATCTTCAAAAACATATTGATTAAAATACCATAAACCAGTTTTATAATTACCGAATGATTTACTTACAACACCTATACCATTTTTAATTGATATATCAAATACAACCATGTTTGTTGGTATTTCGTATCCATGTGGTTTTTGTATAAATTCAACGAATATATGTCCATTAAATCCTGTATCAAGACTACCGTCTGAATTATATATTCTACAATGCATAACAAGTTTATCATATTTATACAAATATGTTGGGAGTTTGCCATATCTATCATATATTGATATTGCTGCTATTTTTAGTGATTTATTTTTTATTTCCCCATTTTCAAATATAATTGGTTCTTCTACATTGATATTATTTAATATGTTTTTTTCTGTAATAACAGTTCCATAACCATCTTTTTCAAGTTTTTTGATATACATTGGGTCAATTTTTTTTGAATATAAATGTTTAAATGTTTTTACTATTTTTTTCTTTTTATCGTATATCCACATTGCATACATACTATATCTCCAGTTTAATTTTTATTTCTTCAATAGCGGTCATAACAAACTGTTCTAATATATCAAGTAACGACTCATTGCTTTTTTTAATAATAGTCATAGCATTTTGAGGTGTAACATTAATTGCCTTGTTGTTTTTAATAATATATATTTTATCAGTTTCATACACTTTAAAATATTGTCCCTCAAGAATGTTCATTAGTGTAATGTTACCATCTACTAATGTGTATACAAGACCGGTTGATTTTTCAAGTATTCTGTATCCATTTGGCTTGTTATCAAATGTGTCCATTTTTATTTCATCTACTTCATCATTTATTATATATGCAAGTTTAATTATTTTATTATTCTCTTCATCATATATATCATTTTTGGTAATAATCATTCTGTATTTTTTATCTTTGTTTGTAAATAAAGATATATCGTTTTCGCCCTCTGGTAATATTGTTTTAAATACATTAATAATTATTGATTGTGTTATTTCACTATAAGTGTATTCTATTGTTAAATATGTTTGGAAATTATTTTCATCATTTATAAATATCATTTTTTATCTCCCTATACAGTATATAAGTATACTTGTAAATATCTTAATGTGCCGCTAACTGATGCAACTTCTATTTGGAATGTATCTCCAGCATTAAAGGTTTCTTGTGTTGACAATGTTGTTTCAACCCAACTGTTTGAGACAGAAACATTTTGTAAGTCCGAACTTGATGCCACAGAGCCATTTTTATATACATTAATTGTACCGCCGCCAGAGCCAGCCTTAACTGCTATTTTTGTTATTGTGCCAGAATTAAACACATATGTATCAGGTTCTTTTAGTCCTGTACCAATGCCAGATGAATCATCAATAACAAATGATACAACTTTTGACATACCAGCAAGTGTATCATTAATCCATGATGTACCATCAAATTTTAATATTTGTCCAGAGGCTGGAGAGTTTATATTAGTATCAGTTAAACTAACAAGCGTATGTGTATGTGATGCACTTGCTGCGCCGATATCAGATGCGGATATACTTCTTGTATTTATCCCATTGACATGGCCATAATTATCTAATGTTATTTGTGAAATTACATCAGCACCAGTTAATGCAGATGATGGGTAAGCAGTAGTTCCTACTGTTGCATGGTTTATTGTAATGTCTATTTTATTATTACCATTATCGTTCGCTATATTTGTTTCAATAAAATTTCCATCAAGAAAATTTAAATTATGTTGTGCACCAATTAATGTTCCTGATTTTAATATATTAACTTTTTGAATAGAAGACGCTTCAATAACATCTGCTGTCAATGTATTAGCAGAGTCATTATAAGTAAAATTTATTGTTGCACTATTGGTCATTAGTGTACCAACAACATCTTCTACACTTTCTTCAAAGTCGCTTATATTTGAAGATGTGTGAGAATGTGATGGGACAGGTCCTGCTGCCCATTGTGAACCATTGTAATATAAAACATTATTTGTTGCTACGCCAGAGGTAGAAACATCTGTTAAATTATCAAGACTATGTGAATGGTCGTCTAATTTGTCTAATGCTTTTTGTACTGTGTTTTCATTTGATGTTAATATATTATTAAAATTGGATGTATCAACAGTGACAGATGCTGCAGTTGTAGAACCGCTTGAGACATCTTGGGGAACCCATGCAGAGCCATCCCATGTTAAAACCTGGCCACTTGTTGGTGAAGATGCATTAACATCAGATAAATCATTTAAAACATGCGTATGATTTACTAACGCAAAATCTGATGCTTGATGTCCGTTTAAATATTCTGCATTTAAATTATTTATTAATACATTGCTTGAAACTGTAAATGGCGTAGTTGCCAAAAACTTTATTGTTTTTTCAAATTCAAGTTCTGCTAATATTCTTGATTTATTTAAAGCCACTTTTTATCTCCTATATAGTATCAAATGCTATTATTGATACTCTATATAAATTAATCTCTGCACCACTTTGATAATTGTTAATAGTAACATCTATTGTATAGTCTTGTGTTGCTAAATCTATATCAAATAAATCCGATATATATAAAACATTTGAGTCGGTTGAATCAAGATTTGAACATTGTGGTATATTAAAAGTTTGTATTGTGCCATCATCAAGTGTAATTTTTAATGTAGCATTAATAGATGAATCTATTGACGCAAAATTGTCAGAATATTGCAATTCTAATCTATATTTTCTTGACCATCCATTAAATGGTGTAAGATAATCATTGGTTCCATCTTGTAATGTACCAACCGCTATTGGCTGTGTTGTGGCATCATTGATTGTGATAGCAAAGTCCCCTGCATTACCAAGTAAAACTCTTGAGTATCTATAAAGTTCTTTTATTTCTGTTACAACAGAAGTTCCTTCAACTAATATGTCATGGTAAGAACCGTCAGGTAATTGTACCTGCCAGGTATCTGATGATTCATTAAATATGAATTCTACGTTTTGTTCTGTGCCTCTGTTAATTAATATTCCCGCTTTGCCAAGGCTAATGCCTGCACCAGTTTCTCCATTATTAAGTTCTATTACATTATCTGAAACCGTTAAATCTTCTGAATGTACAGTTGTTAACGTTCCTGTTACAGTAAGGTTGCCATTTATTGCAACATTTGGAGTACCATCGGGTGCTTTATATATTTTAAAAACATCTCTTGTTATTCCATCACCACCAGAATGTCTTATTAAAAATTCTGCCTCATATTGTGTTCCGTGGATTTCAAATATATGTTTATAAACTCCTGAATCATATACACTATCTGATGTTACAAAATTTTGTGCAGTTGTAGATGTTTCAGTTGAGTCATCAAAGAAAAATAAATGTGAATGGTTTGGTTCTTGAGATGCTTGTTCATCTGTAACAGAATGAATATTTTCAAGTTTTATTAGTCTTTCTCTTATTGTTTTTGGTAGTGTTCTAACACCGCTATGATTGTTATCTATTGTATAATCCAGTGGACTTATTTGTTCATTTATATTTGTATTTGGTACAACACCAAATATATCTGCAACTATTTGATGTATATCTGCTCTATTGTTTAATGACCTGCCATCAAGTGATTCATCATTTGGACCAACATAATTTGTACCGAGAGATGGAGTTGACGGGTCCCATATATTTATACCTATTCTTTCTTTTATATCATCGGGGATAGCGTCGTATGAATTAAGAATTTTAGATAAATTTTTAATACTATCGTTTACATATTTATAGACATTTAAAAATTGTTCATATATTGTATTTGGTCTATTTGGAGACACATCTGTGTTCCAAAATCTTCCATTATCTTTTGTGTTTGTTGTAAGTCTATCTACATAAAGTTGGGCACCATCAAGTCCGTTTTTAACAGGATTTATTTCTGTTTCATTTTCGTATTTTCTGTCAACCTCTGGTTGGCCAGCAAGTGTAGATATAATTGGATATATAATATTATTCCATTGCAATCTTATTCCTTGAAAATCATGTATAACCTCATATAAAGAGTTATATATGTCTTCTGATATTACAGGACCATATTTCCTAATTGGCTTATATGATGTTGCGACAGAGAGTTTCTCTATTTTATTATTACTCATTATTCATCTCCTGATTAGATAATACAAAATTAAAGCCATATAATATTGGTGTGATATTTTGTGTTCCTTGCATTATTGCTTTTAAATATATGTTAGCATTTTCCATAACAATAACATTTCCTTTCACAATATATATATTATCATAAGTATTTTCTTTTTTAACTATGATTTTGTTGATTATATTGCCGTTTTCTTTTAGTTCTATTATAGAAAACACATTTGTTTTATCGGTAGTAAGAAATGTTGTATATGGGACTTTGATTAACTCTTCTTCATATATAAAATCAACAACCAATTGTTCATGAATTAAATTATGATATTCTTTTAAGCATTTGATTGTGTGCTTTCCTGTTGGCAATACAAAATCATTGTTGTATTCCTTCCCATCTATATATATTTTTAGTTCTGGATATTTATCTTTATGTATATCAAGATTTATTTTTGTATTTTGTATATATGTTATGTAGTTTGTTTCTACATAGCCGTTGTTAAGTTTTTTCCAACCCTTGTATATGTCATCAATAACTATGTTATATTCATTCATATCGTTTATATTAGAATAAACACTAATACTTTTTGGAATAATATTTTGGTCAAAATCTGTTAATAAATAATGAGAAGGCATTAACACATTAAATTTACTCGCTGTGTTTTCATCTATTTTACATATTTCTGTTTTAACAATTGTTGCATTTCTTGATATAACATTATTTTTAGTTGATTTGTTTAATGGCTCTATTGGGCTCCACGATATACCATCTGTACTAATGTAATATAATATAGTTGTAGTATTGTCTGTTTTTTCTTTTGTATTAAGCGCAAGGTAGTCCCATGTATTGTCTGGAATATATGCATTTGTAATCAACACACCTGTTGTATTATATGATGATTGATATAATTTTAAATTTGAAAATGTAAAGTAATAATAATAATTGCCATTATTGTTATAGTAATCAGAATAATTTTTCTTAAATTGTATTTTTATATATTTATTATTCATTACGGGAATTTCTAATATATTAGATACAGAATATTCTCCCAGATTTGTATAATAAATATTGTCAACACTGCCAAGAACAGTTGCGCATGTGTCTGTTGACATTTTTGTATTTAGTTTTAATATTGATATATCTTTATCAATCGCTGATAAATCTAAAAATAATACACAACTTGTTATTTCACTTCTACTTTTTACTATTTGATATGTAATATCTTCTGAGGCTGTTATTTCATTATTATTAGATATAATACCAGATGTTATATAATTTGCAGTATCAAGTGTTGATATGTTGAAACTAATATTGTTAGTTGGAATTTCAACAATATTGTTTTTAGACAATGATACACTTTGTGAATTGCTATCATATTTTATATTTGATGATTTTTCATAATTAATCATATCATGTGTTTTAAAATTTTCTTCTATAATTTCATATGTATTTGTCCCGATGTTAAGTTCATTCAATGATATGTTTGCGTTTGTTATATATTTGTTTGTCATCATGAGTTTATTAATTGTTCCATTAATTTTATCAATTTTTTTTGTTAACATGTTAATTTTATTTGACATTAAAATATAGTTAACAAATATAGCATTTTTTAAATATGTTGAATATTTATTTAAAATATTAAAATTATGTCTTAATCCCATTATTAAGTTCCCATATGCATCAAGTTCTGCATTTAATATCTTGTCTGTGTATTTTGTTATATCAATTGGAATACTGATGTTTTTGTATTTAATAATATCTTTTCTAATATCATTTAAATCAATGATAATCCCGTTTTCAAGCGTGTTTTTAATGATTATTTCTGTTATATAATCAAGTGTTATTTCTTTTATACTTTTTATATCCATTTAATAATTGCCTCCTTAATAATTGGAGTTGTATATAAATTATAATTATTAAAATTAAATAACTGTTCTTTTGATGTTTCATACTCTACTATGACAGGAATGTTTGATTCTTTTATTTTTTGTATTGTATCATAATTTGTAAATTCTATTGTTCCAATTGTTGTGTTAACTTTATAGTCTTTATTATCAATTATTGATGTTGCAAGATATTTTGCAATTATATATGCATATGAGTATCTAACTGTTACAGGATTTGTTATTTCTTTGTTAAAATATATGTATCCATTTATACTATCTATTGAATATAAAATAGCATTTTCATTATATCCCTTTGGTATCCAGTATGTAATATACCCTCCATTTGTTGGCAGATATGTTCTTAATATTGTAATATTTCTTTCTTCATCATAAGTGAGTGAATAGTCACCAGGCGCATTTATTATATCAACTTTGTTTCTAAATATATCTTTTGAAGTAAATGTAACTTGGTAATCATTATTATTTAAGACAGGATTATACATTAATACAATTTCATTTGTATTTGTTGGTAATTTTTCTGTTATTTTTTCATATGGAATAAATTCGGTTGTGCCGTCTATATACTCAACTTCTTCAAATATATTTCCCTGTGTATCAGAAACAACTGATGTTTTATTGATTATAGATACATTAGAAAGTTTATTATTTGATGATGTTATATTGGAATCAATAGTATCTGTAAATTTAACATAATCTCTGTCAATATTTATTTCGTTATTATTTACTTTGTATTTATTTGAAGGGATTTCAACACCATTGTAAAATTCATAATCTATTGTTACTTGTCCTGGAATATTTGAAAAATATATAATATTATTATAATAGTCCACACTAAACTGTCTTGATGTATAAAATTCAGTCACTCCATTAATAAAAATAACTTCTTGATAATCACCCGATATGTCATAAATTTTTTCTATACTTTTAAGCATATTATCAGGAAGTTTATAAAATTGTTTAGATATATTTGCTGTGATTGAATTTGATGATATGTCATATATATTAAAAAGTTTTAATGTTTCAAGACCTATGTTTTCATTTATGTTTGGTATGAAATCAAGAACACAATTAATAGATGTATCAGCAGATTTTACAAGAAGTCTTTCGTCATTAAAAAATATTTCTATTTTACTGTTTATTGCAGGTATTTTACCATGTGTGCCGTCACCAAATAATATTTCTTTTGTATTATAGTTAATTACATATACATTATCGGTCGCCCCCGATGACAAAAAGTTATCTACACGATTCCATATTATACCGTTAACTTTTAATATTTCTTTTCCAGATGGTATATCAATATTATATTTAAAAATTTGGTTTACCTCTCCAGTTGATTCACCTATGTAATATGGTTTATTATATCCGATACCAACAATTGATGGATTATACATTTTAACATTAGAATTAGCAGGAATATTTGACAATAATAATGTATATGGTGCATTTGATGGCAAGTCTAAAATTTCTTGTGTTTTTGTTGTGATATTTTGCTGTTTTGTTATATTGCCATCCTTTGTGATTATTATAGTTGGGTTTATTTGATATATTTGGTCATCTGTATTAAAACTATCTGCCACTGAATCATTATTAAAATATATAATTTCCTGTTCTAATTCTTTCCCAAGTTCAATTGCAGATATTCTTTTTGTCTCTTTGTTATCATTGACACTTATGTCTAAATATATTCCAATATTATTTTCTAATAATGATGTATTTTTTAAACTAAATACAAGTTCAGATACATTATTCACAGGAATTGGGGACAATGTTATTGATGCCTTGTTTTTATATTTTACACTATAAAAATTTATTGATTTAAACGCTATAACCTTTCTATTATATTCAACATTGTTGGCATCATAAATTTTATAATCTGCGCTTGATTTGAATCCAATTATGAGATATCTACAATATGTTGGTTTTGTATAAATAACATAGTTATTTGTGTTTGTTGTAAAATCACTTTTTATTTTAGTGGGCAATTGTATATCTGTTTCTATTTTTGTATATGTTTTACCATCTATTGATGATGACATTGATACAAGATTAACATATTCAAATGTACCAAAATTTACAGGAATAAAATCAATTTTATTTATTATTGTGGGTTCTTTGAATTTTATTTTTAAGAATAAATATAAAGTATTATTACTATTAAGTTTTTCATATTCAAAAATTGTATCTTCGTTATCATCTATAAGAGCATTGATATTGTTGTTATATGGTCTTATAGGTTCTTTGTTATTTCCAGGAATACCATTACTCTCTGGTAATATCTCAATACTTTCAATAAAAGAGTTGAGTTTTTGAGTTTCTTGTACTGGTAATGCTATTATTGCTTTGTTTTTATCAAGAAAATATTCATCTGTATCTTTTTTTACAAAATTATCTTGAGATGAAAAGTCATAAAGTTTTGAGAAATATCCTATATTTTCTGATTCTGAAAATAATTTTAATGTATTAATATTGGTTATTATTTTATATAAACTTTTATCAATATTTTTAGATTGAAGCAACAATGAATTATATATTTCAATTATATAATTATTTAATTCTTCTATTGATTTGATATTGAGTAATACTAATTTTGGAGCAGTCTCATATATAATATTGAAATCATTTATATCAATAATATCATATAAGTTGGGGAGTCTTAATTTATCAATAAGTATTTGTTCATAGTTGTTAATAAGCCTAATGGCATATTCTCTTATATATTCTTTTTCTTGTTCACTATATATATTTTGTGTAATTAAATGGTTTATTATTTCTTCAACATCAAACATGGTTACTCCTTATATAATGTTACTACCACTTTTATATTATCTATTTTTGGAGTTCTGTTAACAAAATTATTATTATACATAAATGCTATTATACTAATGTCTGATTTTGCGATTTCTCTACCATTTATTTCATTTAAGAAGAAAACCTGCCCAAGATTGTTGTACCAAATATAATCATTGAAATAAACTTTTTCTGCTGTTGTATTTGTTACAACATAGGATGGTGTATATATTATTTTATATTTTGCATTTGAATTATATGAATCAATTGTAATAACATTCCCATTAATTGTATAATTATCAATTTCAATATTGTTTTCATATACTTTGTATGTATGTGGATAAAATGATATTGTTGCACTATTATTTGAGTCAAAATTTAATACCTCAACAACTTGTTCTTTGTTATAAATTGGTAAAGGTATAATAGACGTATTAATTGGATTTCCGAATGGGTCATAATCTTTTTTATATAAATAAAATTGTATAATAGAACTATTGTCTGTTTCTATTTCTGGAATTATTGTTATTGAATGTATCTTTTTTACAGTGTCTTCTTTGAATATACAATATGAATAATCTTCATATTCTTCATTTAATGATTTAATCGATTTTATATTAAAATTATATTTATAATATTCTTTGGTTATATCATCAATTGTTAATGTGTCAATAGTACATGTTGTTTGATATAATTTTATTTTTAATCTTTTTGTAATGGTTTCATTAAATCTTGCGTAATAAATACCGGTAGAGATAACATCTGTATCTGTATATATTAATTGATATGCTTCATTTGTTGGGTCCATATTTGATGCGTATATTTCAATTTTTGAGTATTGATAGTTTGGATACATTTCCATTAATATGTTTTTAATAGGCATTACACTTCTTGTTTCAAGCAATAATGTGAAAACAGCACCATTATCTAATATATCTTCTTTGTAAATGTAAAAATTTAATCCATCATTATTAATTTTTGATATATCTATTGTTGTATTTACATCTGATTTTGTTGTTTCCATATTGACATAATTAATATAAGAAAAATTAATATTGTTTATATTTTTTGGTTTAACAATTATTGTGTTATCTTTTTCGTCTATAAATGCATATTTATTCAAATCAATGGTTATATCTGTTAATGGAATTTTTGTTAAATATTTATATGTATCATTTTTGTTTATAATATCAAAGTAATTTTTAACGTATATATTATTTATATTAAGAGTATATGTATGTAACATATTTATTTTTAATAATTCTTTTTCAAGTTCAATTATCTTGTTTTCAATTGTTTTTAAAATAATATTATTGATAATTAAATTTGTTTGTCCTATTGACTCATATATTTTTTTATACATGGAATAAAGTATGTTTATATCTGATTGTATCGAATTAATACTAATTCTAAAATCTTCTTCTGACAGTCTGTCATTTAAATATGGAGGATTGTCTTGTGATAATTGTTTTATCTCATCTGAAAAAATATTTGTTAATAAATTATTTATTATTTCAGTTGCGTTTTGATAATTAATATCTTTTGGAAGGTATTTTTGTATTGTCTCGAATTTGTTTAATTCATTTTTGAATATATTTCTTTTATAAAAATCTAAATATTTAAAAAGCATTAGATACCCCCGACATAATATACATTAAAAGCGATTCGCCATTTCATAATATGAGGAATAATTATATTTGGCATGTTAAG
>Ga0256842_1000167_pt1 | contig 57272 bp, 64 predicted proteins | sample 4559240metaG_FD_185973 | JGI IMG/M metagenome (GOLD analysis project Ga0256842, IMG submission 185973) | Hydrothermal vent microbial communities from Guaymas Basin, Mexico - 4559-240 | ecosystem: Environmental > Aquatic > Marine > Hydrothermal vents | place: Mexico: Guaymas Basin | collected... | reverse complement strand
GATGCTATAAAAGTAGGGCGTCGTGGCTCTATAAATGGTTATATAACTTTAAAAGGAAAGCAAGGTCATGCAGCATACCCTGAAAAAGCAATTAATCCTATACACAATATAGCTCAAGTGTTACAAAATATGGCAGGAGTAAACTTAGATGATGGAGATGAGTTTTTCTCCCCATCTAAGTTTGTTATAACAGATATACGTTCAGGAATGGAAGTTACAAATGTAACACCAAATGAACTTAAGATGATGTTTAATGTCCGAAATACCACGATTACTACACAAAAAGAGGTTACAATGTTTGTAGATAAAAATCTTAAAGGTTTAGACTATGAACTTCGTCTAACACAGGGTTCTTACCCATTTAAAACAGATACAGATACAAAACTTGTTAAAAAGATTGATGAGGCTATAAAAAATGTAACTGGTGTAAAAACGAAACACTCAACAGCTGGCGGAACAAGTGATGCAAGATTTATTGCTCCCCTTGGTATAGATGTCATAGAATTTGGTGTGAAAAATGATACTATTCATAGTGTAAATGAGAGAACAACAAAAAAAGAAGTAGAAGATTTGTATAAGGTTTTTAAAAACCTTATAGAGATTTGGTAGGAGTATAAATGAAGTATATAATATTGATATTTGCATTACTTAGTAGTTTAAGTGCTGACTTTGATTGGCCAAGTGATTATGATGAAGCGATTGCTAAAGCAAAAGTAGAAAAAAAAGATGTATATCTTTTTATAGGTTCAGCTTATTGTCGTTATTGTGAGAAGATGAAAAAAACAACTTTTGCAGATAAAGATGTTTTAAAAAGATTAAATAAAGATTTTGTATCTATATATATGTCAAGAGATATTGACGATATTCCATCTCAGTTTAAAACAAAGCCAGTTCCAAGACATTACTTTTTAACACCAAAAGGTGAAGTGATATATACAACTATTGGTTCGAGAAGTAAAGAGGCATTTTTTGAACTTTTAGATGAGGTTGAAGAGTCTAGATAATGAGATTATTTTTATATTTGCTTATCCCTTTTACTCTATTAGCAACAGATATTAAAATTTTAAATAATTATGATTTAGGACTTCAAAAAGCGAAACAAGAACATAAATTAGTATATGTTTTAATTTCATCACAAGAGTGTCAATGGTGTAATAAGTTTGAAAAAACCACACTAAGTAACTCTTCAATACAAGATAGACTAAATGAAGAGTTTGTTGTAGTAAAATTGACATTAGAACACAACAAGATAGATAAAAAGTTTAAAACAACTCCAATACCAAGGCATTATTTTTTAGATTCAAGTGGAAATATTATTTATTCTGCATTAGGATATAGAGATAAGGATTTGTTTGATTCTTTTATGGATAATACACAAGAAAGATATAAGAAAATTAATTTAAAAAAAGGTAAAAAATGAAATATATTCAAACAAATAAAGCTCCATCAGCAATAGGGCCATACTCACAAGCTATATCTGTAAATGGTATAGTATATACATCAGGACAAATTGCATTAATGGAAGATGGAAGCGATGAATTACTATCAAAAAATGTAACTATTCAAACGCAAAAAGTATTGCAAAACTTAGAAGCAGTACTAGAAGAAGCAGGAAGTTCAATACAAAATGTTATAAAAACTACTATATTTTTAGCAAATATGGATGACTTTGTAACAGTTAATAAAATTTATGAAAAAAGTTTTAACTCACACAAACCTGCTCGTTCTACTGTAGCAGTTAAAACTTTACCGAAAAATGCCCTTGTGGAGATAGATGCAATAGCTTTAATAAAATAGATATAAAAAATATTAATATTTATATTAATCTTAACTTATTTTTAAAGTATGGAATTGTATAATTTCGTAAGTTTAAAGATAAGGAAGATGAATGAAAAAAATAATTACACTTTCGGCTATAGCAATTTTTGCTACTGCAATATATGCTGATGATACTAATACACAACAACAGATTGATACTTTAAAAGCTCAGATTGAGCAGTTACAAAAGACACAAGATGAAAAGATTGCTAAGTTAGAAAAAAAAGCAAATAAAAATGCAAAAAAAATTAGTTCTGTAAATAAATTAGCTAATAATGATAACTTAAAATTTGGTATAGATTTTAGAACTGCTTATGATAATGTTAATTATAAACATGCAAAAGGAAATAAAGATTCAAATGACGTATTTAGCAATAGACTTTGGATGAAAATGGCTTATGCTCCAAGAGATAATATCGCATTTTTTGGAACACTTTCATATTATAAAGTTTATGGTCAAGTAGCCCAACCACATCCAGGTATGGATCAAATGGACTGGGTTGTAAATGGTACTGCTGGTTCTGATAATGAGTTAAGAGTAAAAGAAGCATTTTTCTTATATAAAAATGACACATTTTTAGGTATGGATATCCCATGGACTGCAAGTGTTGGTCGTCGTCCTTCAACTGATGGTTTACTTGTAAATTATAGAGATGATCAAAAAGCAAAATCTGCTATTGGGCATAATATTAATATGGAATTTGATGGAGCAAGTGTTAATTATCTACTCGAAAATGTCACAGGGGTACCAGGTATGTCACTTAAATTCTGCTTTGGTCGTGGTATGAGTGATGTAAATAGTAGATATAGTGGAGTTGATAAAAATGCTGATGGAACTTATGGCATGAATTCAAATAACGATTATGGTAATACTGAGGGGTTCTCAGATACTGACTTAGTAGGAATTTTATTTAACCCTTATGATGATGGTCAATATTCACTTCATACGGTATGGTTTGATGCTTTTAATCTTCCTGGTATGTATGATGTAGGAACAACAAACAGTGTAGCAAATGATGGGATTTATAATTTTGAACAACGTGGTAATGTTGAGGGTGGAGCAGTAAGTTTTATAGCTGATGGTATTGGTGATGAAATAACTGATATGCTTGATGATACTATATTCTTTGCATCTTTTGCATATAGTCAAACTAATCCTGATGATGATAAAACCATGTTAGGGTCAGATAAACGTAGAACAGGGACCTCTTACTATTTAGGTGCAAATTGGCCTTGTCAGCTTATTGATGATGCAAGAATAGGTATTGAATATAATCATGGAAGTAAATACTGGAGAAGTTTCACATATGGTGAGGATACTTTAATTGGAAGTAAACTTGCTACTAGAGGGGATGCATATGAGGCTTGGTTTAATAAAGATCTTATTGAGAAAATTTTAACTTTACAAGTACGCTATACATACATAGACTATGAATATACAGGTAGTAATGCTTTCTTTGGAGATGGTGGAACACCAATGACAATGAGTGATGCTGTCGCTGCTGGACAAAATCCAGTAGAATCTGCACAAGATGTAAGAGTATATTTAAGATATAGATACTAATAAATTTCAAAGTGTGACACTTGTCACACTTTTCTTTCACATTTCCTTCTTTTTTTAAACATTATCAATACTTATTATAAATATTTGACGAATAAAAGTTTATTATAAGCATAATTGAATTAAAATATAAGTATCTAAAATTAAAATATAAGTTTATTTAAAATTTATACCTTCTTTAGAAAATTTAAAAAGAGGAAATGCTTATGAGTGTAGAAGTTTCTAGAAGAAAATTTCTTCAAGGAAGTGTTGTCTTAAGTGTTGCTGGTGCATCAGCAATTAGTGCAACAAACCTTTTCTCTAGCGAACATGCTAGTAACAAACAACCATCAAAAAATAGTCGTATTCCAAGTACTATTACAACAAAAACAGGAATAGGTGAAGCTGTAGAAGTTGCGACATTATGTGAAATGTGTGTTAATAAATGTGCAGCTATTGCAAGAGTGGAAGATGGAATTATTACAAAACTAAATCCTAATCCAATGTTCCCAAAATCTAAAAATATGCTTTGTCCAAGAGGTAATGCTGGAATTCAAGCTATTTATGATCCAGATAGATTAAAGTATCCAATGATCCGTGTAGGAGAAAAAGGAGAGGGGAAATTTAAACGTGTTACTTGGGATGAGGCGTATGCTGCAATTTTAAATGGTACTGATAAATTTCCAGGATTAGCAAAGATTTTAGAAGAGGAAAAAGATAACCGTTCGTCTATGCTATTTTGTGCAGGTGAAGGTATGGCAGAACATACATTTAAACAGTTTTATCAAGCATTTGGTTCTTCTAACTGGTTGAATCATGCTTCACTTTGTTTACAAACTGTTATATCTGGTTATGGTGTCACACTTGGTACATATCCTCAATCTGATTTGGAAAATGCTGAGTTTATTATTATGGCTGGAGCAAATAGAGCTGAAGCAATTGTAACTCCTGATACTATGGATTGTTTTAAAAGAACTAAAGGTCGTGGTGCAAAACTTGTATGTGTTGATCCAAGATTTACAAATACTGCGGCAAAAGCTGATAAATGGTTAGCAATTAAACCAGGTACAGATTTAGCTTTTGTTTTAGCCTTGACATATGTTGTTTTGACTGAAGAATTATATGATAAAAAATATGTTTCAGAATACTTTAATGGTTTTGATGAGTATAAAAATAATGTAATTACTAATAAATATACACCAGAATGGGCTGCTAAAATCACAGGTCTTAGAGCAAAAGATATCTATAAAACTGCAAGAGATTTTATGGCACATGCACCAAAAGCTATCTACTACCCAGGAAGAAGATCTACCTTTGCATCTAATGATTTTCAACTTCGTCGTGCACAAGCAATTTTTCAAGCACTTGGTGGAGGAATAGATACTAAAGGTGGACTTATTTTTGGTAAAAAACTAAAATTAGGAAAACATGAAGGTTTAGAACCTCTTTATGATAGAGCTGAAGCAAGAGCAGTTAATAAAAAAGATCATCCACAAGAGGGTGAATCTGGATATGATGATTGTGCTATTGTAAGTGGTGGTGGTTCATGGATATCATGGAGAAATAGATATATCGAAGATAAAATGCCATATAAAGTTAGAGGTATGTTTTGTTACAAGCATAATCCAATGATGAATATGCCAAATACTGCAAAAACAGCACAAATGCTGAAAAAAATGGATTTGGTAGTAACAATAGATACAATGCCTAGTGATACAGTAATGTATGCTGATGTTGTTTTACCTGAATGTACTTATCTAGAAAGAACAGATCCTGTAAAAACTTTTGGTGGTGTTGAACCTTCTATCGCTGTAAGAAACAAAGTTGTAGATCCTCTTTTTGAAACAAAACCAGTAAGAGAGATTTTGCAGGGTTTAACAGCAACAATCTCTAAACCTTTATTTGAAATAACAAAAAAACATGATGAAGAAGTACAATCTTCACTTGAAGATTCTTCAGTTGAAGAAGTATATGCTGAATTTGATTTAACACTTCCATTTGAAGGAACACAAGAGGAAGTAAATCATCATATGGTTGCTTCAGTATATGGTGATGAAGCTGCACATACTCTTGCAAAAGAGGGTGTTTTTTATCCGAATATGGATAAATATTATCAAGAAATTAGTGTGAATGAACATCAGTATTATCCTGAAAAAGAGAAAGCATATAGTGTGCGTGGTGGTAAACCAAAAACTTCAAGTGGTAAAGTGGAATGTGTTATTCATAATCTTTCTAAAAAGGGTGTTGATTCTATGCCAATGTGGAGAGATGAATATGATTTTAAAGTAGAAGAAGGTAAATTTAGACTTCTTACTGGGCGTCATGCACAATTTACACAAAGTGGTACTTCCAATAATGCTGTTCTACATGACTTAATTATGACAAATTATATTTGGATTAATCAAAGAATGGCTGATAAAAAAGGCATAAAATTTGGTGATATGGTAGAAGTTTCTAGTAAAACAGGTGCTACGCGTTTAAAGGCATATCCAACCGAAAAAATTGGTCCAGATACAGTTTTCTTTATCCATGGTTTTGGTGAAGAGAGTGAAGAATTGACATGGGCATATAAAAATGGTGGAAATGATAATTCAGTAATTGAAGATAAAACAGAACCAGTATATGGTGCTGCTGTTATGCATGAAACAAATGTCGAAATAAGAAAGGTGTAACTTATGGCTAGATATGGAATGGCACTTGATTACAAAAATTGTATCAACTGTAAAGCATGTGAAGTAGCATGTAAAGAAGAAAATGGTGTAGAACTGGGTGCAGAAAAACATAGAATTTGGGTTGGTGGAAATAATCCTGATGGGCAATGGCCACTTTTAGATATAGCTTCGGCTGCATTTTTACCAAGTCAATGTCAACATTGTGATGATGCTCCTTGTGAAGAGGTTTGCCCAACACATGCAACATATTATGATGAAAATGGTGTTGTAAGAGTGGATTCTGATAAATGTATTTTATGTTCATATTGTATGAATGCTTGTCCTTATGATGCAAGATACGTAGATGATAGAACTATGACAGTAGATAAATGTACTTTTTGTTCAGATACTAGACTTGCTCGTGGTGAAACAACAACAGCATGTCAAAATACTTGTCCTACAAAAGTAAGAACATTTGGTGATCTTGATGATCCAGAGAGTGATATTAGTGAATTACTAAGAACAAGAGAGCATTTTAGTCTTAAATCTCATCTTGGTACAAATCCAAAATTGTTTTATCTAACATAAGGAGAAAAGAATGAATTTTATTAAAAAAATAATACCGATGAAAGATTTCACATTGAAATCTTTAATGACATTTGAAAAGACTCCTTTAAATTTTTTGATGTTTTTTATAACAGTTGGACTTTTAGGTGCGTTTACATGGGGTGCTATTGAATATATTATGCATTCACATCATGCATATAATGTAACAAGAGAACATCCATGGGGTCTTTTGATTGCTATGTATATCTTTTTTGTTGTAAGCTCAACAGGTCTTTGTATCGTTGGTTCACTTGGTGATGTATTTGGTTTTGAAGATTATATGGCGATGAGTAAGAGAGCTATTTTCGGCTCAATCGTTACAATCTTAGCTGGTTTTGGTGTTATCTTATTTGAGATAGGGCATCCAGTAACTATGCTTATTTATAATGTTTTAAGTCCAGGGCTTACTTCTGCTATTTGGTGGATGGGGACTCTTTATGGTCTTTATTTAACATTTATGATTATTGAGTTTGTATTTTTAATGCGTAACGATATGAAAAATGCTAGAATTTTTGGACTAACTGGACTTTTAGTTGGTCTTGCAGCACACTCAAATCTTGGTGGTGTATTTGGATTCTTAAATGCTAGAGTTATTTCAAATGGTGTATTTTATCCAACATATTTCATTTTAACAGCGTTTATTACAGGTATCTATTTAATATATCTAATGTATGGTTTTAGATATAAAATGCAAATACCTGATAATATTAAAAAAGGTCTTTTAGGTCTTGCTAAAATTCAGGCACTTTTACTTGCAATATTGATGTTCTTTGAGACATGGAAATTTTTAACTGCTATTTATGGTGGTGTTCCTGGTCGTGCAGATACAGCTGAACATATATTACATAGTGGAGCTTTCCTTTATGGTGAAGTACTTTGTGGTATGCTGATTCCATTTGTAATTATGTTAGTTACAAAATGGCAATCAATTAAGTTATATGTATTTACTTCATTTATTGGTATGATTGGTATCTTCTTTATGAGATATGATTTAGTTCATGATACACAGCTTAAACCACTTCAAATGATGAAAACATCAGAGTATCAACTTCCACCTGAGTGGATTGAATACTTTCCAAGTGCAGCAGAAATTGCTATTGGTTTTGGTGGTATTGGTATTTTTCTTATGCTTTACTATTTTGGTCAAAAAATGTTTGACTTAGAGGGTGGAAATCACTAATATTTTAAATTATATTGTAGCTTAGTATGCTACAATATGGCTATGAAAATCATAGAAACATCTAGACGAAAATTTCTCGAAGGTGGTGTAGCACTTTGTGTCTATGCCAGCTCTTCATTCTCTTCCACTACTTTTTCAACAAAAACTTCTAAAAAAGATGCAAAAGATATCGCATACCTTTGTAATATGTGTCGTAATAAATGTGCTGGTTTTGCTAGAGTTGAAAACAATACAATAACAAAACTTAATCCAAATAAATATTTTCCAAAATCAAGAAATATGCTTTGTCCAAAGGGTAATGCAGGAATCCAAGCAATTTATGATAAAGATAGATTAAAATATCCTCTTATTAGAATTGGTAATCGTGGAGATGGAAGATATAAAAAAGTTACATGGGATGAAGCTTATGAATATATTAAAGATAAACTTGTAACTATTATAGATGAAGAAAAAGATAATAGATCAACTATTGCTTATTGTAATGGAGAGGGATTTAATAAAGATGAGTATATAAAATTCTTTGGTTCAAAGATTGGAAGTGCTAATTTTTTAGATGAGGGTAGTATTTGTTTAAATACAAAACTAGGAGCGACTCAACTTACTATTGGTGATGTTGGTGAGATGGATGTAGCAGGGAGTGATTACCTTATTATAAGTGGTGCAAATCGCTATGAATCACTTATTACTCCAGATAGTATTGATATGATTCATTCTAAACAAAAATTAGTTGTTTTAGACCCAAGATGTACAGTGACAGCTTTAAAAGCAGATGAATATTTACCACTTAATCCTGGTACAGATTTAGCATTTTGTTTAAGTATGATTTATATTGCAATCAAAGAAAAGCTTTATAATAAAACATATGTGCAAGAGTATTTTAAAGATTTTGATAAACTGCAAAAGCATATTCTTAAAAATAACTACACAGCTTTATGGGCTGAATCAAAAACTCATATCCCTTCAAAAAAGATAGAACAAATTACAAAAGAATTCTTTAGTGCTAAAAATCCCCTTTATTATTTAGGCAGAAGAAGTGTTTGGGCACAAAATGATTTCCAATTGCGTCGTGCAATGGTTTTGATTAATGCTTTAGCTGGAAGTGTTAATAGAGAAGGGGGTATTATTTTTGGTAAACCTTTTGTTTTGAAGCAGGAGGAGATAAACGAGCCTCTTTATAATGCAAGTGAAGGAAGATTTGATTTAGATGGTATTGTATATGGCTCTCAAAAAGGTGGTTCTTGGTTAAATTTTAGAGAAAAGGTTTTGACAAAAACAGCCCCTTATCCTGTAAGAGCAATGTTTATACGTAAACATAATATTATGCAAAATATGCCAAATATTGTAAAAACAAAAGAGATGCTTGCAATGATGGACTTGATTGTAGCCCTTGATACAATGCCAAGTGATACAGTTTTAATGGCTGATGTTATTTTACCAGAGTGTACTTATTTGGAACGTGAAGATATGGTAGTTAGTTTTAGTAGACTTGAACCCTCTTTGGCTTTAAGAAACAAAGTTATAGAACCTCTTTATGAGAGTAAAAGTATGCAAGATATACTTAAAGGGCTTGGAAAAAAACTGACCAAGCCTCTTTTTGAAGTGAGTGTAAAATATGATGAAGATTTGCAAGATAATATAAAAGAACTTGGAATTAGAAAAGCATTTATAGAGGGAGGGTATGATCTTTCAGAACTTTATAAAACAGATATCTCACAACGTAATAAAAACTTAATTATGTCACAATTTGGTTCAAAAATATATGATTCTTTAAAAACTAAAGGTGTTTGGCACCCTTACATAACAGAAGAAAAAGAGCTTTATAATGGATACTATGAGTACTATCCAAAAGAGAAAAGATTTTACACTATCAAAAGAGATTATAAAGTGAATTGCTACCTTAGTAAACTTGCAAAATCCGGATTTGATCCAATGCCAACGTGGCAAAGTAGTTATGACTTTTTATTAACAAAAAATAATTTTAGGCTTATAACGGGAAGATATATAACTTCTACGCAGACAGCAACTACTAATAATATAATGTTAAAAGATTTTAAAGAGAGAAATAATGTATGGATTAATGATAAAGTTGCAGATAGTTTAGCAATAAAAGAGGATGATTATCTTGTGCTAAGTAGTTCAATTGAGAGTATTGTGATTCAGGCATATCCTACAAATAAGATTGCACCTCAAGTACTTTGGTTTGCTCATGGTTTTGGTACTAGTTCTGATGAATTGACAAATGCTTATGGAAAAGGTGCAAGTGATAATACAATTATAGAAGATAAATTTGAGAAAATATATGGTTGTGCTACAATGCATGAAACAAATATAACAATTAGAAAATTATAGTGAGGCAGAAATAGTGGCAAATTATGGAATGGCTTTTGATTATAAACTTTGTATTAACTGTCATGCATGTGAAGTGGCATGTAAAGAGGAAAATGGTATTGATTTAGGTGCTAAAAATCATCGTTTATGGATACAAGAAGATGGTGAAATAGAAGGTGACTTTTGGAATCTTGATAGAGAAAAGATATCATTTATGCAGATGCAGTGTCAAGAGTGTCAGGATGCACCATGTTTAAGCGCTTGCCCAAATGGTGCAATTTATATAGATGATAATGGTATTGTTCGTCTATATAAAGAAAAATGTGATTTGACAATGGCTTGTATGAAAGCTTGCCCTTATGATGCAAGATATGTAGATGAGAGAAATCAAGTTACAGATAAGTGTATATTTTGTGCAGATACAAGGTTGGCTCGAGGAGAGATAACAACTGCTTGTCAAATAACATGTCCTGCAAAGTTACGATATTTTGGTGATTTAGATGATGAAAATAGTGAGATTAGCAAAGTACTTCAAGCAAGAAAGTACTTCACTCTTAAGCCAGAGCTTGGAACAAAACCAAAACTCTTTTATCTTGAATAAATAGTTATTTATGAAAAGATAGTTGGCTGTATCTCTTTGTTGCTAACACCACCATCTGCATTAACTTTTAAAAGATAATCCCAAAGTGTTGTTGCTATTTTTTGATAGCGTTTAGATGTTTCACAATTTGGTGCAATTACAGTTATAGGTTGTCCACTATCTCCACCCTCTCTAATAGCAGGTTCAATTGGAATTTCACCTAAAATTTCTGTTTTGTAAGCATCTGCGAGTGGTTGAGTTGTCCCTTTACCAAAAATATCATGCTCCTCTTTACAGTTTGGACAGATAAATCCACTCATGTTTTCAATTAATCCCGCTATTGGAATATGTAATTGTGTAAACATATCCATACTTCTAATAGTATCATCAAGTGATACTTTTTGTGGTGTTGTTACACAAATTCCAGCAGTTACTGGAAGGTTTTGAGCAAGAGCAAGCTGCGCATCTCCTGTGCCTGGTGGCATATCAAAAAGAAGTACATCAAGTTCTCCCCACTCTATATCTTCTAACATCTGTTCAATTGCTTGTGTAACCATAGCACCTTTCCATATAAGTGATGCTCCTCTTTCAACTAGTGAACCGATAGACATTACTTTAAGATTATGTGCCATAATTGGTTTAATCGTTTTTCCTAAAAAGATTGGTTCAACCCCTTCAATTCCCATCATTCTTGGAATATTAGGACCGTAAATATCTGTATCTAAAAGACCAACTCTTTTGCCTTGTTGTGCAAGAGCAATAGCAATATTTACAGTCGTTGTAGATTTTCCAACACCACCTTTTCCACTACTAACCATAACAAAATTTTGAATTTTAGGAAGTACATTTTTCCCATTTGCACTTGTTTGATTTACCATAATTGGTTTTTTAATTTCAATAACAATGGGAATATTGTATTTTCTGAGTCTACCGCTGATTTCAGTTTTAAGTTGCTCTTCTACTTTTTCAGAAGCAGAAGGTATATCTAAAATTATAAAAATATTATTTTCATCTATTTTAACCTCTTTAACAAAATCAAAAGCAATAATACTTTTATTTAATCCCGGATAGATAACATTATTTAAGATAGATAATATCTCTTTTTCATTCATTATGATAACCTTGTAATATGTAAATTGTTTAGGATATTATAACAGAAAGTTACACTGTAATGTTAATTCTATAAAGTAATTTTATAATAAAGATTACTTTTATGTATTTATATATATAATATGCAAAATATCAAGGAGAAAAAATGAATAAAATTATAAAAATTGCATTAAGTGCAGCAATTCTTTTAAGTGTAGGTGCTACTGTAGCAAGTGCTGATGCAGCAAAAGGTCAAAAACTATATGCTAAAAAGCTTAAAAAAGCATGTGGGATGAATGGTGGAAAATTTGCAGCGAAACATACTCAAGATGAGTGGGATTCTATTGGTGTAGATGGTATGGCAAAAGAGATTAAAACAATATGTCCTAAAGTAAAAGACAAATCGTTAAGATCAAAATACTTAGAAGATTATTTTGATTTTGCTCATGATTTTGCAAGTGATAGCGGAAACGTTCCTTCTTGTTAACTTTTAACTAAGCATCTCTTTTGAGAAGCTTAGTAATAATTCCTCTGTAGAAAATTTTCCAAATTCTTATAAATTAAACATAACTTAAAACTAAAAAGGGTATAATTCCGAACTTTTTAATAGATTTAAGGAATTGTATATGTACGCAATTATCAAAAACGGTGGTAAACAATATAAAGTTCAAGAAGGTGATATCTTATTATTAGATAAAATGTCTTTAGAGCCTAAAGAAACTATCGAAATTACAGAAGTTTTAGCAGTTAACGCTGGTGAGCTTAAAATGGGAGCACCTTTCGTAGATGGTGCTAAAGTTACTGCAGAAGTAATTAATGAAGGTCGTGATCGTAAAGTTGTAATCTTCAAAAAGCGTCGTCGTAAAGACTCTAAAGTTAAACGCGGTTTCCGTCGTGACTTTACTCGTGTTCGTATCACGAAAATAGCAGCATAAGGAATAAATTATGGCACACAAAAAAGGTCAGGGTAGTACACAGAATAATCGTGATTCAGCTGGTAGAAGACTAGGTGTTAAGAAATTTGGTGGTGAAGTAGTAATCCCAGGTAATATTATTATTCGTCAAAGAGGAACTAAAGTTCATCCAGGTACAAATGTTGGTATGGGTAAAGATCACACTTTATTTGCATTAACTGAAGGTATTGTTACTTTTGAACGTAAAGATAAAAAACGTCAAAAAGTTTCAGTTTTACCTGCTGCATAATTTCTATATAAACATTTAGGTTTTACCTAAATGTTTTCTTCTTCATTTAAGAGTTTAACTCTTTCACAATTTAGTAAAAATTTTTCATAGTAACAAGGATAGACAATGTTTACAGATAGCGTTGAATTAACAGTTTCATCAGGTAAGGGTGGACAAGGTTGTGTAGCATTTCGTCGTGAGAAGTTTGTACTAAACGGTGGTCCAAATGGTGGAGATGGCGGAAAAGGTGGTGACATCTGGTTTAGATGTGATAACAATACTCATACACTTTCTCACTTTCAAAGAAGAATGCATATAAAAGCTGATGGTGGTGTTCCTGGTGAAGGTTCACTAATGACTGGAAAATCAGGAGCTAAAAAGATAATTATAGTTCCACCTGGGACACAAATCCTTGATTTAGAAACTGGTGATATACTTTTTGATATGCTAAAGCATGGTCAAGAGGAGAAGTTTTTAGTTGGTGGGAAAGGTGGACTTGGAAATGTTCACTTCAAATCATCAACTAATCAAAGACCAACTTACGCTCAACCTGGTGAAAAGGGAGAAACTCGTTCAATCAAGCTTGATCTTAAACTAATCGCTGATGTTGGTTTAGTTGGTTTTCCAAATGTTGGAAAATCAACTTTAATCTCAACGGTTTCAAATGCTCGTCCAGAGATTGCAAACTATGAGTTTACAACACTTACTCCAAAACTAGGTCAAGTAAATATTGGTGATTTTGAATCATTTGTAATGGCTGATATTCCAGGGATTATTGGTGGTGCACACGAAGGTAAAGGTCTTGGAATCCAATTTTTAAGACATATTGAGCGTACTAAGACTCTTTTATACATGGTTGATTTAGCTTCTTATAGAGACCTAAAAGAGCAAATAGAAGTTCTTAAAGATGAGATAGCATCTTTTTCAGAAAAGTTAAGTGAAAGTAAGTATGCTATCGCTTTAACTAGGGTTGATTTAATTGCACCTGATGAACTTCCTGACCTTGTAAATAGTTTCTTAGATTTACTAGGCTTAAAAGCTAGTACTAAGAATAACTTTAAATTTGATGAAAATATTCCATTTTATATTCAAGATGAAGCAGACGAAAGTTTAGGTTATGATATAAAATTACCATATTTTGTATCTCCAATATCTTCAGCGACAAGCAAAAATATAGAGGCATTAAAATATGCATTATTCAATTTAGTTCAAACTAACAGAAGTGATAGTTAAATAATGAAACGAATTGTTGTTAAGGTTGGTTCTGCGGTTTTAACACAAAATGATTCTATCGCACATGAGAGAATGAAAGAATTAGTTGATTTTATTTCAGAATTAAAAAAAACTTATGAAGTGATTTTAGTCTCTTCTGGTGCAGTTGCTGCTGGATATACAAAAGTGCAGTTAGATAAAAGTATTATACAAAATAAGCAAGCTCTTGCTGCAATTGGTCAACCAGTCCTAATGCACTTATATCGTAAAAAATTCTCAACTCATAATATTATAATTTCTCAGGTATTAATCACTTCTGCTAATTTTGATAAAGATGAAGATGTTAAAAGAATAAAAAATACAATAGATACTCTTATATCTAATGGTGTTATCCCTATTGTAAATGAAAATGATGCAACAGCTACAGATGAATTAGAGCTTGGAGACAATGATCAACTATCAGCATATATAACAAAATATACTGCTTCTGATAGTTTAATAATACTATCTGATATAGATGCCTTTTACGATAAAGACCCAAGAAAATTTGATGATGCTAAAGCTCTACATGTAGTTAATAGTATTGATAAAAAAGATTTAGAAAAAGAAGCAACTCCTCATGGCTTATTTGCAACTGGTGGAATACTTACAAAATTAAAAGCTGCTAATTATTTATTGAAAAATAATATTGATATGTTTTTATCTTCTGGTTTTGACTTGAATGATATCAGAAACTATATGTTGGCAGATAACTATACTGGTGGAACACTTTTTACAAAAGAGAGTAAATAATGCGTATAATTTTTATGGGTACTCCAGATTATGCAGAGTCTATTTTACAGCGTATTATAAATACAGATAATATGGAAGTTGTAGCGGTTTATACTCAACCAGATAAACCAGTTGGTAGAAAAAAAGTCATGACTCCTCCAGAGGTTAAAACTTTGGCGTTAGAAAATAATATAGATGTTTATCAACCAACAAGACTTCGAGATGAAGAGACTGTAAAAGAGCTTTTGAAAATAGAGTGTGATTATATAGTAGTGGCAGCTTATGGACAAATACTTCCGCTTGAAGTACTTCAGCATGCACCATGCATAAATCTTCATGCGTCTATACTTCCACAATATCGTGGAGCAAGTCCAATACAACAAACTCTTCTTAATGGAGATAAAAAAACAGGTGTAACAGCTATGCTTATGGATGTTGGACTTGATACTGGTGATATACTTAAAATTTCAGAGATAGATGTTAATGATACTAAAATGGTTGTTTCACTTTTTGAAGAACTTACAGATGTAGCATCAGCTTTAACTATTGATGTATTAGAAAATTTTAAAAGTTTTACACCTATAAAGCAAGATGACTCTAAAATGACTCATTGTTCTAAAATTTCTAAAGCCGATGGTGAAGTAGAATTTATAGATGCCCTTACACTTTATAACAAATACCGTGCTTTTACACCTTGGCCTGGAATCTATTTAAATTCAGGATTAAAACTAAAAGATATATCTTTAGTTGAAACTATTAGTAAAAATAAGGCTGGAGAACTTCTACATGTAGACAAAGAGTCTATTATTGTTGGATGTGAGAGTGGAAGTATTAAAATATTTAAAGTTCAACCGCAATCAAAAAAAGAGATGGATGTTATCTCATATATAAATGGTAAAAGACTTAGTCTTGCAGATACTCTCTCTTGAGTCTGTTGATTCAACTCAGAAATATTTAAAAGAGTTAATCAAACAAAATGATGTAAAACTTCCACTTGCAGTTATAGCTAAAATTCAAACAGATGGAATTGGAAGTAGGGATAACTCTTGGGACGGATTAGATGGTAATCTATTTCTTTCTTTTGCTCTACATGTAGACACATTACCAAAAGATTTAAAACTAGAATCTTCTTCAATTTATTTTGCATATCTTTTAAAAGAGGTATTAGAAAGTTTTAACTCAAAGGTGTTTTTAAAATGGCCAAATGATTTTTATGTAAATGATAAAAAAATTGGTGGAATGATTACTAATATTATGGAAGATAAGCTTATTTGTGGGGTTGGTCTAAACTTACTTAATGCACCAGATAATTTTTCTATACTAGATGTTAAAATTAGTATAGATGAATTAATAAATAAGTATTTTAAAAGTATAAAAAATAATGTTTCATGGAAGCAGATATTTAGCAAATATAAGTTAAAATTTCAAGGAAATCAAAACTTTTTTACACATAAAAATGATTTAAGAATTTCTTTAGAAGATGCTCGTTTACAAGATGACGGGTCAATAGTAATTAATAGCGAGAGGATATATAGTCTAAGATGAGTGAAGTAATAGTAATTGCAAATCAAAAAGGTGGAGTAGGTAAGACTACTACTGCTGTAAATTTAGCTGCGTCACTTGCTGTAGCTGAGAAAAAAGTATTACTCATTGACTCTGATCCTCAGGCAAATGCTACTACATCATTAGGCTTTCATAGAAATGATTATGAGTTTAATATCTATCATGTGTTAATTGGTACTAAAAAGCTTAAAGATATCATTTTAAAATCAGAACTTCCAACTCTTCATTTAGCACCATCAAATATTGGTCTTGTTGGGATTGAAAAAGAGTATTATGATGCTGATAATGCTAAAGGTCGTGAGCTAGTTCTTAAGAATGCGATAGCTAATGTAAAAAAAGATTATGACTATATCATTATTGACTCACCACCAGCACTTGGACCGATGACTATTAATGCACTTTCAGCTTCAAACTCTGTGATTATTCCTATTCAGTGTGAATTTTTTGCACTAGAGGGTTTAGCTCAACTTTTAAATACCATAAAGCTTGTAAGAAAATCAATAAATAAAAAACTAATTATAAAAGGTTTTTTGCCAACTATGTTTTCTTCACAAAATAATTTATCTAAACAAGTTTTTGCAGATTTAAAACAACACTTTAAATCAAAATTATTTAAAGATGAAAATGGAAAAATCATAGTAGTTCCGAGAAATGTAAAACTAGCAGAATCTCCATCATTTGGAAAGCCTGCGATTTTATACGATGTAAAATCATCAGGATCTATATCTTACCAGAATTTAGCTCAGGCGGTAATAGCATAATGAAGTCTCAAAAACTTGGTCGTGGTCTTGATGCACTTTTAGGTGAGATGGATGAAGCTTATGAAAATGAAGGTTCTTCAAAAGATGCTGTTTTAGAGCTTAGTGTAAAAGAGATTAGACCAAACCCTTATCAACCTAGAAAGAGCTTTGATGATTCTGCACTTTTTGAATTAGGTGAGTCTATTAAAAGTGATGGATTACTTCAACCTATTGTTGTGACTGAAGATATTGATGGTTATGTTTTGATTGCTGGTGAGAGAAGACTTCGTGCTTCAAAACTTGCTAAATTAAAAACTATTCGTGCAATTGTTTTAAATTCTGATGAGCAAAAGATGCGTCAGTTTGCTCTTATTGAAAATATTCAACGTGAAGAGTTAAACGCAGTAGAATTAGCACTTGCTTATGGTGAACTTATTAAACTCCATGATTTAACTCAAGAAGAACTTTCAGTTAAAATAAACAAAAGTCGTACACATATTACAAATACTTTAAGATTACTTCAACTTTGTGCTAAGACACAAAAAGCGCTTGTAGATAAAAAAATTACAGCTGGGCATGCAAAAGTTTTAGTTGGACTAGATGATAAAAAACAACAACTTATGGTTAATTCAATTGTTGGACAAAAATTAAGTGTTAGAGAAACAGAAGCTATGATTAAGAGTATGAAAACTTTATCAACTGTAGTTTCAAAAACTAAGAAAACTTTATCTTATGACTTTACTGATTTACAAGAAAAAGTTGCAAATCTTGGATTTAAAGCAAAAACAGCTCAAAAAACTTTAACTATAGAGTTTAATTCTCAAGAAGAAATCAACTCTTTTTTACAAAATATTAAATAATTACTACTCAATAAGTTATAAATTTTATAATTTATTCTTTCTTTAACAATTCTTTTAATTTAAACATAGTATAATTGCGCAACTTTTAGGAGGTGCTATGTTAGATATAAATCCGATACTACTTGTAGCTACATTAATCGTGTTTCTCATGCTTATTGCCACTCTAAACAGTTGGCTTTATAACCCATTGTTCGCTTATATGAAAAAAAGAGATGACGACATCAAGAAAGACTTACAAAAAGTAGGTAATAATGATGACGAAATCAATGAACTTCATGCAAAAGCTGAATCAATAGTTAATAATGCTAAACTGGAAGCTGCGGCCCTAAGAGAGAAAGTTATTACGGATGCTAAAGAGTTAGCAGATAGTAAGTTAGAAGCAAAACGTGCTGAATTAGCTAGTCAGTATTTAGAGTTTGAGCAATCAATCGCTGAGTCTCGTGAACAATTAACAAGTGATTTAAAATCACAAATTCCATTGTTCAAAGAAGCTGTTAAAGCTAAATTTAGTCAAATATAAGGATCTAGTGTGATGAGTAGAATTATAGTATTAATGCTTATGATATCAACAATAGCATTAGCATCTGATGCTGAGCATGCAGGCACAGACATCGTTCAAAGAACAGTAAACTTTTTACTTTTCGCTGGGCTTGTTTGGTACCTAGTTGCTGAACCAATTAAAAACTTTTTTGCAGGAAGATCTCAAGACATTGCTAATGAGATGCAAAAGGTTCAAGATAAGTTAAAAGAATCTGTTGATCTTAAAAAAGCAGCACAGTCTAAAATAACTGATGCAGAGAAATTTGCTGAAGATTTAGTTGTTGTTTCTAAAAAAGAGAATAAGATTTTAAATGACAATATTATGAGCCAGTGTGAAGTTGATTTAGAAAATCTTTCTAAACAACAAAATACTGCAATGGACTTTGAACAAAGAAAAATGGTTCGTAGTGTTGTTGAAGATACACTTGACGAAGTACTCAGTCAAAGTAGTGATGGTTTCGATAAAGAAGCTATGGCTAATGTTATCTTGAAGAAGGTGGCGTAAATGGAAGAGTTAATCGCAAAAAGATACATCAAAGCTATAAAAAGTAGTTCTGATGTAGAATTAATGCAAAATATGACAATAGTGTTTGCAGCTTTGGCTGAGTCTTTTTCTGATGAGAAGTTTAATCAAATCATGAATAACCCAGATGTAAGTGCAGATAAAAAGTCTGAAATTCTTTTAGCAGCAGTTAAGTCAGCTGATTCTAAAGAAGTTGATAACCTAATTAAATTATTAGCTGAACACAATCGTATTAACATTATTCCTGCAATTGCAGAAGTGATGAGAAAAGATGTTGCAGCTACTTCTAAAAACTACAGTGGAGTTATATATAGCGATAGCGATATAGACTCTAAGGTTTTAGATGATTTAAGTACAGGTTTAGGTAAAAAATTTGATTCAAAAATTTCATTGGAGTTTATCAAAAATGATTTTAACGGTATCAAAGTAGATGTTGGGGATCTTGGAGTAGAGATTAATTTTTCTAAATCAAGAATCAACAGTCAAATGATTGAACATATTATAAAAGCAATTTAACTTCATGAGAGGAGATATATAGTGGTAGCAAAAATTCAAGCTGATGAAATCAGCTCAATAATTAAAGAGCGTATCGATAACTTTGAACTAAGTGTTGATATTAATGAAACTGGTAAAATCGTTTCTTACGCTGATGGTGTTGCACAAGTTTACGGACTTAGCAATGTTATGGCTGGAGAGATGGTAGAATTTGACGAGGGTACTCAAGGTTTAGTAATGAATCTTGAAGAGAGCGCTGTAGGTATTGTTATACTTGGTGCTGGAACAGAACTTCGTGAGGGAATGAGCGTTAAAAGACTTGGTAAACTTCTTAAAGTTCCAGTTGGAGATGCACTTCTTGGTCGCGTTGTAAATGCACTTGGTGAGCCAATTGATGGTAAAGGTCCTATTGAAGCAACTGAATATCGTTTCATTGAAGAAAAAGCACCTGGAATCATGAATAGAAAATCTGTTCATGAGCCATTATCAACTGGTATTAAAGCTATTGATGCACTAGTTCCAATTGGACGTGGGCAAAGAGAGCTTATCATTGGTGATAGACAAACTGGTAAAACGACCGTTGCTATCGATGCAATTATTAATCAAAAAGGTAATGGTGTATCTTGTATATATGTTGCTATTGGTCAAAAAGAATCAACTGTTGCTCAAATTGTTCGTCGCTTAGAAGAACATGGTGCAATGGAATATACAATTATTGTATCTGCTACAGCTGCTGAAGCTGCTGCGCTTCAATTTTTAGCTCCATATGCTGGTGTTGCTATGGGAGAATACTTCCGTGACAATGCAAGACATGGTCTAATTGTTTATGATGATTTATCTAAGCATGCAGTTGCATACCGTGAAATGTCACTTATTCTTCGTCGTCCTCCGGGTCGTGAAGCTTATCCTGGTGATGTTTTCTATATTCACTCTCGTCTTCTTGAAAGAGCTGCAAAGCTTTGTGATGAAGATGGAGCTGGATCGCTTACTGCTCTTCCTATTATTGAAACACAAGAGGGTGATGTTGCGGCATATATCCCTACTAATGTTATCTCTATTACAGATGGTCAGATTTTCCTTGAAACTGAACTGTTTAACTCGGGTGTTCGTCCGGCAATTAATGTTGGTCTTTCAGTATCTCGTGTTGGAGGGGCTGCTCAAATTAAAGCTACTAAGCAAGTTGCTGGTACTTTAAGACTTGACCTTGCTCAGTATCGTGAACTTCAAGCATTTGCTCAGTTCGCATCTGATCTTGATGTTACATCTCGTAATCAACTAGAGCGTGGACAAAGAATGGTAGAGGTTCTTAAACAAGGTCCTTTCTCTCCTTTATCTGCTGAGAAACAAGTTACTATCATTTTTGCTGGTAATGAAGGTTTCTTAGATGATATGGACGCATCTAATGTTGTTCGTTTTGAAGCTGAGATGTACCCATTTTTAGAAGCTTCATATCCTCAAATTTTTGAGAATATCAGAAGTAATTCTAAAGTTGATGATGATACAAAAGCATTATTAATGAAAGCTCTTGAAGAATTCAAAGCTAGCTTTGTAGCTAACTAAGGATAATTTATGGCAAACCTAAAAGATATTCAAAGACAGATTAAGAGTGTTTCTAACACTCAAAAGACAACTCGCGCAATGAAGCTTGTAAGTACTGCGAAACTTCGTCGTGCTGAAGAGCTTGCAAAACGTTCTCGTCTTTATGCTGCAAAAATGAATCAGGTTATTGCCGAAATAGCTGGACGCATAAAATGTAACAAAGTTGGAGGAATAGACAATCGCTGTTTTACAGATATTGAAAATCCAAAAATGGTTGATATTGTTTTTATAACTGCTGACAAAGGTTTATGTGGTGGTTTTAATATTCAAACTATTAAAGCTGTTAAAAAACTTTTAAAAGACTATAAAGAACAAAATGTAAAAGTGCGTTTACGTGGTATCGGTAAAAAAGGTGTTGAATTTTTTAAATATAACGAAGTTGAGCTTTTCGACGCAGTTATTGATTTAAGTTCAAAACCTGATAAAGTTAGGGCTGATGAATTCATCATGACTTCTATTGAAGATTACAAAGATGGTAAAATCGATGCTCTTCATATGATCTATAATGGTTTTAAAAATATGATGACTCAAGAGTTACATGTAGATAAAGTATTACCAGTAGATACTACAACATTTGATTGTGAGCAAACTCATAGTTCAATGTTAGAGATTGAAGCACAAGATGAAGAAGACATGCTAGATTCTTTAGTTAATAAGTATGTTCAATATGCAATGTATTATGCACTGATTGATTCAGTTGCAGCTGAACATTCGGCTCGTATGCAAGCTATGGATACAGCTACTAATAATGCTAAAGACATGGTTAAAAGTCTAAATGTTAAGTTTAATAAAGCACGTCAGGCTGCTATTACTACAGAGCTAATAGAGATTATTAGTGGTGTGGAGAGTATGAAATAATGGAGAAAAATATGATTGGTAAAATAAGCCAGGTTATGGGCCCGGTTGTTGATGTTGATTTTGATGGTTATCTTCCAACAATTAACGAAGCAATTGAAGTTCAAGTAAATTTAGAAGGTACTACGACTCGTTTAGTACTAGAAGTTGCAGCTCACTTAGGTGATGGTCGTGTAAGAACAATTGCTATGGATATGTCTGAAGGACTTGTTCGTGGTATGGATGCTACTGCTACTGGTGCTCCTATTAAAGTTCCAGTTGGAGATAAAGTTCTTGGTAGAATTTTTAATGTAATTGGTGAGCCTATTGATGGTTTTGGTGATATTGAAGATGCACCACAATGGTCAATTCATCGTGCTCCACCACCACTAGTTGATCAATCAACTACTACAGAGATGTTTGAAACTGGTATCAAAGTTGTTGATTTACTAGCTCCTTACTCTAAGGGTGGTAAAGTTGGATTATTTGGTGGTGCTGGTGTTGGTAAAACTGTTATTATCATGGAGCTTATTCATAATGTTGCTCATGGTCATGATGGTTTATCAGTATTTGCTGGTGTTGGTGAAAGAACTCGTGAAGGAAATGACCTTTATCACGAGATGAAAGACTCTAATGTACTGGACAAAGTTGCACTGTGCTATGGTCAAATGAGTGAACCTCCAGGAGCTCGTAACCGTATCGCTCTTACAGGTATTACTATGGCTGAGTATTTCCGTGATGAAAAAGGACTTGATGTACTTATGTTCATTGATAATATTTTCCGTTTTGCTCAATCAGGTTCTGAAATGTCAGCTCTTCTTGGTCGTATCCCTTCAGCTGTTGGTTACCAACCAACTCTAGCTCGTGAAATGGGTGCATTACAAGATAGAATTACATCTACTAAAACTGGTTCAATTACTTCAGTTCAAGCTGTTTATGTTCCAGCAGATGATTTAACGGATCCAGCTCCTGCTTCTGTTTTTGCTCACTTAGATGCAACTACAGTTCTTAACCGTAAAATTGCGGAAAAAGGTATTTATCCTGCAGTTGATCCATTGGATTCAACTTCAAGATTACTTGATCCACAAATTATTGGTGAAGAGCATTATGGCGTAGCTCGTGGTGTTCAACAAACACTTCAAAAGTATAAAGATCTTCAAGATATCATTGCGATTCTTGGTATGGATGAGCTTTCAGAAGATGATAAAAATGTTGTTGAACGTGCTCGTAAAATTGAGAAATTTCTTTCTCAACCATTCTTTGTTGCTGAAGTATTTACAGGTTCTCCTGGTAAGTATGTTTCACTTGCAGACACTATCAAAGGTTTCAAAATGATTCTTGATGGTGAATGTGACCATATGTCTGAAAACTCATTTTATATGGTTGGTGGTATGGATGAAGCTATCGAGAAAAACAATAAGTAATTCATAAAGGAATAACATGAGTAACTTTAAACTTGAAATTTTAACTCCTAATGGTGAAATCTATAATGATGAAGCTATTAGTGTAACTCTTCCTGGTGAAGAGGGTGAATTTGGTGTTCTTGCTGAACACTCTTCACTATCTACTCTTTTAGAAGCTGGTGTTATTGATGTTGAAAAAGCAGATAAAACAGTAGAATCTATTTTAATTAACTGGGGCATGGTTCAAGTTGATGAAAAAAAGGTTATTGTTCTTGTTGAAGGCGCTGTAGCTATTCGTGGTGAAAATGAGAGTGCTATCTCTAAAGCACTTGAAGATGCTAAAGCATTGATTGAATCTATTAAAGATAATAATCCTGCGATTGCATCAGTTTCAGCAAAAATTGAATCAGCTGCTCAAGGCTTAATATAAGTAATGACTAACGAGATAATTGATTTTTATTCAAAATCCCACCCAGTAACACTGGGTGTTCTTGCCCTTCTATCAGTATATTTTATAGTGTTAAACTGGGTATTTTTATACAGATACTTTTCTATTAATAATTGGCTACATGTAGAGAATGGTTCTTTAGAATCTCTTCTTATGGGTTCTACTACAGTTAGTAGTAATTCATTTTTAAATAATTTTTTAAAAACTAGCACAAATATTACTAAAGAAGTATTGGATTTAGGTACTTTAGCGGCAACAAGAGAAGCAACAAAAGGATTATCTATCCTTTCAATATTTGCTTCAACTACTCCATTTATTGGTCTTTTTGGTACTGTTGTTTCTATCCTTGATACATTTAGTCATATTGGACAAAGTAGTGGTGGTATGTCTATAATTGCAAGTGGTGTTTCTGATGCTCTTGTTGCTACTGCCTCTGGTATTTTTGTGGCAATTTTTGCATATACTTATCATCAAGTGCTACATAGAAAATCTTATGAACTTATAAATTTGATTCAAATGCAAAGTGATGCAATAATAGCAAGAAAAGTGTAGGTTTAAAAGTGGGCTATGATTGGAATGCTAAACCTGAGTTAAATATAACTCCACTTGTTGATGTTATGTTGGTTTTACTTGCAATTATGATGGTTGTAGCACCTACACTTATTTATGAAGAAAATATCTCTTTACCTCAAAGTTCTAAGACTAAGCAGCTTAAAAAAATTCCACCAGTTCATATTGTAATTGATAAAGATAGAAATTTAAAAGTGAATAAGGATACATTTTTATTAAATGCATTTATGGATAACTTTTCAACTTATTCTAAAAAATTAGATATAAAAGCTACAGTTTTAATATCTGCTGATAAAAATTTGGACTATGGTGTGGTTATGTCAGTTTTAGCTGCTGTTAAACAAGCAGGTTTTACTTCAGTTTCACTTGCAACAAATGGATAGAGATAACTCATACTTTTATCTTAGTGGATTTTTATCGTTCACTATATTTTCTTTTTTTCTTTCAATAGTATTATATATGCTAGTTGTTTCAGATAAAACAAAAATCTTTGCACTTGAAAAAGCTAACTATATCTCTGTATCTGTTGATATGTCTATAAAACAAGCTAAAAAAACTATAAAAAGTTTACCTAATGAAATTACAAAAGAGAGTGCAGTTCAAACAAAACAAAAAGAAGTAAATGTTGATAGTTTGTTTTCTGATGTATGGACGCAAAAAATAAAACCTAAAAAACAAACAATAAAAAAAGTTGATAATAGAAGACTGCAAGAGATAGCTAAGAAAACTAAAATTGCTAAAGAGAATAAAGTTGAATCCGTAGAAGATATGTTCAAAAATATAAATATAAAAGAGAAAAGTGATAAGTCATCATCAGAATCTAAAGCCTTCGAGGTTAATGAGTATTTGGCTAAAATTCAGGCTTTAGTTTATAAGTATTTTCACCCACCTGCAAACTCTGAGGGTAATACTGTTAAATCAGTTATAATACTTAGTGCAATAGGAAAAGTACAAGATTTTAGAATATTAAACTACTCAGCAAATGAAGCTTTAAATAGAGAGTGTGATAATATAAAGAGAAGACTTATGAATGTAGTATTTCCTAAAAATCCAGATAATAAATCTGGAACATATACAATAATTTTAACTTCACAGGAGTAATTTTGAAAATATTAATAAGTTTTTTATTAACAATAACAATGATGTATGCAAGTGATGCAACAATAGAGGTAATTAAAAAAGTTGATTCTCTTCCTCATATTGCAGTGGAAGATTCTTCCTCTGATTATGATCAAACTTTTAAGATGAGATTTTTTAAATCATTAGTATCTGATTTAACTGTAATATCTGTTTTTAATGTTGATAGACACTATCGTACACTTCCTTTTAATTCTGGTGAAGTTGTAGTTCAAAATAAAGATATGGATTATGTTCTTAGGTATGAATTAAGTAAGGATGATTCAGATGCATTGAATATTAAAGTAAAAATTTTAGTAAATAATGAAAAAGTATTTTCTAAAAATTATAAGATACATAATAAAAAAATGTATATGTTTGTCTCCCATACAATTGCTTTTGATGTTAACGATTTTATGGGACAGGCATCTGTTGCATGGATGAAAAGAAAAGTTATATTTTCAAGAATTGTAAGCCCTAGAAAAAGTGAAATAGTTATAGCTGATTATACTCTTTCTTATCAACATGCAATTATTAAAGGTGGATTTAATCTATTTCCTAAATGGGCAAATAAAGCACAAACAGAGTTTTACTATACATCTTTAAATGAAAAAAAGCCAACTTTAAAGTATGTAAATATCCGGACTGGAAAAACTAAAGTAATCAAATCTTCAGATGGTATGATGATATGTTCAGATGTATCTAAAGATGGAAAAAAACTTCTTTTAACTATGGCTCCAACTGGTCAGCCAGATATATATGAGTACAATACAAAAACTAAAAAAATGAAAAGATTAACTAAATTTGGTGGTATAGATGTTGGTGCTCAGTATATGGATAGTAAAAATATTGTATTTGTATCAGATAGATTAGGTCATCCAAATATTTTTTCAAAAAATCTTGAATCTAAGTTAGTTGAGCAAATGGTTTATTATGGAAAAAGTAACTCATCTTGTTCATCACATGGTAACTATATAGTTTATAAATCCCGTGAAAGCTCAAATGCCTTTGATAATAATACTTTTAATCTTCATCTTATATCAACAGAGACTGATTTTATTCGTCGTTTGACAGCAGTAGGAGTAAATGAGTTTCCTAGATTTTCTATTGATGGTGATGCTATAATGTTTATTAAAAATTATAAAGCACAAAGTAGCATAGGAATTATCAGATTAAATCATAATAAAAACTACCTTTTTCCACTTAAATATGGAAAAGTTCAATCAATGGATTGGTAATTAAACAGTTTTTTTGGTACAATCATGATAAATAAAACTCAAGGCAGAAATATATGAAAAATATTTTAGTATCAAGTGTTGTTGCAGCACTTTTATTATTAACAGGTTGTTCAGACAAAGATCCTGTTGTAGACCAAAACGCTGATGCTCCTCAAGAGCAAGTTTCGTCATCAACTAACTCTAATGAATCAGTAGTAGTTGAACCAGTTCAAGAAGAGATGGTTCAAAATCAAGATAGTGTAATATCTTCAAATAGTGGTAGTACTAGTGGTGATATCTCTTCTATTGAGAAAAAATTCACTTCTGTATATTTTGACTTTGATAAATATAGTATAAATGGTGCTAATAAATCGAAAGTATCTACTTCTGCTACTGTTGCTAATTCTGCTGCATCTGCATTTACTGTAAAACTTGAAGGTAACTGTGATGAGTGGGGTTCTGATGAGTATAACTTTGCTTTAGGTCTTAAACGTGCTAATGCTGTTAAGAAAGCTTTAGTCGCTGAAGGTGTTGATGCTAACCGTATTACTATGGTAAGTTATGGTGAAAGCAATCCTGTATGTTCTGATAAAACAAAAGATTGTTGGGCAAAGAATCGTAGAGTAGATTTTAAACTTCTTCCATAATTCATGAAAAGCAGTTTATTTTTTGCTTCTTTAGCAATATTCCTGCCTTTTTCTTTACTTGGTGCTGAACCTTCTGCGTTCGGTGCTGGTAATCTAAACACTCCTAACCCTTATGGGCTTACTTCAAGCGAAAAAACACTCCTTCAAAATAAAAAAAGTCTTAGAAAAGTGGAAGTTAAAACCAATAATCAAGCTAATGAAGTTGATTCACTTAGAGAAAGAATTGATGGTATTCAGACGATTGTAGAGAGTATCTCTGCAGCATCTCGTAAAAACAAACTTTCAATAAAAGCTATAGACAAAAAAAATAATGAAGATTTAGAAAATTCTACTGAGTTTAATAAAAGATTTACAGAGTCTCTTGAAGTAAATACACAAGAGATACTTAAGATAAATCTTATGCTATCTGAGATGTCAAAACTTGTTGATATAATAAATACAAGTTATGTAACGAAAGATGAATTTAATGTGCTTGTAAAAGATTTAAATAAATTTAAAATACTTGTAGCAAAAGAGCTTAAAAATAATACTAAGCCTAAAAGATCTAAATTGGATTCAATGTCTAATGGAGATGTAGCTACAAAAGCAAAACAGTATTATGATAAAAAATTATATACTAAAGCACTAGAGTATTATAAACATCTTATTAAAAAGAATTATAAACCAGCTCGTGGGCATTATATGGTTGGTCAGATCTATTATTATAGAAAAAATTATGCCAAAGCAATAGCATACTTTAAAAAGAGTGCATCACTTTATTCAAAAGCTAATTATATGCCAGTGCTGATGTTGCATACGGCAATTAGTATGGATAGAACAAATGATAAAAAGAATGCAAAGACTTTTTATAGTGCAGTTATAACAAAGTACCCAAAAAGCTCTTCTGCAAAAATAGCAAAAACAAAATTATCAGCAATAAAATAATATTAATTTATCAATAATTAGTATTATTATGATAAAATCCAAAAATAAAATAATACAAGGTGTTTAAAGATGGCAATAGTTGAAAATCAAATAGTTTCTATAGAATATGAAGTAAAAGACGGTGATAAAGTAGTAGATAGTAATGTTGGTGGAAATCCATTAGTATTTATGTTTGGAAAAGGTCAAATTATTCCAGGACTTGAGAGTGGAATTGTTGATATGAACATTGGTGATAAAGCTGAAATAAATGTTGCAGCAGCTGATGCATATGGTGAATATAATGATGAAGCTAAACAAGAAGTTCCAAAAGATCAGTTTGATGGAATTGATTTAGAAGTTGGGATGAGCCTTTATGGTCAAGGTGAAGATGGAGGAACTGTTCAAGTTGTAGTAAAAGAGATTGGAACTGAGACTGTAATTATTGATTTCAATCACCCTTTAGCTGGAAAATCATTACTTTTTAATGTATCTATTAACAATATTAGAGAAGCATCAGCTGAAGAAGCTATGACTGGTATCCCTGCTGAGAATAAGCATGATGATGAAGATTGTTGTGGTACTGGCGATGGCACTGGTTGTGGATGCTAGCTTTATAACAGCTTCTGCATCTTCTGCAGAGGCATTTAAAACTGCTACTCTTTTAAAAACACTGAGTGTAAACTCACTAATTACTGGTGAAGTTGGTGTTGGTAAAAAGAGCCTTGCTCAGTATATATTACCTGATGCAGTTCTTATTGATGCATCAAATCTTGATGAATTACTTACGACACTTAAAAGTGTAAATCAGGTAATCATTGCAAACTTAGAAAACTCTCCAAACATAAACAAAGTACTAGATTTTTTAAGTGAAAATAACATAAGAGTTATAGCTACTGCAAAAAGTTCATACTATCATGAACAAATAGATAAGATATTTAGCATAAAATTTGATATACCACCACTATCTAAAAGAGAAGAAGATATAGAAGAACTTATACAAAAATTTACTAAAGAAGCTTCACATATGTTTAGTATAAATTACGATTTTAATCTTGAGAGTTTTACTCCAGATTTGAGTCAAAATGTTAACTCTTTAAGACGACAAGTTATGATATCTTACTTACTCCAAGATATTAAAGAGAGTGAACTTATAGGAATAATTGAAGCATATTTAGTAGATAAACTTGGTTCAAATAATGACTATAAAAGCTTTTTACATATATATGAAGCACCACTTATAAAAGCAGGGTTACATAGATTTAAATCACAACTTCAACTATCAGATAAACTAGGGTTAAATCGTAATACTCTTAGAAAAAAGATAGTTGATAATAAACAATACTTATAATACAAGGACAAAATATGAAAATAGCAATGATATTTGCAGGACAAGGTTCTCAAGCAATTGAGATGGGTAAAGATTTTTATGAGAATAGTGAAATAGCAAAAGAGATGTTTGAAAAAGCTGGTAAAAGAATTGGTATTAACTTTGAAGAGTTAATCTTTAAAGAGAATGATATGCTTAGCCAAACTGCATATACTCAACCAGCTATTTTACTTGTTCAAATGATAGCATATAGACTTTTTAAAGAGGAATGTCCTGATGTTAAAGCTGAACTATTTTTAGGTCACTCACTTGGTGAGTTCTCTGCTTTATGTGCATCTGGTGCTATTGACTATGTAGATGCTGTTGAACTTGTTCATCGTCGTGGGCAGCTAATGCAAGATGCATGTTCAGATATAGATGCTGGAATGATGGCTTTAGTTGGTTTAGATGATGAAAGTGTTGAAAAACTTTGTGCTGATGCACGAGCTGATGGTAAAAAAGTTTGGCCAGCTAACTACAATCAAGATGGACAACTTGTTGTTGCTGGAATGAAATCTGATTTAGTTGCATTAGAAGATATTTTTAAAGAGGCTGGGGCTAAAAGAGCAATACTTTTAAATATGTCAGTAGCTTCTCATTGTGAATTATTGACTGCTGCACAAATTCCATTAAAAAGTTTAATGGATAGTATGATTGAAGATAAGTTTGAAGCTCCAGTAATATCAAATGTAACAACAAAAGCTTATAATACAAAAAAAGAAGCAGTAGAACTGCTTAAAGATCAACTTGTTAAACCTGTAAAATACAAACAATCAATATTGGCAATTGCTGGAGATGTAGATATAGCTATAGAGTTCGGAAATGGTGTAACTCTTAAAGGGTTAAACCGTAGAATAGCAAAAGAACTTAAAACTTTAAATATTTCTGATATGGCATCTTTAGCAAAAGTTAAAGAGGAAATCTGTTCTTAAATGAGAATCACTTTAGCTCAAATTGCACCAAAATTAAATAGATCTAATCTTGGTCATATTATAAATATTGTTAAAAGTAATAGAGATAGTAGTGATTTGATTGTTTTTCCAGAGCTGTCCTTAAATGGTTATTTACTTCAAGACAAATTATATGAAGATGCTTGGGAAATTGATGAACTAGATGAGTTAAAGCAACTATCTCTACATGTAGACATAGTTGTTGGTGTAGCTTTAAGAGATAATGACAAGTTTAGAAATACTGCATTATATTTTAGTAAAGGTGAGTTGTTATCAAAACATTATAAAGTTCATCTTCCAAATTATGGTATGTTTGAAGAGGCTAGATATTTTGAAGCTGGAGATATTTTTGAGAGCTTTAGCTGTAGGGATAAAAATATTTCAATGGTAGTATGTGAAGATTTATGGCATGAGGATGTACATAAAAATTTGATAAAAGAAGATCCAGACCTAATCATAGCTCTAGTAGCATCTCCTGCTCGTGGGTTTAATGATGATGGATTGGATATACAAAAGAGATGGATGGATATAGTTAAGACTGTATCAAAAGAGTGCTCTTCAAAACTTATATTTGTAAATCGTGTTGGCTTTGAAGATGGACTTGGTTTTTGGGGTGGAAGTTGTACAGTTGATGAAAAAGGTAACATATCAAATAAATTACCACATTATGAAGAGATAATAAAAACTGTAAGTATATAAATTAGTCTCACCATTAGGTGTAACTTTGTCGAAGGAGACAGATATGAGTAAAATAGCAATAATGGGTGCAATGCCAGAAGAAGTAGCACCAATACTTGAAAGATTAGGCACATATAAAACTACAAAATATGCAGATAATGAATACTATGAAGCTATCTATAATGGTGTTGAAATAGTAGTAGCTTATAGTAAAATAGGTAAGGTGTTTTCAACTTTAACAGCAGCTACAATGATAGAACATTTTGGATGCGATAAACTTCTCTTTTCTGGAGTAGCTGGTGGAATTAACCCCAAACTTAAGATAGGGGATTTAATAGTTGCTACAAAACTTTCTCAACATGATTTAGATATTACAGCATTTGGTCACCCCATGGGTTTTGTTCCTGGTGGATCTGTATTTGTTGAGGCAGATAAGGGTTTAATAGAACTAAGCAAAGAAGTTGCATCAGAACTTAATAAAACTGTTATAGAGGGTGTTATAGCTACTGGCGATCAATTTATACATGATAGCGTTATTAAAGAAAATATAGTTAAGCATTTTGATGCTGATGCACTAGAGATGGAAGGTGGAAGCGTAGCAGTTGTTTGTAATGCTCTAAATGTACCGTTTTTTATTCTTCGTGCTATAAGTGATACTGCAGATACAGATGCTTCTTTCTCGTTTGATGAATTTATGGAATCAAGTGCAATAATAAGTGCAGAGTTTATAATGAAAATGGTTGATAAAGTAATAACTAAATAGATGAATAAGATAATTCCTTCTAAAAAAATAATGTCAAAACTCGGAAAAACTAATGCTGATTTTGGTTTGATAGAGGAGGGTGATAAAATCTTAGTTGGTCTTTCTGGTGGTAAAGATTCACTTACTATGATTCATGCTATGAAGGAGCAACAAAGACGCGCTCCATTTGATTTTGAATTTGTAGCAGTTACAGTTGGTTATGGAATGGGAGAGAACTTTGATGCTTTGAGTAAGCATTGTAAGAGTTATGATATCCCACATATTATTCATGATACAAAGGTATATGAACTTTCAAAAGAAAAAATTAGAAAAAATTCATCTTTTTGTTCATTCTTTTCTCGTATGAGACGTGGTTATTTATATAGTATAGCCAAAGAACAAGGATGTAACAAGGTAGCCTTAGGTCATCATATGGATGATGCAGCTGAAAGCTTTTTTATGAACTTTATCTATAACGGTCAAATGCGATCACTTGCACCAATTTATACAGCACAAAATGGTTTAGTTGTTATAAGACCATTAATTCAAATGAGAGAGAGACAACTTTTAGCTTTTGTAGAAGAAAATAAAATTCAAGCCATTGGTGATGAAGCATGCCCTGCTATGCGTTTTGATGTTAAGATGCCACATGCAAGAGCTACTATGAAAGTTATGTTGGCAAAAATGGAAAAAGATTTCCCTCAACTTTTCGTGAGCTTAAATGCTGCATTTAAAAATATCTCAGTAGAGAGTTTTTTTGATAAAGAAAAATTTAGTATTTAGAGTCTAAACTTTCTTCATCTTTAGCAATTTGTACTTTTTTATTTTTAAGTGTTTCACCTTTTAAGTTTTCTAAAAATTCTATAATATTTTCTTGAAAAGATATGATGTCAATATCATGAGAAAGTTCGATTAGTGGTTTTAAAGATTCTATATCAATTTTTTTTGCGTACCGAGGAACTATTTTAAGCTCTTTTTGTATATGTTCAACTAAAGTGTCAAAATTAAGACCATTATCTTCTTTTACTTTTTGAACCAACTCTTTTGTGGTTAGCATAAGTAAGTTTGCTCTATCTTTATCTTTGTTATAAATATTCATAGCTATCTCTTTAACTATTATGTATGCTTCTACTGTTGAGTTTTGATTTGCTGCAATTATTAAAGCAAAGATTTTAGCACGAAACTCCAAAGAACCATGATGATGTACAAATAATTCACGAAATGCGCTAAAAAAATGGTGTTTAATCCTAAAACTTAGTCGCATTTAAATCCCTCAAATAATCTATATGGTATTATACACCTTTGAATTAAAAATAAGTTTTAAATAATAAGGAAATTTTATGGGTAGAGCCTTTGAATACAGAAAAGCATCTAAATTGAAAAGATGGGGAGCAATGTCAAAGTTGTTTCCAAAATTAGGTAAGATTATTACAATGGCAGCAAAAGAGGGAAGTAGTGATCCTGATATGAATTCTAAACTTCGTACAGCTATTATTAATGCTAAAGCTGAAAATATGCCAAAAGATAATATTGAGGCTGCTATAAAAAGAGCATCTGCTAAAGATACAACAAGTATGTTAGAGGTAAACTTTGAAGGTAAAGCTCCTCATGGTGTTCAAATTTTTATAGAGACAATGACTGATAATAATACTCGTACAGTAGCAAATGTTAAAAACATTCTTACTAAACAAGGTGGGGAGATGTTAAACAAAGGTTCGTTAGAATTTATGTTTGATAGAAAGGCTTTAATAGAGTTTAATATGAAAGATGATATGGACTTAGAAGAGTTAGAACTTGAACTTATTGATGCTGGTCTTGAAGATATAGAGGAAGAGGATGGAGCAGTTATAGTGACTGGTGATTATACAAGCTTTGGTACACTAAACACGGCATTAGAAGATATGGGTATAGAGATAACTAAAGCTCATTTAGAGAGAATGGCAAATGCACCTATAACTATTACAGAAGCAGAACAAGCAGATGTTGATAAAATTTTAGAGCGTCTTGAAGATGATGATGATGTTTCTAAAGTTTTTACTAACTTAGCGTAAAAATACTCTACATGTAGCCCTACATGTAGAGATAAAATATGAAATATATAAACAAACAATACACAAATACTTTAGAAATAAAACAATCAAAATTTATTGCTCATTTAGTTCCATATAATGAGTATAAAAATAAACTACAAGAACTCAAAGAGATACATCCTAAAGCTAGACATTTTGTAACTGCATTTAGGTATTTAAATGAGTTTAGACAAATAGTTGAACACTCAAGCGATGATGGTGAGCCAAAAGGCACTTCTGGTAAACCAAGTTTAATGGTGCTACAGGGTAAAGATATAATAAATTCTGCTGTAATTATTGTAAGATATTTTGGTGGAACTAAACTTGGTACTGGTGGTCTTGTTAGAGCTTATAGTGATGCTGTAAATTTAGTATTAGATTTATCAGAATTGATAGAGTATAAAGAGGAAGTAAATAAAAAAATATCATTTTCTTATGCAGATATTGGGAAAGTAGAATATGTGTGCTCTACATGTAGCGTAGATATAGTTAAAAAAGTGTTTGAAAGTGATGCTGTTTTTGAGATTAAAGGCTCAAAAACAGATATCGAGGAAGTATTGAAAAATTTAGATAGATTAGTTAGTGTTTACCCATAACTGCATTACCCATATCCCACATAGGCAAAAAGATACCAAGAGCAAATAAAATAACCATACCAGCAATTATAAATAACATAATAGGTTCAATTGCTTCAGAGAGACCGTCAATAATAGCGTCAAATTTCATCTTATAATATGCTGCTACTTTGTTAATCATTGCATCAAGTGTACCAGAATCTTCACCAGCAGATACCATTTGAATAATCATATTTTCAAATAATCCAGTATCTTCCATACCCTTGTTTAATGCAGAACCTTTTTCAACAGCTTGTCTTATTGATAGAAATTTTTGTTTTAAAGGTAGATTGTCAATCATTGAGATTGAAGTATCTAGTGCCTCAGCAATAGGAATACCTGCACGAACAAGTTCAGAGAAAACTAAGGTAAAACGACTTAAAGTTGAGTACATAATTAAGTTTTTGATTAGATATGCTCTAAGTAACATTTGATGCCATCTAAATCTAACATGTCTGTAGTTGTTAATAAAGTATTTAGCTACCACAAAAGCTGTAAATAATCCAGCAAGCACATAAGGACCAAAATTATTAAATAAGTATTCTAAGTCAAGTAAAATTTGAGTTGGAAGTGGTAAATCTGCACCTAACTTTTCAAACATTGTTTTAAAGTTAGGCACAACGTAAGATATTAATACAACAAAGGCAATAGCAAGAGCCACCATAACATTTCTAGGATATGCCATTGCCTTTTTGAATTTTAAGAAGTTTGAACGAATCTCTTCTAACATATCTGCTAGTGAATATAATGCTTCATCAAGATTACCAGTTTTTTCTCCAAGTTGAACCATTGCAATAGTTAAGTTACCAAGTTCAAAACGAAACTGTTCCATTGAGTTAGAAAGTGCTTTACCTGAGTTTATATCTTCAGCAAGTTTACCAAATACAGTTTTTAATGCTTCATCATCTGTAGCATCTGCAATGTTTGTAAGTGAATCATATATTGATATACCAGCATTTGTCATTACCCCTAGTTGTCTAATAGAAGCAATAAGAGAATCTTGTTTAATCTTTTTCTTTTTTACATTTTTAAGAAAATCATTTTTAAATCTTTTAAATCTTGCATCAAGTGGTTCTTCACCTTTAATTACTTTAATCATGATTCCTGAGTATTTTAATTTGGCTAATTCATTTGCATGTTTTTTATCAGTTGCATATATACCAAACTCTTGTTTTTTACCCTTTACGAGTATCGTTGCTATAAAGTAATCCATATTATTTTGCCACCTTTAAAATTTCTTCAACACTTGTAATCCCATCAAGTGCTTTTTGTATACCATTTTCAAATATTGCAATAAAACCATCTTTTATAGCTTGTTTTCTAAGTATATCATTTGATGCACCTTGAGCAATAAGGGATGATAGTGTTTCAGTTATAGATAAAACTTCACAAATCATCTCTCTGTCCATAAAGCCAGTGTCATTACACTCTTTACAACCAGCACCAGTATAGAATTTAGCTTTTTCTGGAATATAATCTTTAATTTCTTCCAATGCAGTAGCCGAAACTTTAGCTTCAACTTTACAAAATTTACAAATTTTTCTTACAAGTCTTTGTGCTTGAATAGCTACAAGAGCACCAGAGATTAAATAAGGAGGAATCCCCATATCAATCATACGCGTAATTGCAGATATTGAATCATTTGTATGGAGAGTAGAGATAACAAGGTGACCAGTCAGAGCTGCTTTGATAGCAATTTCTAGTGTCTCCTGATCACGAATTTCCCCAATCATAATCTTATCTGGATCTTGACGAAGAATAGAGCGTAGAGCATCTGCAAATGATAAACCAACCTTAGGATTTACTTGAACTTGTTGAATAAGGTTCATTCTATACTCAACCGGATCTTCGACTGTAATTACTTTATCTTCTATATTTCTAAGTTCATTCAACGCACCATAAAGAGTAGTGGTTTTACCAGAACCCGTTGGACCAGTAACAAGTATGATTCCATAAGGTGATGCTAAACCATTCATAAGTTCAGTATAACTATGTTTATCCATACCACTTTTTTCTAACTCTACTAATGCTTTTTGTTTATCTAACACCCTCATAACAATGGATTCACCGTAAAGTATAGGAAGTGTTGATATACGAAAGTCAAATTCTCTATCTCCAACCATAGTTGAAAAGCGTCCATCCTGAGGTTTTCTTTTTTCTGCAATATCTAGGTTTGCAAGTAGTTTAAGTCTTGAGGCTAAAGGTGGATAAATATCTTTTTCAAAAATAAATACTTCTGTTAATTTACCATCAATACGACCACGAACAACACAATTTTTCTCAGTTGGTTCAATATGAACATCACTTGCACGACCTTTAATGCATGCATTTAAAATAACATCAATCAAAAGTAGAATTGATGAAGCTTCTTGTTGCTCCTCAATAGAACCAATAGAGTTTAATTCATCTCTAATTTTTTTAACAAGACCTTTTACACTATCTTTTAATTCAACTTTAAACAGATATGAATCTATCTGTTTTTTAGTAGCTACTGCAATTTTTACAGGTTTTCTTATAAATAATCTTTGAACACCCTCTTGGGCATTTATATCAAGTGGATCACTAAAGGCGATAGTAACACTCATATCATCTTCTGATACTGGGAAAACTCTGTATTTTTTTAATTGTGCAAGTGGAACTTTTTCTGTTAGTTTGTAATCCATATCTATAGAGTCTAAATCTAAAAATAATAAATCTTCAGCCTCAGCAAGTTTTATGAGCACATCTTTTTCTTGTATATAATCATAATTATCAATAATAGATAAATCATATACACCAGTTTGGATTTTTTCTACTATAAAGCGGATAAGTCTATCCATTGTCATAAAACCAGAAAGTGTAATATCTCTTAGTACAAGGTTAGTGTCAAGACCTTTTGCTAGTAGTCTATCAACTTGTCCTTGCATAATGGAGCCATTGGCTAGTAAATCTGATGTAATTCTATCCATATTATCTCCCTACCAATATACATGTCGTTTTATAGTAACAGAATCATAATATTCTTCTATAACTATCTTACTTAGTCTATCATCTTTTACTACATATAGTTTATATGTCAATTTTTTATCATTTTCATCTTCAAAAAGATAAAATGCTTGTTGTTCTTTAATATCTAGTTTAACATATAAATCAAAAACTTTTGATAAGACATAGTCTGTTGTTGGTAATTTTAATGAAGATATATTATAATTATCTATTAAAGCATGATAAAGAAGCTTTTTTTGCATTAGTATAACAGAAAAATATGCCGAATTTGAACGTGCCTCACGTGAGAATTTTAGCATTGCAGTGGGGATTGAGAGTCTATCAATATAATCTGATTTTAAACAAGCAAAAGCATATAATGATATGTATTCTTCATCTTCTCTATAGTATTTAAAATTATTAAAACCTATATTACAAACATCTTCATATTTTTTATTTTGATAAAGATTAAACATATTTTGTTTAACATCAGCATATAAGCTAAGTGATAAAAAAAGTATTAAAACTATTTTCATTTAAATTTTCCTGATTGAATTTCATCTAAAAGTATTTTTGCTCTTGGTGAGTGTGAACTATCAATATATTTTTTTAATGTATTTATAGCCATCTCTTTTTTATCTAATTTCATTAGTGATTTAGCAAAAATTATCCAAGAGGCTTCTATATTATTATTTAATTGATTTGTTATTAGAGCATAGTTGTATGATTTGTGATAATCACCAAGTTGATAATATTTTTTTGCTACAAATAGACTAAGAGCAGGATTATTGTTAATTTTAAACCTTTTTATAACATCTTTAATATCTTTTTGGTCTTGAGTGATTTTTATTTTTATAGATCTTTTTTTCTCTTGAACTATTGGTGTAGTTATAACTTTTTCTACAATAACTTCTTCTTTGATAACTCTTTTTTTCTTTTTTGAAGTTTTTAGATTTTGTTTTTTCTCAAGTTCTATTTTTTTGTTTGAATAAACTTCTACTGGTGTATTTACTCTTTTCATAAAGCCTAAAGATGGTGTAAGTAATACTTTAACTTCTTGAATCTTTTTAGATATTTGTCTTTCAATAGGTTTATGAAGTATAGTTTTTTCTTTTTTTATATTATTTGTGATGTATAGACTGCTGACAACTATTATTATAGCTACTAAAATAACTATAATAATTATATAAGGTATATAGGATTTTATTTTATATTTTAAATGTCTTTCTTCTAACTCTTTAATATTAAGCATTTATAAGCCTTGTGTGTATTGCAGCCATCTCTATAATTTTATTAGAAATCTTAGTTCTATTTATTTTACTAGGATTATTTTCTTTATAATAAACATATATATCAAACATGGTATATAAAAGTTTATTTGTATCCCTGTAATTACCATTAGTCAATTTATGGATTAAATTTACAGATTTTTGAGTAAACATACTTGCAGTATCAAAACAGTTTGCCTTTAAAAGTTTTTTTTGAATATAGATTTTTAACTCTGTTGAGTTGGAATTATCAAGTTTAATACTCTCCCAAATACGAGTTTGAAAATGCTCTTTTGCAATTATGTCTTCTTTCTCTGTTTTATGAAGTGCAATTACAAATTTTACTTTTCTTGTATCTGATAAAAGTCTGATTTTTTCCATTAGTGGAGTTGAATAAAGTTGTGCTTCATCAAGCAGTATAACTGGCATCAAACTACCATTTACATCTTTGTTCTCAACTACTTTTATAAATTGTGTAAAGTTAAGCTCACCACTATAAGACATTCCGTACAAGTCTTGTGCAATACTTTTAAAAAATTCACTTTCATCAAGTATTGGTGTGTTGTAGAGGTAGGCTTTTTGAGATTGTTGCAGTGACTGGTGTAGTTTTGATAAAAACATACTTTTACCAGTCCCTGGTTTTCCATAAAGAAGTATCATCTTTAATGGTTTTTTTATTGAATCAAGTAAAGATTCATAGATGCCAGACATTCGATCTAGTTCTATGTAATCTTTGGTATTTACTATATCTAAGAAGACATCTCTAGAATCTTTAAAAATTCTATTTTCCATTATCCTCTTTCTTTTTATCACGTATAAGTGCTCTATCTACTATTTCATCTAAAGAGTTATCTTCGTTCATAACAGATTTGTCTTCATACTCTTCATAACCTAAATTTTTTAGAGATACAGAATTATCAGTATTTTTAATAATATGAGGTTCTAATATAATTACAAGTTCTTGAGTAATTTTAATATTTTCTTCCCATTTAAATAGATAATTTATAATAGGAATATCACCTAAAATAGGAATTTTATGAATGTTTTTAGATTTTCTAGTATTAATTAAACCACCAAGGATAATACGTGTACCATCTTTAACAGTTACAACTGATGAAAGTTGACGACGTTGTAAATCTGGAGGCATAGTTCTATCAGAGTTTTTTGTATCTTGAAATGAATCATCTATAGCTTCTGATAATGATGGATTTATTTTTAGTGTAATTATATTATCATCAGCAATCTCAGGAGTAATGTCGAGCAATACACCGGCAAATACTGATTGGATGTCTTCATTTTGTGATTGAGTACCTGTATTACCACCAGCTAAAGTTTGAGTACTTAATATTTTATAAAAATACTCAGTACCAGCTGTAATAAGTGCTGGTTGATTATTTAAAGTTAAAACCTTAGGGTTTGATACTGAAGATACATCACCTTGAGTATCAAGAAATTTTATCACTTCAGAAAGTGTACCAGTACCAGTCATGATAACATGACTTTCACCACTTCTTTGAGCACCTAAACTTCTACTTGTACTACTACCATACTCAATACTCATATCTTGAAGTGCCCATAACTGTTTCCAATCAACACCAGTTGTTCTTCCTTTACTCATTGCAACAGATAATATTTGAACATCAATAAGTACTTGAAGTTTAACTTTATCTTGAAGTTTTTTAAGATATCTATCAAGACGTGACAGTTGTTTATGAGTGGCAGTTACTGTGATAATACCAGCATTTTTATTGATAATTGGTGCATCAGCTTTATAAATATCTTGCGGTCTATTTAAAACTTTTTGGAACTCTGAATCAAGTTCACTCCAAAAGTCAACTTCATCAGTACTCTCAATACTTACACCAGCTTTACCAGCAGAACCACCACCAGCATCAAGACCATCTTCCGATGTAGTAGTCGTAGTTGTAGTATCTGATGATGCTATACCAGCACCTTCTGATGATAAAGTGATATTTGTTTTACCTGAACTTTTTCTAGTTGAAAGTATATAGTCAATATTGAACATTTTTGTAGTTAAGTAAGATATTTTTAATACATTATTTTCAAGAGTATATGAAAGATTATTCTCTTTTAAGATGATATTAAATACTTCATCAATGGTAAGGTTATTTAGATTAGTTTTATTTAATCTAGAGTTTAAAAATGTTTCAGCATTCGGATCAGTTACGATAATACTAAAATCACATTCATCACTAAGTTGCTCTACAAAGTCAATAATCTTTGTGTTCTTCGTAGAACTAATACTAAATAGTTCATAAGAACAGTCAGCCATCACATTACTTGAAAGTAAAAGTGAAAGTAGTGTTGTTGCCAGTGTTGTTTTTATAAGTTTCATAATTAGTCCTACTTATTTTTGAATTTTAGAGTTTGGTTTTTTACATTTGTTGATAATATCACTCTTCTGCTAGCACTTTTTAGTGTAACAGTAGATTTGTCTATCTTTGTAATAGTATATGCTCTTATCTTCTCATGCTGTTTATACCATATACCATTTATAAGTGCAGTGTTATTTAAAATAGCACTTAATACTAATGGCTTAGGTTTTTGTTTTATTACTTTTTTAACTACTTCACCCTTGGCATTTGTAGTAGATATAGTTTTTTCTTCTAAAACAGGTTCTCTTTTTATATAACCGTTTTTTTCTAAAAAAACAAAAGGATTTTTTATATTATGAATAGATGCACTTTTTCTAGCTGGTTTAATAGCAGCTATTTGCTCATCAACCCATGATAGTTCTGAAGCAACTATAGTACTAGTAAGTAGCATAACTGTGCTTGTTATTATTAAAGTTTTCATTAGTAAGTAATCCCCCAAACTGAGATAGCTAACTTAGTATTTAAAGCGTTCTCTGCTTTAATGCTTAAGTTATGTATATCAACAACTAAGTCACTTTTTTCTAAAGAATTAATAAATTTAATGGTATTTGAATAATTTCCTTTAATATCTAAAGAGATATCTAAGATATGACCAAATGCTTGATCGTTTTTAGAATATTCATTTGTAAAATTTATAATCTTTATATTATATCTTTTGGCATTGGTTGAAATGGAGTTTATGTATTCACCCCATGCACGTTCATCGTAAACAAGAGCAGAAATAGTATCTATCTTACTTTTAATATATTCATTGTTTTCTTTAGCTATTAGTAGTTCAGCGTTAAGTAGTTTTATCTCCTGAGTAATTTTAACTATTTTAGTTTCAGGATTTACTCGTAAATAAACTTTATCAGCATTTAGTTTAGTAGTCACTTTTTGTACTTTATTTTGTGCACTAGAAAACTCTTCAATAGAAAGATCATAAAACGGATATGATAACAAACCAACAAGTCCAACTACCATCACATAAACATAGTAAGTATCTTTTTTAGATTTTTCTTTAAAAAAATCATCAATTTTTTGTAAATTATCTTCAAGCATTAGTTTTAAATTCATAATAAAGTCACCTTTAATTCACTGAAATAAAGTTTACTATCCTCTTCATATGAAATTTCATTTAGTGAAAAGTGAAATATACCTTCATATTTTTTAGTTAAGTGTTTTATTAAAGCAGTGATTTTTTTATCTTTAGAAGAAACAAGTCCAAGTCTTAAATGCTTAGTTGGATCATCTTTAATATTTTCATCATATGACAATGTTTCAAGTCTAACTTTGTATCTATTCAAATCTTTAGTTAACTTATATATAAGATTTGCTTTCATAGGATAGTTGACTTTAACATCATGAATTTTAATTAAAGTATTTTTCTTTTCAACATAATCATTTTTTTCATGATCCAATAAAGCAGTTACTTTTACTTTATCAGCTTCTTTATTTTTTATTGTTGCTTCTCTTGTTGTTTTGATATTATGTACTTCAGTATACTCTTCTTGTAAAAGTGTATATTGAAGATTTTGTGCATATGTTAAAGTCCAATAAGATACAGGATAAATAAATGCAAGTATAAGAGATGCCGCAGCTAAAAGAATTACCCGACCACTCTCTCTTCGTATAAATTTAGGTGGACGGTGATAAGTTGTAAAGTTGCAATCATACTTTTCTTCTTTTGGTAAAGTTGTAAAAAGGTGCATAAGTGAATGTAATTGATCAATATATTCATCATCAGGGCTATCAAAACCATAGTCAAAATCAAAAGATGAACTTTTAATACTTAGTTCAACCTCTGCCATTTCATTAAGTTCAGTTTCTGATGATATTTGCGTATCTATATAGACCTGTTCAATTTTATCTATATCTAGAGCTCTTTTTACATAAGTTAAGATATCATTTATGTTTGCAAATACTTCTTTATAAAGTTTTATTAGATGTTCTTTGTAATTACTTGTAGTAGTCTTTAGATTATCATTAGCTACAAAGTTCATAAAATCTTCATATTCTACTTGTTCTCCAAATAGTTCACAAAATCTTTCATGCATCTGTTTAAAAGAATAATTTATAGTTTTTGTATAAACAAACTCTTTTTCGTTATATATAGTAATAAAAGCATCATTTTCTTGAAAATATATAAAACAGTGAACTCCACTATCATCAATAATCTCTTTAGAGTATAAAGATTTAAATAATAATGGAGAGGGTATAATAAAATCAATGTATTTTATCTTCTCAATAGGTTCATTAAATACATCATGTACAATTGGATCTACTATAAAAACATGAAAATTTCTGTTATCTTCATCTAGTTGGTTATAAGTTTCTATATATTGTATATGATATTCTACTGCTTGATCAAGACCAAGTTCATCATAAACCTTAGTAAATATAGCATCATATAAATCTTCATCTGCAATATTTTTACTAATAGATAAATTACTATTAATAAAAGATTTTGAGTTGAGATACGAGATAGTATACTGACCCTTGGTGTATTGAGGGTCTGTAGTTGTACTAAGAAAACTTGAAACTGCACTTACATAAGTATTTTCATACGGATTAACTGAAACCACACTAGAAAAAGAGCTTTGTTCTTTTTTACTCATTTTGACTAATCCTATTTGAAATGAACTTTAGACATAAAACAAAATTCATTATTTTTGTAAAACTCTACACGGTAAATTTTATTAGCTTTATCAATAGAGTATCTTTTATTTAAGTCTTTAAGCTTTATGCTTATATTACTTTCATTTTTATACTTTTTTGATGAATAACCAATAACATTTACACGGTAATCATTTTTATTAACAATATTAAAATCGTCATTTACAATAATATCTGAAGTATTATTTAAAGAAAAGATATTTCCATCAATAATAACATCAAATTTTTTTGCACAAGTTTGTGCCATTTTAAAGTATTGAGATCTAAGAGTAGTTATTTTTTTATTACCTATGTAAACAATAAAATTCTTCCCTTTTTTCTCTACACTTCCCAATGGGTTTGAAAACTTAAATACATTATTCTTTAATTTTATCGGAATAAAGCTTAAAGATTTTTTGATATTAGTTAAATTTAGTGTAAAATTGCCATTAATTCTTAAATTACCATAGTTTTTTGTTATTTGACTCAGATTTTTTTCATTCAATTCAAAGTCTCTAGAATAGCCTATATGCATTATATTCATAAATTCTTCAATTGCAAGTAGTTGATAAAATACTTTTTGACTTAAAGATGAAAGATTTTTACTACTCTCAATCGCAAAAGCTGGTTTGTTATTTGTAACTGCAAAATATGTAAGTGATAATTGCATAGCCTCATCTTCAAATTTTGTGTTAGTATTTCTAACATCAAAAGAATGATGTTCCTTTAAGAGCTTTTTATTCATCTGCTTCTTTACATCTAAAGCGATTGTGTTTAGGTTACCAAATGGTTGATTTTGATTTAAATCACATTGATCTATAACACATGTTTGTCCCCAAGCATTTGGATTAAAGATTGCACCTTGATTTTTTTTTCTATAAAAGCCATGTCCATCATGTAAGTTTAGAACTAGAGATACTTTTTTTTCTAATATTATTTTTTTTATTTCTTTGATTATGGCTAAGTCTTTATCATCTTTTTTAATATAAGAAAATTTTCTATTCATATCCCCATATATCCCTCGTTTATCTTTTTGAATACTTTGTTTATTTAGATTTGGAACTATCCATAGATTTTTAGAAGTTATTTTATAATGTGTTGCTAGAATTGATGCAGCAAAATAACCACCAGGCTCATTCCCATGAATACCGCCTATAACTAACAATGTTGTATTTGAATCATTATTTTCTTTTTTTATAAGCTGTACATTAGCAATAGCATTAGAATATATAAAAATAGATAATAATATTTTAAAAATTATATTTTTCATTAGAGTCCCTATTTTTCAGTTATTATTTTTATTTTTTTATCTGTATCTATATTTACAATTAAAGTTTTATCACCAGTAAAAGAAAATGTATCAGATTTATAGTATTCTTTAAAAGTAATTTCAAAAGTATTTTTTGTATGTGGGTATGGTATTACATTAATATTTTTAAAGATAATACTTTTTTTCTCAATCTTCTTAAAAACTCTAGTTTTGTATGATTTAAAAGATTTAAAATCCATTCCATCATCCCTTCTAAAGTTATTTGAATAAAAATTTAAATAGCTTTGTATATCGTTATATAACCAAGAATATCGCCAAGCATAAAGTTGTGCAAGAATAGAAGAAAGAGTATCCTTATCTACTTCTTTTTGAAGCTCTTGAGAATTTATTATTAAAAGAGTTTTTTGAATGTCTATATGTTTATTTAAACACTCTATACTTTGGTTATTTATGGCTATGCAACCTCTTGTAAACTCATCTCTTTCTTCTTTAATTGGAAAGCCGTGTACCCATATGCCGTGCCCACCTTTCCCTTTATAATTGTCATATATATTTGGATAAGATGTAACAAAAGCTAATGGACCGTAGAACTCATTTAAATTGGTTTCTTTAGACAGCTTTTTTACAATATTATATATACCAATTGGTGTTTTTTTATCACCTTCTGTTTCTTTGTCACCATCTTTTTCACCAGTAAAAGCATTATATTTTTTTCGAAATTTAAACTTTTTATCTTTATCAATAGAATATAAATTTAATGTAGAATTTTCTTTATTACAAGTTAAAATATTTTTATATGCTTCTATGTAGCCAAAGCTTGTGTCCTTGTTTTTTAGAAATTTTGACCAATATTCTTGTTTAGATAGTTCTAAGTCCATCTGCTTTTCTATCTTATTTATGCCATTGATTCTATAGTTTGTTAATATGTCACTTGCAAAAATCAAAGTGCTTAAAAATAGTAATGTTAGTAGTTTCACGAAGTATATCCTATCTCTTCTAAGAATGCTTTATCTTTTGTCCAGCCTTTTTTAACTGTTACTTGGAGTTCTAAATATGCTTTTTTACCACTTAGCATCTCTATTTTTTCACGAGAGTATTTACCAATACGCTTGATAGATTCACCACCTTTACCGATGATGATACCCTTCTGAGATTCTTTTTCTATTATTATAGTAGCAAAAATTTTATCTAGTTTTCCATCCTCTTCAATACCATCAATTAAAACATCAGCTTCATAAGGAACTTCATCAGATATATTTTCAAAAATACCTTCACGAATGAAACCAGCATAGATATCACGAACCAACTCACTTGTTAAATCTTGTGGATCAAAAAGAAAAGGTGACTCTGGTAAATTTTGACTAATCACTTTAAGCAATTCATCGTGACCCATTTTTTTAGGGATGGCCATAGGGATAAGTGCTTCAAATTTATCAGAATATTGATTGTAAGATGCAATTTTTCTAAAAAGTTTATCTTGGTTTACTTGGTCTATTTTACTTAGAACAATGATGTGTTTTACTTTGCCATTATTTAGTTTTAAAAACTTCTCATAATGTTCAGTAGAATCTGTAATAGGTGCTAAATAAACAATCAAATCACAATCACCCATAGCTTTAAGTGCTTCATCAAGCATAAATTGATTTAGGATCTTTTCACGCTCATGCAAGCCTGGCGTGTCAACAAAAATTATTTGAGTATCTTCATACATTACAATAGCATTAGATCTTCTTCTTGTAGCATTGGCTTTTTGAGAAACCATTGCAATTTTTTCACCTAAAAGTGAATTCATTAGTGTACTTTTTCCAGCATTAGGACGACCAATTAAAGATACGAAACCAGCTTTTGTCATATTATTTCCTATAAAATGTAACGAGAAAGGTCATCATCTTCAACAACAGTCTCTAATTTTTCATTTACTAATTCAGCAGTTATTATAAAATCTTCGCCATCATGTTCATCAGCAGAAAAACTTACTTCTTCAAGTACCTTTTCTAAAACTGTATGAAGACGACGTGCACCAATATCTTCTGTTAACTCATTTGCACGATGTGATAACTTTGCAATAGCACGAATCGCTTCATCTTCAAAGATTAAGTTCATACCCTCTACATGTAGAAGGGCTTCGTATTGTTTTAGAAGTGAATTTTTTGTTTGTGTAAGTATTTGGTAAAGTGTTTCTTCTGTTAGTGATTCTAACTCAACACGAAGTGGAAATCTTCCTTGAAGTTCAGGGATTAAGTCACTTGGTTTACTAACATGAAATGCACCAGCAGCGATAAATAAAATATGATCAGTATTGATAGTACCGTATTTTGTGCTAACGCTAGAGCCTTCAACTATAGGGAGTAAATCTCTTTGTACTCCCTCTTTAGATGGATCATTTCTTCCAGCAGATTTTTCACTTAGAGCGATTTTATCTATCTCATCAAGAAATATTATACCACCATCCTCAGCACGTTTAAGAGCCTCAGAATTAATAGAATTAGAATCAATTAATTTAGAACTAGCCTCTACACGAAGCATAACTTTTGCATCTTTAACACTTACTTCTTTGTTTTTATCATCTTTATTCATTTGAGAGAATACTTTTGAAAAAGACTCTTGAACTTTTATCATCTCTGGAGGTAAGTTAGAATCAGCAAATTCTACTTGAATATTTGAGTCAATCTCAATAGTGATGATTTTATCATCCATTTCACCCGATTCAACTTTTTTCTCCATTGACTCTAGAAGTCTTTGATAATCATCTTTTTTAGATTCACTCGCTGATTCAGGAAGAGGTGGAAGAAGTTTTTCAACTATTCTATTAAGTACATAGTTTTCAATCTTCTCTTCATTCTCTTGCTCTTTTTCCCCACGAACTATACTGATAGAGTTTACTACTAAATCGCGTATCATTGACTCAACATCACGACCTACAAAACCAACTTCAGTATATTTAGATGCTTCTACTTTTATAAAAGGAACACTCATCATCTTAGCTAAACGACGACTTATCTCTGTTTTACCAACACCAGTAGAACCAATCATCAAGATATTTTTTGGCATTATCTCGTTTTGCATTTCAGTATCAAGTTGCATTCTTCTATATCTTGTACGAAGAGCAAGAGCTATGGTTTTTTTAGCATTGTTTTGAGCAATTACATATTTGTCAAGATATTCAACAATCTCTTTTGGAGTTAAATTCAAGTTACTTATCCTCTAAAATTAAAGTTTTAATATTGTGGTTTGTATATATACAAAGGTCTGCGGCTATATGCAAAGATTCTTTTACTAACTCTTCTTCATCAAGATTTGCATGTTTTTTTAATGCTCTTGCAGCAGAAATAGCGTAGTTTCCACCACTTCCGATAGAAGCAATCTCTCCATCTTCAGGTTCAACTACATCACCATTTCCAGTAAGTATAAAAATATGGTCTTGATTTAAGACTATCATCATAGCCTCTAAGCGACGAAGAACTTTGTCTTTTCTCCAAGCTTTTGAAAACTCAATAACGGACTTTAGTAAGTCACCTTTTTTGTTTTCTAAAAACTCTTCAAACATATCAAAAAGGTTAAAAGCATCAGCAGTACTTCCAGCAAAGCCAGCTAGAATTTTGCCATGATGAAGTGTACGAATTTTAGTTGCGTTACCTTTAAGAACTGAGTCTCCAAAAGTAACTTGACCATCCCCACCAATTACAGCTTTACTCTTGCCTTTATAAGCAAGTATTGTAGTAGCATCAAACATCAGTAATTATTCGCCTTGAACGTCTACATGTAGAGTAGCATGAAGACCGTGACCTAGTTTAAAATCTAAATCATGCTCGCCAATAGTTTTAATAGGTGCTTTCTCATTGATATGTTTTTTATCAATATCAATATTATGTTGCTCTTTTAATGCAGAGGCAACTTCATCTTTAGTAACAGAACCAAAAAGCTGACCATTTTGACCAAGTTTTTTTGTTATGATTATTTCAGCTTTATCAAGTTGCTTAGCTATCTCTTTTAGTGCATTTACCTCTTTTTCAAGATTCTCTGCAACTATTATTTCATCTTTTGCATGTTGCTCTAGTATCTCAGGTGTAGCATGTCTTGCAAAACCTTTACCAATTAAAAAGTTTTTTCCATAACCATCTTTAACCTCTTTAACTTCACCTTTTTTACCAAGGCTTTTTACATCTTTAATTAAAAGTACTTTCATTATTTTATCTCCTATCTTTGTATTTCGCCACCGTATGAAACGATACCGTGTGTTAAGTTTCCAACTTTGTAACCCATGTCTAACATTATTCTAGCAACATGTGCTGAACGACTACCAACATGACAATAAACAATTAGATTTTCATCTTTACTTAAGTTAGCATCTTCAAGTGATGGATAAAATGAAGAAGTTGGTATAAGTTTATCAGCACCTTTGATATGACCCATTTGCCACTCCATATGCTCACGAACATCAACTAGTTTGAAATCAACCATGCCAAGCTCTCTAGCTTCAAGTAAAGAAGTAAGTTCATCTGGATCAAGTTCTGCTTGGTTTACTAAAAGTTCAGCTTCTTCTTGAGTTAGACCACGAGAGTGAGTATGAATTATCTCTTCCATACCAAGTTCTATACGCTTTTTAGCTGCAAATTCTTCTGTAACAAATATACCACAGTGACAAGATCCAGTCTCTGGAATCTCTTTTTCAATTGCTGGTGTACAAGGACAAGTTCTGTTGTCAACAGATTGTGGTTTTCCATCAACCTCTTCAACCATAAAACAAGGACAAAATAGTTTATTGTACATCATCTTGTTACGAGCAAGACCCATTTGTACACCCTCCACAACTTCGGCTTGAGGGTTGTAAACCCATCCTTTGGATTTACAAACATTATCTGTAAATTTTATTGTTTTTTCCATTCTGGCCTGAAATTCAGGTGAATTCATATCAATTTTAATCATACTCATTTATTTAGTACCTCTCTTTTTACCAGCAATTATTCTGCGAAGTGCATTTAGTCTAATAAAACCTTCAGCATCTTTTTGGTTATATACTTCATCTTCTTCAAATGTTGAGTGTTCTTCTGAGTAAAGTGACATATCAGATTCGCGACCAACAACTTCAACATTACCTTTGTAAAGTTTTAGTTTTACACTACCTTGGACATATTTTTGTGTAGTGTCTATTGCAGCTTGCATCATCTCACGCTCTGGAGAGAACCAAAAACCGTTGTAGATTAGTTCAGCATATTTTGCAATCATACCATCTTTCATATGGGCTTCTTCTCTATCTAAACATATAGATTCTATAGCACGGTGAGCTTTAAGCATAATTGTTCCACCTGGAGTTTCATAACATCCACGAGCTTTCATACCAACAAAACGATTTTCAACTATGTCAATACGCCCAATACCGTGTTTGTTTCCATACTCATTTAAAGTACGAAGCATTGTAGCTGGGCTTAACTCTTCTCCATTTAACCTAATTGGATCACCATTTTTATATCCAATTGTGATGTATTCTTTTTCATCAGGAGCATTTTCTGGAGAGTTTGACCATAACCACATAGACTCCTCTGGCTCATTCATAGGGTTTTCTAAATGAAGTCCCTCATAAGATATGTGAAGTAAGTTAGCATCCATTGAGTATGGAGATACTGTTGGGTTTCCATCAGCATCAATATGTTTTGCATCAATATCTATGCCATGCTCTCTTGCATAAGAAAGTAGTTTTTCTCTCGAGTTTAAATCCCACTCACGCCAAGGTGCTATAACTGTGATGTCTGGATTTAGTCCAAGGTAACCAAGCTCAAATCTAACTTGATCATTACCTTTTCCTGTAGCTCCATGACTTACTGCATCAGCACCCATCTTTTGGGCAATTTCTATCTGTTTTTTTGCTATAAGTGGTCTTGCAATAGAAGTTCCAAGTAAGTACTCACCCTCATATATTGCATTTGCTCTAAACATAGGGAAAACATAATCTTTAACAAACTCTTCTTGTACATCAAGAATAAAAATATTTTCTGGTTTAATTCCATTGTCAAGTGCTTTTTGGCGAGCTGGTTCAACCTCTTCACCTTGACCAAGATCTGCTGTGAAAGTGATAACTTCAGCATTGTATTCTTCTTGTAGCCATTTTAAAATAACGCTAGTGTCTAGTCCGCCAGAGTAAGCAAGGACTACTTTTTTAACTTCTTTTTTCATATAAAAAACCTTATTTTATAAAATAAATACCGCGATTATATAATAAAAAAGATTAAAAAATGGTTAGTGTATTGATGATTGATAGATTTGAAAGATTATAACTAAAGAAGATATTAAAAAGGGTAAAAGATTTACCCTTTTGTGTCAAATAATATACCAGTAACTTCTTGCATTTTTGGAAGAAAATCAGCTGCTTGCTCTGCTGGGAATCTTCTAATCATTTTACTAGTTTCAGATTCTATCACTGAAACAAAAAAGACATCCTGAGAGTCTACACCAAATTTCACATTTGTATTCATTGGTGATAAAGCTTTGTTTAGTTGATCAACTAAATCTTTTACTTGATCCGCAGAGTTTATCTTTGTACCATGCTGTTCAGCTTCTTCAGCCAACTGTTTTACAACTTCTGTTGTACTTTGAGTTTGAGTTTGTTGTACTTGAGCTGCCCTTCCCTGAACTTCCTGAGTATTTACTTGAGTTTGTTGTTGTTTTGCAACATTTGCTATGCCATCCATGACGCACTCCTTTTATCTTCTTTCAAAGATTATTCTTATTACACACCAAATCGACCATTAAAAAAATAACTTTAATAAAAATTACAAGAAATTACAAATTTTGTATTTTTAATGCCTAATTAATGATAATATTGCACAAATGAAAGAATATTTAAACTTACTAAAATCAGAACCAATACTAAGAAGACTCTCAACTATACAACTTATTGCATATTTTGGTGCATGGTTTTCAAATGTAGCAATATACACACTATTGTTAGAACTTAAGGTAGCGCCAAGTGTTGTAGCTTTTGTAGCAATGCTTCACTTTTTAGCTGGAGTTATTCAAGCTCCATTATCTGGCTCAATTATTGATAAAATGAAGCCTAAAAAACTTTTACTTATCTTGATAAGTTTTGAAATAGTTGCAACATATTGTTTAGTTTTTGTCAATGGTATTGATGATTTGAACTTACTTTATATGTTAATATTTGTAAAGATGGCTGCTGCTTCTTTTTACTTTACTACTGAGATGTCACTACTTCCAAAAATACTTTCGGGAGATAAATTACAAAAAGCAAATGAGTTGCACTCTATTATCTGGTCTTTTTCATATACACTTGGTATGGCAATAAGTGGTTTTGTAGTTTATTGGTTTGGTGTTGATTTTGCATTTATCTTGGATGGGACTTTATTTGTTATAGGTTTTATACTTCTAATAAAACTACCCCTACATGTAGAGATAATAAAAAGTGGTGAAAATTTACTTCAGATGATGAGTGGAACATTTAGCTATATTAAACAAAATCCACTTGCACTTCACCTAATGCTCTTACATGCTTTTATAGGTCTGACTGCTTTTGATGCATTGGTAGCTTTGATGGTAGATAGATACTATGCTGGAGTTATTGCAACATCTTTAGCTCTTGGGCTTTTGCATGCATCACGCGCACTTGGTCTAGTTATTGGACCAATACTCTTAGCTAAATTTACAAAAAACAGATACATAAGTTATATATTTTATGCCCAAGCTTTAGCAGTATTACTTTGGGCTTTTTTAATGCACGATTTTTATCTATCTCTTTTTGCATCAGTGATTGTAGGACTTTTTACAACAACTTTATGGTCTTATACATATACTTTATTACAAAAAAATATAGATGAGAAATACTATGGTAGAATAGTAGCTTATAATGATATGCTTTTTTTAGGTACTGCTGCTTTTACATCTTTTATGATAGGCTTTTTAGCAACAAATGATTTTTCATTACAGCAGATAGCTATCTTTATGTCTGGAGGTTTCATGCTTGGTGGATTTTATTTTAAATGGATTTTAAAAAATAAAAATATAGGAGAAATGTCATGAATTTTGCAGTAATAGGTGGTCTTCTTTTAAATGTAGGTGCCTTTTTAACATTTAAAGGAAAAATTTATCAAGCAGTGATGGTCTATTTATTTGCTGATATTTGCTGGATAGTTATGGCATATGAACGAGATGATTTTTGGGGTGTATTTAGCATAGCATTTGGATTAACTTTTGGACTTTTAGCGTACTTTAAAATGCATAGTGGAAAGATGAATAAAACATTAAATAAAGGTAATGATGAATGATATATAATTCAAAAGATGGCGATATAGATTTAACAAAAGTTAAAATGCTTTATCCTGCTGGTGTAGTGAATGTTGATGGTGAGATAGCTGAGATGAGTTTAGAGTGGTGCGATATGAATAGTGATAAAGTTAATATAACCTCATATGTACTTGTATTTAGCTTTTCAGAGCCAAGTGCTGAAGTAAAAGATAAAAAAATATTAATATTTAAAACAAAAAATGAACTTATAGAGTGTATGACAGAGGTATCACAATTATTCGACGCCTAATCTCTAGTGATACTAAAAAAGTTTTCTCTTTAGCAATCCCTGCTGCACTTAAACACCTTGTCGATATTTTACAGATACTTGTAGATATGCTTATGGTCGGTACAGTCTCAGTTGCTGCACTTGCTGCTGTTGGTATGAGTATGCAGTTTATGATGATTATAAATGTGTTGATGACACTTTATGTAGTTGGTGGAAATGCTCTTATTTCACGCTTTATTGGTCAAGGTAGAAAAAAACGAGCTTCTGCACTTTTATTTACTCTGAGCATACTTGCTGTTTTATTATCTATTTTTGTAACCATTGGTGGGTATTTTGGATCAAGTCATATCTACGCTTGGATGGGGGCATCTGCTGATGTAGTAAAACAAGGTGCGATGTACTTTAAAATACTTTCACTTGGAATAGTTGTTATTTTTATAGATAATCTTCTTTACAATGCTCTATCAGCTGCTGGAGATACAAAATCTTCTCTTTATATAAAACTTTTCTCAGCCGTGGTAAATGCTTTTTTAAACTATATTTTTATTTTTGGTAATTTTGGTTTTGAGGCAATGGGAATAGAAGGAGCAGCTTATGCAACTGTAATCTCTTATTGTTTAAATGTTATGTGGTATTTTATACTTATCAAAAAACCACACTCTAAACTAAATTTTATACCAATCATAAGATTTAAAGATTTAAAAAGAGTTTGGTTGATTGGTTATTCAGCGGCACTAGATCGTGGGATATCATCTATGAGTTTTTTAGTTTTTGTAAGTATCATCACAGCCTATGGTACAGCAGAATTAGCTGGTTATCAAGTTGGACTTCGAATAGAGGGGATTGCTTTTATGCCAGGCTTTGGATTTGCTATCGCAGCGATGGCTCTAATTGGTCAAAATTTAGGTGCAAACAATAAAGAAAAAGCTTATGCAATGGGTATTATAAGTGGGCGGATAGCTTATGTGTTTATGGGTAGTGTTGGGGTTGTAATGATATTATTTCCTGAAACACTCATTGGCTTTTTTACAAAAGATGAGGCGACTATTGCTGTAGCTTCATACTACCTTATACTTGTAGGTTTAGCACAAATACCACTAGCCATAATGTTTGTATATTCTGCATCTTTGCGTGGGGCTGGAGCTACGAAAACAACTCTTAAAGTAAATGTACTTTCACTTTGGTTTTTTCGTGTAATTCCATCATATATAGCATATAAAATGGGCTATGGAATTATTGTTATTTTTGCCATTATGAATATTGAAACGCTTATAAAGGGTATTATTTATTGGAGAATTTATACTAAGAGGAGTTGGTTAGATACTAAGGTTTAGTAAATTTAGATAAAATTGCATTATGAAAATACAAGAGTATAAAAAAGCAGTAGAGCAACTAAATCTTTACTCACACCACTACTATGTTTTAGATGACCCAATAACTACGGATGAGGTTTATGATAAACTTTATCATGAAGTTGTAGAATATGAACAAAATAATCCACAAGACTTGCTAAGTGATTCACCAACTCAAAGAGTAGGGGATGTTATAGCTGATGGTTTTACAAAAGCAAAACACCTTTCTCGTATGTGGTCATTAGAAGATATTTTTGATGAAGATGGTTTAGAGAAATGGCTTACTAAAACATATAAGTTAGATAAAAATATCTCTTTTTATTGTGAGCCAAAATTTGATGGAGCTTCTTTAAATCTTATCTATGAAAACGGTGAACTTACGCAGGGTATTACTCGTGGAGATGGAGAGATAGGTGAGCTTATAACTCAAAATGTAAAAACGATTCGCTCAATACCTCTACATATAGAGCATAAAGAGCTTTTAGAGATTCGCGGTGAAGTGGTAATCTTTAAAAATGAGTTTGAAAAAATCAATCAAGCTCGTATGAAAGTAGGGGAACAAGTATTTGCAAACCCTCGTAACGCTGCTGCTGGAAGTTTGAGACAACTTGACTCTAGTATAACTGCTTCAAGAAACTTAGTTTTTTTACCATATGGTGTTGGGGTAAACTCGCTAGAGCATAAACTACTAAGTGAGAAGATGGAGTTTATTTATGATTTAGGATTTCGTAAACCACCACAACGCTTTACATGTAGAGATGCAAAAGATATTCAAGCTATATATGATGTGATGAATAAAGATAGAGATAGTTACTCAATGATGCTTGATGGTATGGTTATAAAAGTAGATGAGATAGCCTCTCAGATAGATATGGGTTATACAGTTAAGGTCCCTCGTTTTGCAGTAGCTTATAAATTTCCTGCGGTTGAGAAAATTACTACTGTAAAAGATATAATCCTTCAAGTTGGACGCACTGGTGCAGTTACACCTGTAGCTATTGTTGAGCCAACAGACATAGATGGTGTAGTGGTTGAGAGAGCGACTTTGCATAACTTTGATGAGATAGATAGAAAAGATATACGACTCCGAGATAAAGTAATCATTCTTCGTAGTGGGGATGTTATACCAAAAATCATAAAAGTTTTAACACATGAACGAAATGGAAGTGAAGTAAAGTATGAGCGACCAACTCTTTGCCCTACATGTAGCTCAGAGTTGTTAGATGAAGGTGTACTTTTAAAATGTCAAAACTTAAAATGTGAATCTCGTGTAGTAAACTCTATATACTATTTTACCTCTAAGCCTTGTTTAAATATAGATGGTTTAGGTACTAAAATAGTAGAGGCTTTGTTTAACTCAGGACTTGTAAAGTCTGTTATAGATTTGTTTGATTTAACACTTGAAAAACTTTTAACATTGGATGGTTTTAAAGAGAAAAAAGCACAAAACTTACTAAATTCACTTCAAAATGCAAAAGGGTGTGAGTACTGGCGTTTTATAAACTCTTTGGGGATTGAGCATGTTGGAGAGGTTGCTTCAAAAACTTTAGCAGATAACTTTGGAAGTAACTTTATAAATGCAACAAAAGAAGAGATAATAGCATGTGATGGCATAGGTGAAGAGATGGCGGAATCTGTTTTAGAGTTTGTTAGAGTAAATCGTGATACTATTTTACAACTTCAAGAGATATTACAGCCAAAAGAACCTGAAAAAAAAGAGGAAGCTAAAGAAAATCCTTTTAAAGGAAAAACTATAGTTTTAACTGGAACTATGAGTGATAGCCGTGGAGTTATAAAAGAGATGTTAGAGAGTCTTGGTGCAAAAGTACAGGGAAGTGTAAGTAAGAAAACAGACTTTTTGATTTATGGTGCGGATGCTGGAAGTAAATATGATAAGGCTATGGCTCTACATGTAGAGTGTTTGACTGAAGATGAGATGAGAGAAAAACTTTTATAAATTGACAAGAGCCTAACTTTTGTATATAATAACAATATACAAGGGAAAAAATGGAATTTGATTGTTTAGATGT
>Ga0256842_1000165_pt1 | contig 57547 bp, 63 predicted proteins | sample 4559240metaG_FD_185973 | JGI IMG/M metagenome (GOLD analysis project Ga0256842, IMG submission 185973) | Hydrothermal vent microbial communities from Guaymas Basin, Mexico - 4559-240 | ecosystem: Environmental > Aquatic > Marine > Hydrothermal vents | place: Mexico: Guaymas Basin | collected... | reverse complement strand
ACTATAGACAAAATTATAGAAAAAAGAAGAGGTGGATTTGAGTATAAACTAAAATTACCAAATATGGAAGTTAAAAACTCTCTTAATGATTTTATCATAGACCAACTAACTAATCAAAAAATTGAAAAATTGAAAAAACAAGATGATCTATATGATGCTATTGTAGATGAAGATTTAACACTTTTTGAGAACACTTTAAAATCTATCTTCGCTACTATACCATACAACAACTATACAAACAACACGATACAAAACTATGAGGGATTCTATGCTAGTGTTATATATATATATTTACAATCATTAGGGTTAGATATAATTGGTGAAGATGTAACAAATCTAGGAAGAATTGATTTAACAGTTAAGATAAATAATCTCATATATATCATAGAGTTTAAAGTTGGAACTGAAGATGCACTACAACAAATCAAAACTAAAAACTATGCTCAAAAATATCTAAATGAAAATAAAACTATTTATCTTGTTGGGATTAACTTTGATAAAGAGGTTAAAAATATTAGTAAATTTGAGTGGGAGAAGATTTAAGAATCTAAAATCACACTTCTTAAGATAAGAAGTGTGATTTTATCATTAAAAAGATATATTTTTAAAGTTTGTATCTAGTAATCTACCAGCTACTACTGGTGGTTTTGCTACTGTTATACCATCTAAAAGTATAGATTTATTTTTACCAGAGTTTGGAAGATAAAGTGGGCATACTTCAACTTTAGCACCTTTTTGAATCAATAGTTTCAAGTGGTCTTTTGCTGATGGAGCTTTTCCATTTGGTCTTTTTACAGGAGTACCTTTTATATTTTTATCTGCTAAATCACCAGCCTGACCACATAAAACGATATTTACCTCTTTATGATGTTTAGTTAAACTCATAAGTGATAGAACCATAGCCATAGCTTGTGTTTGAGGGTTTGCTGAGTTTACTAAAACATTTAATCCATCTGCTTGTTTAGCACTTACCATAGTTGGTGTTAAAAGTGTAACCACTAATGCTGTTGTTGCTAAAATCTTTTTCATATTAATCCTTATTAATTTTCAAAATTGTAGCTACAATAACATAATTAAAACTTAAGAATTTATAAGTGTAATCTATATAAAGATAATCTAATAAGTTTTTTTATATTTATTGAGTATAATTCTCAAAATTAAATTAGAAAGTACAAAATATTATGAATTATGTAGAGTTATTAAAACAAAACAAGCTAAAAGCTACACCACAAAGATTAAAGATAGTAGAGGTTTTATATATGAATGGTCATCTAAATATAGATGATATTTATACAGTGTTAAAAAATAGTTTTCCATCTATCTCTTTAGCTACCATATATAAAAATATAAACTCTATGATAGAGATCTCTTTTTTAAGTGAAGTTAAAATTCCACAACAAAAAAGTGTTTATGAACTTACAAAAGCTGAACATGCTCATGTTGTATGTTCTAAATGTAATGCTATACTAGATATAGAGTTGGATACATCAGATATAGTGACACAAGCATCAAAGCTTAGTCACTACAACCTAGAAAAAAGTGCTATTATTTTTAATGGTATATGTTCTGATTGTAGTTCAAAATCTAAGGAATTGTAGGTGGTGTTATCTCATCACCTAAAAAAGCATAGCTTTTACCGATTCTAGCTACGGGGTTAAACTCTATGGTTACCCTTTCGTTATCTGTTATCACTTCATTGTTTACATATATATGTTTAACATTTAAAACGATAGGAATCGTACTACCACCACCTAAATCTATCTCTTGATTAAATTCACAAAAGTAAGCACAAGGTATATCTTTTATCATTTGTGGGTAGTTTTCAAAGATAGTCTCTGTTTCTATATCAAAAAGTTCAGATTCACTTACATCTTTATCTAACTCTTTTGAACTAAAGTGCATCTTTTGAAGATTTTTTTCATCAACCATACAGATAGTACATTTTTTACTTTTTCTAATGTTAGCTAAGGTATCTTTAGGTGTACCATCAGCTTTATGCCCAACTGAGATTAAAACAGTTGCAGGATCAGAAGATAACCCTATGAAGTAGCTAAATGGTGCTATGTTTACTACACCCTCATCCTCTGTAACTACCCAAGCGATAGGGCGAGGGATGATGGTTTGAGCCATCAGTTTATATTTGTCGTTTACTTTGCTGTTTTCTAAATCAAAAATCATTTTATTCCTTTATATTTTAGTTCCAATTCCACCAGCTATATAGTTGGTTTGGAAGCTATTTTTATAGATCTCTATCGCTTTATCACCACTACAGTGTGTTGGTAAAACTTTAGTGACACCTAGCTTTTTTAAACTCTCAACTGATGAGATTATTTTATCTTCATCACTTTTTAGAAGATGAAAACCACCTATAACAAACTTTATATCTTTACTTATCACTTTAGTAGCTACTTTTGTTATATTTTCGATTCCAAAATGACCACAACCTGTCATAAGTTTACTCTCTGTATCAGAATCTATAATCAAAGATTGTTCAGGCATATCACAACCTAAAAGACCAGTAGTGTATAGATTATCAAAAAGTTTTTTAGGTTCTTTAGTACACATCACAACATTTTTTGCTAAAGATTTTAAATCTTTTATGAGGTATTTAGATAAAGAGATTGGTAAAAATAGTGTTACATTAGGGTTTAACTCTAAAATAGAATCTAATCCACCTATATGATCCCAATGTGAATGTGATATAAATATATATTTTATCTCTTTAACATCAACATCTAATTCAGCCATATTTTTTAAAAGAACCCTACCGTTACTGCCTGTATCAAAAAGTAGTTTATACTCCTCAAAATAGGCACTAAAACCCCAAAGAGATTGACATTTATCATTACTATTGTAGTTATCAAACACTATTTTCATTTAATAAACCTTGAATCTGAACGGATGTTTTTTACTTCATCTTGGGTAGATTTCATCCAACCATTTTTAACTTTAGTTTCGATTTTATCAAAGTTTTCTATATATGGTTTTATATCTAAAAGTGGTGTACCATCTAAAATGTCTATACCTTTGATAGTAACAACATTATCAACAACACTCACTAACTCAACTACTGATAATCCTATAGAATTTGGGTGCATAGGTGTTCTTGTTGAAAATACACCTCTTGAGCGATTTGTTTTATCATTAAATGGCACTACACTTAATTTATGTTTTTTTATCTTATGAAAATAGTATATAAGATAAACATGGGAAAATCCATCTAAATCTTTTAACCCATCTTTAAATTCATCTTTAAACTCAATCGTTGCATAGGAATCTATTGCCCCTTTTGGTTGAACAGGCATATTTTCAAGATCATAAAACGGTGATTTTATAGTTGCAATTCGTTTCATATTTATGTTCATATATTCTCCAAAAAACTATTTTTTCTTTAGTCTTTGTTTATAAAGAGCAGGGTTCATATATTTTCCACTTGTATCGTTTGTACCAGATTCATCCTCTTTTATGATTCTATTTGTTTTTGGTTTATACTGAGTGGTTTTTTTAGTTGTGCTTGTTTCAATATTTTCAATCAATCCATCTTTTAGATTATTTAAAATAGTAAGCAGAGTTTCTAAATTTTTATCATCAACTGTAAGTTTTATCTCATTAAGCATTATTTATCTCCTCCTCTTTCTCTTGAATCGTTAAAAGTTCTTCAACTTTTTGCTCATAACTCTCTTCTAACTCTTGTAACTCTTTTGCTAAGTTAGATAATCCTATCTCTTCATAACATTTTGGATCAGCTAGACAACTGTTTTTCTTCTCTATCTCTACTTCTAGTTTATCTATCTCATCTGGAAGTTTTTCTAATGCTATTTTCTCTTTAAAAGTAAGAGATAGTTTTTTGATTTTCTCTCTTTTAACCTCTTGAGGTTTTTCAACTTTAGCTAAAACTTCCATCTCATCTAACTCTTTTAACTCTTTTTCAAGTTCAAGATACTCAGAATATTGTTGGTGAGATTCCTCTATATGTTTGTCAGCTTTAAAGATAAAAAGTTTTTTAGCTATCTTATCTACAAAATATCTATCGTGACTTACAATGATAACAGCACCAGAAAAGTTAGTTAGTTGCTCCTCTAAAATGTTGATAGTCGGTATATCTAAATCATTTGTAGGTTCATCAAGGATTAATATATCGACATCTTTAGTAAATAGTAAAGCAAGAGCAATTCTGTTTTTTTCACCACCACTTAAAACACCTATTTTTTTTTCTAAAAACTCTCTAGGAAACAGAAAGTTTTTTAAGTAACCATAAACATGAAGGTCTTTTCCTCTTACACTTACTCTATCACCACCATGTGGGCAAAAAGTCTCCATAAGGTTTTTAGAATCATCTAACATCTCTCTATGTTGGTCAAAGTAGCCTATCTTAAATTCACCCTGTTTTATCTTTCCACTTGTTGGTTCTAATCTTCCTAGTAGTGCTTTTAGTAGTGTTGATTTACCACTACCATTTGGTCCAACTATCGCTATAACATCTTTTTGTAAGATTCTTGTTGTGAAGTTTTTAAGTAACTCTTTGTTTCCAAGTGTAAGTGATAGATCTTCAACCTCAAAAAGCATCTTTTGTTTGTTTATACTTTTGTCACGGTTAAAATGTTTCGCTTCCCTTTGAAGTTCTACCGACATTTTACGAATCTTAGCTGGGTTGTTTTTAGCATCTTCTCTAAGATTCATAAGTCTCTCTTTACGACCCTCATTTCTTTTAAGTCTAGCTCTTACACCTCTTGCAAACCACTCATTTTCCCTTTTAAGAACACCTAAAAGGTTATCGTGTTGTTTTTGAAGTGTACGAATCCACTCAGCTTTTTGTTCAAGGTAGTTACTATAACCACCACTATATTCTCTTAAAGCACAATCTTCAACTTCTATAGATTTAGTAGCGATTCTATCTATGAAATATCTATCGTGAGATATAAAAACAAGTGTAAATTTTTCTCTTAGAATCAACTCTTCTAAAAATTCTACCATATAAACATCAAGATGATTGGTAGGTTCATCTAGTAGTAAAATATCTGGTTTTTGAAGTAGTAAAGAGGCTAGGGCAACCCTTCTTTGTTCACCACCACTTAGTAGGTCTATAGGTTTATTTTCATACTGTTTTAGGTCAAAGTGTTGTATGATTCTTTCCACTTTATCATCAAGATTCCAAGCATTGTGATGCTCAATATAGCGAGATAACTTCTCATGCTCATCTAAAAGTTTTTTGTTCTCAAAATCATCTGCTAAAAGTGTTGATAGTTCATTGTATCTTTTTTTAGCTTCATTTAACTCTCTTAGTCCATCCTCAACAGCTTCACGAACACTATGCCCATCTTTGAAGTTTGGTCGTTGGTCTAACATCTTTATCTCTAAATCATTTTTAGTGATTCTTCTACCACCATCAGATTCTAATGTTCCATTTACTATCTTCATAAGTGTAGATTTTCCACTACCATTTTTACCAATGATAACGATTCTCTCACCCTCATCTACATGAAAATTAACCTCTGTAAGTATCTTTTGTGCTGAATAATGTTTAGATATATTTTGTAAATCTATAAGTGCCATAAAACTTCCTAGTTAGATTTTGGTAAATTGAATTTTTGAGTGATAAGTTCACCATCTTTATCAAAAAAGAGGTAGTAAAGTTTATCTTTTTTAACACTTAGACCTGCTAAATATCTTAGTGCTAAGTTAGCTTGAAGTGATGCTATGTGCATAACTATAGGTGTTGTGATTCCTTGTGGAGTTTTATCTACTATCTTAAAAGCATCATCAAAAGAACTTTCATCTAAAAAACAAACTTGACCATGAAATGCCTCAACACTACCATAAACCCAAGGGATATTTTTAAGTTTTGCATAGCTATTTATATCACTACGAGTAGGGAGATTATCTGTCGCATCTATAATCAAATCAACAGCTATATCTTTTCCACTCCACTCTTTAAAATCACAAGAGTGAGCTATAGCCTTTGTAAAAGGGCATCTTTGTTCTATAAGTTGAGCATTAAGAACAGCTTTGTTTTTACCCTCATCACCAACTTTAAAAGCGATTTGACGATGGATATTGTGGTGGCTAACTTCATCAAAATCAACCATATGAATCTCACCAATCCCACTTGAACCAAGTGAAAAAGCTAAAGATGAACCAAGTCCACCTGAACCTATGATGGCGATTTTTTTAGTTTGTAGAAGTTTTTGAGTATCTTCACCCCAAAGTTGAACTTGTCTTTTGAAGTATTCTAACATTCTTTATCTCTTTTACTTATCATATCTTTGAATCCCCACAATTTCTTAGATCGCATAACTTCTGTATGGGTCATATCTACTATCATCAACTCTTCACGATTTGCTAAATGGTTTAACATCTCCCCATTTGGTGATGCTAAAACAGAATCTCCATAAAATTTCCATGTAAACTCTTTATCTTGATATTCGCCGATTCTATTTGCCCTAAGTATATAACAGTTTTGTGTAAATGCACGAGACAGTATAAGTGCTTTCCATCTTTTAAAAGATTCAAATGTTGAAACACTAGGAACTAAGATACAGTCAATGTTTTTATTGGCAATTTTTGCAAAAATTTCATCAAAATGAAGTTCAAATCCACTCATTACACAAAACTTAAATCCATCTACTTTAAAAATAAGTGGAGATTTTAATGGTTGAACTTTATTTGCAAAGTATTTTTCTTCGTTCCAATGTGGATAGTTAATCAACAGTTGTTGTTGATAATAAGATGTTGAGTTTGGTGCAAATTTAGCTATAGTTTTATAAACCTCTTTTTTCTTTACAACAATGAGAGGGGCTACTATGGTCATATTGTAAGTTGATGACAACTCTTTTAAAATCTTACTTTGAAATTTTTCTTGCTCTTTTATCATAGTGATTGACATAGTTTCAATCTCTTTGAAAAAAGGGTTAAGTACATATTCACCAAGAAGTAAAACTTTTACACCCTCTTTATGGGCGATTCTTATATAGTTATAAAGTTTTGTAGAACTAAGACCTTGTGCCGATAGTTGTAGGACAGCAGTTTTCATATTATGATTTTTTTATCTCATTTATTTTGATTTGAGCATCCTCTAAGATTTTTTGTGCATCGTTTAACTCTTTCATCCCTTTTTCATAGGCTTTAACACTCTCTTGAAGTGTAATTTCTGGATTCATTAGAATCTCTAAAGTTTTTTTAGAATTTTCTATTTTTGTTTCAAAATCTTGTTTAGCCATCTAATACATCCTTTATATATTTATCAAATTTTTCTAGTTCAACTAAAAAAGCATCATGTCCATAATCACTATCAATATCTAGGTAATGGTGATTTTTGTTTTTTATACTATCTAAAGTATCATTTATCTCTTTCATCTCTATATTTTTAAATAAAAAATCGTTTCTAAAACTTATGAGGTGTAACTCTGCTTGTACTTTTTTCATCGCTTCAGCCAAGGAATCGAAACCTCTTGATAGGTCATAGATATTTATAGCTTTAGTTATATATAAATAAGCTAATGGATCAAACCATTTAGTAAAATTATGACCGTTATATTCTAAGTAAGATTCAACTTGAAATTTACCAAAAAGTTCGTAAAGACCATCATCTCTTTTATACTCTCTACCAAACTTACTTTTCATAGATTCGTGTGATAAAAAGCTTATATGCCCAGCCATTCGACCTATAGCCATACCAGATAAACCTTGTTCAGATATAACTTCTGGATCATAATACCCTTGTTTAAAATCTGGATCTTTTAAGATGGAATCTTGTGCTACTTTGTTAAAAGCTATAGCCCACGGTTGTGTAGCATGAGTCGCTGCCATAGATATAATCTTTTGTGCAAAATTTGGGTAGTGAACTGCAAATTGGAGTGCTTGCATACCACCCATAGAACCACCAACTATAGCATAAACTCTATGTATATCAAGTCTATCAAATAGAATCCTTTGAGCCTTTATCATATCTTTTATAGTAACAACTGGGAACGTATAGCGATAGTGGTCGTGGTGAGGGTGTTGTAAACTCATAGGACCAGTTGAACCAAAACAAGACCCTATAACATTTGAGCAAATTACAAAATATTTGTCTGTGTCGATAGCTTTACCAGAACCAATAAGTCCATCCCACCAACCAGCTTTTGTTTCACCCTCATAAACACCAGCAGCATGATGTGATCCAGTAAGTGCATGACAAACTACAATCACATTACTTTTATCATCATTTAGTTCACCGTAAGTTTCATAGGTAATATCGTAAGGTTCTAAAATACGACCACTCTCCAGATAAAGAGGATTTGTAAAATGTTCTGTATGTGTTTTTAGATTTAATGACAAGTTTTTAGCTCTCTTTGAAAATAATTGTACCATTTTAGCTAAAATGACTTAATCCTAATTTTATAGTATAATTTTGTATGAAAATTTGTACCAATTTTAATATAAGTAAGAGGGTATAAAAATTATTTTATAGGATTATGATGGGTTTATTTAGTTGGTTTTGTAATGAAAAAGAGATTGAAGAGGAGATTTGTGAAGAGAGAAAAAAGGATTTTTCAAATTTTATAAAAATAACAGAGTTTATCTATGAAAAAAGTGGAATCACAGAGTTAGATAAAAGAGCATTGACATCATCAAGGTTACAAAATTATGCAATTAGTAAAGATGTTTACACAACAGATGAATTTTTAGTTCAAATGAAAAATGACAACCAGTTTTATCAAGAGATAATTAACATAGCTACAGTAAATGAAACATTCTTTTTAAGAGAGATTAAAGAGTTGGATTGGTTGGTCAATTATATTAAAGATGAGAATCGACCATTAAAGATTTTATCTATGCCATCATCTAGTGGTGAAGAGATATATTCGATTTTACTGATGCTTAATGATAAAGGTATAGATACCAATAAACTTGATATAACTGGCTATGATATAAACTCACAAGCTGTATCTAATGCTATAGATGGAAAGTATGATGAGCATTCCTTACATAAAATAGTACCAACTTTAAGAACAAAATATTTTTCTACTACAGATGATTCTATTTATATGATTAAATCTAAATTTAAAAATCAAGCACAATTTATGCAAAAAAATATTTTTGATTTAGTAGATATTAAAGAGAATTTTGATGTGATTCTATCAAGAAATATGTTCATATATTTTGATGATAAAAAAAGGAAACTTGCTTTAGATATTATAGTTGATTTACTAAAAAAAGATGGTATCTATATAAAAGGTCATGCCGATCATATATATAAACATCCACAACTTGAAAATATTTGTTATGGAGTTTATCGTAAAATAAATTAAATTTTAAGTTTATACTTATCTTCTAACTTTTGAAATAGTTTAGAACTATAGTACATAGGTACAAACCAAACTAATATACCAACTGGTAAAGAGAAAATTATAGATATACCATTTTCTTTAAAAAATATACCACTTATTTGAATAGTATAAAAAGCAAAAAAAGTTATAGATACACCTAAAAACCATTTAAAGTAGTTTAAAAGTGTAAAAATAACACCAAATTTTTTCATCCGTATAATCGTATAATAGATAAACCCACATAAAACTATGATGAGTGGTGCATATGTTAAAAATAATTTCATATGCTCATTATAGCTAATATTAAGTAAGAATATAAGGGATAATGTTATCATCGTAATCAAAAATAAATTTAGTTAAAAATTAAGGTAAAAAATGAAAATTAAGATTTACAAAGGTACTGATGAAATTGGTGGAAGTTGTATTGAGTTAAAAACAGAAAATACGACTATTTTATTAGATTATGGTACACCATTACAAGATACTAGTAAACAAGTGAAAATTACAGATAATATTGATGCTATTTTAATATCACATCCACATCAAGACCATTTTGGAGAGATTGTAAATATTGAAAATGGTATTCCTATTTATTGTGGAAAATTATCAGTAGAGTTAATGAATGCAGCAAAAATATTTACTGGTAATAAAATATTAGAAAATAATTTTCAAATATTTGAAGCTTGGAAAAGTTTTGAAATTGGTGATTTTAAAATTATTCCATATTTAGTTGACCATAGTGCAACAGATGCTTATGCTTTTTTGATTGAAGCTGATGGTAAAAAAGTTTTATATAGTGGTGATTTTAGAGCAAATGGAAGAAAATCAAAACTGTTTGACAGAATTATAAAAGATAAAAATTTACAAAATGTAGATATTTTACTTATGGAAGGGACAATGCTTCAAAGAAGCAATAAAGACTTTCCAGATGAACAAAGTGTTGAAGATAAAATATTTGAAATTATAAAAGAAAATAATCAAATTTCATTTATGATTGGTTCGTCACAGAATATTGACAGCATTGTTTCAGCATATCGTGCTTGTAAAAAATCTAACAAAATATTTGTTGTAGATATGTATACAGCTTGGATACTTGAAAAAATGAAAATAATTAGTTCAAGTATTCCAAATATTGCTTGGGATGATGTAAAAGTTATAAAAAAGTTTGGTGGTAGCTATTATCAAAAGTTACAAGAAAATAAAGAATATTTTAAAGGCTTTACCTCAAAGATTTTTGATAATGTTGTTGAGATAGATGATATAAAAGCTAATCCACAAAATTACTTTTTAAAAATATCACCTTGGCATATTCAAAAAGTTTTAAATTATATTAAAGTTGAAACTTCAAATATAATTTATTCTCAATGGCTTGGCTATTTAAAAGAAGAGTTTAGCAATATCGATACAGTAGAGTTATTTAAAAACTTACAGGAGAATAATAACTGGGTATATGCTCACACAAGTGGTCATGCTGATTTACCTGCTTTACAAAAATTTGCTTCATCTTTAAAACCTAAAAAACTTATTCCTATTCATACAGAGTTTAAAGATAAATTTGCAGAGTATTTTGATAATGTTATGATATTAGAGGATGGAGAGAGTTTTGATATAAATGATAAATTATCAATTCATCAAGTTAATGAATTGAATCAACTGTTTAAAGATGATTTTTATGCAGATGATGATAAATGCAATCAAGTTATTACTAACAGTGGTGAGATAATAAAAAAAGATATGGGAGAATAAAAAATGGAAGAAGTTAATTTAGAATATTTTGAAAAAGCAGTTAAATGGAATCAAAAATATTATCAGGAATTAAAAGATAAAAAATTTCACTGTAGAGGAAATTTAAAATCAGTATCTTTAATTTCATTGAATAAAGAAACACCAGAAAAAGGTTTTTCAAGTATTAAAAGTGAAGATGTTTTCAAAAATAGACTTGAAAGAGTAGATGAAATAAAAAAACCTGAAAGAGCAACAGGAGAGAAATTATTACAAGCAAGAATCATAGATGAAGCACTTTATAAAAATAATCACTATTTGCCATTTGGTAATAAAATAAAGTTTGTTACATCTGAATTAGCACTACAAAATAGTGAGAATAAAATTGTTAATGATCTTTTAGGTTTTAGTGATGATGGTGAATTATATATTATTGAGTTAAAATCATTAAGATCTAAAACTGAATTAGAAAATCAAGTTAATAATTTTGAAAATTTTGTGCTTTCTAATATTGAATTATTTTTTAATATATTAAATATTTATGGATATAAATGGGATAAAAATATAAATAAAATCAAAAAAGTAGTTGTATGGAATAAACTTAATAATAAAAAGGTTTTTAGCAAAGATATTATTGAATTTGTGTATGATAAAGAGTTATTGGAAAGTGATAAAAGTATTCTAAAAATTGACCTATTAGATGAAAACTAAATTTAACTATAACTCAAAACAAAAAAAACAATTGTCAAAATTAGCCCTACGAGGGCTAAAAGATAAGATTGATTTGTTACCAGATGTAAGTTCAATGTATCATGAAAAATTAGATGCTAAAAGAAAGTTTCAAAAGTATGAGCATATCTTAAATGATGAAATTAATATTTTAGAAACTATAAAATTTGATGGTTATATTTTAATACTATCTGACATAATTAATTATGCAAGACAATCAAATATATTTATAAGCTGTTTTGGCAGTATTCAAAATAGTTTAATATCTTATTTATTGGGTATTATTGACAATTATACTTTAAAAAGTAGAAAAGATTTCATAAACTTTACACCATTTGAACAAAAACCAACTATCAATATAGTAGCTTCTTCTTCAAGATATTATGAATTAATATCTTTTACACAAGCAAAATATTCTAAACAGATAAAAAAAGTAAAAAAAAGAAGCATTAAGTTTAATGATAATCTTAAAATAAAATTTATAGATTTAGGTATTGATAAAGAAGTTATTTTAAAAGAAGATGATGTACAAGATTTAGGATTAAAAATCATTCAAACCAATATAAACACTGCACAAAGACAAGCTGTATTTACAAAGACTAAAGATAAGACTAAAAAAAATGCTTGGCTTAAAAAAAGAAAAGTACAGTTATCTCTAGGACTTGAAAGCTTAAATATTGGAGATATGCTAATAGATAGAATTTTAATGGCGAGAGATGGAGATAAATATAGTCTTTTTAAAAGTATAGATGACTTCAAAAATAGAGTTCCAATTATAAATAAAGTAGATAAAGAAACTCAAAAAATAGTTTTTGATAATCTTCAAATAGATTTAGATAAAATGAATAAATTAAAAGAAGATTTAAAAAATTATAAAAAGAAAATAGGAGTTAAAAGTGATAACATACAATCCTAATTATTTAGATAATACAAATATATTTACACAAAATGAGATGAAAATTTTAGAAGAACTAAATCAAAAAGTTTCATTAGAAAAGTTTTTAAATAATAAAAGTTATATTGATAAGTTTGGTTTAGATTTTATCCATACATCAGCACTTATTGAGGGTAATACTTACGATAAACTAGATACACAAGCTTTGATAGAATACGGAAGAACAGCAGGTGGTAAAACATATAGTGATGCAAAAATGATTTTAAATTTGAGAGATGCTTATGAGATGTTTATCACTAAAGATTTAAAACCATCTAAACAAACTTTAAAAGATTTACACTATATTTTATCTGCTGAAATGGTAGCTGAAAATAAACGAGCAGTTCCAAGAGATAGTGAAGTTCTGATTACAGGATGTAACTATATACCTTTATCTACTAAAGAAAAATTAGATGATGAGTTAAATTATTTATTTAAAATCGCCAATAGTATTGAAAATCCATTTAATAAAGCTTTATATATTCATAATAATTTAGCATATCTCCAATATTTCACAGATTGTAATAAAAGAACAGCAAGATTAATGTTAAATGTAGTGTTAAAAGATAAACTAAAAATGATATATATTCCTGATGAAGAGAATGTAAAAGAGTATCTTAAATCTATAGTTACATATTATGAAACTGGTAATTATAATCTTTTTAAAAAATATTTTATAAATAGTTATAAAAAAATTATAGAGATGATAGTTGAAATTGAAGAATCAAGAAAAAATGAAACCACTTTTAGAAAATAGACCTTTTTTTACTATTTTACTTAAAGCATTATGAAAGACAAGTTTAAGTATAATCTGTCGATTTTATATAAAGGTGTATCAATGACCAATAAACGCGTTTTAGTTAAGTTTTCAGGTGAAGCTCTTGCAGGTGAAGCAGGTAATGGAATTGACACACAGATTTTGAAATATATAGCACAGGAGATTAAATCTCTTGTTAATGCAGGTATCGAAGTTGGTATAGTTATCGGTGGTGGTAATATTATTCGTGGTGTTACTGCTGCACAAGATGGTATTATCAAAAGAACAAGTGGTGATTATATGGGTATGTTAGCTACTGTTATTAATGGTGTTGCTATGCAAGAGGCTTGTGAACATGCTGGACTTGAAGTTCGTATGCAAACAGCTATTAAGATGGAACAGATTGCAGAACCGTATATTAATCGTAAAGCAGTTCGTCATTTAGAAAAAGGTCGTGTTGTGATTTTTGCAGCTGGAACTGGTAACCCTTATTTTACAACTGATACTGCTGCTACTCTTAGAGCAGTTGAAATTGGTGCTGAAGTTATCATAAAAGCTACTAAAGTTGATGGTGTATATGACAAAGATCCAGCAAAATTTAGTGATGCAGTGAAATTACCAGAATTAACTTATGAACAAGCACTTACAGATCATATAAAAGTTATGGATGATACTTCAATCGCTCTTGCTAAAGATAACAAACTACCTATTATAGTGTGTGATATGTCTAAAAAAGGTAATATTTTAGATATTTTAAATGGTAATATGGACAATTGTTCAATAGTAAAATAAATATAAAAAAGGAAATTTACATATATGAAAACTGAAGAATTAACAGCAAAAATTTTACAAGATAATCCAAAATTAGACAACTATAGTCTAGCATTAGCTGTAGCAGCTAGAACAGATGAGATTTTAGATGGTGCTAGTAGTAAACTAAATATTAACCCAAAAACTATTAAAGCAGCTGATTTAGCTTTAATGGAAATAGCAGAAGGCCTTGTTGTGATAAAAGGTTTTATAGATATAGAGAAGTAAATTTTGGGTCTGGGTCATATAGAGATTGAGAAGGTAAAAAACCTTAATGATATTGACTCAGCAACTCAGTATCTTTACTCATATACATCTAAAACAAAGTTATTAGAAGATGCTTTATCTTACTCTATCAAAGCTCATACTGGGCAATTTAGAAGAAGTGGAGAACCTTATATAATTCATCCAATTTTGGTTGCTAGTATTGTTTCTAGAATCACAAATGATGAATCTATGACTATAGCTGCACTTCTACATGATGTAGTAGAAGATACATCTACTACTATAGAAGATATTACAAAATTATTTGGAAATGATGTTTCACATTTGGTTGAGGGTTTAACTAAGATAGATTCGATTAGAGATTCTGAACTTATATCATCACATTCAAATGAAAAACTTATAGTATCAGCTTTATCATTTAGAAAAATGTTGTTAGCAAGTATACAAGATGTTAGGGTTTTAGTGGTAAAGTTATGTGATAGACTTCACAATATGCTAACTTTAGATGCTTTAGCTGAACATAAGCAACAACGAATTGCCGAAGAAACCCTTGTTGTATATGCTCCTATTGCTCACCGTTTAGGTATCTCTTTTTTAAAAAATATATTAGAAGATTTAAGTTTTTCATATCTTTTTAAAGATGAAAAAAAACATATTGATAATTATTTAGATACTAACTACCATTCTATAGAGTTAAAATTAAATGAATTTAAAGATTCTATACATAAGATTTTAATTAAAAATGGTTTTGATGAAGATGATTTTGAGATTTTAAGTCGAGTAAAACATAGATACTCTATATACTTAAAAATGCAAAGAAAAGGTGTTTCTATTGATGAGGTGTTAGACCTTTTAGCAGTTAGAATTTTAACATCTGACCCAGTTAAGTGTTACAATATTTTAGGTCTAATCCATCTTAATTTTCAGCCACTTTCATCTAGGTTTAAAGATTATATAGCTGTTGCTAAAGATAATGGATACCAAACCATTCACACATCTGTTTTTTATAATACGGCAATTTTTGAAGTTCAAATAAGAACTTATGATATGCACAAAACAGCAGAATTAGGTGTTGCAGCTCACTGGAAATATAAAAGTGGTGGAAATGATAATATTAAACTTGATTGGTTACAGAATCTTCAGTATCAAAATGAATCTGTAGAAGATTTTTATGCTTTAATCAAAAATGATTTATATTCTGAAGATATATCTGTTTTTTCACCAGAGGGTGATCCATTTACTTTACCTCGTGGAGCAGTTGTTTTAGATTTTGCTTATGCTGTGCATAGTGAAGTTGGTAACAAAGCAGAATCAGCACTTGTAAATAAAACAAAATCTTCACTATTAAGTGAATTACATAATGGTGATATTGTAAAAATAGTTATGAGTGATGAATTATTAACTAGATGTAGTTGGATAGATGCTGTAAAAACATCAAAAGCTAAATCAAATATGCGTTTAAATTGTAATTCAAGAATTAAAGAGATAAATTCAAAATCTAGTGTTAGTATATTGGCAACAGCTATGAAGTTAAATAATAGTAGAGTAGAAGATTGGTTAGATATACATAAATGTGATAACCGTTCTAAGATACCTTGTGATATAGAATATTATAGAACAGTAATAAATAGATACATTCAAGATATTAATCAAAATAGTAGATTTAAAGGTTTTTTATCTAAACGAAGGTTTAAATTAAAATCGTATAAATTTTCTACATTAGAGGTGTTTAGTACAAACTATATATCTGATGTAGTTTTTGATTATTGTTGTCATCCAAAAGCTGGTGATGAGATATTTGCTTTTTTAGAAGATTCTAAGGCTCATGTGCATCATAAAATGTGTTCAAATGCTTCTAAAATGTTAGAACAACATAAACCTATGGTTTTTGTAAAATGGTTTGGAGATAAATCATATAATTACAATATGATAGTATCATTACATAATGAGAAGGGTGCATTAGCAAATTTCTTAACTTTTTTGGTAAAATTAAACATAGATATTAGTTCTATAGAATTGGGTAAAGAAAAAAGTGATTTTGTGAAGTATTGTGAGATTAGTTTTGAATCTAAAGAGACAGATATCAATATACTTCGTAAGAAAATGGAACAAAAAATAAAAATCATTCATCTAGTTCGTACAGATGATGCTTATAGATAAAATAAAAAATGAGAGAGTAATATGTTAGAAGAGGCTTTAAGAGAGATTGGTAGAGGTAGTGCTGAGATTATTGATATGGAAAGAGTTGAAAAACTTTTAAAAGCATATTTTGATGAGGGTAAGAACTATACTGTAAAATGTGGCTTTGATCCAACTGCACCAGATTTACACCTTGGTCACACTGTTCTTTTACAAAAACTTGCTACATTTCAAAAATATGGAGCGATAGTACAGTTTCTTATAGGTGATTTTACGGCTACTATCGGTGATCCAACTGGTAAAAGTGCTACAAGAAAAGTTTTAACACAAGATGATATTAAGAAAAATATATCATCATATACTACACAAGCATTTAAAATTTTAGATGAGAGTAAAACTGAGATTGTTTATAACAACGATTGGCTAGAAAAACTTGGTGCTATTGGTATGCTTGAGTTATCTTCAACTCTTACTGTTGCTAGAATGTTAGAGAGAGATGATTTTTCTAAAAGATTTGCATCTCAAACACCTATAGCTGTAAGTGAGTTTATGTATCCTCTTTTACAAGGTTACGATTCTGTTCATCTTAAAAGTGATGTTGAGATTGGTGGAACTGACCAAAAGTTTAATCTTTTGATGGGTCGTCAGCTTCAAAAAGTTTATGATATAAAAAAACAACAAGCTGTTTTAATGATGCCTATTTTAGAGGGTCTTGATGGTGTTCAAAAAATGAGTAAATCTTTAAACAATTATATTGGTGTAACAGATGCTCCAAATGATATGTTTGGTAAAGTTTTAAGTATATCTGATGATTTAATGTGGAGATTCTATGAACTTTTAAGTGCAAAAAGTTTAGATGAGATAGAAACTCTAAAAAGTGGTGTATCTGATGGTTCTCTTCATCCTAAAAAAGTTAAAGAAGATTTAGCTTTAGAGATAGTTGAGAGATTTCACTCAAAAGAGTTAGCAGATGGTGCAAAAGCTGAATTTGAAAAAGTACACTCTAAAAGTCAGATTCCAACAGATATAGTTGAATTTAGTTGTGATGGAGAGATTTGGATAGCTAAAGCATTGGTAGATTGTAACATTGAGCCATCAACTTCTCAAGCTAGAAGAGATATTAAGCAAGGTGCTGTTAAAATAAACCAAGAAAAAATTTCAGATATGCAACTACAATTACAAGCTGGAGAGTATATACTTCAAGTTGGAAAAAGAAAATTTGCAAAATTAAAGGTTAATTAAATGAGTTTTAAATCATTACAAATTGGAAAGTACCTTATTGAGAAGCCTATTGTTCAAGGTGGTATGGGTGTTGGGATTAGTTGGGATCAACTAGCTGGAAATGTTTCAAAAGAGGGTGGTTTAGGTGTGATTAGTGCTGTTGGTACTGGTTACTATAACAATAAAAAATTTGCCAAAAAACTTGTATCAGATAGACCACAAAGTGAAGCAAATTTTTATTCACCAGAAGCACTACATAAAATAGTTTCAAATGCTCGTGAGATTTGTGGAGATAAACCATTAGCTGTCAATATTTTATATGCTATGAATGATTATGGTCGTGTTGTTAAAGATGCTTGTGAAGCTGGAGCAAACATTATCATAACTGGAGCAGGGCTTCCAACAAATATGCCAGAGTTTACAGAGGGTTTTCCCGATGTAGCACTTGTACCTATTGTATCATCAGCTAAAGCTTTGAAAATCATCTGTAAAAGATGGAAAAAAAGATACGATAGAGTTCCTGATGCTGTTATAGTTGAGGGTCCAAAATCTGGTGGTCATCAAGGTTTTAGCTTTGAAGATTGTAAAAAAGAGGAGAATCAACTAGAAAATATTGTTGCTCCTGTTGTTGAAGAGGCTAAGGCTTGGGGTGGTATCCCTGTTATCGCTGCTGGTGGTGTTTGGGATAAAAATGATATAGAAGAGATGATGGCATTAGGTGCTTCAGCTGTTCAGATGGGTACTCGTTTTATCGGAACTCACGAATGTGATGCTCACGATAATCTTAAAAAAGTTCTTATAAATGCTAAAAAAGAGGATATTCAGCTTATGAGTTCACCTGTTGGTTATCCAGCACAAGGTGTCGTTACAAACTTAACACATCTAATTGCTAAAAGAGAAGGTCCAGCTATAAAATGTATCTCAAATTGTGTAGCACCTTGTAATCGTGGTGTGGAAGCAAGAGAAGTTGGTTTTTGTATAGCAGATAGATTAAGTGATGCTTTTTTAGGTAATTTAGAAACAGGTTTATTTTTCTCTGGAACTAATGGTTATAGATTGACTAAACTTATCTCTGTAAAAGAGTTGATGAGTAAATTGATAGATGGTGAATAGTTACTAAATGTTTCGTTATTTTTTAGTTTTATTATTACTTATAGCCTCTTTAGATGCTTTAAGTGATAGTGCTATCTTAAAAAGAGCTGACTCTTTTATGGTAAAAGGTGATAAAAGTAATCATTTTCGTGCATATAATGATTATAAAAATTTATATCTTCGTTCAATCCTTTCTGAAAATGATAAACTTAAATATAATGCTTTAAAAGGGATTATAAAAAGTGGAAATACACTACATATAGATGTCTCTAAATATAAAAAAGAGTTATCTAGTTTTAAGTTTAAACATAAATCAACATACAAAGCTCCAACACCAAAAGCAAATAAAAAATCTGTTAAAAAAATAAAAATAAAATCTTCACATAAATTGAAATCTATTGGTTGGGATAATGATAGATTGATTTTAAAATTTAATAAAAAGTTACGACAAAATCAAATAAATTATTTTACTATTTACGATTCTAAAAAACATAAATATAAATATATTTTTGATATACATGCTTCAATGTTAAAAAGATCAAATAGGATAAGAAAGAATGGTATAAAAAGGATTAAACTTGCTCAATTTAATCCAAATACATTAAGACTTGTGATTGAGAATAATACAAAATTAAAAGTAAGATTTAAAACAGTAAATGCTCAATTAACTATTAGAATTAGTGGATATAAAAAAACATCTAAAATAGCGAAAAAAATAAAAAATAAAGCTATTAAAAAGATAGCACCTCCAAAAAGAGTAGATAGAGATAAAATTATAGTTTTAGATGCAGGTCATGGTGGTAAAGACCCTGGTGCTATAGGCTATAAGAGATATAGAGAAAAAATCGTCGTTATGCAGATAGCTACTAAAGTTAGATCTATATTAAGAAAAAGAGGTTATAAAGTCTATATGACCAGAAGTAACGATAGATTTGTTAAGCTGGTTCGTAGAACAAAATATGCCAATAGAAAAAAAGCAGATATATTTGTTAGTATTCATGCTAATGCAGCTAGAAGTAAAAAAGCTCATGGAGTTGAGTGTTATTTTTTATCTAAATCTCGAACAAAAAGAGCTTCAAGAGTTGCTGCAAAAGAGAATTCAGCAGATATTAGTGCTATGAATAAATATGGTAAAAAAAGTTTTTTAAACTTTTTAAGTCATTATAAAATTTTATCATCAAATAAATTAGCGATAGATTTACAAAGAGGAATTTTAGGTTCACTAAATAAAAAGTATAAAAATGTAAGAGATGGTGGAGTAAGAGAGGGGCCATTCTGGGTTTTAGTTGGAGCACAAATGCCATCTGTTTTAGTAGAAGTTGGTTTTATATCTAATCCTAAAGAAGCGAGAAGATTAGTTAATCGAAAATATCAAGATAGTATAGCTATTGGTATAGCAAATGGGATTGAAAATTATTTTTTACATAATTAAACTTCCTCACAAACAAGCATCTCCCACCCATGAAAAATAAGTATAACTTTTTTAAGTTTTATACCCTCGTTTGTATACTTAGTTACAAGTGAATCATTTTCATACTTATTCAGTTGCTGAGTAGCTTCAAGTTTTAGTTTTTCTACAGTTTGTTTAGTTGCTTTATCTGTAATCTTTATATATTTAAACTCTAAAAGTCCTACATATTTTACATAAGGGTTAAATGGTTTTATAAGTATATCTGCAAACCCTTTGTTAAGTTCTAGTTCACTTTTTACTATATAGTAAGGGCTTAAAGAGAGGTAAGCGATATACATTGACTTGATACTTTGTTCTTTATAGATATAGTCTCTTATACCTGTGTTTTCTTTTATCATTTGGGCTAGATACTTAAATATCTCTAAACTACCCTCTAATGCCAATGCCTCAAAATACTCTTCAAGTTTATCGGTGTTAAGTTTAAACATCTTTTCTAAAGCTAAAGTATCTCTTAAAAAGTCAATATCTATCCTTTTTACTGTCTCATTAGGAATCTTTAATTTTAAACTCAATCCTACACCATCTATGGTGATAAGCCCTAGATAAAACATAAGCGATTTAAAGTTATCTGTTTGTTCAAGCTTTAAAGCTGAAAAATCTTGAACGAGGTTTGGAACTGAAACTGTATCACCAGCTATAAGAGTTTGAAGTGTCTCAAAATTTCCATTTAACTTTTTGTTAGTATATATAATGTTTCTAAGTTTAGAGTAATCACTTCTTACATTTATATCTATCATCTCTTTAGGGAGTTTATTAGATACTTGGTATTTATTTATAAAGTAAAGAATCATATCTGTGTTATATACTTTTTGTTCTGTATCTTCACTAAAGTTATAGTTGTTATACCACTCTCTTAATATATCTTTATCAATATCTACTTTATAATATTTAAGAATCTCATCTAACTCAGACTCATTAAACCCTATCATATCGTTGAGATCAGGTCTCATTGAGATATTACTCCCTATATTAAACCCACTTGTTACATCAAACATTGTCATTGGGGTTACACCTGTTATGAACATCCTTTTAAGAGGGGAATCATTTCCACTTGTTGCTGTTTTTAACACTGTAAAGAACTGTTTAAATGAGGCTGTTTTTTCACTAACTAAACCTAAATATTCAGTTTTTTCTCTTAGTAAAAGTTTGTTTGCGAAGTTGTCGTATTCGTCTATGAGAATCATTAGTTCTAGTTTATTTTCATTAAGATACTCAAAAATAGTTTTAAACATTGATATAGGGTTATCAATTTCTAATTTTAATTTTAGTTGATATTTCTTAACAAAGCTTTGTACTGTCAGTTTTAAATAGTATCTAAAATCATTTTCAACATCATTAACATCAATCCCAGAAAAATCAAATCGCATAATAAGATAATGGTTAGCAAGTTTAGTTGTATGTTTTCCTATATAGGTATCACCAAACATCATATCAAAATCATCATTATAATATCTATCATAATAAGCTTCAAGCATAGCAATAAATAGTGATTTACCAAACCTTCTAGGTCTTAAAAAAATCAAGAATCTCTCATTAAGATTTTCAAGTTTTTCTATAAACTTAGTTTTATCTACATAGTAGAAATTTTCTTGTTTTATATTTTTATAATCAGCTTGTCCGTAAGGTATCTTTTTCACTATTTGCCTAAAATAAAGTTTTAAATTATTGTATCTAAAAAAAGAAAAATATCTAGTTTAATTAGATTCTTCTTTTTTGTATTCTAGTTTACCAGCAACAGATTCTTTATCATAAATCAGTTGTTCAACTTGTTGTTTTACTTTATCGTAACGGTATTGTTCTTTGAAACCCATAATTCTACCACCAGAAGCATTTGGATGTCCACCACCATTTGCCCACTCTTTAGCGATTAATGCTACACTAACTTTGTTATTTGCTCTTAGGCTCATAGCACCTCTGTAACTTACATCTACTATAAAATCATATTCAGGATACTCTACTAAAAAACCGTTTCCAACTATGGAAGTATTACCAACTCCATAACTTAAGAATCCACGATAACCTTTATAGTATATAGTATTTTCAGATCTTTTCTTTCCTAATAAAGCCACAACATATTTAGTTGCTAAATTATCAAGAGTTCCATTTTCATTAACTTGGAAAAACTCTTTTTTTAGTTGATGAATCTTATCATCAAGTAAGATAGGAGCATCATCTTCATCTATATATTTACTAGCTTCTGCAAGAAGTGATAATTTATAATTGTTATCTTCAGTAGCAAACATAACACGGCTTAATTCCCTTGTTTCATTAACAAGTCTCATACAAACTTTACCATACTCAAAGTTTTCAACTTCATCTTTCTTCCATAAATCAACAGCATTTACAACATTTACAAATTTTTCCATCCATACTGGTTCATCAAACTCAAAGTTTTCTTTTACATAATCGTAAGTTATTTTAGTTGCACATCTTTCAACATCAAGAAAATACCATTTATATTTTTTAGCACTCTCTTCACCACTACCATGATGATCTAGTAAAATAATTCTAATATTTGTTGTTTGATTAACTTGATTGTTTAACCATCTTGACTCATCTGCCGTTAGGTTTAAATCTGTAATCAATATAATTGATTTCTCTTTAGATTTTGTAATATTCTCTAAAATCATCTCTAATTTTTGTTTAACTTCTGCACCATAGTTTGCATTGTAGTTGAAAATCTTATATGGTGTGTAACTCATAACTAATTGACAACTATAACCATCCAAATCTATATGTGATAAGTGGTGTACTGTTTCTTTCATTTTTTTCCTTTATTGTTTTAAATTTTAATTGAACCCATAACTTCAAATGTAGCACTAGAATCTATCTCTGCATGAGATAGAGTTATAACATCAAGAGAGAATCTTTCAAATATCTCAGCTATAGATCTTCTAAGTTGAGGATCAACGATAATTACAACTGGTGAAACACCTTTTTGTAACAGTTCTGCTGCTTTTGTGCTTGTTGCTTGAATCAGAGCATTTATCTCACCTACATTTAACATCAAGTTTCTAACACCATCTTTCTCTTGCGATTTTTCAAGCATCATCTGTTCAGAAGCAGTATCAAATGTTAAGAGTCTAATCGTTCCATCTTCACCAGCATACATTTGAGTAATAATTCTTGAAAGTTTTGCTCTAACTTGTTCAGTTATCAACTCTACATTTTTAGTGTATTCAGCTATATCAGCTATAGTTTCTAAGATACTTAACATATCTTTTAGAGGTATTTTTTCGTGTAAAAGTTTTTTCAAAATTCGTTGGATTAAACCGATAGAAGCTACTTTTAAAACATCATCCACAATAACAGGAAAATCAACTTTGATTTTATCCATAAGTGTTTGAACCTCTTGACGAGTAAGAAGATCTTCAGCATTTCTTTTTATAAGCTCACTCATATGTGTAGATATAACAGTTGCTGGATCAACAACAGTATAACCGTTGATGATAGCATCCTCTTTTTGATTTGGTGGTATCCAAAGAGCATCAAGACCAAAGGCAGGTTCTTTTGTTTTTTCACCTTGAATATCTCCTGTTGCCATACCACTATCCATAGCTAAAAATTTATCAGGCATAATTGAACCCTCACCAATAGATACACCTTTTAGTAAAATCTGATATTCTTGAGGTCCTAAATGTAAATTATCTCTAATACGAACTTGTGGCATCAAAAATCCAAAGTCACTAGCTATTTTTCTTCTCATAGAACGGATTCTTTCTAGTAAATCACCACCTTGTGAGTTGTCAGCTAATCTTATAAGTTGGTAACCAAGTGTGAGTTCTAGCATCTCAACTTTTAGTATATCTTCTAGTGCTTTTTCTTCCTCTTTAGCTATCTCTTCATTTGTTTTTTGTGGCTTTTTAGCTTGTGCTTTTTCTTGTGACTGTTTCTCTTTATCTTTACTTTTTAGTTCTTGTGCAACATTTAATATAGTTAATTCACCTTTTTCATATTTCATAATAGACCAACCAAGAGCTGTAAATAAAACACCAACAAACCCCATAGAAGCAGTTGGAAGACCAGGAACCATAGCAAAAAGAAGCATAATAAACCCAACAATCATCATAATTTTCGCATTACCCATCAGCTGGTTAATGGTACCTTCAGCAAAATTATCACCCTCACCAGAAGAACGAGTTATCATGATACCAGTAGCAGTTGACATAACAAGTGCTGGAATTTGGCCAACTAAACCATCCCCAATAGTTAAAAGTGTAAATGTAGAAGCACTATCACCAACACTCATACCATGTTGAAAAACACCAATAAGAAAACCACCTATGATATTAATCATAGTGATGACAATACCAGCAACAGCATCACCTTTTACAAATTTACTAGAACCATCCATTGCTCCATAAAAGTTGGCATCTTGTAAAATTTCGGCACGACGTTGTTTAGCTTGAGTATCATCTATAAGTCCAGCATTTAAGTCGGCATCAACAGCCATCTGTTTACCGGGCATAGAATCTAGTGTAAATCTAGCAGCAACCTCTGCAACCCTTGTTGAACCTTTAGTGATAACCATAAAATTAATTAAAACTAAAATAGAGAACACTATAATCCCTATAACAAAGTTACCACCAACAACAAAATCACCAAAACTGGTGATAATACTACTTACATTAGCAGCTCCTTCGTGACCATGACTTAGAATCATCCTTGTGGTAGCTATGTTTAAAGATAGCCGAAATAGGGTGATGATTAATATAATAGTAGGAAAAGTTGTTAAGTCAGTTGGTTTTGGAACATATAAAGATATAAGTAAAATTAAAACAGCTAAAGCCATAGACACAGTTAGAAATAGATCTAAAATAGCTGATGGAAGAGGGACAATTATAATTGCTAAAATAGACATAACAAAAAGAACAACACTTAGATCTCTTTGACCTAATAAAAAATTTAGAGAATTACCAATCTGTTCTTTTGATGTAACTTTTTTTGCCAAAATATTAAACCAGTTATTCTAAAATATCAGCTAATGTTAAATCGGCTAAAAATGTATCAATTTTACCTTGAAGTTTATGTAAAAAAGGCCATATAGAACATATATCAGCTTTATCTGAAGGGCAGTGGTTTATAGATGTTGAACAATCAAATACAGCTGGTGATTTACCTTCTACTATAGACATAATCTCTAACATATTTATCTCTGATGGTGTTTTGTTAAGTGAAAATCCACCATTCACACCTTTAAAAGATTTTAAAATAGAATTTTTTGCCAAGGCTTGTAATATCTTTGCTAAAAAACTTTTAGAGATAGATAGTTCACGAGAAAGTGTTTCACTATCCATTGGTGAATCTGCTTTAGATAAAACGATTAAAGATAAAATGGCATATTCACTTGCTCTGGTAATTAACATAGTTTATTTCTTTCATATATTTGAGATTAGAAGTTCAAATTATATCTAAAAAAGTTGAAATTAAAAGAAACTTTAGCTATAATCACACTTCAACTTTTAGTATTTCACTATTAAGTTAGATTATTATACCATTCAGGAGGCTATTATGGCTTTAGATTCGGCTAAAAAACAAGAATTAGTTAAACAATTCGGAAAAACTGAGAATGACACAGGTTCAACTGCTGTTCAAATTGCACTTTTAACAACAAGAATTGCAGAACTTACTGAACACCTTAAAGTATTTAAAAAAGATCACGCTTCAAGACTTGGACTTTTAAAATTAGTTGGTAAACGTCGTCGTCTTATGAAATACTTCAAAAGAACTAAAAAAGATTTATATCTTAAATTAGTAGAAGATTTAGGTATTAGAGATAATATCTAGTTTTTCTTAAGCCTTATTATTAAATAAGGCTTAATTTTCAATACCCTCACACTATACTTTTTACATAACTTACACATTTTTTTCATATCATCAATTATAATATACCGATTTTAACAATTTTAATATACTTTTAGCTTTTAAAGAGTATCCTATTTTAAAAGTTTGATTTGGAGAGTTATGATGTCAAAAAACAATAACGATATAAGTACAGAAGGACTTACATTTTTAGATGATGGTGAAGTGTTATATAACGATTTATACCTTCTTTCTGAAACAGATGAAAAAGGTATAGTTGAGTATGCTAGTGATTCTTTTTTAAAAATAGCAAATTTAAAAAATGATGAATTGATTGGTGAACCACATAATATTGTTCGCCATCCAGATATGCCTCGTGCTGCTTTTAAGTCTCTCTGGGATGATGTTCAAACTAAAGGTTTTTGGACTGGTTTAGTAAAAAATACTAGAAAAGGTGGTGGATTTTACTGGGTATATGCAACTGTTCTTCGTTCTATTGATAAAAATGGAAATACAAAATATGTATCTATTAGAGTTAAACCATCTCGTGAAGATATAAAAAGCGCTGAAGCGTTATACGCAACATTAGATTAAGAGAAAAGGATTTTTATAATGGCATTAATGAAAAAAAGTAATTCAAGTTCATCTTCGGCAGTTGTATCTTCTGGTGGTGATTCAAAAAGAAGACAAAGAACATTAGCAAAACAGCAACAGATTAGTGAAAGTATAGCCGGTATATCTATGACAATTTTAGAAAATGCTCAAGAGAGTGTTAGTGCTATAGAAGAGTTAAAATCATCTATGGAGCAGATAGCAACAGCAGCAGAAGAGAATAGTGGTGCAAGTGAACAAGCACTTAGTAATGTTAAAGCTATCAATACTAATATCAATAGAATGAACTCCACTATTGATACTGTTATCTCATCAACTATTGCGACTGGTGATAACATTATGAATTCTGTTTCAAAGATTAGTGATTCTGTTGAGCGAATGGATAATGCTGTAGTTGTGGCACAAGATTCATCTAAGAAAAGTGAAGAGTTAAAAGTATCTTCTCAAAATATTGGTGATGCTGTTGGTTTTATTGCTAAGATTGCAGATCAAACAAATCTACTTGCACTAAATGCTGCGATAGAAGCTTCAAGAGCAAAAGAGCATGGTAAAGGTTTTGCCGTTGTTGCTGATGAAACTCGTGCTTTAGCTGGTGAGAGTGAAAAAAATGCTGAATTTATCTCTGAACTTGTAAATAAGATTCAAGGTAGCATAGACAATATCATAAAAAGTATAGGTTCAACAAATACTATCATCACAAGTAATGGTGTTAAGGGTAATGCACTTAGTTTGAAAATGGAAGAGTTGATTAAAATCGCTGTTTATTCTGTTGAAGCTGCTAGAAGTGTAAGTACATATACAAATAAACTTGGTGATTTTGTATCTAAGATAAATGATGGTTCACAAAGAATTGCTGCAGATTCTCAAGAGATAGCTTTATCTGTTGAAAAAACTCTTAATGGTATAGATATTCAGTCAGATGCACTTGCGCAAACTGAAGATGATATAAGAGAACTTTCATCATTAGCAGATGAACTTAAATATTCAACAGATACTATGAAGTCTGCTGAAGATATAGCGATGAGTGCTGATACTATAGGTAGTTCTATGGATGAGATTCAAGATGCTTTAGAAAATGTAACAAATGCTTTAAACGATATAGAATCTTCATCTCAAAACACAAATCAAAGTGCATTAAACAACAAATCTTTAATAGAAGCAGGTATAGTAGCAGCTAAAGATATTGATAAACTGATCGAGATTGCTCGTAGAAATTTTGATTTACTTAAAGTTTCATTTAATGCAGTTAAAAATTCTATTGGTGAGATTCGTGAAGATTTTAATGAATCTATATCACAAGGGAATGATGCAGCTAGTGAACTAAGTGTTATTGTTAAAGAGACAAAAAGTGTAGATAAGACAGTTGGAAATATATCTAACTCTATTGTTCAACTTAATATGTTAGCTATTAGTGGTTCTATAGAAGCTGCAAGAGCTGGTGATTTTGGTAAAGGTTTTGCTGTTGTAAGTGCTGATATTAGAAGTTTGGCAAAAGATTCTGAACAAAATACAGATAAAATTAATGATATTGTAGAATCTATGAATTCAGAGATTGATACTGTTAAATCTGATTGGAATGAACTTTTAAATTCACAATCAAGAGAACAAAAATCTATAGATTCATTGATTAATGATATAACTAGAATTACAGATATGTTGGTTGATTTACTAGATAGATATACAGGTTTAAAATCTGTAAATGATCAAAATATAGAGGGTATGAATCAAGTTATGATTGGTATTAGTGAAGTTCAAAAAGCTGTAGAGTTAAGTGCTAGAAATGCAATGGAATCTCGTAAAGCAAGTGAACTTATCATAGAAACTGTAGCACACATTAGTGAAGGTGTAGAAGAGTTAGCTGTTATGGCGGATGAACTTCAACAAGGTTAATCTTATGAACATTGAAGAGATCTTAATTATCAAAAATGGCAATGAAAGCTATGGTGTATCTACTGATAATATAAATCAGATTGCTAGAGTACCTATGCTTATGCCTTTACCTTTAAGACCTTTTGGTGTTAGAGGACTTTGTGCTGTTAGTGGTAATATTGTTACTATGATAGATATGAATCTTTTACTCGATCATAATCAAGTTGATTATGATAACAGTAAAGCTAGATTGATTAGTTTAAATGGTTCTTTTTCATCATCAGCTTTGTTGGTTAGTGAAGTTTATAATGCAGTTGAAGTAGATAGTACAAAATTAGATTATTTAGAAAATAAAGATGATCCAGTTATAGCTATATACAAATATAATAATACTCTTGTTCAGATTATTTCATTGGAAACTTTATTTAGTAAAATAAATAAAGTGGAGATAGAAGCTAAAGAGATAAAAAATGGTAAAACTAAACTTGAAGTTGCAAAAAAAGAGGATAGTACAAGATTTTTAATTTTTGCGATGCAAAATGAGAAATATGCTTTAAATATTGAATTTTTAAGAGAGATAATTTTATCAGATATTGAATATACTGAAATTGTAGGTAGTTCAAATGAGGTTCTTGGTTTAATTACTCTTCGAGATGAACTTATAATTGTTATAGATTTAAGAAAACATTATGGTTTTAACTCCGTTATGGGTTATAAAAATCGTATCTTGATAACATCATACAATGGAAGAAAGATAGGTCTTTTAGTTGATGAGATTTTAGATATTAAAAACTATTTTTTAAAAGATATAGAGTATATGAAAGATACTTTTGAAGATAATAAAATAGCTGGTGTTATACATGATAAAGATTTTTTAATCTCATTTTTTGATGAGACTGTTTTAGATAATTTATTTAAAGATAATAAAGCATTTGTTGATGAAGAAAATGGTTCTATTGTTAGTGATGATTTAGATGGAATTGTAATGGAAGTTATAGTGTTTAAACTCTCATCAAAAGAGTATGCCTTTGATGTTGATAATGTTGCTGAAATTATAGATGTTGTAGATTCAACAGAGGTTTCTTATACTGATGATTGTATAGATGGTATTATCAATATTAGAGGTCAGATAGTAACAATAGTTTCATTATTTGAGAAATTAAATATACCTAGAAAGATAAATGAAGATTCTAAAATCATAGTTTGCAATATAAACAATACTAAGATAGGTTTTATAGTAGATAGTGTTAGTGATATTTTAAATGTTAAAGAGAATGAAATAAGAGAACAAGATGATGAATTGTTTACAAAAATACTTCATCTAAATAATGGAGAAAGATTGGTTTTATCTATGGATATAGATAAAATCATCTCAAATTAAGGATAATTATGGCAAAAAAAGTACTTATAGTTGATGATTCTGCATTGGTTAGAAAACAATTAACTCAGATGATAGATACATTAGGATTTGAGATAGAAACTGCTAGAAATGGTAAAGAAGCAGTTGAAAAAGCTACTCAAACTCAGTATGATGTTATAACTATGGATATAAATATGCCAGTGATGGATGGTATAGAAGCAGTAAGACAAATAATGCAAAATAAACCAACTGCTATATTGATGATAAGTTCTTTAACAACTGAAGATGCTTCTATAACTATGGAAGCTTTAGATTTGGGTGCTGTTGATTATATAGCAAAACCGGGAACTATGAATGTTGGTAAAAAAGAGAATTTTGAAGATATTTTACAAAAAGTTAAAACATTAAGTCGTATATCTCCAAGAAGATTAAAGCGAAGAAGTGCTAGAACACCAATCAGAGAAAGAAGAAGAGCAGAATCAACACATAAAGAAGAGGTATCACAATTAACAAGTGCAGATATAACTAAAGTTGTACTTATAGGTTCATCAACTGGTGGGCCTGGATTAATTGAACAGATATGTTCATCACTACCAGCTAATTATAAATATCCTGTATGTATAGTTCAGCATATGCCAGAACAATTTACAAAAGCATTTGCAGAAAGATTAGATAGAGCGAGTGCATTACCAGTTCACGAATCTAAACAAAATATGGAATTAATCCCGGGTAATGTTTATGTTGCTCGTGGTGGAGTTCATATGAATTTTGCTAAAAAAGTATCTGGAAAAATTGTTATTCGTGAAGATAAAAATAAAGGTGATAACTTTTTTCAACCAAGTGTAAATGAGATGATGTTTAGTGCAATGAATACTTTTGATTCTTCAAATTTAGTTGGTGTTGTTTTGACTGGTATTGGTGATGATGGTGCTGATGCTATGGTTAAACTAAGAAAGGGTGGTGCTTATACTATCGCTGAAAGTGAAAGTAGTGCTACAGTTTATGGTATGCCAAAAGAGGCTTATGATAGAGGTGGTGTTATGGAACAATTAGATTTTATGCATATACTTAAGAAGATAGCAACACTTAAATAAAGGGGATTATAGATATGGCATTAATTAAAAAACATACCGAACAAGTTGTTGAAGAGTTACCAATCTTTTCAACACTTGAAGAGGCTGTTGATTTTTTTGAATCTTGTGAATCTTCTGATGATAATGATTGTCTAACTAAAAAAGATTATGCGATTGAAAGTATCTCTAAGTTTAATGGTGGTGGAGAGTACCTAGTTTCATATATAAACAATGAAACGGCTGATAAAAAAGTATCTACAAAGATAGCATCAGTTATATCAAATATGGATTCAGATGATGCTCCTATTGAAGAGATTATGGAACTTTTAAAACTTGATAATGCTTATACTAGAAATTTAGCTATATCAATCTTAAGAGATTTTGGAGATGCTATTAAATACTATATTGTTAAATTTTTGATTGGTGATGATAGAGATCTAAGAATCTTTGCTATTAATGTTTTAGGTGATGTTGATTTTGCTGAATCGAGAGATATGTTAGTTGAACTTTTAGAAACAGAAGAAGATATAAATGTAGCTATGACAGCAGTTGATTATATGGGTGAGATAGGCGAAGAGGAAGATATTTTACTTTTAGAATCGTTAAAAGATAGATTTAGTGGTGATTTTTATGCTGAATTTGCCGTAGATAGTGCAATAAAACTTATAGAAGGATAACTTAATGGCATACCTTTTATCCAAAGAAAATTTTACAAAAATTGGTGAGTTTATCTATAGAAAAAGTGGTATTTTTTTAGAAGAAGATAAACATTATGATAAACTTGGTAAATATATAGATAACCGAGCTGATGAGTTGGGTATAGATAACTTTAGAAAATATTTTTATAAACTTCGTTTTGATGATAGTGATAGTGATGAATTTCAAGCTTTAATGAATGCTATTACTGTTAATGAAACATACTTTTTTAGAGAAAAAGATCAATTTGAGGTTTTAGTAAATAGAATTTTACCTGAACTTGATGATATTATGCCTAAAAATAGACCTCTTAGAATCTTATCTTCACCTTGTTCAACAGGGGAAGAACCTTACTCGATGATTCTTCATATAGTTGAAGAGGGTAATGTTGTTGAAAAAAGAGATATAGAAGTTGTTGGAATTGATATAGATTCAACAGTGATTAAAAAAGCAAAAATAGCAAAATATAGTGAAAGATCTGTTCATGCTATACCTAAAAATATATTAAGTAAATGGTTTGTAAAAAAACCTTTAGGGTATGAGTTATGTGAAGATTTACAGGGAACAGTTGATTTTCAAGTAGCAAATATTTTTGATAAAACTCAGATGAGAAAGCTTGGTAAATTTGATGTAATTTTTTCAAGAAATATGCTTATATACTTTGATGACGCATCAAGAAAAGAGGTTGCAATGACATTTTATGATATGTTGAATCCAAATGGATATGTTTTGTTAGGTCATGCTGAATATATGAGTCGTATAGTTTCTGTTTTTAATGCTAAAAAAATAGATAATACATTGATTTATCAAAAATAAAAAATTAAATTAAGGAAAATAATATGCCATTAGTAATATTCGTCGATGATAGTGAAACAGCATTAGCTTCAACAAGAATGGTAACAAATGCAATGCCTATAGAGGTAAAGCAATATACAGAAGCTCAAACAGCATTAGCTGAGATTAAAGCTGGTATGAAACCAGATCTAATCATAACAGATTTGAATATGCCAGTTATGAATGGTTTAGAATTTTTACAAGCATTGAGAGCAGTTCCATCAACAAGTAGAACACCAACACTTATGCTTACAACTGAAACAAAAGCAGAATTAAAACAACAGGGTAAAGCACTTGGTTTAACAGGATGGATAGTAAAACCTTTCAATCCAGCACAATTAAAACAAGCTATCACTAGAGTTTTAAGACTTCCTGCTTAGGTTTTTATGATGTTGATTTTAAATTCAGTTGATAGTTTACTTGAACATATTAAAGATGTTCAACATAATGTTATAGAGTTTTCTAGTGATTCCTTACTTAAGATGAGTGATTATATAGAAAAAAATAATCTTGAAGTTGATGATAATCTTTTAAGTGCATTACAATATCAAGATATAATTACTCAGCAGTTAAATGCGACAAATGATACTATTGATAGTATGAGAAGTAATCTGAATATTTTTATTCATGCTTATGAACAAGATGAAAACATAGTAAAAGATAGTATGATTAAGTTACAAGATAAGTTAAATATAACATTACAAGAAGCGAAAGATAAACAGAATAGATTCTCTGGAAAAACTGCACAAAATGATGAGCAGAATGAAGAGATAGAGTTTTTTTAGGAGATTAAATATGTCAACAATTATGGTAGTAGATGATTCAAAAACGGTAAGAAGTTATCATGGTTCTATTTTAAAAGCGATGGGAATTGATCTTTTAGAAGCTGAAAATGGGATGGAAGCTTTAGAAAAAAGTTTAAATACTAAAGTAGATTTATATTTGGTAGATGTAAATATGCCAGTTATGGATGGTTATTCATTTATTGGTGATTTAAGAAAACAAGATAATCATAAATTTGTTCCAGTTATTATGATTACTACTCAAGCGAAAGAGGAAGATAAAATAAAAGCATACCAAGTTGGAGCTAATATTTTTGAAACCAAACCAATAAAACCAGAACAACTTAAAGCATATATAGACATCTTAGTAAATAGATAGGGGGAGCATTATGGATCCATTATTAGAACAGTTTTTACAAGAAGCAAGAGAAAATTTAGCATTTATAGATCAGAATGTTGGTGAGATTGGTGGGGATGATCCTGAACTTTTAAACTCAGTATTTCGTGCAGCTCATACATTAAAGGGTGGAAGTGGTATAGTTGGTTTTGAAGCTGTAAAAGAGATAACTCATCATGCTGAAGATCTACTTGATATGTTAAGAGCAGAAAAAATTGAATTTAAAGATAGTATGACTGAAAGTTTATATGAAGCTTTTGATGAAGTTATGAATTTAATTGAAGCTGCAGAAGAGACAGGGGAGATAGTTGATGCTGATGAAGATGTAGTGGCAAGTATCATTTTGTCTTTAAATGAAGAGATGGGAAAAGATGCAGAGGTTGAGAGTTTTTGGGAAGTACCTTTTTTAATTTTACGAGAAAAAGAGAGGGTAATTAATCCACCTTTATATACTTTAAATGGTATTGATTCTTGTAAAGCAAAATTTTCTAATGCTAAACCTAATGAAAACTATTGTAATAATGAAAATTTATATGCTATATTATTTGATGTTGATGAATCGTGTATGGTATATGGTAATGATCCTTTATATACTCTTTCTTTGTTGGGAGATAAAGTTTTAGGTGTATATAGTTGTATGAGTGATGATAATGCTAAATCTGTACTAAGTGGTATAGAAGATGAGGATGGTTTACTTTTAAGATCGAATCTTATAGCTTATGTAAATGCTACTTTTGAAGAGATTGAAGATGCTTTATTTAACTTTATAGATGAGATACAACTTTTACCAGTAGATGTGGAAACATTTCTTAGTATAAGTGTTGGTGATACTGATAATGAGATAGATTCATTAAAAGAGTTAGTAGATATTGCAGAGGACTTAGATTTAGCTACCATAGTTGATGAAGTTAAAAGATCAATGGAGTTGATAGGTGTGGAGACACTTCAATACAATCAACTTCAAAGATTTTTAGATATAGCTGGTTTAATAGATGAGAAAGATACTCCAAAATTAGCTTCATTTTTTGATAATATTTATAAAGGTAAAGTTTATGTACCAAATCCTACAACAGATGATGTAGTTGAAGAAGATACCAATACAGAAACTATTAATGATATAAGTGAAGTAGAGGAGTTAGAAGATATTGAAACTGTTGAAGAATCATCAGATAGTGTAGATGTTCCAAATATAACAGAGATTGATGAAGTTACAAAATCAGTTATTGATGGAATTATGAAGCAACAGATAAAAGCTATAGCTTATGTTAAAACTGATGATGATTTTTTAAGAGTTGTATCTATAATGGATAGTTTAAGAAAATATTTTCCATCTATGCCTAGTGAATTTTCATCTAAAGAGGATATTTTAGGATTCTTAAATTATGAACTTGGAATCGATGAACTGGAAGAGGAAACTGTTGTAGATGAACCTATAAAAGTAGATAACACTCCAGTTAAAGAGGAAAAAGTTGAAGTAAAAGCTGAACCAAAGGTTGAAGTTACAAAATCTGAAGTTGTTAAAAAACCAGTAAAAAAAGCTTCTAAAGAGGATAGTAAAAAATCAGTTGTTGGTAAAACAGTAAAAATAGATCAAGAATCTATAGATTCTTTGATGAATGTAGCTGGTGAACTTCTTGTTGCTAAAAACTCACTTCCATATCTAGCAGATAATGTTTCAGATATGACACATGATGTGATAAAAAGAGAGATTATGGAGAAATATATCTTCATAAATCGTCTTACAGAACAGTTACAAGATTTGATTATGGGTATGAGAATGTTACCTATCTCTTACGTGTTTGATAGATACCCTAAACTTGTTCGTGATATAGCTAAAAAACTTGGTAAAAAAGTAAAACTAGAGATGGATGGTGGTGAAACTAAACTTGATAAAAATATGATCGAGATGTTAGCTGACCCTATGATTCATATTATGAGAAACTCACTTGACCATGGTATAGAAACACCAGAAGTAAGAGAGCAAAAAGGTAAATCATCTAGTGGAACTGTAACATTAAAAGCTTATGCAGAATCTGATAGAATCGTTATAGAGATTATAGATGATGGTGCTGGTATAAATGTGGAGAGAGTTGCAAACAAAGTTTTAGAGAAAGGTTTATTGACAATAGAACAGATAGATGCTTTAAGTGAAGATGATAAAGCTGAACTTGTTCTTTTACCGGGGTTATCGACAGCAGAAGAGATTACAGAGTTTAGTGGTCGTGGTGTTGGTATGGATGTTGTTAAAAAATCTATTGAAAGTTTTGGTGGTAGTATAAAGATTCGTACAAAAGCAAATCAAGGTACAGTTATAACACTTGCGATTCCTGTTTCACTTGCTGTTACATCTCTTTTACATATTCAAATGAACGATATTCATTATGGAATCCCTATGGATAGTGTATCTGAAACAGTTAAAATAGAAAAAGATGAGATTGAATACTTACATAATGAACCATTTATATATCTAAGAGGTGATGTTATACCATTACTATTTATTAAATCTATGTTAGATGAGAGTAAAATAGATACAGAACCATTATCTATAGTTGTTTTAAATATTAAAGATAATCTTTTAGCAGTTGTCGTAAATAACTTTTTAGGTCAATTAGATGTTGTTCAAAAACCTTTAGTTGGTATGATGGAAGGGCATCCACTGTTTAGTGGAACAGCACTACTTGGAAATGGTCAAATTATAATGTCGATTGATCCGATAGGTCTTTTAGGGATTTCAAAAAAATTAAAAGAGAATATAAATATTGCATAAAGGTATATTGATATGATAGGTTTAATCGTTTTTAGTATTGGTAATAATAGATATGCACTCAATATTGATAATATTCAAAGAATTATTCAAGCTTGTGAATTGAGTGATATTCCAAATGCACATGAATATATTGATGGTATGATGAGTTATGAAGATTCTGTATTAAAAGTTTTAAGTTTTCGTAAACTTATAGGTTTAAAAACATATGAAGATGAGTTAAGCGTTCTTTTTAAAAAGTTAAAAGCTTCACATGAAGATTGGCTAGGAGAACTTGTTAATTCCATAGATAATGGTTCAGCATTTACTAAAACTACCGACCCACATAAATGTGAACTTGGCATTTGGTTAGATAATTTTAACTCTTATGATGATAGAGTATCGACAATTTTTAAAGATTTAACTTTAAATCATAAAAAGTTACACATATTTGGTGGTGATGTTTTAGAACTTTATAAAAATGATAAAGATTCTGCATCAGAGATGTTAAAAACAGAAGTTTATGATATTTATAACCATACTATGAGAGATATAGATATTTTTATAGAGGAACTTAGTATTGTTTCAAACTCTTTACAAAAACTTTTGATTTATGAAAATAGTGGTAAAAAATTTGCAATTAAAGTTGATGTTATAGAGGATATAGCACACATAGAAGATGAAAAAATAATGAATTCAGATGAAGAACATCATCAAAATGATTTTTTAGAACTTGATGGTGTTTTAGATTTAGATGGATTTTTAGTAAATCTCATTAAAACGATAAATTTACCACATTAAGGATATATTATGGCAATAACATATGATGGAAATAGAGCAGTATTTGAAGAGATAATTTATGAAGATGAGGTTGTTCCGTTTAGAGATTTTTTACAAGAAAAGTCTGGTGAAGAGGTTATACTGAACCTAGAAAAATGTGATGATATACATTTAGCAATACTTCAGTTAGTGATGGCATATAAAAAGAATTATGAGTGTAGTTATGAATTTGGAGATGATGTAAAACTTTTCCAAAGAGTTTTAGAAGGTTTTGATACCAGTGAAAACTATTGTAATTAGTACCCGTAAAGGTGGTTCAGCAAAAACAACAACGGCTGTAAATGTTGCTAGTGGTTTAGCAAAACATGGTTCAGTTCTTTTGTTAGATTTTGATACACAAGGTCATGCTTCGATAGGTGTTGGTTGTGAACCAAATGAAAATCTAGGTGTTCATTCCATATTTCTTGGAAAGACACTTAGTGAAACATTTATACCAACTATACACGATAATCTAACACTATCACCAGCACTAGCATTTTTTGATGTTTACGAGTATGCTGATTTAAGAGGGGTTTTAAAAACTCGTTTTAAAGTGGAAAAGATAGCAGATTTTTTTGATTACTGTGTTATAGATACCCCACCAACATTTGATGCCCTTTTAAAGAACTCTTTAGAGGTTGCAGATAGTGTTGTGATTCCATTTGTTCCACACCATTTAGGGGTTGTAGCTGTTGGTCAAATGTTAAGAGCATTATATAAAAGTAATAACACTAATGGTAAAGAGATGGCAGATGTTGCGATACTACCAGTTATGTATAACCCACATATAAATGAGCATAAAGAATCTGTAAAAAAAGTTGAAACATCATTTGGTAAAGAGAAACTTTTATCACCTATTGGTATAGATATTAAACTAGCTAAACAGTTTGAACTTGGTTCACCTATCATTTTAGATGAAAAAAGATCAAAAGGATTAAATGATTATAATAGATGTGTAGAAGAACTTCTTAAGAGATTCTAACTATGTCTAACTCTGTAAATTTTAAATTAAAAATATTGATTTGTGAATCTGATGTTGTGATTCTAAAAAATTTAGAATCGTTGATAGGTGGTATGGATGATGATATTTTCATAGCCAATAATGTTATGATGGCAAACACTATATTTAATGATATTCATCCCGATATACTTCTAATATCTCAACATTTAGAGGGTGTTTGTATTGTAGAGTTTATAGAAAATATAAAAAAAAGAGTTCCATCACAAACTATCATTTTAATGATAGAGGATGATATAAAAAAAGATACTTTAAAGCAAGTTATAGATCTACAAGTAGATAAGTATCTAAATACACCTGTTGATGAGATGTTACTTTTTAATGCTATCGAGGCTTTATCACAAGAGAAGATATGGTATGAGGAGCATAAAAAGCAAGAGAGTTTACTAAAAGATTATAAAAATGCTATAGATACATCTTTTAGTGTTTCTAAACATACTAAAGATGGAAAAATCTTTTATGTAAACGATTCTTTTTGTGAAACTATGCACCAAACATATGAAGATGCTATGAAAGGTGAGATAAACCCTTTATCTAATCCAAATACAGATATAAAACAAATATTTACGACACTCAAAAATGATGGAATCTATAGAGATAGACAGATATTTAAGTTTGACAATAAAAAAGATCATATAGTTGATGTTACGGCTGTCTCCATCGCTAACGATAAAGATGAGATAGAGGAGTTTTTAGTTTTTAGTAATGATGTTACAGATATAGTAAACTCAGCTAGAAAGATAAAAGAGCAAGAGGCTGAAAAAGAGCAACAAAAACTAAAATATCTTGAAGAGTTAGATAAAATTAAAGATAACTTTTTAACTGTTTTTTCACATGAACTAAAAACACCATTAAATTCAATAATAAATTTTTCAGAGTATGTTAAAAAACATCTACAAAAGGTAGATTTTAAAAAAAGAGATATTTTAGTAGAACAAGTTTCACAAATCAATGCTAGTGGATGGATAATGCTAGATATGATCTCTAATCTTATAGATTCTATGAAACTAAAAAATGATAATATAAACTTAGTGAAATCAAAATTTGAATTAAGTGAGATTGTAGATATTGTGTTACTAAAATATGATAACATAGATGATATAAAGATTATCAAGTCTTATAAAGATGAATCTATAATGACAAGTGATAAAGATAGAGTAGAGCAACTATTGAACAGTTTAATTTCAAATTCGTTTAAATATTGTAAACATAAGATTGCTATTAGTATAAAAACAAATCAAGATAATTTTGCGATAGAGTTTTTAGATGATGGTGATGGTTTTAGTGATACAACTAAAGTGTTTGAACTCTTTGAACAATCAGATGAAGATAGTATGACAAGAACAGCTAGAGGTACTGGTGTTGGGTTGTATATTGTAAAAAGGCTTTGCGATATTATGCACTACACTATTAAGATTGGTACTTCAAAAAGTTTAGGTGGTGCTAAAGTTACAATTAGAGGAAAAAGGAACATATAATTATGAATATATTAATAGTAGATGATAATAAAAACAATAGAATGATATTGAAACTTCTGTTAGAAGATTATATGGATGAAAACGATAATGTTAAGTTCTTTTTAGATGAAGCAGAAGATGGAAAAATAGCAGTAGATAAATGTAGAGATGGTGATTTTGATATAGTGCTGATGGATATTATGATGCCAAATATGGATGGGATTGAAGCTACAAAGATCATCCGTGAAGATGATAAAAAGATTATGATTATCGCCATTTCTGCTGTAGATGATAATCATAGAAAAAAACTTATATTAAATAATGGTGCTGAAGATTATATATCTAAACCTGTAAATGCTGATATATTTATAAGTAGAATTTCTAACTATATAACTCTTATAGAAGCTAGAAAAAATAAAAAAATCTCCTCTAATGGTATAAATGTTTTTTCTGATGAGATTTTTCATCGCTATATGAGATTTATGATTAATTCTGAAGATTCTTTATCTGAATTTTGGGAATACTTCCTTCTTGATGCTGAACATAAATGTGATAATCTAAGTGATGTTATTAGAACAATTTTTGCACTTGTAGATATACAAAGAAGGTTAAATATAAGTAGCGATATATATGTGGAAGATACTGAAAAATTAAAATATTTTACACTTATGAAAGTTGATGAGATCCCTATAAAGATAGTAGAACTTACATTGAAAAAAAATAATTTTGATGGTAAATATAAAATTGCTAATGGAAAAATATCTTTTGAATTGGAACTTAAGTTAGAAATTATAGATGAGATTGTAGATGAAAAACCAGTTATAGTTGAAGAGGAGGTTGCTTCACCTTTAAACTTTGTTACATCAACTGAACTACAAGTTTTTGATTATATTGAATCTGATGATTTGGTAGATTTGGAAGAGTATGCACATAAACTAAACTCTATAATGTTAGTTGTTGGTGGTGGAGATGTAACACAAGATGAGGTTATAGAGATATATACTCATTTGGAAAAGATAGGTTCGATCTTATCAACATATAGTGAAGTTTACCCTATATCTTTAGCATTATCATCATTATCTGTTGATATGTCAAACTATACACAACAGTTTATAGAGAACTCAGAAGCATTAGGACCAATGTGTAAAGCATTTAGTAACGATATGTCAAAATGGATAGAACAATCATTTCATACTGGAGCATCAAGTGTTGATTTTATGAATGATACTATCATTGTAAATTGTAAAACTATAAGTAGTATGCTTAAAATAGATGAAGAACCATTAGAATCAGAAGATGATTTTGATGATATATTTGATTTTTAAAAAAGGAATTTGATTATGTATAAAGTAAAAGTAGAAAATAGTTGTAGATGTTTTTTAAGAAGTGGGTTATCTGATAACTTAGAATTTTCTTCACAAGATGAAGCAAAAAAAGAGGCTCAATCGATGATAGAAAAAATGAACTCTACCTTTTGTCAAAAACATCAATTTACTTTAGTTGAGCAGTTTGGTGATTACACCATTTTTATAAAACCTAGAGGTTAAGAGATATATGTAGAGCCTAGTAAGATTTTATTTTGTAGATGTACTTAGTAGTGTAAATAGATAATCTTTTGAAAGTACAGTTATTATTGTAGCAATTATTAACCATTGAATCTTATCAAATTTTGCATCTACTTTTGATATATCTTGTTTTAAAGATGTTTCCAATTTTGACATATCTTGCTTTAAAGATGTTTCCAGTTTTGACATATCTTGCTTTAAAGATGTTTCCAGTTTTGACATATCTTGCTTTAAAGATGTTTCTAATTTTGACATATCTTGCTTTAAAGATGTTTCCAATTTTGACATATCTTGCTTTAAAGATGTTTCCAATTTTGACATATCTTGTTTTAAAGATGTTTCTAATTTTGACATATCTTGTTTTAGTGATGTGTCTCCTTTTGATATACTTTGTTTTAGTGATGCTTCAACTCTTAGTATATCTTCTTTTAACTCTTTATTGTCCTCTTTTAACTCCGTTTTTAACTCTTTTATATCAGCTTTTACCTCTTCTCTTGTTGCCATATGTTGAGCATTATGTAAAAGTAGCTGAATAATCTCTTTTTGAGTTAGGTTACCATCTGCTAAATTTTTTTCTGTATCTGTCATTATGGTTTCCTTTTTTAGTTTGAATAATTATACAATAAAAAAAGTGACTATCACTCATTTTTTAATTTTAATTTTTCATAAATATTTTATTGAGTTACTACTGGTGTAAATAATCTTATCGCAGCAAAGAAAATTCCTGTAATGGCTATAACTTGCACAAAAAGCATACCTGCTACCCATTTGATAGTATCTGATTTACTTGTTGCTATCTCTTTTGTTAGTTTTATATCTAACTCTTTTATCTCTTTTCTTATATCAGATATCTCTTTTGTTAGTTTTACATCTAACTCTTTTATATCTCTTTTTGTTTCTTCTATCTCTTTTATTAATTTTACATCTAACTCTTTTATATCTCTTTTTGTCTCTTCTATCTCTTTTGTTAATTCTAGTTGTAAATCTGTTAGGTCTGATTTTGTTGCATGGTACTTTAAATCTGGATATTCTTTTTTTATCTCATTTATAAACTCATCTATAAGTAAAGTTTTCTCTTGATCTGTCAAAGATTGGTTTGTTAAGATAGCTTGTATGATATCTACTTTTGATGGAGTTGGTGACATTTTTTACCTTTTTATATAGTATGTGGTTTTGATATAAGTTTTAATCCAACAAGTAAAGCTATAGTTCCTATAACTGCTATCGCTATTGCTAATTCCATAATTTATTCCTCGTTAGCTTTTTTAATAAGTACATAACCAATTACATATAAATTAGCTATGCCATAAACTGATAATAACACAACACCAATGCTATAAATTTCTTTTTGCATATAAGTATTAAAAAGAAATAGCACTAACAATAAGTTAGCAAGTGTCATAAAATTTTCACCAAGTTTTTCTTTTGCTTTATCTATTTTTATCATAAAGCTATTATACAATAAAAAGGAAAAGATAGTTTGTTAATATAGTGTTTTATTTTCTATAAAAAGTGGATAAAAGAGTGCCTGTCACCAATCTTCCAACTCTTTTATATCAGCTTTCACCTCTTCTCTTGTTGCCATATGTCGAGCATTATGTAAAAGTAGCTGAATAATCTCTTTTTGAGTTAGGTTACCATCTGCTAAACTTTTTTCTGTATCTGTCATTATGGTTTCCTTTTTTAGTTTGAATAATTATACAATAAAAAAAGTGACTATCACTCATTTTTTAATTTTAATTTTTCATAAATATTTTATTGAGTTACTACTGGTGTAAATAATCTTATCGCAGCAAAGAAAATTCCTGTAATGGCTATAACTTGCACAAAAAGCATACCTGCTACCCATTTGATAGTATCTGATTTACTTGTTGCTATCTCTTTTGTTAGTTTTATATCTAACTCTTTTATCTCTTTTCTTATATCAGATATCTCTTTTGTTAGTTTTACATCTAACTCTTTTATATCTCTTTTTGTTTCTTCTATCTCTTTTATTAATTTTACATCTAACTCTTTTATATCTCTTTTTGTCTCTTCTATCTCTTTTGTTAATTCTAGTTGTAAATCTGTTAGGTCTGATTTTGTTGCATGGTACTTTAAATCTGGATATTCTTTTTTTATCTCATTTATAAACTCATCTATAAGTAAAGTTTTCTCTTGATCTGTCAAAGATTGGTTTGTTAAGATAGCTTGTATGATATCTACTTTTGATGGAGTTGGTGACATTTTTTACCTTTTTATATAGTATGTGGTTTTGATATAAGTTTTAATCCAACAAGTAAAGCTATAGTTCCTATAACTGCTATTGCTAATTCCATATTCATTTTATTAAAACTGAATTGCAGGCATTAAATCATTGTTTTCTTCAATACGAAGCATACGAACATCTTTTACACAAGCAGAAAACCAAGAGTAAGTTTTTGCTAATTTTTGAATAGTCATTACACAATTAACTGCATTAATATTTTCATTTCCAAAATAAACACTTCCTTGTTGCCAATGAAAATTATTAGCTTCCATAAACTTACGAATATCACCATAGGCATTAGTAGATGAATCATTATGATACTGATCATTTAAACAATTAGTATCTATATCAAAAGTAATTGCATACATTTTTCTACCTTTTTTTATAATAAAAATTATACAATAAAAAGATAAATAATATAATAAATGTTCTCTTGCAAAAAAAGAAATAAATTATTAAGTTATAGTTAAGAAAAAGCATAAAAGAGTGCCTGTCACCAATCTTTCACCAATCTTTTGTCACCAATCTTTATTCTCTGTAAAAGTGGGTAGGAATATAGTAAATAATGAATAGTAGAGAGCAAAAAAGTTGTGGCTTTTGTAGGCATCCCATATCAAGAGATATGGGACGAAAAAAAAACCAGATAGTTAATTAAGATAAAACTAAGAGAATGCAAAGAATGGGTGGCTGACACCTTTTTTTACATAATTTCAGCTATTTTCCAATGTTGCTTATGTGCTATATATGCTATTATTGGTGCAATTAATAATGCTAATGGAAATAGTAAATTCAAATCATTCATCATTTAATCCTTTTAATTTATTTTGTAATTCACTTAATTTTATTATATTTGTTGATACACCAACAATTGCAATAAAAAAAGCGATAGAAGATAATAAAGTTAATAAAGAACTTTTATCTGGAGTAATACCATATAACCAAGTAGCACCTGATATAGCTAAAAAAGCTATTAACTTTTTATTTGCAATGTCTGCTTTTTTACTAATAATATCTATATTGTCTTTTAGTTCCATAAAAAAATTATACAATAAAAAGATAAATCTGATATATTTAATGTTCTTTAAAAAAAACGAGAAAAATGATTAAATTAAAGTTAAGAAAAAGCATAAAATAGTGCCTATCACCCCTGTTTTAAGCTATAATTTTTACTTTTTATAAACATCACCTCTACTATCAATTTTTAGTATTTGTATTTTTTCTTTATCCATATAGAATAAAATTCTATATTTTGATATTCTTATTCTATAAATTGGAGGTATATCATTACCTGTTAAGCGTTTAATATCTCCATTTGGTAACTCTTGAATTACATTAAAAATTTTCTCTTGAAGTTTTCTATCATATTTTGAAAACTTCTTTTCAAAAGTTTTAGAATATGATATTTTCATAAATTAAATTTACTTTTAAAATCATTATTTGAAATAAAATCTTCATTTGCTAATATAGATAAAATTTCCTTTTCATCATCTGCTTCAAGTATTAAGTTAGCTTGTTGTTTTGTTTTAGTATTTTTTGAGATATATTCACTTAAACTCTCTCTAATCATTTGTGAAATTGATTTTTTTTCAATAAAACTAAATGCTCTTGCTTGTTCATAAAGAGCTTCATCTATTGTTAAGTTTAATCTATGCATAATTTATCCTTTTGTGTAATGATGTATAGATGTATTATATCAAAAAGAATGTGGAACGAGAAAAAAAGAAATAGCACTAACAATAAGTTAGTAAGTGTCATAAAATTTTCACCAAGTTTTTCTTTTGCTTTATCTATCTTTATCACAAAGCTATTATACAATAAAAAGGAAAAGATAGTTTGTTAATGTAGTGTTTCATTTTATATGAAAAGTAGAGGGAATACAGTAAATAATGAATAGTAGAGAGCAAAAAAGTTGTGGCATTCATATGTATCCCATATCAGGAGATATGGGACGGGAAAAATTTAATGAAACTTTTTATTTGAAATTTCTTTATTGATTTGCTCTGTTACCTCTTCAACTTTTTGAGTAGTTTGAGATATATCATGTGTTACAAGATCGTTCTCTTTAGCTATCTCTTGCATCTCGACCATTATGCTGTCTATATCGTTAACTTCATTTGTTCTTGCATCTATGTTCGATACAACTTCCTCAATCGACTGAGTTAATGTAGATATGCTTACATCTACATCTACGAGAGATTTTTGAGTTCTTTCAGCTAGTTTTCTAACTTCATCTGCAACAACAGCAAAACCTCGACCGTGTTCTCCTGCTCTTGCTGCTTCAATGGCTGCATTTAAAGCCAATAAATTTGTTTGTTCTGCTATCTCACCTATTACAGAAACTACAGATTTTATATCGGAAGCATCTTTTGATACTTGATGTGAATTTTCTACATTTTCATTTAATCCGACAGTTGTTTTCTCTATGAGACTACTTGCTTCTTTGATGGTTGCATCCTGTTTAGATATGCTTTCGTTTAGTCTTTGGATGTTTTGTATTAATTCACTTTTTATCTCTTCTAATTCACTAGAATCCTCTTTATGTATTTGAAGCATTTTAACTATAACTTCACCGAGTTTATTTAACATTATTTCAAATTCACCTGTTGCATTTTGTATATTTTCAGTAAAATCATAATTTGAATATTTGGATAATACATCCATAACTTTATTTAAGTCACTACCAACTTTTTGCTCAAACACATCAAGCATCTCATTAAGTGTTGCTGTCAATTTATTTAATTCAGGATTATCTGAGTGTACTTGAATCCTTTCATTTAATAATCCTTGTTTAACAACATTTACTATTCTTATATTTTCAGATACTAAGGCTTTTTCACTTTCAACATTAGTTTGAACTTTTTCAATGTTAGAGTTTATTAAATTAGACATATCTCCTATCTCATCACCACTGTTTATCTCTATAAGTTCGATGGTATCTCTTTTTCTATTTAAATAATCAAAAAAAGATATTAAGCCGTGTTCTATTTTAGATACAGGATTAGTAATGTATTTTCTAGTTACTATATAACTCAACAATATAGCCAAGAAAATAACAACTACATCAACTACAGCAAGCGTTAAAAGGGCATTTTTAGTTTCTTCTCTTTGTACACTTTCCATCTGTTTTATAGTGTCTTCAACATCTTGTAGATATGTTCCAGTACCTATAACCCAACCCCAAGGTTTGAAATAATTGACAATAGATAATTTTTCTTCATATTGTTTTGTTTTAGGATTATAAAATTTATATTTTATAAAAGCATAATTTTTATCAGATTTAGAAAGTGCTTCTACACCTAAGTTTACAAAAGGAACTTTAGGAGTGTTTTTGAAAACTTTGCCATCAAAATTTGTTTTTATAGGATGCATAATCATTTTACAATTCATATCATTTACCCAAAAGTATCCACTTTTACCAAATCTTGTTTTTTTAATAGCTTCTAAAGCATCTTTTTTAACAATAGGTGTAATATCACTAATGTAAGAACCAGTACCAATAATCCAATTAAAAGGTTTAAAAACTCTCACCAAAGAGACTTTAAATTCATATTTTTTAATAGCAGGATTATAAAACTTATATTTTATATATGTATGATCACAATTACATTTTTTCAATGCATCTGCTGCTAACTGAACAAAAGGGACTTTAGGGGTATTTTTAAATACTTTTCCAGTTAAAGACTTTTTAATGGGATGCATAACCATTTTATAGTTAAAATCATTTATCCAAAAATATCCACTTTTTCCATATTTAGCAGATTTTATAATATTTTTTATATTTTCTTGTAACTCCTCATCACTTAAAGTACTTTTTGTTTTATCAAATGTTTGGTTTAGTATATTGAAAAGTAAATCCATTCTTTGATCAAGAGAATTTTTAACATTTTTTTCCATCTCTTGAGGAGAAGTTTTTTCATAATATGATTTTATAAGGTTAGTTATAATCTCACCTTTATCCATTAAATCTTTTTTCTTTTGAAAAATAATATCTGTTCTAAAGTTTTTAACATTAGAATCTGTAAGTAAATACATTTTATTTACGGTAATAAACAATGAAACTGTTGCTACTGCAAGTATGACGATTACCAATAGGGACATAATCTTTTGATTGATAGATAGATTTTTATACATAAGTTACCTTTTCTTAAAGAATAATATTCCTCTTATAATATAATAAATATGCTTAAGTATTTTATATATAAAAAGAAAATCTCTTAACGATACCGTCATATACTTGATATTTCAACAAACAACAGATAATTTTAGAAAAAACAATATTCAAATGTATGAGTGTTTTTATATTAGTGATATAAGTAGTTTGGGGCTAGATATAATCGGTATAAACTTCAAAGATAAAAATATTTTTAAGTTTGAGTGGGAGAGATTATAGAAAAATCTCAACTGCTCTAGCTAAATCCTCTTTAGTATCGATTCCAAAACCTGTGCTAGATACTTTTACCATTGTTATCTTTTTTTGATGGTAGATAGCACGAAGTTGTTCTAGTTTTTCTATATCTTCGATAGGGGCATCTTTTAGGTTACAAAACTCGCTTAAACTTTTTTTACTAAACCCGTAGATTCCTATATGACCGAAATATTTTGCTCCACCACCTTGATTATATGGAATTAGTGAACGGGAGAAATATATGGCATTATCTTTATCATCTAGTACCACTTTTACTAAGTTTGGATCTTCTGCTGATTCAGCATTTATGGCATTGTAGCAACTTCCCATTATAAAAGGTTCTTTGTTGTTTTGTAACTCTTTTAGTTTTAGAATCAATGATTCCACAACATTTGGTTCTATGAAAGGTTCATCAGCTTGAACATTTATGATAAGTTCATCATCTTTAAGATTTAAGATAGTAGCACATTCGTTGATTCTATCTGTTCCACTTTTGTGTGTTGTTGATGTTAGCATAGCTTCAACACCATACTCTTTACATACAGCTATGATTTTTTCATCATCAGCAGCTACTACAACTCTATCTAAATGTTCTACTTGCTTCGCTGTTCTTACAACCATAGGTAAACCACCTATATCTGTTAAAACTTTTTGAGGGAATCTAGTTGATGCTAATCTAGCTGGAATAATAATCATTTAATGCCTTTAGGATATAATTGCACTAATTATATCTAAAAGGTTTTTTGATGCTCCTTTACCAACCAGAGAGTGGTTATTGTTACAACAGTGATTCTATATTTTTAGTTGATTTTATATCTTCTTTTAAACCAAAGGGAAGAGTTCTTGATGTTGGTGCTGGTTGTGGAGTAGTGGGGCTTTTAGTAGCTAGAGACCATAAAAAAGTTGAGTTAGAATCTGTTGAAAAACAAGATATATTTGTAGAATATGCTATAAATAATGCTAGAGTAAATAGTATAAAATACAAAATTCATAAATCTGATTTTTTAGAGTTAGAACCTACTGATAAATATGATTATATTATTTCAAACCCACCGTTTTATCACGATGGAGCATCTAAAAGTGATAATGAGATGTTGTCACAAGCTAGATACAACAGTAACTTACCATTAAAAGATTTTTTTAAAAAAGTATCACAAATTTTAAAACCACAGTCACATTTTATATTTTGTTATGATGCTTCGCAGTTTGGTCTGATTTGTGCCAAATTAGATAAAGTAAAACTTAGAGTGGTTGATGTTAGATTTGTTCATCCAAAGATAGATAAAAAAGCATCATTGGTTATGATACATGTAAGAAATGGTTCATCTGCATTGATGAAAGTTTGGCAACCATTGGTAGTATTTGATGGTTCAAACTATACAGATGAAGTTAAAAATATATATAAAAAAATTTCAACACAGAGTATAAAATGTTCCCTATAATGAAAAAAGATGGTTTTGATTATGCCTTTTCACCAGATGCTTGTTCAACTTGTCAAGGTCGATGTTGCACGGGTGATAGTGGTTATATCTATGTTACAAAAACAGAGATAGAAAATATAAGTGAACTTTTAAACATAGAAGTTAGAGAGTTTGTAGGTGATTACCTTTTTAAAAAAGGGTATAAATACTCTATAAAAGAGAGAAAATTTAACGATTCTTATGAGTGTATCTTTTACGATAGAGAAACAAATGGTTGTAGAATCTATGAAGCTAGACCTACTCAATGTAAAACATTTCCATTTTGGGATTATTATAAAACTAGGGTAGAAGAGTTAAAACTAGAGTGTCCGGGGATTATTGATAATGTTTAAAATGATTATCTTTTCTATATTTGTACTATTTTTTAGTGGATGTGTAGGTGATTCATCTTTAACTGTAAAACAAAATCAAAAAGCATTTGATGGTGAAGATAGATATATAATGTTTGCTCTTCGTGCTGAAGAGTTAAAAGATTATAACACTTCAGCTAAACTTTTTAACACCCTTTATGAAAGGTCACATAAAAAAGAGTATCTATACCGTTCATTGCGAAGTGAATTATTATTGAAAGATGATGATAAAGTAATATCTAAGATTGATGATGTTTTAGATGGAAAATTTGATGATTTTAAATTAGTGAGATTTAAGATAGTAGCTTTGATGCAATCGGGCAAATTAGAGTTAGCTAAAAAAGATGCTTTAAAACTGGTTGGTTTAACTAAAGACACAAATGATTACTTGTTAATGAGTGAGATATATATCAAGCAAAATAAATTCAATACTGCTTTGAAGTATCTTGAAGGTGCTTATGTTAAAGAGTATAATGAAAAGTTATTGGATAGATTAGCTATAATTTTATATGTAAATTTAGAAAGAAAAAAAGATGCGATAGCATACTTAAAAACACACATTATGGTCAATGGATGTAGTGAGTTGATTTGTAACAGACTTATAAGTTTTTATAGTAATGAAAACGATATAGATGGATTGTTATCTATTTATCTAAAAATTTATACTCAAAACCATAACAAAATTATAGCAAGTAAAATAATTCAAATTTATAATTATCAAAAAGAGTATATAAAACTTATGGATTTTTTAGAAGATTCTAAAAGTGATGACCATATGCTTTTAAAAATATATATAAATTTGAATGATTATAAAAAAGCTTATCCATTAGCGAGAAAATTATATAAAGAGACTAACAACATAGATTATTTAGGTCAAAGTGCTATTTTTGAGTATGAAAATTCAGAAAATAAAAATGAAAAAGTGATGCTAAATGATGTTGTATCTACATTGGGTGATGTTGTAAAAAAGAGTGATGAACCTTTGTACTTAAACTATTTGGGCTATTTACTTATAGAGCATGATATAGATGTCAAAAAAGGTATAACTTATATAGATAGAGCTTTGATAGCTAATCCATTATCTATATATTATTTAGATTCTAAAGCTTGGGGTTATTATAAACTAGGTGAGTGTAAAAAAGCAGATGCCATAATGAAAGAGATGTTTAATCTGGAAAATATAAATGAACCTGAAGTTTTACAACATCTTGAAAAAATTAAAAAATGTGTTAAATTAAAATAAAGAGGTAAAATGATTTTAGATGATATTATAAAAAAAACAAAAGCAGATTTAGTAAAAAGAGAAAAAGAGTTTTCTCTTGATTGGCTTGGTCGTTCGTTGGCATATAATGCTAGAGCTCCTAGAGATGTATTTCCATACTTGACAGCTACAGAGGAAGATCCATATAGAATCATATCTGAAGTAAAAAAAGCTTCACCATCTAAAGGTGTTATCCGTGAAGATTTTGATCCTTTAGCTATTGCTCAAGCTTATGAAAGGGGAGGGGCTAGTGCTATATCTATCTTAACAGAACCACACTTTTTTCAAGGGTCATTAGATTACTTAGGTGGGATTAGAAGATATGTTGGTGTGCCACTTTTAAGAAAAGATTTTATAGTTTCAAAGTATCAAATACTTGAAGCTGTTGTTCACGGAGCAGATTTTATTTTACTTATCGCTGCTGCACTTAGTAAGAGTGAACTAAAAGAGTTACTAGGTTATACTAGACATTTAGGTATGGAAGCATTAGTTGAGGTTCATGATAAAACAGACCTTACAAAAGCTATATATGCAGGTAGTGACATCATAGGAATCAACCATAGAAACCTACAAACATTTGAGATGAATATGAACTTATGTTATGATCTAATCCCTATGATTCCAAATGGAAAAGTGATAGTAGCAGAGAGTGGTATATATGAGCATGGGCAACTAGAAGATTTAAGTAAAGCAGGTGTTGATGCTTTCTTAGTTGGTGAATCTTTAATGAGAACAGATAACGAAGAGGAAGCACTTAGAAAACTTAAAAATGGTTAAGGGTTAAAGGGTGTGTTAAAACACCCTAAATTTAGCTACAACAGCCAAATGGTCAGAGTAACCTTTCCCTTTGTGCCTGTTTGGCTTTCTTCTTGTTGTTTGCCAACGGTAGATTCTTCTCTTTTTAAATAAGTAGTTTTTTTCAAAAGGTTTGATGCTTGAACCTATATATGAGATTCCTTTTTTGTTTAGAAGTGGTTGAGATACTATGATGCTATCTAGTGCCTCTTTTTTACCTCTAAATATATAAGTGTATCTATTCTCTTCATCTGTATCGTACCAAAGATTATATAGGTTATCTTCTATATATTTTACTTTTGAGGCTCTTTGTGTTTGGTGAATTGTTTTAAGAATATGGTTGATTCCAGTTTTTCCACCAGTATCGTTTAATCTTCTTTTTCTTTTAAACTTTATATACTCTTCATAGTCAGAGTTAAAGTCACCAACAAGCACTATATTTTTATCGTAGCCTATCTCTTTTATCCGTTTTTTCAACACTTTAGCAGAGATGATTCTTTTACTCTCACCACCACTTTTTGCTTTCCAATGATTCACAAAAAGGTATAACTCTTCACCATCTATTTTAAATTTAGCCTCTAGTATATTTCTATGTCTATATGTTGGAGTTACCCTTAACTCTTTGGCATAAACAAATGGTACTTTACTTAAAAATGCTACTTTTACAGTTGTGTTTTTGTTGTCAGCTATCTTGTAGTATTTGTAGTAAAGACCTTTTTGTTTTAGTGTTAATCTTAAATCTTTCAAGGCTTGTAGAGATTCTATCTCCACAAGAGCGATGATGTCAGCATCTATATCTTTTATAACCTTGGTTATATTTTGTAGTTTTATTTTATAATTTTTTAAGTTCCAGTTTGATGAAGTAAAAGGGATATACTCTCTATACTCATGCCCATCTTTGTTTAAATCAAAAAGGTTTTCCACATTATATGTTGCTATCTTCAAATCTCTATCTCCATAAACTATACTTATCATTAAAACTAAAACTAAAAATATTTTCACTACTTGATGCCGTTTAATCTCAACAGTTTATCTGTATCGGCATCTCTACCCATAAGCTCTTTAAAAAGAACCTCCATACTTTTAGCACCACCACCATTTAGTATAATCTCTAGGTATTTTTTAGCAGTTTCAGAATCAAAGATTCCCTCATCAACCACAGAGTAAAAAGCATCAGCACTTAAAACTTCAGCCCATTTATAGCTATAATACCCAGCAGAGTAACCACCAGCAAATATATGAGCAAACCCATTTTGAAACTTATTATATGATGGTGTTTTTATAAGTGCTGTATCTGCTCTTATAGAATCTAGTAGTGCTTGAACTTCATCACCTTGATAAACTTTAGTATGAAGTTTAAAGTCAAATATAGAGAACTCTAACTGTCTTAACATCCCCATCGCTGATTGAAAATTTTTACTTTTTACTAACTTATCTATCATCTCATCAGAGATAATCTCACCACTTTCATGGTGTTTAGCAAATAGTTTTAAAACTTTTGGTTCATAAGCAAAGTTCTCTAAAAATTGTGATGGAAACTCAACAGCATCCCACTCAACACCATTTACACCACTCACCTCATTTTCATCTACACCACTAAGCATATGGTGTATAGCATGACCCATCTCGTGAAAAAGTGTCACAACATCATCGTGTCTTAAAAGTGATGGTGAATCTTCACTAGATGGTGGGAAGTTACAAACAATAAAAGCAGAAGCTAGTTGCTCATCACCTTTCTCATCTTTACAGTGAGATTGCCAGTTGTGCATCCAAGCACCACCCCTTTTACCTTTTCTAGCCTCTAAATCAAGATACAATCTAGCACGAAGCTTATTATCTACAAACAGATCATAAGAGAAAGCTTTTTCATCCCATAACTTTTCAGTTACTTTTTTAAACTCGATTCCAAACAGTTTATTTAAAAACTCAAACATACCGTTTACTACTGATTTTTGCTCAAAATATGGACGGTATAACTCCTCATCTATATCATACTGATCCTTTTTAAGAATCTCACCATAGTAAGCAGTATCGAAGCTTTTTAACTCCTCTGGTGCTATCGCTTGAAGCTCTTTGAGTTCATTTTTTGCTTGTGCTTTTGAGTTTGTTGCTAATGATGTTAAAAAATCTAAAACAGTTTTTTCATCTTTTGCCATTTTAGAAGATAGAGAGTACTGAGCATAGTTATCAAACCCTAAAAGTTTACTCATCTCATCTTTTAGTGCTAAAAGTTCATCTATGATTTTACTGTTTTGTGGTGCTCTTGTTACATAAGCTTTGTAAAGAGTTTCACGAATCTCTCTATTTTTACCATAAGTCATATATGCTATATAAGATGGCATTTGTAGAGTAAACTTATACTTTACAACTCCATCATCCTCAAATCTAGCATTATCTTTTTCACTAGATGGAAGCCCATCAACATCTTTTTCATCATCTATGATATACTCATATTCATTTGTAGCATCTAGTAGGTTTTGAGAAAAGTTGTTTGATAGTTCACTTTTTTTGATGTTTATCTCTTGAAGTCTAGCTTTTATCTCATCATCAAGATGTGCTCCACTTAATTCAAAATGTTGTATATTTAACTCTAAAACTCTTATCTGTTCATAGTTTAGAGTATCTTTTTCATTTTCTAGTATCTCTTTGTAAACCTTATAAATCTCTATATTTTGAGATAATTTTGTCGAATACTCCGTTATGATAGGTAAAGAATCAGCATAGATTTTTTGTGTTTCATCTGTATTACTAACAGAGTTTATATGTGATAGTGGAGTGAAAAAATGTTCAAGGTACTCCTCCATCATCTCTAAAGGTTTTACAAACGAAATGTAAGTTTTTTTATCTTGTTTTAAAAGTTCTGTAACTTTAGCACTGTTTGATTCTAAGTGTTTTTTTAACTTATCTATAAAGTTTTCTATATCTACATTAAACTCTAAAAATTTTTTCATATTAATCCTCTTCATCCCGTTTTTGTTTTATACCACCAAACTTATTTATAAGAATATCATCATATTTATTTGAGTATTTAAACAACCTTTCAAAGGCAATTTTACCCTCTTTAAGTGTCAATGCAGAATCTACTATTAGGTAAGATAGATAGATACTGTTTTCATTTATGGAAAACTGTAAGTAAGATAAATCTTTGTTCTCTTCTAGTAAATAATCATAAACTTTATCTATATCTTTACTTGGAATTGCACATAGTCTAGTATCTCCTATGATGATTCCATTTTCGTAGTAGTTTATATCTATCCTTGCACTTCCCTCATCGATTCTCCATGAAGATTGACTTCTTCTTGCTAAGTTTACATCAATATCAAGAGAATCTAGTATCTCCTCTAAAAGTTTTGTTGCACCACTTGGGTTATAACCTTTTCTTCTAAGTCTAGCAACCTCTAGTTTTACACCACAACTAGGGCAGTAGTCGTTTACTATATCTTTTTCATCTATATAATTTTTACAAGATGGACATTTGATGATATTTATCTTATTTAATGCTTTAAACTCATCTATCACCTCTTTTATGTAGAAGTATGGTAGTGAAAACCCTAAATTATTAGCATTTTGGATAATAAAAGTGTTTATACCTATAACATCACCATCAACATTTAAAAGTGGTCCACCACTATTTCCAGGGTTTATCGCAGCATCTATCTGTATATATTCTAAATCATCTTGAAGTCTTGAAGCACGAGATACAATCCCCTCGGTTGCTGTATAGTTTAGTCCATAAGGGTGACCTATGGCTATGGTTGTATCACCATTTTCTACTGTTTTTGTAGATAGTTTTAGTGGAATCGATGGTTTTTCAAACTCTGTTTTAATAAAAGCTAAATCGTAGTAAGGGTCATCATAGATAACACTAGCTACAACTCTTTTTATCTTCTTAGAGTGTAAAACAACCTCCTTAAGACCACCAACAACATGGGAGTTTGTGATGATTAAATCATCGATGATAAAACCTGTTCCTGTACCGTATGGTGTCATTATCTGTATAATGTTATCTATATATTTTTCAAGAATTATTTGTGTGTTCATCTATATATCCTCAAAGTTAAGATTATTTATTTGTAAGTAAAAACTGTTGCTAAACTCATTCATATTTGAAAAGTTAAGCTCCTCACCAAATGGTTCAAGCTCTTTAAATCTAGCTTGATGTGGCTCTATAATATCTTCGATTCTTGATATGATAGCTTTTTTAGCAAATGTTTCATTCTCTTGATTGTAAAGAGTAGGGTACTCTAGCTTGTTGAAAAAGTTTTGATTTTGAATCTCAACTAAAGTGTGAAGTAACTCTCTCATAACTTGATTCAAACCATAATTATAAAGTATATAAAATGCTATATATTTATATATGGTTGGTATGATTTGATTATAACGGTTGTTTTTATACCATCTTATTTTTGTAAGTGACTCATTTATGAAAGTTGTTATCTCTTCAAAAGATGTTTTTTCTGTTGGATTAAAAGTATATTTAGCATTATAGAATCTACTTTTAAACTCCTCAAAATTCATATCTTTTAGTTTATAGATATATCTTTTTAACTCTTCGTTTCTAGTCTCTATAGTTGCTGTATCATCTCCAAAATACTCTTGTACTTTTTTACTGATTTTATGGTAAATATCGTATTTTGGTACAAGTAGGTAGTCTATCTGAAAAAGTATGTTTAGATGTAAAAATGCTTGCATACCAGCATTGTCATTAGATGGGAGTGTTAAAACTTTTGTATCCAAATCATCTATCCATTTATGTAAAAATTCATATTTTATGTTTAACTCGGTATCATCAACAGGTTTTAAGTGTCCTATATCTTCAAGTGTTATCTCTGGAAATTCACTTTTGATATACTCTTTATCAAAGTCAGCATTAAGTGCCAGTTCACGAATCGGAAAAAATATCTTTTGTGGACTCATTGTTATGTTATCGTAAAAAAGTTTTAACTTTATATATTCATCATCACTAAAGTAGTAAGCATAAGTGAGTTGATAGTTTCTCTCTAAAATATACCTTTTTAAAGATACAGAAGCATCTTTTTTCTTAATCATAATAACTTCAGCATAAAAATGCTCATTTGTGATTGTACCAGTGATTTTAGCACAACCTTGATATATCTCAAAAAGGAGTTTATCATCCTCTTTTGTTGTGATAATATTTTGGTTTGGTATATCATCAAAATAATTTTCAAGTGACCTAAAAAAATAATCATAAGCACTTATCATATCTTTTTGTTCAAATGCTTCATAAGATTTGTTAAAAAGATTCTCTTCTTCTGGGGAGATAGAAGCATTAGTTCCTCTCCCAAACGGATGTTTACGGTGTGTTGTTTTAGTATCGAAAAAATTTAACCAGTTCATATATTTACTTTTTAATGGGTTTTAATATATGAGATTATACTATAATTTCATGTAAAGGATAGTAATATGCAAAGAAAACTAATAAGCTTCGACTGGGCAATAAAAAGAATCTTAAGAAGTAAAGTAAATTTTGACATTTTAGAGGGTTTTTTAAGTGAACTTTTAAAAGAAGATATAAAAATCATAGAGGTTTTAGAATCTGAATCAAATCAAG